>Ga0209483_1003267_pt1 | contig 10732 bp, 9 predicted proteins | sample NGEPerA_FD_184508 | JGI IMG/M metagenome (GOLD analysis project Ga0209483, IMG submission 184508) | Arctic peat soil microbial communities from the Barrow Environmental Observatory site, Barrow, Alaska, USA - NGEE PermafrostL2-A... | ecosystem: Environmental > Terrestrial > Soil > Wetlands > Peat...
CGAAAGCTACGACAACATCGTCGACAAATCCTGTACCGCGTGGAACTTCTTCGCAGACGATTCCGAACGCGTCGCTTCAATCACATCCAGAGCTTGGGCGACGGTCAATCCTTGAGGCCGTTGGTATAAGCTGTTGCATAAGGCGGCAGCGGACGGCGTCTGTCCCACAACATGGCTAATGGCTCGCGTAGCGTTTTGCCACGGTGGCTTACCTGCGCAATATTCAAACGATATCGATCGGTTCGTAGTTGTGACGGAATAATCGCCACACCATGCCCGGCCTCAGCCAATGCCAGCAGGGTGTGCGGCGCCCGGCTTGCGAACCGAATGTTTGGCCTAAGACCCGCGAGTCGGCAGGCGGCATCAAAAGTACGTCTAACTATGAATTCGGAGTCAAGTAGAAGTAATGGTTGACCTTCGAGCTTGTCTATCTCGATTGTGCCGCCTCTGCCAAGGTTCTGCGATGGACGGCAGGCCGCGAGCAATTCGACTGATTCGAGCGCCAGGCTCGCAAAACGCGGATTGTTCGGCTCGATTGCATGGAGCAGATTTTGAGCGAGGTGAATCTCGCCGCGTTCGAGCATTGCCAGACTCACGCGCCCCGCCGCCTCGACTACTTTCACCTCGACATTCGGGAAGCGCCGCGTATAGCGATGCAGAAAATGGGACAGCACACTTTCGATGTGCTGAGGCGAGGCGGCGAGCTTGAGCACACCTGTTTCTCCGCGACGTAGCAGCTCCGCCCGCTCGCCAAGTGCACTCGCATAGTTCAACAGACCGCGGCAATCGCCAAGCAGCTGTTCGCCTTCACTGGTGAGCAAGAGCCGGCGTCCGACCCTGTCAAATAATTTGAAACCGAGTTCCTGCTCGAAATCGTTGATCTGTCGGGATAAGGCGGGTTGCGCAATCCGAAGGTGCAGCGCCGCCCGGGAGACGGTACCCAGTTCGGCCACGGTGACGAAGGTTCGCGCGCGCCGCAGATCCATGGCGAATCCTTATGCCGGATCGGCATAAATAATCAGAGAGATTATGTATTGGACGGCCGCCGCCGTCTACGCCCAAGTTCCGCCACCAGTCCGGTCGTTGCCATGCCAGGCCGTCGTTACAGGCTGCCAGGAAATCTCGGGCTGCGGGAGAAGCAAGGAGGAAGCCATGAACCACGTTACACAAGTGACCGCGATAGCTGTGCTTTTGGCAACTCTCGGCTCTCCGGGGTTTGTTTCACCCGCGTTTTCGCAGTCGCCGCCCGCGACCGAGCATGCAAAGCAGGTCGAGGCGCTTGTCAACAAAGCCGCGACCGTCATCGACAAAAATGGAAAAGCGAGTTTCTCCGAATTTCGAAAGAAAGATAGCGAATGGTTTCATGGCGACACCTATCTGTTCGTTTACGATTTGAAGGCGAACGTGCTGCTCAATCCCGCCTTTCCGCAGCGCGAAGGCACTAACGTGGCTGGCCAGAAGGACGCCAGCGGCAAGCTATTTCACAACGCGATTATCCAAGTGGCTGAAACCAAGGGATCGGGATGGGTCGATTACATGTTTCCCAAGCCGGGTCAGACCGAGCCTTCGCAAAAATGGGCTTACGTGAAGAAAGTAATCGTAGATGGCACCCCCGGCCTGGTAGCTTCCGGGTTCTATCCCTGATCTTCCGCGCATTGCCTGTAGAAAAAAGCGAGCCCGCTGCGCTATTCGTGGTCGCATTGGCCGCAAACTCAGCCTTACCAGACACCGGCCTTGTCTAAGGCAAGTCGCTCAGGGATCAACTGATCGGTACATGGACTTACGTTTCGAGCCCGGGAAAACGTGAGGCCGACAGGCGACAGCGCGGATGTCAGGCGCGCAATCGCGGGACCAGACGTGTCGCATTCTCGTGGCCAATGGCATCGAGATCTCCGGCCGACAATCCGAGCTTCTGCAACTCGGCGAACTGGCCAAGCCCGAAATAGGGATAGTCCGTGCCGTAGGTGATCTGGGAAACCGGCACGAGCTTCATCAGCGCGGCCATTGACGGCGCGAAGGTCGCGTTCGCGGTGTCGTAGTGAAGCCGCCGCAGTTCGCCTTCGATCCCCTCCGGCGCGAATTCCTTCAGGTTCGGCCGCGCGCCGTAAAACGAGTTGATCCGCCCGGCCATCATCGGAATCGTGCCTCCGGCGTGCGAGAACAGCCATTTGATGTCGCGGAAGCGGGCAAGTGAGCCGCTCAGCAACAGACTTGTCACCGTCCGCGTGGTGTCGTGGGGGACTTCGATGACAGCCGGAAAGGTGCCGACACTGAGCGCGTTGCAGCAGTTCGCAACCAGCGGATGAACATAGACGACGGCCCTGCGCCGGTTGAGTTCTTCAAGCACCGGCCTGTAGACGGGATTGCCGAGCCATTTGTCGCCGTAACTGCTCTGCAAGCCGATGCCGTCGGCTTTCAGTGTATCGAAGGCATATTCGATCTCCTTGAGCGTGGCATCGATGTCCAGCATCGACAGCGTCGCAAACAAGCCGAAGCGGCCCGGATGGTCGCGCATCATTTCGGCGGCGTAGTCATTGCACGCGCGGGCGAGCCGGCCCGCCTCTGCGGGTCCGACATCGAACCACAGCCCGGGGGTGGAGGCGATCGACAGGATGCCTGTGCGCACGCCATCCCGATCCATATCCTCGATCAGCCTGGCCCGGTCCCAGGCGACCTGACCGGGAAAGTGCGGCTGCCTGCGTGCATCCTCGTAATCGAGCCAGAGTTTTTGATACTCGGGCGGATAAAAATGCAAATGGGTATCGATCAGCGCCGGCTTTGCCTGCGCGCGCGCCGCAACCATCGGGAAAACCGATGACGCACCGAGCGCGCCGAGCCCGGCGAGGAAGCCGCGTCGCGACGACCCTGGGCTACAGCACGCGCAGCCGGACTGGTGTCCTCGCGATCCCGGATTTCCTATGCCCATCTTGCGCTCCCCGCCCTGACGCTTTTGCCAAAGTTAAGGGTTGTCCTGCTTCGGTAGTCAATGCGTATTTGCCCGTCCAACAGCGACCGGCAACCGTGTGGCCCCAACCTTTTTGCGGTTTCTGCGCACCTCGGTCCGTACAGCCCGCTCTTCGCTGCTATAACCGCTCGCGAATGCGATCGAGGCAAAGGGGCCACTATGAGTAAATCCGGATTGGACGCCGAATTCGATGTCGTTGTGGTCGGCGCTGGGTCCGCGGGGTGCGTGCTGTCGGCGCGCCTCACGGAGAATCCAAACATTACGCTTTGCGCTATCGAGGCCGGCGGCCGCGACCGCAATCCCTGGATCCACATCCCCATGGGGTTTGGTAAGCTCGTCCCCAATCCGAACGTGAACTGGGGCTACCAAACCGAGCCGGAGCCGGGCCTCGGCGGCCGCAGCATCGTCTGGCCGCGCGGCAAGGTGCTGGGCGGCTCCGGCTCCATCAACGGACTTGTTTTCCTGCGCGGCGCACCAAGCGACTATGACGAATGGCAACGGCTGGGTGCGCAAGGCTGGGGCTACAGGGATGTGCTGCCCTATTTCAAGCGGATGGAGCATTGCGTCGACGGCGCGAATGAGTGGCGCGGCACCGGCGGCCCGATGACGGTCTCGAACATCAAGCGGCCATCGACTGCCGCGAAGGCCTTTGTCGAAGCTTGCGAGCGGCTGCAATACCAGCGCAATCCGGACTTCAACGGCGAACGCATCGACGGCATCGGTTTCGCGCCGCTCAACGTCCACAATGGCTGGCGCCGTTCGACCGCGGTCGGCTACCTCAAACCGAACCTCAATCGGCGCAATCTCGAATTGATGACCCGAACCCATGTGCGGCGGATTCTGTTCGAAGGCCGTCGCGCGATCGGCGTCGAGGTCGAACGCGACGGGCAAATCCAGCGTATCGGCGCGCGGCGCGAGCTGATCCTGTCCGGCGGTTCGATCAACTCGCCGGTGTTGCTGCTCGCCTCCGGCATCGGGCCCGCCGCCGAACTCGCGGCCCAAGGCATCGACGTCAAACTCGATCTGGCCGGCGTCGGCAGGAATTTGCAGGATCACTATCAGTCGAGCTTTGCGTTCAAGACCCATTCACCCGGCACGCTCAACGAAGCCATCAGGTCACCGGTCAAGCTGGCCAAGCTCGGATTGCAGTGGCTCATCGCCGGCTCCGGCCAGATGGCCGTCGGTGCGACCGAGGCAACGCTGTTCGCCAAATCGAACCCGTCCGAGCCGGTCCCGGATATCCAGTACCAGGCTCTCAACTACTCGTCGGACGGCCTTGCGAACGGCCTGCATCGCTGGCCCGGTTTCAGCTTCATCTTCAGCGTCTGCCGGCCGAAAAGCCGAGGCGAGATCACGCTGCGCGACAGGGAAGGCCGGATGCCGCCGCGGATTCTCGCCAACTATCTGACCCACCCCGACGATGTCAGGATCATGGTGGCGGCGTTTCGCATCGCGAGCCGGATCGCGGCGACCGATCCGTTCCGTTCGCTCGTCAGCGAGCCATTGCGGCCGGGGCCCGACGTGAAGAGTGACGAGCAAATCACTGATTACGTCCGCAGGTTCGGCTCAACCGTGTTTCATCCCTGCGGCACCTGCCGGATGGGCGAAGACGATCAGGCGGTGGTCGACAGCGCCTTGCGCCTGCGAGGCATCGAAGGCTTGCGGATAGTGGATGCTTCCGTCATGCCGGCCATGCCATCGCCGAACATCCATCCCGCCACGATCATGGTCGCGGAGAAGGGCTCGGATATCATCGCAAAAGCTTTGGCGAATTAAATCGGACGGGTGACAGTGACGATGTCCGCTCGGACTTCCTCAGGCAGGATTTCGAGGATTTACGATCTGATCGAACTCTGCGGCTGTCGACGCTTTTGAGACATGCCGACGGAAGCCGAGAAACGTCTGAACCGGAGGTGACCCGTCTAGGGTCAAACGCGATTTCATCGCCTTAACGTCAAATGAGGTTTCAGGAGTGGATATCCCCTTTCACCCTATCGAGGGTCGCCTCGTGAAGATCGAGCCGCTCATGCCTGAGCATAGGGAGGAAGTTCGGGCCGTTATCGATTGCGACCCTGCAGCGTGGTCAATCCTGCTCGTCAATCCGATGGGTGGAGGCTTCGAGGAGTATTGGTCGGCCAATTGCGGCGCGCCTCCGACGGAGCGTTTGCCCTACATCATTCGGCGCTTGTCAGACGGCCAGGTGGTCGGGGTATCGACTTACTTCACAGCCAGGGCAAAGCACGGTGGCGTGGAGATTGGCGCGACATTCCTGCGCCCCGATGTGCGCGCGAGTTTCGTCAACCCGGAGACGAAGATGCTGATGCTCGGCCATGCCTTCAATTCGGGAGCAGTTCGCGTACAGTTCACGATCGATGTACGCAATCAGCGCAGCCAGGCTGCCGTCGCAAAGTTGGGCGCAGTAAGGGAAGGAATATTACGGCGCGACACGCGAACCTGGACCGGACATATCCGCGACACGGTCGTTTTCTCGATACTCGACAGCGAGTGGCCAACCGTCAAGCTCCGGTTAGAGCGACGCCTTGCAAAACTGACAGGTTAGTTTCGGAGAAAACTCCGCCCTAGATGGTCTGCCGGGTCCGGATGCCGGCGCGACAGGACGGGATTTCGTGCGCGCGGTAGGCGGCCTGCGCGTCGGCTGGCGTCGCCCGGCGGAGGCTGCGCGTTTGCGGCATGTATTGGGCGGTCGCGATCAGCTGCGTGACGAAGTCGGCCCGCGACATCCGTTGCTCGGGCACCCGCGACCAGTGAACGGAGGGCGTCACCGGCACCAGCGCCGTGCAGGGGGGCTTTTCGGCGGCGAACGCGCCGTCATCTGCCATCTGCTCTGGTCGATCGCTGTTCACTCTCGATACCCGGTTGAACTGTCGCGTTTTGGGACGGCGTGTCCGCCTCCACCTCCTCTGTCGCAAGGACCATGCCGGCCGGTCCGGCTTCGTTCCCGTTAGCCGGCGGACGTGGTTTCCGGAATATTTATGAACTTTGCCTAGGGTCGGCGCCGGAACAGGCAGTATCCTTGAGAGGCGGGAATCACCCGGCAGTGTCCTGAAACGAGGCGACCGTGACATCCGCTCTTCCGAAAGCGTCAACCATCCTGGCTTCGCTCGGCCAGGCAGCCTTCGTTTGGGATATTTTGACCGATGTCATGGTCTGGAGCGATCACGCCAATGCGGTGTTCTCCGACATCCCACAGGCCTCGCTCGCGAGCGGCGCGGAGTTTTCCAGCCTGATCGAGCCTGTCCGTTCGATCCGCTCCGACGCGTTGATGCAGTCGCCGCCGCCGCGCGGCGGCGAGGGCGCGCCCTACAGAATCGAATACGGCATGCGCACCTCGACCTCGGAGCCTGTGCTCTGGATCGAGGAAACCGGCTGCTGGTTTGCCGGCGCCGACGGACGGCCGGCGCGCGCGCAAGGCATTGTCCGCGTCAATAATGAGCGCCACGCCCGCGACGAGCAGTTGCTGCGGCTGTCGCAGCACGATCCCTTGACCGGCGAACTCAATCGCACCCATCTGATCGCGGCTTTGGCCGAGGCGATCGAGGAAGCCTCGCGCTTCCGCAGCCCTTGCGCCTTCATGGTGATCGGCATCGATCATCTGGCGCGGATCAACGACGCTTTCGGCTTCGACGTCGCCGACGCCGTGATTTCGGAAGTCGGCAAACGAATTCGTTCGCGGCTGCGCGGCGGCGACGTGCTCGGCCGCTTCTCCGGCAACAAATTCGGCCTGGTGCTGAAGAACTGCACCGTCGAGGACATGAATATCGCCGCCGAGCGGTTCTTGGCCGGCATCCGCGACGAGGTGGTGCCGACCGATTCCGGACCGGTCTCCGTCACCGCCTCGATCGGCGCGGTCAGCGTGCCGCGCTATGCCCGCACCGCCAATGAGGCGATCAACCGCGCCCAGGAGACGCTCGACGGCGCCAAGCGCCGCCGCGCCGGCTCCTACGCGATGTGGCGTCCCAATGTCGAGCGCGACGCCCAGCGCAAGGTCAATATCCGCGTCACCGACGAGATCGTCACCGCGCTGAACGAGCGCCGCATCGTGATGGCGTTCGAGCCGGTCGTTGACGCGCGGTCGCGCGACGCGGCCTTCTATGAGTGCCTGATCCGGATGGAGCAGGATGACGGACGGGTGCTGCTCGCGCCCGACATCGTGCCGGTAGCGGAGCGGCTCGGCCTGATCCGCCTGGTCGATCACCGCGTGCTCGAACTGGTGGTGGCGGAACTCGCCGCGTCTCCGGGCGCGCAGCTCAGCCTGAATATTTCACCCGACACCACGATGGACCCGGACTGGTGGGGCTCGATCGAATCGTTGATGCGCGCCCATCCCGGCGTCGCCGAGCGGCTGATCGTGGAGATCACCGAAACCGTGGCGATCCAGGACATCGACGATCTCAGAGGCTTCGTCACCCGGCTAAAGAATTTCGGCAGCCGGATCGCGATCGACGATTTCGGCGCCGGCTACACCTCGTTCCGCAATTTGCGCAAGCTCGGCGTCGACATCGTCAAGATCGACGGCGCCTTCGTGCAGAACATCGCGCGCTCGGCGGACGACCGCGCCTTCGTGCAGACGCTGATCGATCTGGCGCGGCGGCTCGGAATCAAGACGGTCGCGGAATGGGTGCAGGACGAGGAGTCCGCCGTGATGCTGCGCGATTGGGGCTGCGACTACATCCAGGGCCGGCTGATCGGGCTCGCCTCCTCGCAGCGGCCATGGGGCGCCGCGGCTGAGACGGCGCTGCCAGCGGCGGGTTAACCCGTCATTCCGGGGCGCGCTTCAGCGCGAACCCGGAATCCAGAAGTTATTGCGTGAGATTCCGGGTTCGAGGCTTCGCCTCGCCCCGGAATGACGAAGCGGGCAAGAGCTCTCACTCTTCCTTCTTCGGCTCTTTCGACATGCGTTCGAGGCGTTCCTGCATGTCCTTCATTTGGCGACGGAGATCGTCGATGTTGTCGTCGCCCGCCGACTCCAGCGCCTTCTCCGGCTCGGCGGCCGCAGCTCCCGCGCGCGGCGGCACGAACGGCTTGAACATCGAGAACGTCTGCTGGAACAATTCCATGTTGCGGCGGACGTGTTCTTCGAGGGGCGCAAAGGGCGTGCCCGAGAAAGTGTTGGTGAGCTGCTTGCGAAATTTCTCCTGTTCGCGCGTCAGCGTGTCGATCGATTGCTCGAGATATTTCGGCACCACCATCTGCATGCTGTCGCCGTAGAAGCGGATGAGCTGGCGCAGGAAGGTGGTCGGCAACAGATTTTGTCCCGCCTTGTTTTCCTGCTCGAAAATGATCTGCGCCAGCACCGAGCGGGTGATGTCGTCGCCGGTTTTCGCGTCATAGACGAGGAAGTCCTCGCCGTCCTTCACCATCGCGGCGAGATCCTCCAGCGTCACATAGGTGCTGGTACCGGTATTATAGAGCCTCCGGTTGGCGTATTTCTTGATGGTTGTGGGTGTTTCAGATTTCGCCATAAGGTCCACACATGCTCACCGAGGACAGGAACCCGCCGGCCTCGCCGTGGGCTAACGCGGAACGCAACGCAACAAAGTAAGCATTTTCAATGCGGTTCCGCTACCGTTTTGTGCGGCACGGTTAATTCCAAAGCATAGGCACTGCTCAGGAAACTGCCAAGGACGTTATTTTAGATGCGCTGCGGCGAGATTTTGGCCTTTGGCCGATTGACATGCCCCGACTCCATTAACAGGATAAGAAGAGAGACTGGTCCGCCAATCCGGCCGCCCGCCGTCAACGAGTCCTCACTTCAAACCTCAGGAGATGTCCATGTCAGACGATGTCGTCATCGTCAGCGCCGCCCGCACCCCGGTCGGAAGCTTCAACGGTGCGTTTGCCACCATGCCGGCCCACGATCTCGGCGCCGTCGCGATCAAGGCAGCGCTTGAGCGGGCAGGGATCGAGCCCGGCCGCGTCTCCGAGGTCATCATGGGTCAGATCCTGACCGCGGCGCAGGGCCAGAACCCGGCTCGCCAGGCTTCGATCTCGGCCGGCATTCCCGTGGAAAGCCCCGCTTGGGGCGTCAACCAGCTTTGCGGCAGCGGCCTGCGCTCGGTGGCGCTGGGCTACCAGGCGCTGGTCAACGGCGATTCCGACATCGTCGTCGCCGGCGGCCAGGAATCCATGAGCATGGCCCCGCACGCGCAATATCTGCGCAGCGGCGTCAAGATGGGCGGGCTCGAGCTCGTCGACACCATGATCAAGGACGGGCTGTGGGACGCCTTCAACGGCTACCACATGGGCAACACCGCCGAGAACGTCGCCAAGCAATACCAGATCACCCGTTCGCAGCAGGACGAGTTCGCGGTCGCCTCGCAGAACAAGGCCGAGGCCGCGCAGAAGGCCGGCAAGTTCAAGGACGAGATCGTCCCGGTCACCATCAAGTCCCGCAAGGGTGACATCGTGGTGGACACCGACGAATATCCGCGCCATGGCGCGACGCTGGACGCGATGGCCAAGCTGAAACCGGCCTTCGAGAAGGACGGCACCGTGACCGCGGGCTCGGCCTCCGGCATCAATGACGGCGCCGGCGCTGTCGTGCTGATGACCGCGAAGCAGGCCGCCAAGGAAGGCAAGAAAGTCCTGGGCCGCATCGTCTCCTGGGGCCAGGCCGGCGTCGATCCCAAGATCATGGGCACCGGGCCGATCCCCGCCTCGCGCGCCGCGCTGAAGAAGGCCGGCTGGAATATCGCCGATCTCGACCTGATCGAGGCCAACGAGGCCTTCGCGGCGCAGGCCTGCGCCGTCAACAAAGATCTCGGCTGGGACACCTCCAAGGTCAACGTCAATGGCGGCGCCATCGCGATCGGACATCCGATCGGCGCTTCCGGCACGCGCGTGCTGGTGACCCTGCTGCACGAGATGGCGAAGCGCGATGCCAAGAAGGGCCTTGCCACGCTCTGCATCGGCGGCGGCATGGGCATCGCGATGTGCATCGCACGCGACTGACATGTGCAGTGCACGCGCCTTGAGATGCGGCATCTGCGGCGCTGCGTGACCAAAAGATCGGCTCGCAACGGCCGAAATTATCGCTGATAAGAAACGCCCGGCTTCGCCGGGCGTTTTGTTCTTGGATGTTGGTCAAACGGCCCGCATAATTTCAGGCTGGATAATAAAAAACCAGGTTCAGGAAACACCAAGGGAGGGCTTCGACATGGCACGTGTTGCGCTGGTGACGGGAGGAACGCGGGGCATCGGGGCTTCGATCAGCAAGGCGCTGAAGGCCGCCGGCTACAAGGTCGCCGCCAGTTACGCCGGCAATGACGCCGCGGCGGAGAAGTTCAAGGCCGAGAGCGGCATTCCCGTCTACAAATGGGACGTCAGTTCGTTCGACGCCTGCGCGGCCGGCGTCAAGAAGGTCGAGGCCGATCTCGGCCCGGTCGATGTGCTGATCAACAATGCCGGCATCACCAAGGACGGCGCGTTCCACAAGATGACGCTGGAGCAATGGAATTCCGTGATCAACACCAATCTCGGCTCGCTGTTCAACATGACGCGTCAGGTGATCGAAGGCATGCGCGCGCGAAAATTCGGCCGCGTCATCAACATTTCCTCGATCAACGGCCAGAAGGGCCAGTTCGGCCAGGTCAATTATTCCGCGGCCAAGGCGGGCGACATCGGCTTCACCAAGGCGCTCGCAATCGAGAACGCCAAGGGCGGCATTACCGTGAACGCGATCTGCCCAGGCTATATCAACACCGAGATGGTGCAGGCGGTGCCGAAGGAGGTGCTTGAGAAGAGCAT
>Ga0209483_1003268_pt1 | contig 10728 bp, 8 predicted proteins | sample NGEPerA_FD_184508 | JGI IMG/M metagenome (GOLD analysis project Ga0209483, IMG submission 184508) | Arctic peat soil microbial communities from the Barrow Environmental Observatory site, Barrow, Alaska, USA - NGEE PermafrostL2-A... | ecosystem: Environmental > Terrestrial > Soil > Wetlands > Peat...
CCGTTGTGGCAGGCTTGATCGTAGATAAGCCATCATAAGCAACGCCTATGCCAACCCATGGCCGGCCTGGAAAGCCCTCCGCCACCGTTGCCATATCACTAATGCACCGGCTAGAGCCGGCAAAACAATCCTGGTTTGACCTAAATCAAACTTGGTTTGACCCAAATCACGATTACTTTGAAGCAGATCAAGATTACTTTGACCCAAACCAATGTTACTTTAAGACAAATCACGATTACTTTGAGATAAACCAATGTTACTTTGACCTAAACAATATTACTTTGAGGCAAAGTAAGATACTTTGAGATAAAACAATGTTACTTTGGGACAAAACACGATTACTTTGACCCCAAACAATGTTGCTTTGAGACAAAGTAAAATAGTTTGACCTAAAATAATGTTACTTTGAGACAACTTCCCGATACTTTAAGACAAAACGCCGATACTTTAAGCCCAAAACCATCAAATAATGTCCAAATAATTATTTTCAGCGGGCAAATCGCCCGAACCAGCCGTCCGCCCTGTCCCATTTTCTCGTTTAACCGTCCACCCCTGACCCAAAACAGGACACTCGTAGCACACGACGTAAGAAGTCTCCAACTGAATCCAACCACCAAGACACCAAAGACACGAAGTTTATGAATCTTCTTTGTGCCCTTCGTGCCTTTGTGGTTGATCCGTCTGTGTGTCCTCATAGCAGTGAACGCAGTTCGCTCTGAAAGAAACTTGATCAGAGCCGACTCGCGTCGGCGGCTACTACCGTCATAAGCGTTGCCTACTGTCCGCAGGTGTTGGTGGTGACGACCATGGAGAAGTAATCTATACCGCCGACGTCCTCGATCACCACGCCGAGGTCGTTGGTTCCCTGATGCAGCAGACCGGGAGCGACGCTCTCAAAGGATTTGAATTGCGCCCATGTCGCGAAGTCGCTGTGATTGGTCATGTCAATGTAGCTGGCGGAATTATTGAGATACAACTGATAGTTATTGTCTATGGCGATGGAGTATTGCACCTGCGACGGGACAACGTTGCTGGGAATATACAGGGCGATGTGATTGGACCAGGTTGAAGGAGAATCCTGCGATCCCGGAGGCCAATACGTGTTCGGCAAGGGATAAAGACCGGGGTATTGATTCGTGCCATAGCTGGAGAACGGCGCTTGCAGCCTGACCACATTGGTCGGATCAGCCAGATTTGTGACCACATTCCAGAAGGCGTCTGGCGGAATCAAATCGTCGGGATTTTGGCCTGACGCTTCAATTTCATTGGATTTGGGCGATTCGTAGGTGACGCCGGATTCTGAAGATTCAAAGTTCACCACATAATAATTGGTCTGGCCAACCACGGCGGTGTCATCTTGATAATTCATCTGGCTGATGTCGGTATTGGTGGCGATGGCTAGATAATTGCCGCCGGAATTGGTGGAGCGGGAAATGATGAAGCCGGAGAGGTTCAGGCCGTCCTGCTGAATCATCTTTAGCACGTTGGTATCCAGACTCCAATCCAGTTGCACCGCCGTCCCAAACGGATCGCACTCGGTGAACAAAGTCGGTCCCGCGACGACATATAGGGTGACGGTGCCCGGATAGCTGGAAGTCCAGACGCCATCGCTGACGGCGAACTGGAAGGAATCCAATCCTTCATAATTGGCGTTGGGGGTGTTGGTAAGATTGGGCTGTGTGCCGGTCAAATAACTGTTGGTGGGGCCGCTGGTGACGGTGTAGGTATAATAATTGGTATCCGTCTGGCAGTTATCCCCATCCTGCGCGCTTAAGGTGATGGTCACCGGTTGATTGGTTCCGGTCATCACGCTTTGAGGATTGGGATAAATATAGACATCTCCGACGGTGATGGTGACGGTGTTGGTGGCAGTATCACCGCCGCAGTCGCTACGGACTAGGAAATTGAAAGTATCCGTGCCGGTGTAGTTCGTGCCGGTGGGGGTGTAAGTCACATTGGCAGTGCCTTGAGGCAGAGCCAGCAAGCCGTTGGTAGGGCTTAAGCTGCCGTGTTGCGGACCGCTGGCCATTTGCCAATACAACTGCTCGCCGCAGTTATCTGAACCATACAAGGTGAAGCCGACCTGCGTGGCGCGACAGGTTTGCGGCGGCGCGGGCGGAGAAGCAGAGACAGGGTCGGCAATGATCAAGCTGACGGTTCCAGTGGAAGCATATTGCCCATCGCTGACTTGGAAGGTGAAACTATCCTGCCCTTCATAACAATTGGTCGTCGTGAAAGTGACGGAAGGCAGCGAGTTGGTGTCCAATGACCCGTGCATTGGATAAGTCAGAATGGTATAAGTCAGTGGCAAGCCGCGAGGGTCGTTGACATCTGAATCCAAGTGAATATCCGTTGAAGAATTTGAACATGGCTGCTCGAGGTCGCCTTGAATTGTCGGATACACTTGGGGATTGGCTCTGAGATTATTGGTAGCTGAATAATTGGCCGGGTCAATCAGGTAATTAGTGTTTTGCAATAGAGTCAAAATCACCGTCTGGTTTGGCTTCAAGCCGTCGGCAATCGGGTCAATGTTTATTTCGGTATAATATGAATCAAGAGGAACTACAACTTCGCCCGTGAGATTGGAATAATCAATCCCATTCTGCGCCGTGCCGCCGATGCTGTAATAGACGGTGACATCATTGGTCTGCCAGCCGTTATTGAAAACATAAAAATAGCCTGGATATCCGGGGTCGCCGGTATTGGTCGGATTCATCTCCTCGGAATCCTGCCAGTCCGTAATCGCCATCACCGGATTGGCGTGATGCGCCTTGAAAAATGTGACGGCATTCGTCCTGGGAACAGGAGTAAAATCCATTTGGACATCAGGCGCATTCAAAATTTCGCCCAGATTCCAACCGCTCTCCAGATTGGTGGTTGAAAGTAACTGGTAATTATCGCCGCCTATGGTATTGTGCAATCGCAGTCCCAGACTGGTGACTTCATTCGAGGCTTCCAACCACAAGCAGTTGGTGTCGAAACTGAAATTATAGTTGAATTGGAGACCGCCGTCGCCGCTGTTGGTAGGATAAAGTATCTGCTCGATAAGACTCGCCATCGTTGCCGCTTGCGTCTGCGCAGTGGAGGTTGCTTGCGCGCTGCTCATCCGTCCAGTAGAGGGTGCGAGTTGTCCGCCAGTGTCATCTACAATAAATTCGCTGCCGACTACAGAATAGATGGGTAGAACCGACAGATCAGACGGCAATTCGGGATAAGGCAACGCGATAAGGCCGTCCGGCGTATTGGTCATCACCCAAAAAGTTCCAGTATCAGGCAGGGACGCGGCTGTTGCCGGCGCAAGTCCGGCTTCATCGGCAGTGGCTTGAACGACAGAATCCGGCGTAGAATACACCGGCAGAATTGAAGCAATAAGTAATAATGGAACAACCAGCTTGGAACGACGTTTGAAACCAAAAACTAAAAGACTGCTTAATCCAATTAAAGCCAAAGCAGAAGGTTCTGGCACCGAAACGACACCCTGTCGAAACCAAAAATCTGTGTTGAAACCTTCGCCGTCCTCAAATACCTGTCCATTGGGGTAAGTATCACCGATTGTTACAATAGGCCAAGGGTTATCTCCTGACAAAACGACCGGTTGAAGATAGTAAGTTTGTCCAGCAGTCAGAGTGACAGGAGTAGAAAAGTAAAAATTTGTAACGCCAGTAGAATTATAACTGGTTTCAAATCCATTGGGCATATAAACTGGAGCGGTTGAACCGAGTAATGTATCTGAAGGGGACTCAATGTTCGGCGAGCCAGCCCACAGTTTCACATAAACAGTTGCTCCATTTGTGCCATTATTTAACAATAGCGGGTCTTCAAATTCAAGCTGAACAAATCCAATCGCCGAAAGCGTCGGAATAAAAGACTGCACCAGTGGCTGATCTTCTTGGATATAAAGGCCGTCTGCATTTCCATTCCCAACGGGGTCTATTGGACTGCTAGCCGACTGCTGGTCATAAACCAGTGTGCCTTGCGCGTGGGTTTGGAGTGAAGCGGCAATCAACATCACCGCGCCGAATAAACCACTGATTATTTTTTTCATGAGTTCACTTCATGTCTTTCTGCTGATTTACGGGACTATTCTAAATCATACATTCGGGGAGATGCAATAAAAATCTGAAAATATTTCACGATATAACGTATCGTTCATGTTTTGGGACAAAAAGCGATGTAATATGCTGTGGCTATTTCCAAAAAAGAGTGGAAGCGGATCAAGGTTTTCGGCGCGAATGTGCGCCGTGAACGGGTTCGGAAGGGCTTGACACAGGAGGGACTGGCTGAAAAAGCTCAAATCGCGACGCGCAATCTTCAAAAAATCGAGGCAGGGGAAATAAACATCCTTGTTACCACTGCGTTTAGGATTCAATTGGGACTCCGTTGTTCGTGGAAACGCCTGATGCCAATTGAATGACGCAAAAATTTCATTCACGGCGCGGCATAAGCGGGCAAAACTAGAACGGCAAAGTATTCCAACCAAAAATGGAACAACCAGCTTGGAACGCCGCTTGAAACCAAAAACTAAAAGACCGCTTAATCCAATTAAAGCGAAAATAGAAGGTTCTGGAACAGAGACAATCCCCTCCCGGAAATAGAAGTCCGTGCTTGGTTGGAAAAATCCTCCAGTCTTGCCGTATAATTGACCGTTTGGATAAGTGTTGCCAATTGTTATTATGTCCCACGGATCATCTCCCGACGCAACAATCGGCTCAAGATAATAAGTTTGTCCGGGCGTAAGACTAATAGGAGTCGAAAAGGAAAAATTAGTAATACCTGCGATACTAAGACCGCCATTCACAAATCCATTAGGCATATAAACCGCCGTGGTTGAACCTAACAATGTTGCCAAACGAGGATTTGGCGAACCTGTCCATAGGTTCACATAAACCGTCGCGCCATTTGTGCCATTATTTGGTATGTCCCAAAATTCAAACTGAACAAAACCAATCGCCGAGAATGTCGGAGTGAAAGATTGCATCAACGGCGAATCTTCTTGGATGTCAAGGCCGTCGGCATTTCCGTTGCCTACAACAGCAACGGGACCTGTGGCCGATTGCTGGTCATAAACCAGCCCTTGCGCATGAACTTGAATTGAAGCGGCAAGAAGTATTGTCGCACAAAATAAACTTCCAATTGTCTTTTTCATAGGCATTCGTTGAATTTCCGCTGATTTCGACGGCCATTCTAAATCTAACGCATGAGCAATACAAGGCAAAAATTAAAATTCTACACGGAGCGTGTGTGGTTGGCTTCAACATTTTTTGTTCATGTAAGTTAGGTGCTCAAGAAAAAACAACGTGAAATCATCGGCGAAGCCGTTTTCAAGTATCGCCAAAAGTCGAAAATCAGTCAGGAAGTCCTTGCTGAAAAGGCTGAGGTTCATCCCAATTACATTGGCCGAATCGAACGCGGTGAATGTTCAGCTACGATTGAAATCCTTTTAAAAATCGCCAAGTCCTTAACAGTGCCCCTCTATAAATTGTTTCTGAAACTTTGAGCCATCGGCAATCGGGTCAATGTCAATTTGGTTATGATTGGCGGGAATGGTGACTACACCCATAAAAATTATCCACGGGCGATGAATGGGCAAACTCGCCGTTAAAAATGCGGCGGAAGGTTGGACTGTGAATTTTGCATTCTTGCCGTTGTAACGTCCTCAATGACTGGGAGATGATGCCCTTGACCCACCATCCGGCTGTTATCCGCAATCCCAATGGTTTGCGCAAGGCATAATGCCAAAAAAACAAAGTTAATTTTAGCTTTACTTTATATTATCAGGAGATAAGCTCTCGGCCATGAAACATTTATTGCAATGCCTCGGTGTCAGCTTGTGGTTCGGATTATTTGTGCTTCCGGCGCACGCTGCCTTCACGTCGCTCTACGTTTTTGGCGATGCGCTTTCAGCTACGACGGATAATCCAGATACGGGACCTTATTATTATGGTCAGCGTTATTCCAACGGGCGCGTCTGGGTTGAAGTGCTCGCGCAACGGCAGGGGCTGAAATTTGATGATACTAAAAATGATTCCTATTATGATCATAATAGTGCGGAATTAGTGAAGGAGCTCATTAATTTCAAAGCGCCGCAGGATGTTTCGACCGCTTTATTTGTCGTCTGGGTCTGCAACGCAGATACCTTTGATGCCGCGCAGAATCATGATAATTCACTCCAATGGACGCTCGCCAATACTGTATCGCAATCCAATCATTTGCTGATCATCACTGCTCTTTACGCGAAGGGCGTCCGCAATCTGGTCTTGCCGAACGCCGTGGATATTTCCGAGATTCCTGCGTATAATGAATCCAATCTGGCGAAAGTCATGAGTGCGGGTTGTATTGCTTATAATGCCGCCCTGGCCAATACCATCAATCAGGCCAGACTCCTGTTTCCTGACCTCAACATATACACTCCGGATTATTACACCCTGTTGAACAATGTGCTGACGAACCCCGACGCCTATGGTTTGACGAATGCCCTCTATCAGAAATTTAGCATTGACGCATTAAGCGACCCGACAATAAAAAGCTTAACCCTGAATGGTCCAGGCACCAATTACATCTTCTGGGATCCGCAGGATCCGACGGCGAAACTGCACGAGATCATGGCCGATGTCGCCCAGCAGATCATTTCACCCGTCCAAATCAACGGGCTGACGGTGTTCAATGGCAGCAACGAATTGGATGTGGTGAATATGCCGGTGGGCCTTAACGGATTTGTGGACGGCTGCACCAATCTGACGCAACCAAACTGGACGACCGTCACCAACATTGCCGGCACAAGTCCGTTGCAATCCCTCTTCGTCAATGCGGCGCCCCTTCCTGCTCCAACAGCGGCGAGCGGCACGGGCGGTTCCGGCTCGATTGATCCAAACAATACGAATAATGTCGGCGGCACCTACATTCCGCCCTTCAGCCCGGCGCAGTTTTATCGCCTGGACTTTCCTTATTCGTGGAGTTGGCCGTAAGCCGCCAAAATCGCCTTCATCCGCTGAGAGACGTGCGTGATCCCGAAACGCGGGCGAAGTGGGAAATGGAAAGTTAAGAAACAAACTTCGGTTCAAATACTGGACCGAGCTTGTGCTTCCGCAACAATTCACAGAATTTTGCGATGCCGCGTTTTTCATCTGCGCCCAGATGATATTGGATGTTCCATTCAAAATAATCGCGGCGAAAATCCTCGTCGTATTCCTCGCGCGAACCGATGACATAATCCAAAGTTTTCATGCCGAAATTTTTTGCCTCTTTAAGCTCGCGCCGCAATGCCTGATTTTCAATTCCGCGCCGCAACGCCCAGACCGCATAAACAAAGGGCAGATTCGTCAATTCCGTCCACGCCGCGCCGAGATCGAAAATTTCATGCGCGTGCGGCGCGCGCTGAAAATCAATCGCCGCATCGCCGATGAGCAGCGCAAAATCTTTTTCCAAGGCGGCGGAATAATTTTCCAGCGGCTTGAATTCTGGAAATAGATTTTTTTCGGCGAGCAAAACTTTCAACAGGTTCACGCTCGTAAGCGACGCCGGGTCGCAGAAAATTTCCACGGCCTCTTCAATTGGTTTTTTGTGCGCGAGCAGGACGCTATAAACTTCGCCCAGCGACGCGATGGCGATGCCGTCCAAAATGTCGTAGCGATCATGGAGCAAAACTTCGGTGAGGCTGACCAGCGCGGCGTCAAGTTCGTCGCGCCGGAGCATTTCGGCAAGTTTGGCGGGCGTCGCGAGAATGAGTTCGCTCTCCAGGCCGCGCGTCAGCGGCACGGCATTCAGATATTGCACCGAACCGATGCGGAATTTTTTGGATGCGGCGTTTAGCATAACTGGAAATTTAACGGCATTGCGCCAGTAACCGAAAATACTCGTCGCGGGAAATTCTGGCGGTTTTTAAATTATTGCGGATAATGAAAACCGGAACTTCACGGTAAGTTGGAATCACGACCGGACGCGCGATACGTTGCTTCAAATAAGAACGATGACTGCCTTCCTGCCGCGCGAATTGAAAACCTGCGGCGAAAAAAATCCGCTCCAAAGTTTTCCAGTCAACGGGCGCGAACTTGGGCATGATGCTCAAGCCGCGACCGGCGCGGAATGTTTTTCAATGGAAATCCAATCAGGACTTTGCCAGCGCGAGCCGTCATTTTCGTAACCGGCATCTTCTAAAACTTCAGTCAACGTGCCATGTTGTTCCGCAGTTTTGATGAAAAGTTTCACGGCTTCATCCAGAGCGGCGCGCGCGGCTTGCGGCGTCGCGCCGGAACTCGCCACGTCCAACGGCATCGCGTGAGCGATGAATTGATTTCCTTCGCGCCAGATTTGGACGGTGTAATCAATATCCATAACGCCACCAACTTATCACGAATGGACGCGGATGGACACGCATAATTTTTCAGCCACGGATGAAACACGGAAAACCAGCGCCGTAGGTGCGGCATATTTGTAGAACCGTCCGCATAAAAATCCGCAAGCTCCGTAGGAGCGACATATTCCCCCGGCGATGCCGCTCCTACGGAGCTTTGAATTTTCAAACGCCACAACTACAAATATGTCGCGCCTACGGCGCTTGAAAAAAGCGCGACGTGACGATGGCGAAGATGCCGCCGCTGGCGCGTGTCGTTTTGGTTTTGATGGGTTTTAACATAACAAAACAAATTACAATTTCAGTGATTCCATGCGCGAATTCCTGCAAAAAAATAATGCGCCTACCAAAGCAGAATAAGAACCAAACCAGCCCAAATTTCCTGCAAACGGTGTGACCAAAATAATCTCAAGCAAAACGCTGCCGAAAACAATGGGCAATGCAATGCGAAGCTTTTTGCCTTTGAGGCAAAAATAAAGAATTGGGAAAACAACAATCGCAGAAATTCCAGCCACAAATGACATTATAGTTAAAACAAACGGATCGGAAAGAGTTTGAAAAAGCGTTTGTTCATGCGCCTGATCGGTTGGCGGCACTGACCAACGCAGCGCAGCAACAAAAATTATTGCTGACAGAAAACTTCCCGCAAAACTGGCTACGAACAAAATAAAAACTCTAGCCGAAGTCTTCATAATTTTTCACAACAAATGCCCCAGTTTTTCCCGCTTCGTTTTCAAATACCGTTCGTTGTGCGGATTGGATTTTATTTTGATCGGCACTTGCTCGGTGATTTTCAGGCCGTAGCCTTCCAGCCCGACGACTTTTTTCGGATTGTTCGTCAGCAACCGGATGGTTTTCAGGCCGAGGTCAACGAGGATTTGCGCGCCGAGGCCGTATTCGCGCAAATCTTTTCCGTAACCGAGTTTTTGATTTGCCTCGACGGTGTCATAACCCTCCTCCTGCAATTTGTAAGCCTGAATTTTTGGCGCGAGGCCGATGCCGCGTCCTTCCTGCCGCATATAAAGAATCACGCCGCGACCGGCGTCGGCGACTTGCTTCATCGCCTGGTGCAGTTGCGGTCCGCAATCGCAGCGGCGCGAACCGAACACGTCGCCCGTCAGACATTCGCTGTGGACGCGCACGAGAACATTTTTTGCGCCGGAAATTTCGCCGCGCACGAGCGCAAGATGATGCTGGCCGTCAATTTTCGAGCGATACAAATGTAAATCAAATTCGCCGTAATCAGTCGGCAATTTCACGACTTCAATTTTTTCCACGAGCTTTTCGCGCGTGCGGCGGAAATGAATCAAATCTTCAATCGTGCAGATTTTTAATTTGTGTTTTTTAGCGAATTTCAAAAGCTGCGGCAAACGCGCCATCGTGCCGTCGTCGTTCAAAATTTCGCAGAGCACGCCGATGGGTCGGCAACCGGCAAGTTCGGCGAGATCAACGGCGGCTTCGGTGTGACCGGCGCGTTGCAAAACTCCGCCGGGTCGAGCGCGGAGCGGAAAAACGTGGCCGGGCTGGACCAAATCTTCCGGCACAGCGGTCGGCGCGGCCATGATTTGAATGGTCTTGGCGCGGTCGGCGGCGGAAATTCCCGTGGTGATTCCGTGCGCGGCATCCACGCTGACTTGAAAATCGGTGCGAAAACTTTCGCGGTTCTGGCGAACCATGCGTTCAATTCCCAATTGCTGCAAGCGTTCCGAATTGGTCGGCACGCAAATCAATCCGCGCCCGTGTTTGGCCATGAAATTGACGGCGACGGGCGAGACGTGTTGCGCGGCCAAAATCAAATCGCCTTCGTTCTCGCGGTCGGCGTCGTCCACGACAATGACGAGTTTGCCTTTTTTCAAATCGGCGACGACGGCTTCGATGGGATCAAAAGTTTTTTTCATTCAACGCCGCCAGCGTAACCGCTCGTCGCGCGAATTCCAGCCGATTCGACTTGCTTTTTGCCGGCGAGAGTGCGGGAATTGCGAAAGCAAACGGGTTAAATTTTTTATGACAGCACCCGGCGGCTCAAACGAACAAGTTGGCGACCAACAGAATTCCGTTCCATGGAATTCCGCGCCGGTTTCCGTTGAAAAAATGCAACGACTCGACCGGCTGGCAAATCTGGGAATGCTTTCGGCGGGCATGGCGCATGAGATCAAGAACGGCATGGTCGCGATCAAGACGTTCGTGGATTTGTTGCTGGAAAAAAATCAGGACGCGGAGTTGGGCGACGTGGTCGGGCGGGAATTGCATCGCATCAACGCCATCGTGACGCAAATGTTGCGGATGGCTGCGCCCGGACAGATGACTTTCAAAACGGTGCGCGTGCATGAGTTGCTGGATCATTCACTGCGCCTGCTGCAACCGCAGATCGCCGGCAG
>Ga0209483_1003269_pt1 | contig 10724 bp, 10 predicted proteins | sample NGEPerA_FD_184508 | JGI IMG/M metagenome (GOLD analysis project Ga0209483, IMG submission 184508) | Arctic peat soil microbial communities from the Barrow Environmental Observatory site, Barrow, Alaska, USA - NGEE PermafrostL2-A... | ecosystem: Environmental > Terrestrial > Soil > Wetlands >...
ATCGTCGCGGCGAGCGATCCCGCCGCGACGATCGATAGACCGGCCATGCCGGCAAGCAGAAGTCTCATGTCTTGTCCCTCCTTGGGCGCCCTGGATGCGGGCGGATGATCGGCGAACGGCGTCACGGGCGTGGCGGCGCTTCCCCGGTAGTGGGCGGACGCTATATGAGACTTCGATGAGTGACCACACCGCCAAGCTGATCGAGGGCCGAACCGGCCCCTGGGAAATCGTCCTGGGGCTGGAGGTGCATGCTCAGGTGGCCTCGAAGGCCAAGCTTTTCTCCGGCGCCGCCGTCGGCTTCGGGGCTGGCCCGAACGAGCAGGTGAGCCTCGTCGATGCCGCCATGCCCGGCATGTTGCCGGTGATCAACCGCCACTGCGTCGAGCAGGCCGTGCGCACCGGCCTCGGGCTGAAGGCCAAGATCAATCTCTGGTCGCGGTTCGACCGCAAGAATTACTTCTATCCGGATCTGCCGCAGGGCTATCAGATCAGCCAGTACAAGGACCCCATCGTCGGCGAGGGGGTGATCGAGGTCGAACGCGACGATGGCTCGACCTTCGTTGTCCGCATCGAGCGCCTGCACCTGGAGCAGGACGCCGGCAAATCGATCCATGACGCCGATCCGGCCGCGACCCTGGTCGATCTCAATCGTTCGGGCACGGCCCTGATGGAGATCGTCTCCTATCCGGACATGCGTTCGGCCGAGGAGGCGGCCGCCTACGTCAAGAAACTGCGCGCCATCCTCAGGTGTCTGGGCACCTGCGATGGCGACATGGAAAAGGGCAATCTCCGCGCCGACGTCAACGTCTCGGTGCGCAGACACGGTGAGCCCTTGGGCGTCCGCTGCGAGATCAAGAACGTCAATTCCTTCCGCTACATCCAGCAGGCGATCGCCTTCGAAGCCCGCCGCCAGGTGGCCGTTCTCGAGGACGGCGGGGTCATCCGCCAGGAGACCCGCCTGTTCGATCCGGTGAAGGGCGAGACCCGTTCCATGCGCTCGAAGGAAGAGGCCCACGACTACCGCTATTTTCCAGATCCGGATCTGCTGCCGCTCGAACTCGACCCGGTCTGGATCGAGGCGATCGAAGCGAGCCTTCCGGAGTTGCCCGACGCCCAGCGCGCGCGGCTCCGCGCCCAATACGGCTTGTCGGCCTATGACGCCGGCGTGCTGGCGGTCGAGAGCGGCTTGGTGGAATACTTCGAACGAGCGGTCGAGGGGCGCGACGCTAAGCTGGTGGCCAACACCGTCACCAATCAGCTCCTGACCCGCCTGGCCCAGGACGATCTCGACGTCGAGGCGAGTCCGGTCTCCGCGGCCGACCTGAACGGCTTGGTCAAGCTGCGCGAAGAGGGCGTCATCTCGTCCAAGATCGCCAGGGAGGTGTTCGATCACATGTGGTCGGGCGAGGGGTCCGCCGCCGAGATCGTCGAGGCGCGCGGCCTGGTCCAGGTCTCCGACGCCGGCGCCCTGGAAGCGCTGATCGATCGGCTGATCGCGGGAAATCCCGGCCAGGCCGAGGCGGTCAAGACGCGTCCCCAGGCGCTGGGCTGGTTCGTCGGTCAGGTGATGCGCGAAACCGCCGGCAAGGCCAATCCGGCATCGGTCAATGTCATCCTGCGAGACAAGCTCGGCGGATGACCACCTAACGGCCGGGGATGACGTCGAAGATCAGGCCGGTCGAGGCGGCCACCATCATGAAGTCGCCTCCGGCATAGACCCACCGGTATCCGTAAGGTGGGCGGCGCAGGCGATAGCGGGCATAATCGTCAATCACCGCGCCGCGGTAATACGAGGGTAGATACCCTCCCCGCCGCCAGGGGTTGTGTCCAGGAAGCGCGACGCCCGCGCCATACTCGGACGGCGGCGGCCCATAGTACCATCGTCCCCCGTACCAGAAGCCGTTGTGACGAGCGGGGTCCCATGAATTCGCCCGCGCCGGCCGGCCCATCGGCGCGCCTCGCGCGGCGGGGGGCGGGCGGACGGACCGGCCCGATGCGCGCCAGGCGCCCTGGCCGCCCCGGCGACCTTCCTGCGCTCCGGCGGCCGAAGCGAGAGCGACGGCGACGGCGAGGACGGCGGCGATGATGCGGGGGGAACGGGGCATGGCTTTGAAGTCAAAGACGCCCCCAGTCCTCGCGCGGGCGGGCTGAATGGTCGATGAATGGCGGCTCACGATTATGTTTCTCCCCCTCCACCGCGGCCGTGTCTCGACCGCGGACTCGAGGGCGGCCGCGGATCCTCGCGCGGGGGTTGTTGATGGCCGAACGTCCAAGGCCGTTCAGGGTTGTTTACGACTAGTAACCAATGCGAATTCTACGTTCATCACTTTTGTGTTCCCGGAACCAATCACCTTTAACCATATATTCAGCGCCGATCGACTTTGATCGCATCATCGATTTCACCGCACGGCCGATCACGAGGCCGAATGCGGCCTTGACGCAAGGAGGGATGTTTCGATGTTGAGCCAGGCCACGGGTCAGGCGGGACCGCCACCGCTTCCCACGCCGGAGGCCACCGGCGAGGAGCTTTTCCGCATGGGGCTGCTCTATTCCACCGGTCAGGGTGGGGCGCCGGTCGACTACGTCTCGGCCCACATGCTGTTCAATCTCGCCGCCATGCGCGGCTCGATGGAGGCCAAGGTCTATCGCAAGGAACTGAGCGGCGAGATGGACCCGGCCGATGTCGCCGAAGCACAACGCGCCGCGCGCCGCTGGCTCGCCGGCTGACCGGGACCGCCGCGTCCTTCTAAGGCACGCCCGTCGCGACGGCCTGTCCGCCGACCGAATAGGCAAACCCGACCTGGCCGGGGATCAGGTCACGGATATGCTGCACGAACACGCCGGCCTCTGCGATGCTGCTTCTGGGCACATAGACGATGTCGAACCGCCGCAACGGAACCAGATCCATCCGCGCCGGATTCTTCAGGGCTCTTTTGAGATCGGCGGTGCGCATCATCGCCCGGCCGCCCGGGCCGCGACGGATGATCACCACCTGGGATTCCTTCGCGCTGACCTTGAAGCCGCCCGCCTCGATGATCGCGCGAAGCGCGTCGATGTCGCCGGGCATGTCGTACACGCCCGGCTTGTCGACCTCGCCGCCGACGAAGACTTTCAACGGACCGGCGAGCTTGAGGCCGACACTGACGGCCGGCGAAAGGAGCTGACCGGCATAGGCCCTGCCGACCGCCGCCTCGAGGGTCGGGATCGAGCGGTCGGCGGCCATCACCGGCTCGATCAACGGCAAGGTGATTCGGCCATCCGGCTGGACGGTCACCGAACGGTTGAGTTCCGGCGCCGAGGGCACCGTGATATCCACTTCGTCGCCCGGGTAGAGCCGGTATTCCGGCTCCTCTTCCGTCCAGGTGGCGTAGCCGATGTTCGGAAAATCGGCTGCGCGAGGCGGATTGGCGCGAGTCGACGCCGACGCGCCACCGGCCAGAAGCGCCATCGCGGCGGTCGCACTCAGGAACAATCGACGATCCATGGGCCTAGAGTTGGTCAGAATGGGTAATGGAACCTTAATCCGAAGCCTCGATTCTGACCGCCTCCCAAGGGATTCCATGTTTTTAGCCGCATGACATCGCAAGGCGCCTGGGCCGCCAGCACTTCGCCGCCGCCGGAGGAGAGCGAGTGGGTGGCGCGTCCACGCCTGGCGCCCTCCGATTTCCCGACCCTGCTGTGGCGCGAGCGCACCCTGATGGTCGGAGTCTTTCTGGTCATCTTCCTGATCGGGGCCGGCGTGGCGATGAGCCTGAAAAAGCTCTATTCGGCCCAGTCGAGCGTCCTCGTCCGTCTTGGGCAGGAATATGTCTACGAGCCTTCGGCCGGCGACGCCGCCCGGGGAGCTCTTCCGGCCAACGGCCAGGTGCTGGAATCCGAGACCGAGATCATGGGCAGCGACGCGCTCAAGGAAAAGGTCATCCAGGACGTCGGCTACGCCCGGCTGCATCCATCGTCGGCGCGGGCTTTCGCGGCGGCCGGCCCGGCCAGGAAACAGCGGATGATCGCCCAGGCGGTCCTCGACATGCGCCGCAATCTGAAGATCGAAAGCGCCCCCGACCGGCCGGTGATTCGCCTGACCTACGCCGACCCCGACCCGGTCAACGCCGCGCTGGTGCTCAATACCCTCCTCGCCGACTATCTCGTCTACCGGCGCGCCGTCCTGCTCGCGCCCACGGCCAGCGCCCTTGCCCAGCAACGCCGGTCCTTCGAAGATCGCCTCGGGCGGGCCGACGCCGCCTATCAGGATTTCCTGTCGAACAATCGAATCGGCGACTTCGAGGCGGAGAAGACCTCTCTTTCGGAGTTGCAGGCGCAGATCGAGCAGCAACGCTACGCCGCGGCCGCGCAGATGAAGGAACGCGCGGCGCGGCTCGAAGGTCTCCAGGCCGGCCTCGGACAGCTGGCGCCCGAAGTGGGCCTCTATCGGGACATCGACAACACCGGGGCCAACAAGCTCCTCGACCTCAAGCTTCAGCGCGAAGCCCTGCTTTCGCGCTATCGCCCGGACGCCCAGCCGGTGAGGGACCTGGACGCCCAGATCACCCAGCTCTCCTCGGCGCTCGCCTCGGGACGGGCGCAGGGGCAGGGCGCGGCGCGGACGGGCCTCAATCCGGTCTATCAGACCCTGCAGACGGAAAAGCTGCAGCTGGCGGCGGAAGTCGCGGCTCTCAGAGAGAGCTTCGCGGCCTTGACCGAACAGAGCGCCGAACTCACCGAGCGGCGCTTGCGGTTATCGCAGATCGAGCCCCGTTTTCAGGCCTTGAGCCGCGATCGCGACGTGCTGCAGACCAACGTCCGCGATTTCACCGTCAAGGAGGAAGAGAGCCAGGCCGCGCGGGAGATTTCCGCCAACACCAACGACAACATTCGCATCGTCCAGCGCGCCAGTCCGCCGGCGGCGGGCAGGAGCCTGCGCAAGCCGGTTCTCGCTCTGGCCTTCCTGTTCGCCGCCTTCTCCGCGATCTGCGCGGGATTGCTGCGGATGTTCCTGCGGCCGGGGCTGCCGACACCCGCCTCGGCGTCGCGGACCCTGGACCTTCCGGTGCTGGGAATGGCGGCCGTGAAGTGAATGAACGCTGACTTAGGCCGCGACCAATATTCGGCTAGGGTCTCCAGCGTTGTTTCTGGACCTGGCGGCGATTCGGGCATGGTGGACCTCAGCGCCGAAATGACCGATCTGTGGACCTCGCTCGGCGGCCCCGCCGGGCGGCGGACCCGGGCGGTTCAGTTCGTCGCCGCCACCGCCGGTCAGGGCGCCTCCACGGTCGCCCGGGAATTCGCCTTTCACGCCGCCACGCGGGCCTCCCGGCGCGTCTGGTTGGTGGACCTCGATCTTCTCGGATCGACCCAGGCCGATTCGTTCGGCCTCGACGCGCGGCGGTTTGGACCGCTGGGGCCGCCCGCCACCGCTTCGCCCGACGGATCGGCCTTCTTCACCGTTCAGCCGCCCCTGAGGCGTCCGGATGGCCGCCCATGGCCGGACGCCCGATATCTTTCGGCCCACGCGGTCGGCGCCTCTTCGCTGTGGGTGACCCGGTTCAGACACGAGGCGCTGCGACCGCGGCAGGCTGTCCACATCGTGCCCAATGGCGACTACTGGAACGCGCTCAAGCGCCATGCCGACCTGATCGTCGTCGATGCGCCCCCCGCCGACCGGTCGGAAGCCGCCCTGACCGTCGCCAGGCTCATGGACGACACCGTCCTGGTGGTCGCCGCCGATCAGTCCGACGTCGGCGCGCCGGGCCGGCTGAGGGACGCCATCACCGCCGCCGGGGGTCATTGCGCGGGTCTGTTCCTCAACCGCGCCGAGATCGACGCGCCGCGATTCCTCAGGGGCGCGCGCTAGAGCTTGATGACGTCGTTTCGACGTCTGAATCAAGCTCTACACTTTTGATTCTAGAGCACGATTCAGACACGAAAAGGTTCCACCTCGTGTCATCGTGCTCTAGCCGGGTTCAGACGACATCGGCGTAGAGGGCGGCGCGGTAGGCCCGCATCGCCAGCGCCCGCCAGCTCACCGGCGCCTGCTCGGCGAGCGCCGCCGACTTCAGCATCGGCCGCCAGTATCGGCGAAGGGGCGCGCGCCGCAGCGCCCGGGCGGCGCGATAGCTGGGGTAGGCGCGAACGATGTCGTGGTGGGCGCGGGCGACGCGGGCGAAGTTGGCGACCGACTGCTCGTATTTCGCCGCCAGGGTCCCGGCGCTATCGAGTCCCAGATGGGAAGCGGTGTTGTCGATGTGCTCGATCCGATACCGGCGGCCGACCCGCATCGCCCATTCGACATCCTCCCATCCCCATCCGGCGAAGGCTTCGTCGAAGCGCTCGGAGAGAAAGACGTCGCGGCGGACGAGGAGGTTTGATGTGAACAGGGACTTCTCGGGCGTCAGGCGCCGTCGTTTCGCGCCCGCGCAATCACTTTTGAGCGCCATCGCCCGGTGGAGGGCGTGAATGGCCGAAACCGGCGTGCGATCGAGCGAAAACCCACCGAACGCCACCGCCGGGTCGCGGCGATCGGCGAAGGCCAGCCAGGTTTCCAGAAAGGTGGGCGAATCGGGCGCCATGTCGCTGTCCAGGAACAGCATCCGCCGGCCGCGGGCGTCGAGCGCCAGCCGATTGCGCGCCGCCGAGCGTCCGCGGTTCACCGGCAGGCGGATGAAGCGCGCCGGCCGGGCGAGGCCGCCGACCATCGCCGCCACGCGGGCCGCCAGGGCGTCGTCGCCGCCGCCATCGTCGAGCACCAGGATCTCGACCGCCGAACCGGGTCCGTCGAGGGTGGCGAGCAGGCGGACGGGGTCGTCGCCCTTGAACGGGATCAGCACCGACAGGAGCGGTCGCGCGGCGGCCCAGGCGGCGTTGTCGGTGATCGCACTCATGGTCATGTCGCCGTCCGCGCCCTGGCCGGCGCGAACCAATGGGGCAGGCGGCCGCGGAGGCCGCCGATATCCATGAGCAGCGCCAAGAGGCCATAGACGGCCGCCCCCACCGCGGCCTTGAGCAGAAGTTCGGGCGCGCCGCCGATCGCGGGAAGACGCGCGACCACCAGCGCCATGATCAGGCTCGCCGAACCGGCGCCGGCGATGTCGCGCGCCGGTAGCGGCAGGGGCAGGACGCGGCGCCCGAGCACCAGCGACGCCGCCGCCCCCAGGGCGTAGCTGCCGGTCGCGGCCCACATCGCCCCTTGCAGGCCGAAACGCGGGATCAGGGCGACGTTGAGAGCGATGTTGGCGATCGCGGGAATGGCCATCGCCACCAGCATCAACGAGGTTCGCCGTCCCAGAGTGAAGGCGACGTTGAAATAGTAGACCGTCATGCCGCAGAGAAATCCGCTGGCCGCGATCCACGGGGTGACGGCGGCGGCGCCCGCCCGCAAAGCCGGTCCCACCATCACCTCGGCCAAGGGTCGGGCGACCAGGGCCAGGCCGGTGGCGGCGGGAAGGGTCAGCGCGATCAGGGCGGCGCCTTGCGCGCCGGCGGCCTTGATCAGGGCCGGCCGGCCGCCGCGCTCAAGCGCGGCGACCATCGCCGGGCCGCCGGCCATGCCCAGCCACAGGAACAGGACATCGAGGGTCCGGTTGGCGAGGGTGTAGCCGGCGTGATAGACGCCCACGGCGCCCTGGCCGAGATATCCGGCGATCAGGAAGCGGTCGGCGGCGCCCAGCGCCAGGACGAGAATCAGGGCCGCCGAGACCGGCAGGCCGTAGGCGGCATAGGCGCGGGCGCGGGCGCCCTCGAAGCGGCCGCCGCTCATCCCGCGCAGCTCGGTCGGCAGGACGAAGACCAGGCATATGGCGGCCATCATGCCGACCCCGGCGATGGCCCCCGCCGCGCGCCAGCCGATGAAGATGAGTCCCAGCGCGATCAGGAAGCCGCCGACGGTCTGGGCGATGTCCAGCCCCGCCGCGCCGCGCACGTCGCCGGCCGCGCGGCGGCGCTCCTGGGCGAGCTTGACCAGGCTGCGCGCCAGGATCGAGCACAATCCGGCGGCGAGGGCGGCCTTGACCGGCAACGATGCCGGCAGAACGACGAGGGCGGCGACGACCACGGCGGCGAACACCGCGGCGATGGCGCACCACGAGCGGTAGAGGGTGGCGAAATGGGCCGGCAGGCGCCCGGCCCGGGATTCGGGCGCCAGGAAGCGCGCCATCGCCGACTCCAGCCAGGTGAACACCGCCGTGTGGCACAGGCTCAGGGTCGAAAAGCCCAGCGCGTAGAGCCCATAGTCGGCCGGCTTCAGCAAACGGGTGAAGCAGACGAGGGTGAGAAGTCCCACCACGCCCTGCACCACGTGCACGGGGAGATAGCCGACCAGTCCGCGCCGGAACATGCCCCCTTCCATCGATGGCGCCGGCGCCGGCCTCACCGCACGTTGTTCCGGTCGCCGAACAGGCACGGCACGGTCATCGCGATAACCCGCAGATCCAGCCAGAAGGACTGACGCTCGATGTATTCGACATCCAGGGCCACCCGGCGACGCAGGCCCTCGACGGTGTCCACCGGACCCCGTGACCCGTGGATGGCCGCCCAGCCGGTGACACCGGGCTTGATCCGATGACGGTGGGCGTAGCCCGCCACCAGCCGGGCGCTCTCGGTTTCGCCGGTCTTCATGCCGACGGCATGCGGGCGTGGGCCGACCAGCGACATGTCGCCGATGAGGACATTGAGGATCTGGGGAAGCTCGTCGAGGCTGGCGCGCCGGATGAACCGGCCGACGCGGGTCACTCGTTCGTCGCCGGCGCACACCTGACGCCCGGCGCAGGCGGGATCGCTCCCGGCGCCATGGCGCATGGAGCGGAACTTGTAGACCACGAACGGCTCGTTGTTGAATCCGAGCCGGCGCTGGCGGAACAGGATCGGGCCGGCGCTGTCGAGCCGCACGGCGATCGCCACCATCGCCAGCACCGGCAGGGCGGCGACGAGGACCAGGGCGCCGATGATCAGATCCTGCGCCCGCTTGGCCAGGACCCGGCGTTCGTCGGCGGCCGCCGCCGTGAGCCGCGTCAGCGGGGCCTCGACGATCCGCGACAGACTGGCCGCGCGCCCCGCTTCGCTGTCGTGATCGACAAACAGCATGATTTCGTTGGGCAGGGACGTCAGGGTCTCGAGAATCTGCCGCACGCGCGAGCGCGCCAGGGACGGGACGGTGATCACCACCCGATCGACGAACGGCATGATGCGATGGCCGACGAGGGCGCCGGTGTCGCCCAGAACCGGCACGCCGGCGACATCGCCCGGGACGCGGGACAGGCGGTCGTCGAAGACGCCCAGCACGGCGGCCTCGCCACTGATGTTCATCTGTTCGATCAGCCGGGCGGCGTTGGCCGTGGCGCCGACGACGACGATGTTCGGTGTCAGGCGTCCCAGGCGCCGCCACCGCCGCACCATCGCCCACCACAGGGTATGGAGTGCGGTCAGCAGGGCCACGCCGAGGCAGAACCACAGACAGAGGTCGGGCCGGGTGGGAGGCTGGCCGAAGGCGGCGGCGAGCGTCCACAGTCCCGTCCCGCCCAGGCCGCAAGCCGCCGCCACCCGGATGAGATGGCGCCCGTAGCTCTCCCCCCGCCCGAGGCGATAGACGTCGATGGCCCCGAGGCTCCAGACGAACAGCGCGCCGGCGATCACGAAGGCCGGAAGATCGCCGGTGGAGAACGCCGCGCCGCCGCGCCAGGCGGCCAGGGCGGCGGCGGCGGGGGCGGCGGCCAGGAGTCCCGCGACGTCGCCCATGCGCAGCAGCGTCCGCACCGTCCATGGTGTCAGGCGACGGCGCATGGGCGCGAGCGTCGGCGGTCGCATCGGCCCCCGGCGATCGCGCTCGGCCTGCTCGGCCGCGGGCAGGGGCGTCGCCGCCGTCTCCCGATGGCACGCTCGCGGGGCGCCTTGGCCCGCCAGCGTTTCATCGCGACACGCATCGGCCGCCGGTTGTTTCAGAGCCACGCCCATTGCCGGCGGGGCTCAGCAAGACGAGGGCCGCGATCGAACCGTTCCGACGCCACGGCTCGATTGCCTCGGAGCGGCGAACAGGCTATCGCAGCCAGCCGCGAGGGTGACGTGGCCGAGTGGCTGAAGGCGGCGGTTTGCTAAACCGTTGTACGGTGTAAAGCCGTACCGAGGGTTCGAATCCCTCCGTCACCGCCATCGCGGACTCACAACGTATTGATTAAATTACGTTTTTTCCTCCTGAAGCGGAGATGACCCTAACAACAACCCCAACATGCCCGACTCGGTGTAGCGTCCGTCCTGGAACTGCGCGTCAGAATGGTGCAGGGACGAACCAAGATGGCTTGAGGGGACTGGAATGGGCCGCGGCGGTGACAGTTTGCGTGCCTTTGGAATTCTCCTGCTGATCTGTGGCGTGGCCGGCATGGTCGCGACGTTTTTCTTCTCGGTGACAGTCACCCCGGACGCACTCGCCTCCCAAGCGTCCATTCTCGACACGATTCGAGGCATGAACGAGGACGAGGCACGCTCGGCACTTATCTCCCACTACTCCGCCGGGGTGACTCCAATCGCGAACCTCAACCTCATCGCAATCCGGGCCATGCTTCACGCCAGCGCGGCGACCGTGGCAACTGTTGGTGCCCTGCTCTTTGGGGCGGCCTGCCGCGCGACAATCAGGATGAGAGTGGCGCGACAATCTGGATGAGAGGGCCGGAGAAATTCGGCTGCCGCCCCCGGGGGCGGCTGGCGATCGTGACCGACCGGATAGGGATGGATCTTCTCTTCGA
>Ga0209483_1003272_pt1 | contig 10722 bp, 7 predicted proteins | sample NGEPerA_FD_184508 | JGI IMG/M metagenome (GOLD analysis project Ga0209483, IMG submission 184508) | Arctic peat soil microbial communities from the Barrow Environmental Observatory site, Barrow, Alaska, USA - NGEE PermafrostL2-A... | ecosystem: Environmental > Terrestrial > Soil > Wetlands > Peat...
ACTTGGGCGTAGAGCGCCAGAGCCGGCTTCGCGCGGGTACAATATGCAAGTGGAGGTTTTCTCTTGCGTAACTATGTAATGCTCGCCGCGTTAGCCGGCTCCGTTTTGTTGAACACGTCGTCAGTGTTCGCCGCCGAAGGAATCGGCAAGGTTTTCGACGACCAGGTTTCGACCGTCCAACGAGAGGTCCTGGGCCTCGCCGAGAAGATGCCGGCCGATAAGTACGACTTCGCACCAACCAGCCCGGGTACTTTCACCGGCGTGCGGACGTATGCCCTGCAGGTCCGGCACATTGCGACCTACATCTACCGGATCGCGGCTTCCGTATCGGGCGAGAAGGCGCCGGTCGAAATCGGGCCCACCGACAATGGCCCGGACACGCTCAAGACCAAGGAAGAGATCATCGCCTACTTCCAGGGGGCGCTGGCGTTCGCCCACATGGCCATGGATACACTCAACGAGAAGAACATGTTCGACCAGGTTCCCTCACCCTTCGGCCGCGGGACGATGGCCCGCGTTGCGGCAGCGGCGTTTCTGGGGCAGCATAGCTACGATCACTACGGGCAGATGGTCGTCTATGCCCGGATGAATGGCGTGATTCCTGGCGGCGGACCTCCTCGGGCAGGCAAGGGCAAATCCAAGTAGCGTATCATATGAACTAGTACGCATGTGATATAGTACGCATGTGACGGAATTCACCCTTACCCTGGAGCCTGGCTCATCTATCTGTGCTCAGGCCGTTTACGCAGCAAAGAAGGCCTTGATCTCCGGTCAGATACGCCCGGGAGAGCCGTTTCCTTCCGTGCGTTCGCTCAGCCGAACGCTGAAGATCAACCCTAACACCGCGCACAAAGTGATCGCTCGTCTGACTGCAGAGGGGTTGCTGGAGGTCAAGCCGGGGATCGGCACCATCGTCGCCCATTCAGGTTTCGAAGACTCCACCAAGCGGAATGTCCTCTTGAAGAACGATTTGGAGCGGGTTGTGGTGGACGCGAAACGGGCGGGTCTGAAGCTGGAAGATCTGACGGCAGCGCTGTCGTATCACTGGACCCGGCTTAGCCCGGACGAACCCACTAGGGTTTGACGGCCCAGGCTCCGAACTGCGTGGGACCAATCAACTGGGCCCCCAGAGCAACCGCTTCCTCCTCCATCCTGGCCGCCAGCGTCTCGATCTGGAGCTCGGCGGCGGTGGCCAAGCCGAATTGCTCGATTCGCGGTATCAGGCTGCGGATCGTATTGGCGACCCATCCATACAGATAGGAGCCGGGCTCTCCTCCGACCGGTACCTCGGCTTGGATCGTAGGCCAAGGTAGCCCAGCGTCGAGAAACGTGCGCGTCAGGCGCTTGCCGAAATCGGGCGGATTTCCACCGAGCCGGAAGGCTTCGGCCAGAATGGTATAGGTCCTCATCCACAGCGGCGCTTCAGGCCACGGCGGAACGACCGCGCTGAAATCCATCTCGTGAAAGATCAAACGGCCGCCAGGCTGGATCAGTGCAGCCACATGCCGCAGCGTCGCGGCGGGATCGGCTTGGTATAGCAGCACGAACCGTCCCACGACCGCATCGAACAACTCGCTTCCCTGGAATTCTTCCACATTGATTTGCTGGAAGTTTACGTATCCCGCGCATCCCTTCTCCGTGGCGCGATCGCGCGCCCGGGCCAGCGCCTGCGCATCCCGATCGATGCCCAGAACGCTCCCTTGGGGACCCACAAGATCGGCGGCCAGCAGAGAAACATCCCCCATGCCGCAGCCGAGATCGAGAACGCGCATACCGGGCGCCAGTCCGCCTGCGCGGAAAAAGCGTTCGGTGCATGCTCTAAGAATGGCCGCCTGCTTCAACAGGCGCTGCTGTTCGAGCTCGGAATATCCAAGTACATAGTCGGGTGCTGACACTACTGAACCTCCTCATGAACACGCATCATGCCATATATTACTTCCAAAGCAGTAGAATCTCGCTATGGCTTTCTGGAACAAATCGATACTTCTCGCTGTCCTGGCGTTGCCGGTCGTCGCACAGCAGCCCTGCGAACGCCTGACGTCGCTCAGCCTGCCCGGCGTCACGATCACTCTCGCGCAGACCGTGGCAGCGGGATCGTTCACACCACCCGCGGCTCGCGCGGCCATGAGCGTTCCGGCGTTTTGCCGGGTAGCCGGCGTCATCACGCCGGAAGTACATTTCGAACTGTGGATGCCCTCGGCGTGGAATAGGAAACTGCTGACGGCGGGCAACGGAGGCCTGGCGGGCACCATCAACTACAACGCGATGCACGATCCGCTGCGCCGCGGCTATGCATCGAGCAGCACCGATACGGGCCACGTCGCCGACACCGACGGTCACTGGGCGCAAGGGCACATGGAACGCGTGATCGACTTCGCGCATCGCGCCGTGCACGTGACCACGGAAGCCGACAAAGCCATCATCAAGGCTTTCTACAGCGCCACTCCCGAGCATTCCTATTTCAACGGCTGCTCGCAAGGCGGTCTGGAAGCGTTGACCGAGGCGCAACGCTACCCTCGCGACTACGACGGCATCATCGCCGGCGATCCCGCCAACTACTGGACGCGTCTCTACGCCGGCGGTCACCTGTGGATCGCGCAAGCGACGTTGACCGATCCCGCCAGCTACGTTCCCGCGACGAAACTACAAACGATCGGCGATGCGGTATACGCCGCCTGCGATGCAATTGACGGCATCAAAGACGGGATTCTCAACGATCCGCGCCGCTGCCATTTCGATCCTTCGAGTCTGCTCTGCAAGAACGGCGACGCTTCGAACTGCCTGACACAGCCGCAGGTGGATGCCGTGAAGAAAATCTATCAGGGCGCAAGAACTTCGGACGGAGAGCAGATTTTCCCCGGGATCATGCCAGGCAGTGAAGCCGGCCAGGGAGGCTGGAGCACGTGGATCGCGGGAACCAACCCGGGCCGGGGGGCTCATTTCACGTTAGGTTTTCCTGCACTCAAGAACATCGTCTTTGAAAATCCGGATTGGGATTTCCGGACATTCCGCTTCAACCGCGTCCAGGGCTTCGATAGCGACGTCGATTTCCTGGATGCCACCATGGGTCCCATCATCAACAACGTTAATCCGGATCTGCGCGCTTTCCAGGCCAATGGCGGGAAGCTCATCCAGTATCACGGTTGGGCCGATCCCGATATTTCGCCGATCAACAGCATCAACTATTACCAGAGCGTGGTCCAATTCATGAACCGCGACGGGCACGGATCGAGCGAAACCAAGAGTTTCTATCGCCTGTTCATGGTGCCTGGAATGTTTCACTGCAACGGCGGCCCGGGGCCGAATACGTTCGATGCGCTCGGCGCGCTGGAACAGTGGAAGGAAAAGGGCGCGGCTCCGGATAAGATGATCGCGTCCCATGTAACCAGCGGGACTGTGGACCGTACACGTCCGCTATGCCCGTATCCGCAAGAGGCGCAGTGGAAGGGCGCCGGCAGCACGGATCAGGCGGACAATTTCGTCTGCGCGCTGCCCAAGGTTCCTTAGTGGGGTCAGGCTTTCGAGCCTGCGGCCGGCTTTCCAGCCGGCGCTCGAGCATGTTGAGCCGGGCGGAAGCCCGGCTGCGGCCTTGAAAGGCCGACCCCACAAATTGCTACGGCAAAGCGTTGTACAAGCGTTCGTCGAAAGGGCTGCCCAATCCCTTCTGGAGCTGGTCCCGAAAGCTCTTCGTATGCGGAGCGGCGAGATGCGCGTCATACGCCTTCTGGTTCTCCCAGACTTCGACGATCGCAAAGTGGTTCGCGCGCGCTACGTCGTGCAGGGCCTCAAAGCGCACGAATCCGGGGTCCTTACGATTGTCGGCGGCGAACTGCTGCAGGAGTTTGGTCGTGTCCGCGGCGAAATTCGGATACACGTCGACATAGGTGACCACGTGCAGTTGCGGCTCGGCCTTTTGCTGCGCGTACAGCACGCCCAGCAAAAACACGCCTGTCAATAACGCGATTCGTTTCATGGATACCCCCAATTACTTCAAACCCGCCATCTCGGTCGCGAACAGCATCGCCATGGCGCCGCCGCGCGGATCCGGCCCCAGAAGCGCCGCTCGATGCAGGTAATCCTCTAACGTCTTCTGCTTGTTGGTGGATTCGCACACATCCACGATCTGGCCGTCTTTGCCCACCCGCGCCTGGACGGCGGCCCAAGCACGGTCCACGCGAGGCTGATACGCCGCCGGATCCAGCCAGCCGTTGCGGATACCGCGCTCCATCGCGATCCCGATCATCGCGGTCGCGGACGTTTCCGCGTACGATCCCGGCTGGTCGATCACCTCGTGCCACATGCCATCCTCGTCCTGAAAATGCCCCAGGACGAACATGTGCTGCTGGAACTCGGCCATCATGTGCTGATACGCCGGATGGTCTTTCGGAAAATCGGAGAGCGCCAGCGCCAGACCCAGAGCGGGAAAGGCGTTGCCGCGTCCCCACGCCGCGTCGGTGAGAGGCGAATGGCGATACAGGCCGTCTGGCCGCAAGACCAGCTTCTGCATGAACGCGAAATGGCGCGCTGCCAGATCGAAATATTTTCGCTCACCGGTGAGCTTGCCCGCCTTCACCACCAGGGGCGTCGCCATGAACACGGAATCCGACATCTCGTTATGGAAGGGCATGGACTCGAGCATTTCACCGGACTTGGAGAAGCCCAGGCCGGCGGCCTTGCGGACCAGATCGACGTAGCGCCTGGCATGCTCCTGATCGGTCCGTTCCGCCAGTTCGGCGAATACGAGATGCCCGGCCAGCGTCAGCGAGCTCGCCCTACTTAGGAGGTTTCGGGATGTGTCCAAATATGGTTCGGCGAGCTTCTCCACATCCGCGACGTGTCCCAGCCGCATCTGCGCGATCAAGGCCATCCCGGGAATATAGGTGAGCTGATTGAAATCGTGCCCGAAGTATTGTCCCAGCTCCTCCGCTAACTGGAGCGGAGTTCGCGCCCGGCGCCGGTTGATTTCGACATGCGCTTCTGAAGGCGGAATATCGCGCGGCAGCGACAGGAGCGTGGTGGGACGAGCCATGATGATCACGCGCGCAGGGATGCGGCCGATGCCCGCCACCGCGTTCGTCGACAGCGCTTGCGCCAAGCCGGCGTCACCCGGTCCCACGATCAAAACCAGATCGGGAGCCTGGAGTGCGATCCATCGCCACAGCACGTGCGATTCGGCGTTTTCCCGATAGGCGACGCCAGTGGGCGGAAAAGTCAGCGGGCTTTTATCGGGATTGGCCAGCGGAATCGCCAACAGATGGTAACGGCGGCGGCCCGGTGGATTGGATTCCAAATCGTCCACCTCGGCGGAAATCATTCGTCCGGACTCAGCGTCGCCGTTCATTCCGCCGAGCAGCATCACGGTAGGCGCAGCCGGAGGGGCTCCCGTGACCACGAGTGCTTCGATGGGCTTGCCGCTGGCGCTCATGCCGACAACCCTGTGCTCGGCGGCCATCAGGGGAACCGCGAGAAAAATCACCGTCCATGCTACGCGAGCTTTCATGGGATGGGTGTAATGCCTCAGGTAGATTGTACTGCTGATGGCGTTCCCGGCCCAAAATCTTCGTATTTCGGGATTTTGCCACACACAAAATCCCATGCATCGGATATCGCCCCGCTCCGCCCTGCATGCAGCCGTCGAAATTGTAAAGTTCATGCCAAAACCCGCGTTTATGGGCCTTTTCGATTGACATGGATTCTGCCGTGCAGTAATATCAGCCTGATAGGGCCATTCGGCCCGATCCATGGGGGGGCCCAATTCATGTTGCGTTTTGCAGCTTTGTCGCTGTGCGTTCTTTCTTTGCTCGGCGTGCTTTCGGCACAAACCAGCAATGCGACCATCACCGGCGTGGTCACGGATCCGACAGGAGCCGTGGTCGCCAATGCCGCAATTGAAGCGAGAAATACCGCGACCGGAGTGGTCTTCCGGGCGGTTTCAACGGGCACGGGAAACTACACCGTTCCCCAGTTGCCGATCGGGTCCTACGAACTGACCGCGACGGTGCAGGGGTTCAAGAAATATGACCGGCAAAATATCACGCTCTCGGCCGCGCAAGTGTTGCGTCTCGATGTCCCGCTGGAGATTGGAGCGAGCACGGAAGCCGTCACGGTCAGCGCCGAGTCCTCGTTGCTGAAGACGGAAACCGGCGACGTGGCGCACAACATCACCCTTGAGCAGCTCCAGAATCTGCCGATCCTGGGTATCGGCGGAGCCAACGCGGGTAGCTCGGGCATCCGCAATCCCTTCAACTCCACGGTGATGATCCCGGGTGTGGATTATGCCTCCAACTTCGTCATGATCGTCAACGGCGCGCCCAGCAACACGGCGGCGTACCGCGTGGAGGGTCTGGACAACACCAATCACACCGTGAGCTACGCCTTGCAGGAAAACCAGCAGAGCCCGGATGCGATCCAGGAAGTTGCTGTGCAGACCTCAAACTATGCCGCTGAGTTCGGCCAGGCCGGCGGCGGGCTCTTCAACATCACCATGAAGTCGGGCACCAACCAGTATCACGGCAGCGGGTACGAGTATTTCGTGAATGAAGATCTGAATGCCGCGGTTCCCTTCACCAACGACGGAAACGGAAACAAGATCCGGCCGCGCAACCGCCGCAATGATTTCGGCGGCACCATCGGCGGACCGATCTGGATTCCCAAGGTCTACGACGGTCACAACCGGACCTTCTTCTTTTTCAGTTTGGAAGAGTTCCGCGAATCCTCCGCTCTTAATTTCAGCGATACGGTCCCCACGGCTGCGTACCGCACCGGTGATTTCTCAGCGATTTCGCCGAACGGCGCCAACTTTAATCCGGGTCTGGGCGTGGTCAGTTCCCCGATTGGAACGGACGCCCTGGGACGCAGCGTTTACGCCAATGAAATTTTCGATCCCCTGACCCGCACTACGGCTCCCAACGGGACTGCGGTTGCCAACGCGTTCCCCGGCAACATCATTCCGACGACTCGATTTGACCCGGTTGCAGTCAATCTCTTGAAGCTGATGCCGTCACCGGCCTCGACCGCGCTGACGGGAAACTACCCAGGTTACAACCCGGGCAAGCGTGTGACCAAGATTCCATCCCTCAAGCTCGACGACAGTATTGGCAACAAAGGCAAGCTGTCGTTCTACTGGTCCACCACCGGAACCGACTCGGCGTACTCCACTCCGAACGGGAATGCCGATGGTCTGCCCGAACTGATATCGATTGCCCGCGGAACGTGGATTCACTCGGCTACGGTGCGCCTGAACTACGATCACACCCTGACTCCAACCTTGCTTCTGCATGTGGGCGCCGGGTATTCGCGCACCAGATTCTTCGATGATTCTCCGTACACCACGAACGGAGGCATCTTTAATTGCGCAACTCTGGGTATTCAAGGCTGCCAGGGGAGCTTTAACTTCCCCACCATCAGTTCCACGCTGGCGAGCTCTTCCGGCGCGGTTTCGACAAGCCCTACCTTGGGCGGCATGCAGCAGATGGGCAACGCACAAGCGCACACCCATACCACCACGTTGCGACCATCTTTCAATACCAACGCCACATGGATCCATGGCAGCCACACGTTTAAGGCGGGCGGTGAAGTGTGGTTCCAGGGCAACATTACGGCGCCTCCCACCGGCATCACGCTGACGGCCGCTTCCGCAACCGCGAACGGCGCCAGCGGGCTGCCCGCCAACCTATCCACCAATGCAACTACCGGTTTCCCGTTCGCGAGTTTCCTGCTAGGCGGCCTGGTCAGCACCGGCCAGACGGCGCCGGCCGATGCCAGAATGGGCAAGCAGCAATGGGGGCTGTATGTGGAGGACTCCTGGAAGGTCACCCGCAAGCTGACTCTCGATTACGGTCTGCGTTGGGACTATGCTACGGCTGCGCGTGAGCAGTATGGCCGTTCGGCGGACTTAGGCTTGATCCCGAATCCGGCGGCTGGCAATCGCATCGGCGCGCCGATTTTCGAAGCAACCTGTGGATGTACGTTTGTTTCGAACTATCCTTACGCAATTGGACCGAGACTTGGTTTTGCATATCAGATCAATGAGAAGACTGTCATCCGCGGCGGTTGGGGCATCGCTTACGGCTTCGCTCCAGACATCGGCCAGAGCTCGGCGAATGCTTTGACCAGTACTCCGTCCGGAACGAACAACTTCTTCCAAGCCAGCAGCCCGACTGCGTTGCCGCAACCGATATGGCCCAACCTTGCTCCTGGGCAGATTCCTCTTCCCGGTCAGATCACTGGTTTCGTAACATCTCTCGATCGCAACGCTTCCCGTCCTCCGCGCCAGAATCAATTTAGCATTGGCATCCAGCGTGAAATCAGCCGCGACTTCGTGCTTGAAGCTTCCTACGTCGGCAATCGCGGCGTGTGGTGGACCGGTCCACTCGGATTACTCAACCAGGTATCGCCGGCCCAATTTGCGGCGGTTGGCTTGAACCCTTACACCAACCCCGCCGACAACCTCCTGCTCTCCCAGGCGATTTCTTCGGCCGCCGTCATCGCAAAGGTCGGGAACGTTGTCCCCTACGCTGGATACCCGACCAGCAATACCCTGCTCAATGCGCTGCGTACGTACCCGCAGTTCTCGACCAGCGTCGTCACCAACTCTCCCACCAGTGACACTTGGTACGACTCCTTGCAGGTCAAAGGCACCAAGCGCCTTTCGCATGGCCTTCAGGTGAACGGCACATTTACGTGGTCCAAGGCGATGGTTTTGACGCGAGAGGACTTTTTCAATCCCGCAAGCTCCGCCAAGTCGATCCAGGCGACGGACCAGCCCTACCTGTTCAACGCCAACATCGTGTACAACACGCCGAAGGCGTCCAACAACAAGATTCTGGCCTGGGTCACCAGGGACTGGCAGCTCGGCGCATTCCTGCAGTACGGCAGCGGTTTACCGCTTGCGCCTCCCTCGGCGACGGTCGCCAACAACTTGACCGGCGGTGAGATGATCCGCACGGGTCAGCCCTTGTTCAAGAAGGACCTGAACTGCGGCTGCATCAATCCTTACGTCGATCAAGTCCTAAACCCCGCTGCCTGGGCCAATCCCGTCGCTGGAACGTGGGGCCCTGGGCCTGCGACCGGCCCCTTCGCGGCCGGTCTTTATTACAGCGACTTCCGCCAAGCGCGCCGTCCGGTGGAGAACTTCAACATCGGGCGCAACTTCAAGATCAAGGAACGCATGAATCTCCAGATTCGCGCGGAGTTCGCGAACGCCTTTAACCGGATGCAGCTCGGCAACCCGGTGACCACGTCGCCGTACAATGCGACCAACGCGATCCAGAACCCCACGAGTGTAGGTGGCCGCTACACCGGTGGATTTGGCGCCTACACGATTGGCTCCGTTGGAGTCAACGGGCAGCCGAGCTTCACGGCAAATGGCAACGTCGGCCAGTTGTACACCCAGCCCCGCCAGGGCACGTTGATCGCCCGTTTCACGTTCTAAGCTGCATTTAGACTCTAACTCACGGCCTCGCTGCTCCGGCAGCGGGGCCGTTTTAGTTTGGACGGGCGTGGAGTTTTACTCGCTGCGCGTATATAATCTATCGACGGTATAGGAGACGGCATGAAGCGAACCCTGGTAGTTTTGCTTTCGGCGATATCGCCCCTGTTGGCGCAGATGGGAGCGAAAAACGGCGAATGGCCGACCTATGGCGGCGATCTCGGCAACACCCGCTACTCCGCGCTCGACCAAATTAGCGCGGCGAATTTCGACAAGCTGCAAGTCGCCTGGCGCTTCAAGACCGACAATCTCGGGCCCAAGCCGGAAGCCAATCTCGAGGCCACGCCGCTGATGGTCAAGGGCGTGCTGTACTCGGCCGCTGGAACGCGACGGTCGGTGATCGCGCTGGATGCCGCGACGGGCGAGCTTCTCTGGGTCCACGGCGAAAACGAAGGCCGGCGTGGGACTGTCGCACCGCGCCAGCTCTCCGGTCGCGGCCTGGCGTATTGGACCGATGGCAACCCAGGAAGCAAGGACGAGCGCATCATCTACGTCACTCCCGGCTATCGGATGGTCGCACTGGACGCCAAGACGGGCAACCGCATCCCCGGGTTCGGTCAGAACGGCATTGTGGATCTCAAGGAAGACGACGATCAGCCGATCGATCCGCTCAGCCCGGACATCGGATTGCATTCGGCGCCTATCGTGTCCGGGAACACCGTCATCATCGGCGCGGCCCACAAGCCCGGCGGCGTTCCGGCCAGCAAGACCAACGTGAAGGGCTACGTTCGCGGATTCGACGTACGTACCGGCAAGCGCCTGTGGATCTTTCACACCATCCCCAAACCGGGCGAGTTCGGGCTCAACACCTGGGAGCAGGATTCCTGGGCTTATACCGGCAACACCGGCGCCTGGGGACAAATGTCGATCGACGAGCAGCTCGGTCTGGTCTACATCGGCGTCGAGCTGCCCACCGGCGATTACTATGGCGGCCCTCGTCCGGGCACCGGTTTGTTTGGCGAGAGCATCGTCGCGGTGGATCTGAAGACCGGCGCACGCAAGTGGCACTATCAGTACGTTCATCACGGCATCTGGGACATGGATAATCCGTGCCCTCCGATTCTGGCGGATATCACGATCAACGGCCGCACGGTGAAAGCCGTGGCCCAGCCCACCAAGCAGGCGTTCATGTATGTGCTGAACCGCGAGACGGGCGAGCCCATCTGGCCGATCGTCGAAAAGCCAGTCGAAAAGGGCACTGTTCCGGGTGAATGGTATTCGCCCACCCAGCC
>Ga0209483_1003273_pt1 | contig 10719 bp, 19 predicted proteins | sample NGEPerA_FD_184508 | JGI IMG/M metagenome (GOLD analysis project Ga0209483, IMG submission 184508) | Arctic peat soil microbial communities from the Barrow Environmental Observatory site, Barrow, Alaska, USA - NGEE PermafrostL2-A... | ecosystem: Environmental > Terrestrial > Soil > Wetlands >...
TTCTTGCGGGCGGCGGCGCAGCGGCTGGTGCTGCATTGGGCGGTGTGCCCGGCGCTGCATTGGGAACGGTTCCAGGGCTGCTACTCGATGTTCTGGGACACCCTGAAGTGCAATCGCGGCTTGCGTTCATGCTTCACAGTGCGGGTAAGGGATCGCTGACAATCGGCGCGGCGCAGGCCCGCGTTGCCAGCTATATCAACGGTCTTGGTAATGCGATAGCCGCGTCTGGGTCGCAGGCGGCCACTGCCACTGCGGGTCAGTGAGCCAGTCGTTGAGAGTTGTTTTGATTTCCCGGCGCCGCGAATAGAGAAACCCGCCGAATGGCAGAAGCGCTAGGCCGAAGAGGCAAATGGGAAGAAGTACGATTGTTGCAACGGCTACTTTCATGCCCCAATTTTACGTCCACGGAATGTTTCACACAAGTAAACAAAAGGCGAAGACTGCCTCACGATTGGCTGCGGGAGCGCTGACATCGGGCGTGGCGGCTGGCGCTGATCAAACGCGGGTGAAAGCGTTCCCAAAGCCGCAACCTCTGGAAAACTTATGAAAATGAAAATGAAAATTCTGTCTCTCTTTGCGTTCGCTATGATGCTTTGCGGAGTATCGGTGCAGGCCCAAACCGTCGCGCCCTTCATGGGCCTCGGGAACGTTGCCTTCACAGATCAAAACGGGAAGCCGATCCCGAACGGAGTGCTGTATTCGTATCGAGCAGGAACCACGACACAACAAGCCACCTACACCGATGCCAGCGGGGCCACGTTTAACCCAAATCCGATCACGATGAACAGTTTTGGCCGCGCGGCGATTTGGCTGTCGGTTGGAAGCATTTACAAGTTCGTGCTCTGTTCGCAAAATGACGGGCCGACGTGTTCGGCAGGCCACCAAATTTTCAGCGTCGATCAAGTGCCCGGGAGTCCGTCCAACCAACAAGTCGGGAATTCCTTTACCGGAATATTCTCGTCCGCATCGGCGCCCGTAGCTACAACTGGAATTCTTCGATTGGGAACTGGTGACCAGATTTGCTGGCGCAATGGCGCGGGCAGTGGAAATGTCTGCATTTCGAAAGATGCATACGATGTTTTGACATGGCCTTCTTCGCTCAAATTCCTACAAATCGGCGCACCGTCTGGAGTCCAGCCGGGATACGACTATCTGTGGGCCGATTCCGCCTCAAATCGCTGGAACATGATCAACAACAACGGCGCGCAGCAACAGATCGTCGCCTCTGGCGTGGACATCGACACTTCGGATCGGGTGATTCAGTTGCACTTCGGATCGACGGCGCTTCCGACGAGCCCAGTTGCGCCTTCGACAAACCAATATCTCTACTGGGACGGCTCGCACATTTCCGGCGTCACGTTTGCGAATCCCGTCACTTGCGCGTCGACATCGCTAGGCTATGCGGTGACGTATTTCGCTGGCGCCTGGTCCTGCACGGAAATTATTCCGCCCGTCTTGAAGCATGGAACGGGCAGCGGCAATTATTCATCGGCTTCTTCTACCTTCGTTGACGTGGACACGACGAATTTAAAGTATTCCGTTCTTGTTCCAACCGGCTCGAATCTGGTGGTTACCGCATGGGGAACCTTGCAAGCAACCGCCGGGCCTTCCACGTTTTTTATCGCCATATCGGATTCAGGAACGCCGCTCAATCAGCAAGAGCAGGAGGTTTCCTCGGGCGGCACGCCGCAGCAAGCTCCATTCAGCATGTCTTGGGTTCTGGCGGGTGATGGTTTTACGCACGTGATTTCCTTGCAGTACAAGACGGGCGGCGGCAGCTCATCGAATGCCACGGTTCTCAATTCCGGCGGAACTATTCCCGGCATGATGATCACAGTCCAATAAAAATATGAAAAAACTAATCGTTCTCCTAGCTTGCGTTTTTGCGAGTTGCGGGCACCTCTACGCGCAGGGGTCTTTCTCACCGCCTGCGACCGCAACCAAAACAATCAATGGGCTGCTCGCGCCTGGCGGCGGCGCAACGATCACCGTCTGCGCGGCGGGAGCGATTGGCGAGCCGTGCTCACCCGTTCTGACTGGCGCTCTATTTTTAGATCAAGCGCTTACGCAGCCCTTGTCAAATCCATTCACGGCGGATGCGAGCGGGAACTACCAGTTCGCCGCGGCGACGGGCACGTATACGGTCACGGTCACTGGAACCAATCTCCCTGGACTGTCATATCAAGTTGTCTTGGGCAGCGGCTCCGGCGGCGGTGGAACTAGCGGGATCACCGGATGCACCGCTGTTGGCGGCGTGTCTTATCAAAATGGAACGGCTAACACGCTGACGTGCGGAAGCGGCTTCGTTTATTCCGGCGGCCTTTTAGACCTCAATAGCTCCAGCACAGGAACGCCTACGGCACTTTACACCGTGCGCGGACACGGCTTTGGGTTGTTCACTCCCAACAACAATACTGCGCTCGTGAACTTTCAGCAGGAAAGCTATGCCACCGCAAATTATGGATTGATGCTCACGAATAAACAGGCGGGAAACAGCTCCGCACTTTTTTTCGGTGTTTCGGATGCTGGACTGGCCACTCTTTGTGGAGGCGGCGCGGTAAGCGATGCAAATAAGAACTTTGGTTGCTTTAACTGGGACCCACTATCCGGCGTCGTTTTGACAGGCTCCACGGTTTCTCCCAACGTGACCAAGAACATTTTCAACATTCAAGGGACTCCGGGGCAAACCGGGCACCTGCTTAATTTCCTTAATTCTTCTGCGGCTGTCCTGTCTTACTTCGATGCGGCGGGAATTTTTAGAGGGGGATCCGTATGGACAGCCTGCGGCTCTCGTGGACTTGGCGACGGTCTAAACACCATCGCCGCAGGAACCTATCTTCAATTTGCCTGTGTGAATGATTCTGGCGTGACAGTGACCATTCTGGGCATTCACTGCTGGACCGACAATGCCGGAACTTCAAGCCTGAACGCCGCAAATAACGCTGGCACCTCGCTTTTGACTGGGGCGGTTACTTGTAACAACACAAAGACCGGCGGGGGAGCGGCGGGGACGCAGAGCGCAACTGTGACACTGGCCGCGGGCGATGCCATCAACTTCACATTTGTCGCCGATGGAACGACCAAGCAGTCAAACTGGACGGTTACGGGGACTTTTTGATGAGAAGAATCCTCGCGCTTCTAGTAATGGTTTTGTGCGCATCCACCGCACATGCAGCGAACAATACGCTTCTCGCCTCGGATAACTTCTCCTCTGGCTCGCTTGCTGCGGGATGGACGGCAATTCCCACTCAGGTAAAAAGCCAAGTGGCAGGAACGCCGTTTGTTGCCGAACCCCCTTCCACATCGGCGGCAGGACGTCAGTATTGGAGCGGTTTAACATGGCCGAACGATCAAGCATCCGAGGCTACTTTTGCTCATCTTGTGATAGACAATGCCTCCAGCATCGATCTCTGGGTTCGCGTGCAATCAGGTTCGTATTCTGGATATGTTGTGTCTATCGGCAGCAGCGCCACGCAAGTCACCGCAAGACTCTATCGTTGCGATTCTGGTACGTTTACCGATCTTACCGACGTACTTTCTGGATTGACCGATACAGTTGGCGATGTTTGGACGATTCAGGCGGCTGGTTCTTTTATCGTTGTTTATCAAAATGGCAATATGGTGATGCGCTACGCGGACGCCACCTACACTTCCGGATCTCCGGGATTCTCTCAAGACAGTACGTCGTCCGTTTCCGCATCCCAAGTTGGATCGTGGCGCGGCTATAGCGCGGCTCAACAAGATGGCATTTGGCAGAAGCAGGGAACCATTTCTGGACTCTCTCCGCTTGCAGGAGACATCGCTACCGGCGCGGGCGGGCTTGCCAACGCCACAATGCTGTACGAGGGCAACGCGCAGATTCTTTCCGGCACCGTCTACAAAATGTGGTTTTCTGCTGGGCATCCAACGGCGGAAACGAATACCTACTACGCCGAGTCCACTGACGGCTTTAATTGGACACGCTATGGAAGTGCGGTCCTGTCAAGTTTCGGTTCGCCCTTCATCATCAAGAACGGAACGACATATTACATGTACGTTCAACCTTCGACATCAACAGGAGCCGGAAATTTCTCGGTTTATACAAGCACAACCGGCCTGACTTGGACGCTACAAGCGTCAAATATTTTAGGCTCGCTCGGCGGCTCCGGGGTGTGGGACGGCGTGACGCAATGGTATTTTCAGCCCGTCGCCATCACAGGCGGGACATGGTATGCGCTCTATAACGGGACAAACAATAATGCGGTCTACCAATTAAAACTAGGGCTGGCCACCTCCACCGACGGCATCACCTGGACGAAATACAGCGGAAATCCTGTCCTAACCGCGCCGCTTGGCGGGAGCGTCGTAAACTCCGGCGCATTGGTCAACGAGGGCGGCACTTACTACATGTGGATGTACGGCAATCAGCCCGGGACTGGCAGCTCGACTCCCAACCTCGATCCAGGCGAGGGCGTTCGCTACCAGACAACGGACTTCATTCATTGGACGGGACTCGCTCACTCACTGCACCGCAGCCAGATTTACGAAGGCGTGAACTTCATCTACGGGCAGTCTTATCCGAATGGCATCTTCGACATCAACGGCAAGGCGACGATGTTCATCCAGAGCGCCACAAGCGACAGCCAAGCTCCGTCGCAGTATCAATTCAGCACCGCCATAGCGACTGCCCCGATTGCGTCTGTTGTCTTGCACAACGAAGATGCGATGACTCAGGTCGCTTCGGATGGATTTACGGGCGGAACAGGTCCGCTATCAGCAAACTGGACAACGCCTGCGGGTGAGAATGCGCTGCAGATCGTGTCTGGAAACAATGTGGAAGGCACGTCCACAAGCGCGGATTCTGTTCAATATTATTCGGGCGCAAGTTTTCACGCCGATCAGTATTCCGAGTTCACCATCTCAACCTTGAGCGTAAACAATCTGCATTCCATTTCGCCGCTCGTTCGCGTGCAAAGCGGCTCGCAGAGCTACTATCAGGTTTACATCACAGGGCCAACGGGAACGTCCGAATCTGATGTTGTGTTTTATAAAGACGTAGCAGGAACTTTCACGAAGTTCGGCCCAACCATAACGATCACGACGCAAGTGGGGGATGTCATACGAGTTGCAGTCACAACGGCAAGCGACGGCAATCCGATTTTATCTTTCTATCAAAACGGATTCCTCATGCTTCAATCCGAGGATTACGGGAACTCGCTCACCTCGGGAAGTCCAGGCATAAAAATCAACACGTCCGTTCTGGCCAATGCGCAGATCACCTCATGGGCGGCCGGCAACGCAAACGTGATCCCCGGCTACCTGGTAGCGCGACGGCGGTAATGGAGAAGGCCCCTGCATGGAAAACCAATCGAACGATCCGACGGTCAAGACGCCGTGGGAATGGCTGGGTGAAATTGCCACTCAAGTTATTCGCAAAAAACAGAGGGAACACAGCAGGCCGAGCGACGGCGGCCTGATCTATGCGGGCATCCATGATTTTGAAGAGAAATTTGAAATCCCTCTGAGGATCCTGATCGCAAAAACGGAATTGAAAATCTATCGCAAGCTCGCAGAACAAGCGCCGCCTGGGCTCGGGCAACTCTGCCTCGACAAACAGGCTGAGCTCGACAATCTCTATTTCGAAATGGCACAGCGCGACCGTCCCGATGGGCACTAATGCAGACCGACATTTTCAGCGCACTCGATTCGATGAAGCTCCCTGCGGCGCTGCTCGTATTCGCCGGCGTCTACTACATGAAATTCCGCAACCTGGAAAAAAAGGTCGATGACCTGAATATCGCCAAAGAAGATAAATACGTTGTGGAAAAACTCGCGCAGGATTTTAAGGGCCTCAGCATGCGGCAAAACGACGCGACGAAGAAAGCAGACCAGCGCGCACGGGTCCACGAATTGACGATTCTGGCCCTCACTCCCGCAGATCAGAAGCACCAAGTCATCGCGGATTTGAAAGGGGATTAACTCCCCAATGCCACTGTCTCAAGACCAAAAAGATCAGGCCGCCGGTCGCGTCTTGCTCGAAATTTGGAAGATTTTCCACTCGGGTTACGGGAAGCGCAGTCCAACTGAAATCGTTACCCGCATCGCTCAAGCTCTCGCATCTCTTCCACCGGAACAGTTGAACTCGATTAGCGCGGAGGCAAAGCGCAGGCGGGAATGATGACGCACAAGATTTCCAGGAAGCAGAACAAAAGGAGAAAAATGGACAAGATAATTCAATGGGGGATGGATAACCCCGTAAAGCTGACTACGGCGGGACTCGCTATTTACCACGGCGTTTGCGTCGCCATCGACACGCTGCCCATGCCGGACTCGTCCAGCGGCAAATTTTACCGTTGGTTCTTCGGAATTGCGAACGTTGTGGCGGCCAACTATTCGCGCACGAAGGCTTCGACCGGGGCGGCCGGGCAACAGCCGCCAAAGGGGGAATGATGCTTTTAGTCATCGTGTTAGTAATTCTGCTGTTCGGAGGCGGTGGAGGGTACATCGGCTACTCGCACTACGGCCTGGCCGGCGGGCTCGGGCCAATCGGCGTGATCCTGCTGATCTTGGCGATTCTGTGGTTCACGGGCCTCATGCCGCGTGGCAGGTAATGACGGACACCGAAATCCGCAAGCGCCTGTACACGAAGATCGACTTGCTTGGCCTCGGGCATGAGCAGGACCGATTTGCAAGGTGGGTCGCGAATGCGCTGGCGCTTGAGGTGGCGAAAATGTTGAAAGAAGTCGCGGTGAAGAAGTGAAGTGGCTTAAACTTTTTACCCCCATGCTGATCATATTCGTCGCATTGCTTTTAGCATGGCCGGCATCTGCGTGGTCTCCGACTATCCGACAAATTGACCAGACGGAAATTGATGGGACGGATTGCTGCATCCTGCGTGTCTACTGCGACGCCCCACGCGGCAACATCGTTTATCTTGCCCGTTCTTTTGGTACGACTTCGCCCACCGTCGCGGTAATTCATCAACCTGAAGTATGCAAATGAAGTGGCTCAAGCGTCTCGCCAAGAGCTTTGTACAAGACAAGATCGACCAGGTGAAAGACTGGAACGATCCAGACCGATCGGAGGCCCCGCAAATGCCATGCCCTGAAATGAACATCCCGATGTCGCACGATCTTCACGCGAAACTTCTCACCGAAGCGGAAGACGCTGGTATGGAGTTTAACGGAACTCGCGCGGCGCACAAAGGCTGCACCTTCGATTTTAATTACGACACGGAAGCGGAAATCCTGCACGTCACACCGGATCACCTTCCGTGGTTGTTCAGTTGTTCGGAAGTGGAATCGCACATCAATCAACTAATCGAAAAAGCTAAAGGAGCCTTATGAACAAGTTTATCTCTGTGATGGAAGCCATCGGGCGCGACGCGCTAAAGGCGTTGACCGAAGTGGAAAAGTACCTGCCCGGAGCCGCAATGCTGGCCGAACTGATTTTCCCGGCTGACACGGCGGTAATCGCTGGCGTCGTGACGGCGACCGGACTGATTCAGAAGGCTGTAGTTCTCGCAGAACAGAAGATGGCGGCTGGCGGCGTGTCCCAAGGCTCAGGGCTTCAGAAGGCGTCCGACGTAATGAGCACCGTTGAGCCTACCGTGCTTCAACTGTTGAGCCAGGCTGGCATCTCGAACGCGGATACGGCCTACATCCAGAAAATCGTGGATGCTGTGGTAGCCGATTTGAACGTCCGATCGGCGACACCGTCCGCACCGGCTCCCGCAACCGCGTAATGGATATTTTCGAACAGCTTATCCGTGACGAGGGGTATCGCAAGTTTCCTTACGTCGACACGGTGGGAAAAGTTACGATCGGCGTCGGATGGAACCTGACCGACGATGGGATGTCCGACGCCGAAATCGAAGCGCACCTCACCGCCAAGGTCGCGGAAGTCACCGCAGATCTGAAATCTCGCCTTCCGTGGTTTCACGCCCTCGATCCAGTCCGCCAGGGGGTCCTCGTCAACCTTGGTTTTAATGTTGGGCTCGCCGACCTGGAGGAGTTTGAAAAGATGCTTCACGCGTTCGCGCAAGGGAACTTCGACAACGCGGCCGCCGAGATGCTCGATTCGAAATGGGCCAAGCAAGTGGGCGCGCGCGCTCAGCGTTTGGCGCAACAAGTTCGGACTGGAATTTGGACGTGATTAAACTATAATCCCGGCCATGTCACAAAGCTCTGATGAATCCCTCCGCCAGCAAATGCCCGAAGCCCTCGTAATCCCTTACTTCAAAAAATACGGCTGCGCGCGCTGCGAGTCCAAAGAGAGACCGCGCTATCGCTTCGCGCTCTGCGAGCCATGCTACCGGGAAATGACGGAACGGCTGGAAGCGATTGTAAGAGCGCTGGAGAATTAATAAGGTGGGGGATTGGCGGGGAATTTCCCATGATAGAATCCCGCCCATGACCAGCCAAACCGTAACCTCGGTGGAATTAACCGACTTTCGCAGCGTTTTGCTGAGCTGCACGTCAAAGAACTGCGGAACCGTCGTGTTCATAGCGCTCGATTCCCTTCAAACCGCTCCGCAATATTGCCCCACCTGCAAAAACGCCTACGGCGATTACGTCCAGAACCGATTAAATGAACTGCTGGCGCTCTGCCGATCCTTCGCCAAAGAGCCGCTGGGCGTGAGAATTCTGCTGAAAGCGGAATAGTGCGGGATGCGCTGTCGGCCATTGGCCCTCCGATTATTCTTTGTTTTCGATCCTCGGCTTAGAAGCCCACGCAATAAACGCTATAACGCCCGAGGCAAACAGGGCGGCGAGGCCGAACGCAATGTAAGGCTCTTCGAAATCCGACTTGATCCCAAGAGGCGATTGCAGGAACGAGCCCACGCTTACCAGGACTCCCCACGCCAAAAGCCCGCAGCCAACTACACAGCCCACCGTACTGCAAAACTTAAGCAGGGCTGAGATGAAACCTTGAAGCAGGCGACCAATCCGGCGAAGCAGGTGTATCACGCGATCCCTCCCGGCGGCGCACTTTAGCACATTTCCACAGACGGGAAAATAGTTGAAATCAATACTTGACACAAATTGATAGTATTTGCTAGGATTGTTGCATGGCAAAGAACAACAAAGGTCTAGCACGCAAGGTTGAGGATTTTCGCCTCTCCCGGCAATTCACTCAAGCACAGGCGGCTGCGTTCCTGAAGGTCAGCTATGCCACATACATGCGAGTGGAATCCGGGAAGGGTTGCAGCAAGCTCACCCGTGCCAAGATCGAGGCTGTTTTAAATCAAGCGTTGCAGGCGGCCTAAAAATCATGCAAACACTTAAAGCAGTAGCCCTTTTGTCGCCAAAATCGGTTAACATAATTACATGTTATGATTACCGCAGCGTACTGTTAATACCTTCCGTACCGTTACCCCTGCGTAATCGTAACCAGAAACTAATCTCCCCTGAATTTCGTCCAACTCTAAAAGCTCAACTCCCATACCGCAGATGGGCACTCCATGGAGAGGCCCGCCTTGCCGAATCTACTTACAGCAGACGTACGGGAACGACGGATTGTGCAATTTCTCGTCACGCTTCATCGCGGGCGGCTTGCGGAATTCAAGCTGGGCCGCATGAATCGACTCGCCAATTTCCGCAAGCAGTTAATGCAGTTGATAAACGAAATGATCGAGACGCGAGCCGAGGATTTAGCAGCTGGAATGCTGATGGAGTTTGCGGCACCGCCGCCGCCCAAAGAATTGCCCGGAGTCTTAGAGAAGGCAGTGAAGATTCGCAGGCGACGGCTACCTGTGTGGCCGTACAAGAAATCGAACCGCAGGATGCGCCGCCCATGAGCCGAACTCCTGAATACTACACGTGGGCACTAATGAAACAGCGTTGCTACAACCCAAATAACCCTAACTATCAAGACTATGGTGGCCGCGGAATCGCAGTTTGCGATAGCTGGAAAAACAGCTTCAGGAATTTTCTCTTCGACATGGGGTATCGGCCGTCTGGCATGAGTATTGACCGCATCGACAACGATGGCCCGTACTCTCCAGAAAATTGCCGCTGGGCCACGCAGCTTGATCAGCAGCGGAATAAGCGCAAGCGCGGCACCGGCTGGAAAGGTCGCCATGCCATTCCAAGAACTCACTGTCTAAAAGGGCATCCGCTCAACAGTGTCAATACTTATACGACGCCTAGTACTGGCAAAAGGCAATGCAGAATCTGCGCGTTGGCCCGCGCAAAGGCCACCAAGTGAGCAACTTTGCAAGATTTGTCATAAACGCGACTCTCGCGTTGTTGCTGACCCGCGCCTGCGAACTGATTGCAGTTTTTATTTGGAGGAAATGGTAATGACCCTCACATCCCAAGACCAAATCGATCTCACAGCCGAAGACAAAGAAATCGCGGCGATCAACGGAAAAATAAACGACTACTGGCGCAACCACTTCGCCGAGCAGGACGAAGACGAGGGCAGTCCGTACCGCGAGGATGATCACGTTGGAGAATTGGGATGGAACGCATGAGCGGCGAATACAAATCAGATTGCGGCTGCAAAATTCACGTCATCAAGTGGTCAACGAAAACCAAAATGGTTTCAGTGAAACATTGCCCGATGCATAAAGCCGCGCCGGATTTATTGGAAGCGTGCAAGCAGTCTCTCGTTGAAATAAATGACGCCTGCAACAAGGACGAAGCAATCAATCAAAGCGGTTCAGTTGGAAACGCTGTCAGGATTTTGCAAGCAGCCATCTCCAAAGCGGAAGGACGCGCATGAGCCTCTCAATGG
>Ga0209483_1003274_pt1 | contig 10718 bp, 8 predicted proteins | sample NGEPerA_FD_184508 | JGI IMG/M metagenome (GOLD analysis project Ga0209483, IMG submission 184508) | Arctic peat soil microbial communities from the Barrow Environmental Observatory site, Barrow, Alaska, USA - NGEE PermafrostL2-A... | ecosystem: Environmental > Terrestrial > Soil > Wetlands > Peat...
TCACTTCATCTCACGACTGGCACGTTCAACTATGTTGTCAAAGATCCTGACTGCTCACGCCTAAGCGGGCAGTTTTGGATCAAGGACCAACATCGGGGATAAACCCTCGACTTGTGTCCTCGAACTTGATGGCGCTGTTGGTGTTTCGTCGAGTGGTCTGGCTTTACTGCTAACCAGCGCATCCCAGGCTTACCGCTTCACTCACTGGACTTGCTCGACCGTTTTGCGCGAACTTTTCGAGATTACTAAACCTCGATTCGCTTGTCAACACCTTGTCAAACTTTCCCTTCGGAACCGTTTGAACAGCGCAAATTTTCAAAACATCGTAACGATTCGATAACGAATCGCAGAGCGCTTGGCTCCCGATCTTGGCCTTGCAGTGGCTTGGGTTTGGGTACGATCGGCTCATTTGAGCTCTTACATCGCGTTCAAACGCTTGGACTGCGCTCCGGCTTGCCGTCAACGCTCCAGTTCATGTTCCAACTGGGCTCGGGCGCGAAGCTGATTTCCTTACTCATCCAGAATACCGCAGGTAGCTTCGCTTTGCAACCCCGCGTCTGGCACACAGAGACTGTCTCTCTGCGACTTCCCAAGAGTAACAGCCATCCCCGTATCGTGCAACTCCGCCGCCACCGCCCGCCTGTGGAAAGCTGTGGAATACACAGCCATCACCGCTACAATCACCCCATGGAACCCACCGAGATCGACGAATTTCGCAAGCAGGTTGAAGAGGGCGGCGAGTCCGGCCTGACCTACGTTTCGCTCGCCATCAGCATCCTCGCCGTTCTGGTCGCGATGGTCACCGTCCTCGGCCATCGCACCCACACCGAAGCCGTATTGCAGCAGTCTCGCGCTTCCGACCAGTGGAACCTGTACCAGGCCAAGAAGATTCGCCAGAATGAATATCTCATCGCTTCCGACATGTTGACGCTGCAGGCCGACGCCAGTTCGGCGGCCGTTCAGCAAAAGCTCAACGACTACAAAGCGCACAGCAAGAAGTGGGACGCCGATCTCACCGAAGAGCAAGACAAAGCGCTGGAGTTTGAAGCCGACGTGACGAAGGCCGAACAGCAGGCGGGGCGCTACGACCTCGGCGAAGCGCTGCTCGAAATCGCAGTCGTCCTGTCGTCCATCACGCTGCTGACGCGGCAGCGCGCGTTCTTTATCGGCGGAATCGTGCTCGGCGTCGCTGGGGCGCTGATTGCGGCTTCAGCGCTCTTGCTGCATTGATCCCAGGCCTGCACGAACCCCTCAACCCGCAGGCTTCGCCAGCACGCCCAGGTCGACCATCCCATTCACGAAGTACTGCACCGCCAGCGCGACCAGCAGCAGCCCCATAATGCGCACCAAAATGCGAATCCCCGTCTCGCCCATCAGCCTGGCGACACGCGCCGCGCTGCCCAGCACCACATAGCAGATCGCCGCGGTAATGGCGATCGACCCGAAAATCGCCCCCATCTCCCAGCTCCACAGTCCCGGGGCCTGTCCCACCAGCACCATCACGCTCGTAATGGCGCCCGGCCCCGCGAGCATCGGAATACCCAGCGGCACAATCCCCACATCGTCCTTGCTCGCGGCCTCCGCCGTCTCGCCGCTCGATTCCTGCGTCGGCGACCGCTTCGCCTCCAGCATGTCCAGCCCGATCAGCAGCAGAATCACGCCGCCCGCAATCTCAAACGCCGGCAGCGTAATCCCGAACATCTTGAAGATAAAACTCCCCGCAACCGCGAACGTGGTCAGGACCACAAACGCCGTCAACGAAGCTTTCCGCGCCGTCTTCCGCCGCTTGCTGTCATCCTGCCCGGCCGTCACGGCAAGAAACGTCGGCAACGCCGCAAACGGATCGACAAGGAAGAAAATCGAACTCAGCGCCAGCACCGAAAACCGCACATAGGCAGAAGTTTCCAGTCGCATCGCCGCTGTGTGTGGATCGATCATCCTTGTTCGATTCTTTCACGCTCATGCAGGATGCAGCCTTGGCCCGCGCAAACCGGAACTGGAACCTGGCAACTCGTAGCTCGAAACCCGCGGCTGGCAGCTATCAATCAAACCTCCGCCCACCACCTTCCGTCACATACGTTTCAACCCGCACCTCTCAAAACGTATAATTTCCTTTACGCGAAGGAGATCGACGAATGGCCCTGCAAACCACCACCAACATCTGGCACAACGGCGAACTGATCCCATGGGAGAAGGCCAACATCCACGTCATGAGCCACGTCATCCACTACGGCTCGTCCGTGTTCGAAGGCATCCGCTGCTACGAGCAGCCCGGCGCCGGCGGCTCCGGAGAATCAGCCGCCTCCATCTTCCGCCTCACCGAGCACATGCAGCGCCTCATCCACTCCGCGAAAATCTATCGCATGCCTCTCGGCTATACCGTCGAGCAGCTCTCCGACGCCGTCATCGACGTCGTCGAAGCCAATGGAGTGACGCCCTGCTATATCCGACCCATCGCCTTCCGCGGATACGGTGAAGTCGGCGTCAACCCGCTCAAGAGCCCCGTCGAGATTTACATCGCCAACTTCCCCTGGGGCAAATACGTTCCCGGCAACGATGGCGCGGACGTCTGCATCTCCAGTTGGGCGCGCCTCGCACCGAACACCATGCCCTCGCTCGCCAAGGCCGGCGCGAACTACATGAACTCGCAGCTCATCCGCATGGAAGCCGAGATCAACGGCTACGCCGAAGGCATCGCGCTCGACACCAACGGCTACCTCTCCGAGGGCTCCGGTGAGAACCTCTTCATCATCCGCGGCGGCACGCTCTACACCACGCCGCTCGCCAACTCCGTGCTGAACGGCATCACGCGCGACTCCGTGCTCGCCCTCGCCCGCTCCCTCGGCATCCCGGTCGTCGAGCAGGCCATGCCCCGCGAACTCCTCTACATCTGCGAGGAAGCCTTCTTCACCGGGACCGCCGCGGAGGTCACGCACCTGCGCTCGGTCGACAAGATCCTCGTCGGCGACGGCACCATGGGGCCGATCACCACCATGCTCCACAAAGCCTTCTTCGACATCGTCAACGGCCTCGTCCCCGACCGCTACAACTGGCTCACGCCGGTCAAGGTCCGCGAAACCGTCGAAGCATGATCGAGCTTGTTCTCAACCCACGCGGAGAATGATCGCCCGCAACCAATATGTCATCCTGAGCTTCGCGAAGGACCTGCTTCTTGTCGACTTTGGCGACCATGCGTCAGGCCCACAATGGCGTCACGCCCGACGTACTACACTATCCTTTGAGGATCGTCTTCGATGAAATTGCGGTTTCCCGTTCTAGCTCTGCTCCTGGCCCTCACCACAATCGGTATCCACGCCCAGGGCGGCTTATACCTCAACCCGATCTTCACTCACATCTCCACCGCGAACCCTGACACCGGCCCCTTCGCGTTTCTCGGTGAAGGCTCCACATCGAAGACCTTCGGCGGCGTGGTCTTCGGCGGCTACTACGACGTGTTTCACCAGCCCAAATTCGACATCAGTCTCGATATGCGCGACTCTATCGTGCATGGCGGCAACGCCTCGCTCAACAGCTTTCTCTTCGGTGTGCGTTTCGCGGCCAAACCCATCCGCAGCTCCTTCAAGCCCTACGCCCAGCTTTCGGTCGGCGACGGCCGCTCGAAATCGCCGCTCAGTCCGATCCACGCGAGCAAATTGGTCTTCAACATCGCGGCCGGCATCGACCGTCCGATCAACCGGCATGTCGATTGGCGGATCGTTGAAGTAGGCTACGGCTCGGTGACCACCATCGGCAGCTACCTCTACAGCGGCAACACCGTCGCAGCCCCATCGACGCAGTTGATCAACTTCAGCACCGGCCTCGTCTTCCGCATTCCATAGCTGGAAGGCCCCACAACAAAAGGCGCCCACAGTGGGCGCCTTTTCCATGAATGCCACTTCAACTGTCATCTCGACCGAAGCGCAGCGAAGTGGAGAGACCTGCTTCTGGGCCCCGCTCACCGACTACACCGGCACCACAACGCTCTCCGTCTTCGCCAGCCCCCGCAGAAAATCCTCCCCCGTCCCGATGTGCCCATTCGTCAGCCGATAAGGCGTATGCGCCAGCCACTCCGCCGCGGAAATATCCTGATACATCGCCACCGGAAACACCTCCAAAAACACCAGGTCCTCAGTCCCCACATTTTCGATATAGTGCGGCCGCGACATCTCGATATAGCCCACATCGCCCTCTTCAAAATCGAACGTCCGCGCCTTCCCACCGGCCTCGAACACCGTCATCCGCCCCTTGCCCGAAATGTAATACTGCCACTCATCCGACAGCGGATGCCAGTGCAACTCCCGCAACCCACCCGGCTTCACCCGCACGATTGCCGCCGCGATATTCGTCGCGGGAAACAGCTTCTTATCGACGATCCGCACCTCGCCGCCGGCCGTCACTTTCGTCGGCTTCATCGCGCCCGTGCGAAACACGAAATCGTTGTCGATCTCGCCCGTCCCCTCCGCGCCCTGCTTCTGTTCTTCCGCCAGCGGACGCGGAAGGTCCGCCTTGAAAATAAAAAGCTCTTTCGCCGGAACGTTATCGAACGTCGACGCGGGCACGCCGAAATTCTTCGCCAGCACCTCCTTCGGCGTGTGATGAAACCAGTCCGTCAGCAGGAACGTTTCAAACTCGTTGAAGCTGCCATCGTTGAACACCAGCAAAAATCTACACCCATCCGGCCCCAGCCCCTGGATCGAGTGCGGAATTCCCCCCGGAAACAGCCACAGATCGCCTTCCTTCACATCGTTGACGAAGCTGCGCCCCTCGGCGTCCACCGCCGTAATCCGCGCATTGCCATAGATCATGAACGCCCACTCCGCCGACGTATGCCAGTGCAGTTCGCGCACGCCACCAGCAACCAGCCGCATTTCAACGCCCGCCATGGTCTTTGAAATCGGCAATTCGCGTTCGGTCACCTGGCGCGTCCATCCACCGGCTTCGACGCGCTTGCGGGCCAGCGCAAACGAATACTTGAACGGATTCACTGTCCCCGCATCCGTCGGCACGCCCCACACCGAGCTCGGGTTCTCCGCATCCAGCGCATCGTTGTTCGCGCCCGGCTGCTGCTCATTCGGCAGATGATGGTCCGCCGACCGCGGCGCCTTCTCCTGCGCCTGTTGGGCCGCTAACGGGGCCGTCGCAGCCACTGCCGCCAACGCCGCTCCACCGACCTCAAGAAAACGGCGGCGTGTCACCACGGAAGCCGCAGCCTGTTCCTGCATATTGTCTGGCACGAGTAATCCTCCGCACCATCTTATTGCCCATCGCTCGGTTTATGCACACCCACCAGCTCCGGCTCCCTGGTCGCATACAGCGCCCGCCGCTCAGTCCGGAAAGAAGATCGCAAACACTGTGCCGCTCCGGCCCTCGGTGTCCCTGCTCCTCAGCCAAATCGTCCCGCGATGCGTCCTCACGATTTCTTCGCTCACCCACAATCCCAGCCCGGTCCCGGTCATTCCCTTGGTCGTAAAGAACGCCTCAAACACCTTGCGCTGCGTGGCCGCGCTCATCCCACACCCATTGTCGGCAACCGTCACCCGCACGCCCGCCTGCCCGTTCCGCGGACTGTGCGCACGCCGCGTCCGCAACCAGATGTGCCCCTTTTCCCCAGTCGCATCCAGCGCGTTGCCGATCAAATTCGCAAACACCTGCCGCATGTCTCCCGCAAAACAAAGCATGTTGTCCATCTCGACGAACTTCCGGTGGATCGTCGTCCGCAGCGTAACGATCCGGCTCTGATACAGCGCCACCACGCTCTCCAGAATCTCCGACCCCCGGCACAGCGCCGCGTGCGTCGACTGGCGATGAAACTTCAATGTCTGCGTCACAATATGCGATACCCGCGACAACTCGCTCGCCGCCAACTGCGCATACGTGCGCATGTCTTCATGGTCGCTATCGCCGTGCTGGATCAGGTATAGCAGGTTGGTCACGCTCTCCAGCGGATTGTTGATCTCGTGCGAAATCGAACTCGCCATCCGCCCCACGGCGGCCAGCTTTTCCGTCCGCTGCAACGCGGCGTCGCGCCGCCGGCGTTCCGTCACATCGCGAAAGAAGAACGCGATCCCGCGCCCCACCGGGGCCGCATTTACGCTGTACCATGCCCCGTTCTGCTCGCTGAAGTCCTCGAACGAAACCGCCACGCGGTCTTCCATCACGCGCTTGTACTGCGTCCAGAAGTTGGTGGCTTCCAACTCCGGAAATACCTCCAGCAGCGGCTTCCCCACCAGGCTCTGGCCTTCCGAAAGCTCGTCCATCGCGCGCTGGTTCATGAACGTAACAACATAATTCTGGTCCAGCACGACCACCGAATCCCCGCCGACGCGAATCAGATCATGCACCAGCCGCGTCTGTTCCTCGCGCGCCTCCGCGCTCCGCTTTTCCTCTTCGACCGCGCGTTCGGCCCTGCTCGCCGCCTCGGCCGCGGTCGTTTCGTTTAGCTGCAGCAGTTGGTGCAGCGTCTCCACTTCCGCGCGCAACCGGGCCGTGGGTTCCCAAACCGGCGTGACGTCCATGGGAGCGGAAAAAACCTGGTTAGGAGCGAAGGGGAGAAAGGCCAGCTTCACGCTCAACGCCAGCGTGCGGAACAATGACGCGACCTCAGGCGAAATAACCACCCGCGCAAACAAAACGACGGCAAAAATTTCGCCGCTCGGCAGCATGCCTCCCATGCCCACTACGCTACGAATGCCATAGTGCTCGATGAAGGTTTGCTGGTTGGGGATGTGTTCGCTGCCGGGCGCCGTTTCTACGTAAAATACGCCGAAAGTCCGATCGTGCGAGGCATCCATCAGCAGCTTTGTCTTCGGCCCGACAATATCCTCCGCCTCCAGCCCCATCTGTTCCAGCAAGCGGACAACCATCGGCATCCCCTGGACGGCGGCGATGCCGGGCAGCGGAATAGCACGGTGGTTGATCGACGTCTCGCGCTGGTCCCATCTTGCTTCGACGCCCCGCGACCCCAGCAGGGCCAGGCAACGCAAGCCGGGCGCCGGCTCGCCGCCATCCAGCAACCGCCGCGCCGCCGCCTGCAGCTCAGCCGGCAAATCGGCATACGGATGCGTCTGGAAACACCGCATCAGCGCGCAGTCTGGCGAGTCCGGTGCCGGACCGCTCAGCGCGTCGTAGAGGTACTCGACAACACACTGAGCAGCGTGGTCCTCCCGGCTGCTTCGCTCATTGCACCGCCGCAGTTGCTGCCCCAGTGTCACCGCGTCGGCAAAACGCAGGCGCGCCAAGTCGAAAGTCTCTGTTGTGTCGGATGGCGGACGTAGTTCAGCTTGCATCGCGGCACGCTTTCAGCGCGGCCCTCCAGCCGCGCTCGCGGCGTGAGGCTCGGCAACAGGCGCCGCAGCCGGAGCATCCGCGTCAGTCAGCGCGCTCCACCCGGGCAAATCCTGCGAGCCGATAATCAAGCGTACACCGTCCTGAAACGTCAGGTAGGTATACGCCCACTGCCGAAACACCGAAAGCCTGTTTCGGAACCCGATCAAAAAGAAAATGTGTACCACCAGCCATGTCGCCCAGGCCATGAAGCCGCTCCAGTGCGCATGGAACGGCCACGCAATCCGCGCCACGGCGGCCTTGCGCCCGATGGTCGCCATATCGCCCTTGTCGAAATACCGGAACCGCTTTTGCTTCCCCGCTCGGCCGTCAACCAGCAACCCAATCCGCTTGGCCGCATAAGCCCCCATCTGCATCGCCGGCTGCGCCACGCCCGGGACCTGCTTGCCATCCTGCTCGAAGTGCGCCATATCGCCAATGACGAAGACCTCCGGATGCCCCGCCGGATTCAAATGATCGTCCACCATCATGCACCCCCGCCGGTCCAGCGTGCACCCCAGCGACGGCCCCAGCATCTTCGCCAGCGGAGACGCCTGCACTCCCGCCGCCCACAGCGTGCATACGCTCTCCACCCGTTCCTCGCCCACCATCACATAACCCGGCTGGATGTCCGACACATGCGCATTCGTCCGTGTCGTCACCCCCAGCGCATTCAACTGCTCCACAGCCTTCCGCTGCAAATCTTCCGGATACGCCCCCAGAATATGCGGCGACCCTTCCAGTATCAGCACCTGCGCCATCGCCGGGTTGATATGCCGAAAGTCCCTCCGCATATAGAGCTTCGCAATGTCCGAAATCGCCCCGGCAAGCTCCACGCCCGTCGGCCCACCGCCCACAATCACAAAGTTCAGCTCTGGATGCTCCCCTGTCTCCAGCATCTGCCGCTCCGCCAACTCAAACGCCAGCAGCACGCGGCGCCGGATCTCGGTCGCATCCTCCAGCGTCTTCAACCCCGGCGCCAGCTTCGCCCAGTCGTCGCGGCCAAAGTAGCTGTGCGTCGACCCGGTCGCCACAATCAGGTAGTCGTACATCAGCTCCGCGCCGCTCTTCAAAAACACCCGCCGCGCCTCGGTATCGAAACCCGTCACCTCATCCATCACCACTTCGGTGTTCTTGTTGTTCCGCAGGATCGACCGTATCGGCTGCGCAATCTCGCCCGGCGACAACACCGCCAGCGCCACCTGGTACAGCAGCGGCTGAAACGTATGGTGGTTCTTCTTATCTACCACGGTCACATCGACCGGCAACTTCCCCAACTCCATCGCGGCATTGATCCCGCCGAACCCCGCCCCCACAACGACGACCCTCGGCCGTCTTCCTGCGCTATCTGCCTGCGCCATGTCCTTCGCTCCTGAAAGTCTCCCTCTTTACGATGCGGGAGATACAACCGAAGGTTCAAGACACCTTTGGGTTGGAGACGCGATCGCGCCGGCAGTACTCCAGGAACTCCCCGGTAATTAGACCCATGGGAATTTCGTAGATGTCGATATTCTGGCGCCGGATGAGGTCCAGCAGCACGTCCATCGGGGCTGTCGAATGTCTGGCCGACGCTGACGGAGAATCTCAACAGACCCGCCCCGTGGGACAATGGCGATGCTCTTTCGATGAGGCGCCAAAGATAGCGATTGGTCTGCATGGGCAAAACCGAGGTTGCCAAAAGCAACACGGCCCTGCGTGAACAGGGCCGTTATCTCTCGTTGAAAGGAGGAAGAAGCCATGCACATACGCATGAACTTCAACCTTGCTGTCCATCTGCCCATGCGGTGGATAGCAGCAATTCTCTACCTTTTCAGGTAGAGAGATACAGCAGCTTCCGGTGGGTTGGCGCCCGCCGGGAGTTGTGAAAATTATATACATAAAATGTTTGCGCGAGCTAGCCACGCGCGGCTTCACGCATCACGCGGTCTTGCCGATAACCGCCAGCACAGCTCCATCCGTAGACGCGAAAACCGTGTTTGCCGCTCCTGGCAGGCGAGCAGGAGTAAAAAAAACCGGCAAAGGTGAATCCATCCAGAAAAGACAATCCGAAAATTTGCGTTCCAGACACTCCTTACCTCCGCCTGAAAAGTATATGCCTCGGATTTCAGGCTTCCGCCGGCGCCGGCCGAAGTTCGCAAACAAGCCCGAGCCTCACAATCGGTACGACCAAGCCAGCCGTACTCCGATAACCGCTCACTTTCCGCATTTCTTAAGAAATTTTCACCGCGAACCCAAGGACAACCATGCCTCCGCTGCTCTAGTGTTTTTACAGTCCCCTGAAAAGGACCGGAGGCACGAATGGCTTCACCGGCAAAAACCCACGCAGAATCGACTCGCGTTCTCACCACCAACAAGCACCTCATCCGCTGGGTAGAAAAGATGGCCGAGCTCACCCAGCCCGACTCCATCCACTGGATTGATGGCTCCGACGAAGAGAACGAATACCTCTGCCAGAAGCTGGTCGACGCCGGCACCTTCACCCGCCTCAGTCAAGACCTCTGGCCCGGCTGCTACTACGCGCGCTCCTCTCCCAACGATGTCGCCCGCGTCGAAGACCGCACCTTTATCTGTTCGCTCTCCAAAGACAACGCCGGCCCCACCAACAACTGGGAAGACCCCTACGTCATGCGCAAAAAGCTCAAGGGCCTTTTCCGCGGCTCTATGCGTGGCCGGACGATGTACGTCATGCCCTTCTCCATGGGTCCCATTGGCTCTCCTATGTCGCAGATTGGCGTGCAGCTCACCGATTCCGCGTACGCCGTCGTCAACATGCGCATCATGGCGCGCATAGGCGCCAAAGTCTTCGCCGAAATCGATAAAGACATCAAGCGGGTCGTCCCCTGCATGCATTCGGTCGGAGCCCCCCTCCAGCCCGGCCAGGCCGACGTTCCGTGGCCGCAAAACGACACAAAATACATCGTTCACTTCCCCGAGACACGCGAAATCTGGAGCTACGGTTCGGGCTACGGTGGCAACGCGCTCCTCGGAAAGAAGTGTTTCGCCCTCCGCATCGCCTCCAACATCGCCCGCGACGAAGGCTGGATGGCCGAGCACATGCTCATCGTCGGCGTGGAATCGCCTGAAGGCGAAAAGACCTACGTCGCCGCAGCCTTCCCTAGCGCCTGCGGCAAGACCAACTTCGCCATGCTCATACCCCCGCCCGCCTTCGACGGCTGGAAGGTCTGGACCGTCGGCGACGACATTGCCTGGATCAAGCCAGACGCCACCGGGCAATTACGCGCTATCAATCCCGAGGCCGGCTTTTTCGGCGTGGCCCCCGGCACCTCCGCCAAGACCAACCCCAACGCCATGGCGACGCTCTCCCGCAACACCATCTTCACCAATGTCGCGCTCACGCCGGAAGGCGGAGTCTGGTGGGAGGGCATGACCGACAC
>Ga0209483_1003275_pt1 | contig 10717 bp, 14 predicted proteins | sample NGEPerA_FD_184508 | JGI IMG/M metagenome (GOLD analysis project Ga0209483, IMG submission 184508) | Arctic peat soil microbial communities from the Barrow Environmental Observatory site, Barrow, Alaska, USA - NGEE PermafrostL2-A... | ecosystem: Environmental > Terrestrial > Soil > Wetlands >...
AAGCCGCCGAAGCTGAGAACGGCATACGCAACTTTGCCGCTGGCCTTGTCGAGCATGACTCGTTCGATCTTGCCGATCTTTTTGTCGTCGGCGCCATAAACGGCAGTTCCTTCAACCTTATCGCTGCCTATCAAAGCGGTCGTCTCGCGCGAATCAAGAGTATTTGTTGTTGTCATGGAGTTCCCTTTCTTGGATTGGCTCGTGGGGCGCCATAGCGCCGAACAAGCTCACATGGCTAAGTCGCAAACGGGAATAGCGTTCCGGATTCAAATTTAGTTCCATCAAAGCAGAGTCGTTGTTCAACAAACGCAACGGCTCTATTTGTTCTGCTCTTACGGATAGGCTCCATGCACGCCGATGCAAGACGGCCAAGCGTGCTGTCGAGTTAGCATCAATCGCTGCGTAGTCGATGCGCCCCGAAATCTAAATTTGTCAGCTTCTCTATTAGTCCGTTAGTGGCCTGCACCCGGCCCTTGTCCGCTCTTAGTCTAAGAGCGACTATTCAGGGAAATCGGTTGGGAAAGACGCTAAGTGCCGATACTGTTGCAAAAGTCTTTTTGCACGGCTGATCAAAAATTCTCTGGGTCACAGGCGCGAATATCGAATAAAGATGTGAGGGGCCTGATCGCCCGGTGATAAACTCACTGGTGACTTCGGTAACCAGCCTGCGGCCACATCAATTGGCGATCGCGGCTTGTTTAGTATTCCGGCGAGAAATTTGTCACTCAGCAGTTTGGGACTTTTGCAACAGTATCTGCCACAAGCGGACTCATTCACCGCAGCAAACAGCACCACTTTTTCAACGGGAAAGCCGTTCCTTATCCAGCCGAAGTGTAATGATAGCCCCTTCGGCTGACCACTCGCGGTTGATCGACCCGCCCAATTGGTCAGTCATTACTCGGCTAACAAGCTTGCTCCCATATCCAGGGGGGCCGGAAGGCGATAAAACCGCTGGTCCGCCACGCTCTGTCCATACAATGACTAGATCATCTTCGGATGCGCACGAAACGTCGAGTAATCCGGCGGCTGAAGAAAGCGCACCGTATTTAAGTGAGTTCGTCGCAAGCTCATGGAGTACGAGTGCAAGGGTATTTGCAGACCCTTCGCCGACTCCCATACGCGGAACAGATACACGTATCCTTCCACTGAAAGCTCCGAGATCATCATAAGGGGCGAGCAGGACTGAGATGAGGTCACCTAGCAGCGCTGCTTTGCCTTCTTTGCCCGGTAGCGGACGCACCAGATCGTGCGCACGCCCGAGCGCTGTAAGTCGCTGAGTAAGCTCTCGCGCCATATCCTGTGTCGTCTTCGTGGATCGTGAGGTTATGTTCGTGAGTCCCGACGCAATTGCTAGAAGGTTTTTAACGCGGTGGCTCATTTCTCCGGCAAGTAGCTCGTGGCCTTCTTCGGCCTGCTTGCGCCCCGTGACATCAAGAAAAACGCCGAACATAACACGGCCCTCAATATCGGCATCGTCACCTTGCCCTCGCGCGGATATCCAGCGGATTTGATCTCCAATCATTATGCGGAAGTCGATCTCGTATGGTCCCAAAATAGCACGTGTCGCAGCAAAGGCCGCGCGTACGCGGTCGCGGTCGGCGGGGTGAATGTGAGCGGACAAATCCTCGAAGGTGACGAACTGGGCCGGTGGCAACGCCCATAACTCATAAGCACCCTCGTCCATCGTAAGCTTGTCGGTATCGACATTCCACGACCAAAGAGCGACGCCAGCAGCTGCAATCGCGAGGCGCAGATGCCTTTCAGACCAAGCGCTAGGGGTAGGTTGTTCAGGCATGAAGTTCCTCTGAGGAATTTTCCACGCTTATACCGAAAACGCGGTTGAAGCGGAAGCATCGCGGCGTAAGGCATGCACGCCGGAACTCTTGCGGCCATCGATTGGCGAGACGCAACGATACGGCGGTTCGGTGCCGCAACACTTCAGTAACTTCGACGCATTTAGGTTGGCGACATTCCGGCTCGCCACTAAGGAAGCCGCGCGTGACCTACGGCAACGTTTTCGCAACTATCGCTGCCACTGTTCCGGCGCTCGGCTCTTTCGGAGCTAACAATTGTGAAAGCGTAAAGGTCAATTCCGCTCGGTGGAAAGGCTTCTGCAATGCTGGAAATGTTCGGTAGCCCTCAAGCATCCTTTCCTTGTCATAGCCGGTAACAAAAACGAAAGGCACATCGCGCGCGGCCAGTGCATCAGCGATAGGGTAGCTCATTTCTCCGTTGAGATTGACATCAAGCACCGCCACGTCGATGGCCTCAGCGTCAATCATCGCAAAAGCTTCTTTGACGCTGGCGGCAGGGCCAATCACCATGCAGCCTAATTCGACGAGCATGTCTTCGAGCAGCCACGCCACGATCATCTCGTCCTCAACGACGAAGACTCTGCGGCCGGAGAAGGGACTATTCATGGTTCATCCAACCGCCAGTCGCGGGACAGGCATGGTGATCTGGCAAACCAAGCCTGCGGGCTCGTAGTCGAGGCGGACTTCGCCATCAAGGTCCCGCGCCAACCCGCCCTCGATCAGGCGCGACCCGAAGCCCTTGCGGCGGGGCGGCGTCACCGGTGGCCCGCCGCTTTCCTGCCATCGCAGCCGCATCCGGTCACCTTGCGGGGTCACCTCAACCTGCCAAGCAATGTCAATCTTTCCGGGGGCGCCGCCCGAGAGAGCGCCGTATTTTGTCGCATTGGTCGCCAACTCGTGGAACACCATGGCGAGGGTCAGCGCCGCTTTTGGTTGCAAGCGGATGTCTTCGCCCTTAATTGAAAAATGGGCAATTCGGCGGTCGTTGAGGCCAAAAGGCTGCAATATCCGATCAATGATTTCGCGCAGACCCACAGCCTGCCAATGCTTGCTTCCCAACAGGCTATGGGCTTTCGACAGCGCCAGAATTCGTCCCTCGAAGGCCTCAACCACTTCCTTGTCCGCCGCACCGTGCAAGGTCTGTACGGCAATCGCTTGCACGGTGGCGAGTGTGTTCTGCGTGCGGTGATTCAGTTCAGCCAGCAGAAACCGAAGGTGCTCTTCTTCCTGCTTGTGTTTGGTCACATCCACAAACGAGGCGAAGTACTGGACTACATCACCGCTTTTATCGAGAACCGGGCTGATGAAGACGGCGGCCCAAAAACTGCTGCCGTCCTTGCGGCGAAAACAAATCTCAAAATCGAGCTCGGATTTGCCTGCGAAAGCCGCTTCGACTTGCGCCAGCGCCGCAGGTTCGGCAGGCGGTCCAAGCAGAAGGTCGAAGCTCTGGCCGAGGACCTCCTCCCGGCAATAACCAGCCAGGGACAGAAAGCTGTCATTGGCAAAAATGAGCGGGTGGCTGGATTCCTTGGCGTCCATGAACACCATCGCCATGCGCGTCGTTTCAGCGGCGACGACGAACGGCCCAAGGTCTTTCCGGAAGCTCTCGACCTCGGATTCAGCTGCTTTCTGCTCGGTGGATTTATCCTCATCGGTCGGCACGACGGGTATCCTGTCTCGGCATGCAGGTGCAAAATTGCACCTTGTCGCGCTTCCGCATCGAAGCCAATTCAAGTTTATATTACCGGCGATCAGCGTAGTACCTAGGCCATATTTCCAATGTCGCAATTGGATAGCGGACTCCACCGGGCATATATTTGATAAAGCTAGTGAATTGAAATAGGCGGCACAGGTACGCCTTGATCGTGTCCGGCGGGCGGTACTAGAGGCACCGAACCGACGCGATGGCCGGCTGCGTTCTTGACTACTACGCGCCATTCGTACGCGTGTACCCGCGCCTTCGAGAGTTCGTGAGCGACCTTGGCGGCCTCAAGCAATGCCGCGGCATCATCTGGAAACTCTTCGCCCTTCGGGTCGCGAATGCACGATCCATCTTCAAGGTGAAAGAAGTATTTCATCGTCCAAGCTTACCTGTACTGATCGACGAAAGGCTTCTGCGCTGGCGGCATTTGCTTCGTCACGTCGCCCACGACGTAGGCAACCAGCCGCGCGCTTTCCCAGATTTCAACATCGTACTTTGCGGCCGTTAAGTTGGCCTCTTTAATGGCCAAGCTGTCGTTCTGTAACTCATGCTCGACCGCAGACCCACTAACGTGGCCATCTTTTCCGATGAGGTGGAATTTGTATTGCATCGTCATAGCCTGACCTTGATAGGCGACCCGCCCTATGCGGGGGATTCTGGGAGGGGCTGCATAGGTCGGCGCCCATTGGACAACGCCGACAGGCTGCGACAAATCATTTCCCGAGTCTGGTCTGTATTGACCACATTTAGGATTAGGACAGGATCGATGGCCGCTGTGGGTCATTCGCGCCCTAGAAATTCAGGCCCCAGACGGCGGTTTGTCCGGTGTTAGTCCAGGGGCGCCATGAACATGCCGACGCACATCATCGCGAAGCCGAGCCAGACAGATAACGGCGCCGAGTCAGGAGATTGGGATTTGGTGGCGTCCGGCATTATCCGTCAGACTTGTCTGAAGAACCAAATGGTTCAAAGGGACGCCACGCTCGGACCTTTGACTTGCGTGGCCCAGGCCAAAGCGCGATTCTCGACACTGATGCGATAGGCCAGCATCGCCGCATTGGCGATAGAAAAGATTAGCGCTACCAGCGGCAGACCCAGCGCCAGCGGCACAACGGCGATTTCGAGCGCGACTACAATATAGTTCGGATGTTTAATGTAGCGATACGGGCCGGCGGCCGCCAGTTCGTGCCCCGGCAGCACGATGACGCGGGTGGTCCAGCGCCGGCCGAGACTGCCGATCACCCAGAGCCGCGCCAGTTGCAACAGCACAAACGCAACGAGCCAGTAAGGATTCACCGCGCGGTCGTAGCCATAGGCGATAAGCGCAACCAGCCACGATCCGTGCAACAGAATCATGAAAGGGTAATGGCTCCGGCCGATCTCGATGGCGCCTGCCTCCCGCAGCCTGCGGGTATTCTCGCGCGCCAGCACCAGTTCACCGAGACGCTGAACCACAAGAAACGCGATGAGCCACGCGCCTTGTCCCCAAACACCGTCAAGCATGGAGCGTCCTCGGCGCCCGGACCGGGGCAGCAACCTCGAGGAATGTCGCGGTAAAGCCCGGCCCCATCGCCGCCATGACGGAGGTGCCGTACAGGCCGCGCTTCATGGCCCGCTCCAGCACGAACAGCACACTCGGGGCCGACATGTTGCCATGCCCACGCAAGACATCGCGCTCGTCGCGTAAGGTGCCGGTTTGCAGCTCAAGTGCAGTTTCGACCGCATCGAGAACCTTGGCGCCGCCGGGGTGGAAAATAAACTGCGGCGTCTCGATATTGGCCTTCCTGGCAAACTGCTGCGCCGGTTCTGCAAGCCTCTTTTCAACAAACTTGGGCAGGGAGCGCGACAGCACAACACCAAAGCCGATGGGGTCGACTGTCCAGCCCATGATGTCGAGCGAGTTGGGCCATGTGTGCTCGGCGCTGGCGCCCAGCAACAGAGAGACGCCGTCGTCCCCGGCGCGAAGCACGGCCGCAGCAGCGCCATCGCCAAACAGCGCCGCCGAGATTACGTCTTCCTTGACGCCGCGGTCGCCACGAAACGCAAGCGTACACAACTCGACCACGACGACCAGCACGACCTCGCCGGGCTTCGCCCGCGCCAGCCGCGCAGCGATTGACATGCCCGAGACACCGCCAGCGCAGCCGAGCCCGAACACCGGCACACGCATAATGTCGGGACGGAAACCGATGCGTTCGGCAACGCGCGAGTCCAGACTTGGCGTCGCGATACCCGTCGAAGAGACAGTGACGATGACGTCGACGTCGCGGGCCGAAAGGCCAGCGCGACCGAGGGCCTGCTCCGCAGCGCCGACGAAGAGGTCGCCGGCGCCGTCGAGATAGGCTTGCGTCCGCTCCGGCCAATCGTGTGGATCGTTGAACCATTCCATCGGCCGCACCGAATAGCGCCGATCAATGCCGGCATTGACGAAGACATCGGCCAGCTTGGGGAAACGATCGGACGCCGTGCCGTAGATGCGCCGCGCGAACGCGGCGGCTTCGGTCTGTTCGAGTTGAAAGGGGGGGACCGCTGTCGCCAGCGAGAGCATTGAAACTGGCGATTGCATGGTCTGCCTTGTATCAGAGAACGGAAACCTCATGGAACGAACCCCGCCGCCGCGCCCTTGTTCCGCGTTATCAATCTGTCGTGACAACCGTTTTCGGCTTGCACGGGTGAGCCGCGGATCCGCCCGCCAAGAGCGGCTAGTCCAAACGCGGCGACGCTTCCCTCTCTGGCCGCGTCACTGGATGCTTTGCCGCCACGGCCAACTGCCGCACGATGTTTGCGTTCGACGCGCAATATGGCACCCTCAGCGCGAACTATAAATCTGGATTGATAATATCAACGTCCCGTTCCGACCGCATGTCAACTCTCACTGACCCGCGCTTGTCGCAGTTGGGTCATTAGCTGAACTGCTTCCACGCGCACAATCGACCTGGTCACCCGTGTTTATCGGGCGCATGTTTGGGCTGTACTGACCAAGCCGCCGGCTCATCGTTTTTATCGGCGTTGGCCGCAGCCGCCGTCGCCTGCACCTTGCCGGGAGTGTGGTGGGCGGGCGCGTAGATCGCATAGACCTTCATCGGCGTCGCCCCGGTGTTCGTGATGTTGTGCCAGGTCCCCGCAGGGACGAGTACGCACCATCCGTTTGAAACCTCCTGTTCAAATGTCAATTTGTCTTTCGTGGGTCCCATTTGAACGCGACCGCTACCACCATCGAGGCGGAGAAATTGATCGGTCTCGGGATGGGCTTCTAGGCCAATGTCACCGCCGACTGGAATCGACATCAGTGTCACTTGCAGATATCGGCCGCTCCAAGCAACTGAACGATAGTTCGTATTCCCCTTCGTTGCGCGTTCAATGTCGAACGATTGCGGCTGTGGGCCAATGTCTTTGATCGTGCCTGCCGCGCTGTCCATACTTATCTCCTCGATTGCAGCAATCGCTGCGATGACCGCGTACGCCCCACTAGCACTCTAGATTTTATCGCGACGACAAACGCAAGGTACCTACGGAAAACTGACGACTATAACGGTGACGGCCCGATTAGGGGCGGCAATATTTTAACAATCTTATGTCCGATGGCTCACATAGTCATTGATCCACATCAACAAGAATGCGCGACGCGACTGAGGCGGCCTTAATTATCCAGTTTGCATGGTTATTTAGTTTCACGTTAGCTTTTGAGGCTTATGGCGGTGTGCGGGGACGGCATACAAAGGAATTGTAAAATGAGTATTTCAGCAGTCGGATCGGCACCCGTTCAGCCGATGAGTACTTCCCAGACCAGCGCGTCGGCTTCCGCCGTCAGCAATGATGGCGACGGCGATAGCGACACCTCGGGTGCGGACGCTGATACCTCCGTTAAGGCGGCACCGGCTCCGGGTACTGGAACGGTAGTTGACCAGACAGCCTAACCCGACGTTCAAAGAAATTGAGAAGAAGCCCGGCCAAATGCCGGGCTTTTCATTTTCTCATTCGATGCAGGATAAAAACTGGCGCAAGGTCGCCGCCTTCCGAGCAGCTATAGATGTTGCGGCTTCAAAATCCAATACTCACGATCTGAACCCCGCCATCCAAAATACTACCCGCACGGTCAGTTTTTGACCTTTTGCCAAACGTCTTGCGCAGCGGCGGGAAGTTTGTCCATGTGCTTTAGAAACGTGGCAAGCTTCCAAATCTGATCGTCGTTGAGTGTCTCGTTCCACGCCGGCATTCCCGTCCAACGAATGCCGTGCTTAATTTTCCAAAATGACTCGCCCTCGGTATCATCCTCGACACCGTCGGACGATAATTGCGGAGGGGTCGGATTGAGGCCTTTCGCCAATGGCGACGTAGACTTTTCGCCCTGCGCGGTACCGTGACAGATTGCGCAATGTTGCGCATAAAGGTTGATGCCCTCGATCAGATTTGCATCCGTCATTGCAACGGGTGGCGGGCCTTTGGGTGCCTCCCGATCTATCGTCGCGTTCAGCGACAACTTAGCCGCCCAAATTTCAATTGGACCGGGCTTGGCGTCGGCATTGGCTCGAATGAGGCCGGCTTGCAATACGAAGTAGCCGCCAACAGCGGTTATCACCAGTGTCAGCGCAATTCCTGAGACGAAGCCTTTGAACATTTTTTCTCCTGTTTGCTAGCCGGCAGCACCGAGACGACCGAGCCAAATTCCAATCCCGAAAACGATACCACCGCCTACAATAACTTGCCCAATCGTTCTCAATAGATTGCCGCTCATGAATCTAAACCGAATGAAAGCAATAGCTAACAATTCAAAGACCACAATCGCATAGGCGATCCGAAGCGCTGCGGCCATATTATAGATTAAGAATGGAAATGTGTGCAGCATCCCGCCGATCGTCGTTGCAATTCCGGTAATCGCGCCTCGCATTATCGGTGTACCGCGCCCTGTTACCGATCCGTCATCGGAGAGGGCTTCGGCCAAGCCCATGCTGATTCCAGCGCCTAGAGAAGCAGCGAGCCCCACAAAAAAAGCATTCTCCGGCTTTCCGCTGAGACCTGCTGCAGCAAATATCGGTGCCAACGTGGAAACCGCGCCATCCATCAAGCCCAACAGCGCGGGCTGGACTTTCTGAAGAACGAAGCTCTTTGAGACTCGGTGTTTTTTCGCCATGAAGATCGATAATGAATCCCGGACCATTCGGTTCCGGTCCTGCGACTTATGGGCGATTATCCCGGACTTGACTTATTGAGTTTGGCACGGTATAGTCCTTTCATAGTCAGGGAGATACCGATGGCCCGCCGTCCGAAACCAGTCCACCAGATGAGCAACGCCCAATTCGAGGCGGCTTTCCCCGATGAGGAAGCCTGCGGGCGCTATTTGATCGCCCGGCGCTGGCCCAATGGAGTTCATTGCCCCCGTTGCGGCTCTGTAGAGGTCACGGCGCTTAAGGACGGCTTCCACTGGCAGTGCTACGCTTGCGCCCCGGCGACCTCCTACCGTTTCTCCCATATCGCCGGTACAATCTTCGAGAATACAAACAAGCCGCTCCGGGACTGGTTCAAGGTCACTCACTTGATGCTGACTAGCAAAAAGGGAATGAGCGCCCTCCAAATCATGCGGTTCATGGGCTTCGGCTCTTACAAAACCGCTTGGGGCATGTGTCACAAGGTCCGCGCCGCTCTTGTCGAGCCGCAGACGAAGCTTGGTTGCATTGTCGAGGTCGATGAAACTTTCATCGGCGGCAAGGACAAGAACAAGCACTGGGATAAGCGCGGGCGCGGTGGCAAGCACGCTCCCTCGACTAAGACCCCCGTTATTGGCGCTGTGCGCCGCAAGGGTAGCGTAGTCACCCGTGTCCTTGGTGCAGTCGGCCAGTATGAATGCGAAAAGTTTGTCCGCGAAGTCGTCTCGAATAAAGTTAGCTTGCTGGCGACTGACGAAAGCCGCGTCTATGGCGGATTGACCGATTACCCGCACGAGCGCGTTCATCATTCCGCCAAGCGCTACGTTATCGGCGCGGTACACACCAACACGATTGAAGGCTTCTGGTCGATCTTCAAGCGGTCGATTGTCGGCAGCTATCACAAGGTCAGCGCTAAATATCTCCCTCTCTACATCGCGGAATGCCAATTCAAATATAATAATCGGTTTAACGACGATATTTTCGGAACGGCGATTGATGGATGCTAAATTTAATCCGAGGCACGGCTGTTGCATTAGTATTCTTCGCTGGTTCCTTTGGTTTCTTATTATTTGCACGCGGAAATGCCCCGTCATTTCAACAATGCCAAAGCGCCCAATACGAAACAAACGGCAGCGCACAGAAACAACCAGAAGGTTTTTCCTTCCTCGTAGAGAAATTCATCGCCCCGCTGTGCACGGCTAAATTTTTGGAGGCGCATAACGCCGTCATCACTGCTATCGCGACGGTTTTGCTTACTTTCGTTACTGGCGGTTTGGTTTGGGCCGGCTATCAACAAATCAGAACTATACGCGCCCAATTGCGAGCCTATGTTTATCCTGAGAGCATCGGCCTTTATGAGGGCATGATGCTGGAACCTCCCCGAAACGATAAAATAAACGAACCTGGGATCGTTATTATTTGGAAGAACACCGGCCAAACCCCGGCAGCTAACGTAATTAGTTGGGCTAATATTGCGGTTATCCCACTCACCGACGAAGATAAATTGATTGTCCCGCCATTGAAAAACGTTTTTGCCAATCATCTCGGTGCAGGTGGAACGGGTAATAAATCTATCTGGTATGGTCGCGCTCTTACCGATGAAGAAATTGGTGCTCTGAAAGCTGGCGAAAAGGGTATCTACGTATTTGGGCGTATCGAATATTTCGATATTTTTGACCGGTGGCGATGGACGGCTTTTAGAGTCGCATATGTAGGCCAATTCCCGCCCCCCAAGCAGGGGGTGACTTTCAGCGTGTGCGTGAAAGGAAATGATGCACGCTAACGCCGCGCTGCCCTGTCTCAGCCAGCGGTAGAACCGCTTGCCCCACAAGTCAAGCCCGGGATAATCGCCGACTTATGCGCCCAACTTGCCCGTTTCGGGTCAGTCGCGTCCTATTCCATTTGGTGCTTTGAATATATTGTCCGAGTCGGGTCTTGGTTGCGTGATAACGCGCTGACGCTGTCCGTGACGGTCCACGATCCGGTTAATGCAGTCCGACACGGCCGATTTCAGCATTTTTTCCTGCTGGACGATCAGGACCTTCCCTGGGCCGTTG
>Ga0209483_1003276_pt1 | contig 10716 bp, 11 predicted proteins | sample NGEPerA_FD_184508 | JGI IMG/M metagenome (GOLD analysis project Ga0209483, IMG submission 184508) | Arctic peat soil microbial communities from the Barrow Environmental Observatory site, Barrow, Alaska, USA - NGEE PermafrostL2-A... | ecosystem: Environmental > Terrestrial > Soil > Wetlands >...
GCCAATTACCGATCTGTCGGCGGCGATGCTGACTGTGACTGGCATCTTGCTCGCACTACAGGCCCGGCAAAGGGACGGCTTGGGACAAAAAGTCGAGACGTCGCTGCTGCAAAGCAGTATCGCTCTGACGGCCAATCTGATTCCGTACTTTTTCGCAACCGGCAGGCCGACCGCGCCGCTCGGTTCGTCGCACCCGCAGATCGCACCCTATCAAGCCTTTCCAACCAACGACGGCTACATCGTGATTGCCTGTTTGACTCAGCGGTTCTGGCTGAAATTCTGTGAAGCCTTCGGCCTTGAAACGCTCATCGAAGACGTGCGCTTTGCCAAGACTGAAAGTCGCGTCAAGCATCGCGAAGAACTGGAAGGGATCATTAACAAGGTAACGACTATCAGATCCAAGGCTGAGCTTGCGGTCGTTCTCGACAAATTCGGCGTGCCGAATGGCCCAGTGGCGACGTTGAAAGACGTCATGGCGGACCCGCAAGTGGCCGCGAACAAAATGATAGAATTGATTTACGAAGCGGCCGACGACACCGAGGTGCCGATCGTTGGTGTGCCGATCAAGCTGTCGCGCACGCCCGGCTCACTTGAATATGGTGCCTCGGCGCTCGGCAAACATACGGTATCGATACTGACCGAGCTTGGATACACTGACGCAGAGATAACGGCACTTCTCAAGGAGAAGGTGGTCACTCAGCCGGAAAGAACGTCCTGATGGCCAAAGACATCACCAGTTCCGAAATCATCTCCTATACAGGTTGCATCATCATCGGGCTGGTCGGAGTATACTTCAGCTATCAAATGATGACGCACGACATGCTGGTCGGCTTAGTGCCTTTTGCGACCTCGACGCTGCTGGTTGTGTTCGCAGGCCTGTCTTTCCGGTCGAAGCATATTGCTAACCCCGAGAATGCCATTCAAGACGGCGACGCGCCGCGGAGCTTGTGGAAGGCACCCATCATCATGGTGGCGCTGGTGACCTTTCTTTTCCTCATCGACATTCTAGGCTTTATGCTGGATACCGCCGTGCTAATCCTCGTTGTCTTGACCACCTCCGGCGTCCGCAAATTTTCGACAATTGCAATTACGCTAGTCGCAGTGCTAGCCATCGCGTTTTTATTTCAGCAAATGCTGGGCATCGAATTACCCCGAGGGTTGATCTGACATGTTGTGGGACATTGCGCATGCGCTGTTCGACATCTCACTCAATGTCAAGCTGATTGGCTTGATCGCGCTCGGTGCCGGTCTCGGCATTTTCGGTGGCGCCATGCCCGGACTGAGCGCGCCCGGCGCACTTGCGATCTCCCTGCCCTTCACTTATTCAATGAATGCGCTCGAAGGTGTTTCTTTTCTCGCTTCGATGTACACCGGTGCGCAGTATGGCGGCTCGATCACGGCAACATTGCTCAACACGCCGGGCGCGCCCGAGTCGGCGGTGATGACGCTGGACGGCTTCGAGTTGACCCGGCGCGGCCTTGCCCGCAAGGCGTTACAAGGAGCGATCTGGGCGGGCTTCGTCGGTGGTTTGATCGGTATCATATTCCTGGTGTTGCTGTTGAACACGGCGGCACAAGAAGCGGCGCGATTTGGCCCTGTTCAATATACCGCGCTAGCAGTCCTGGGATTTACCGCAATGTCGAGCGTCGCCATGGGCTCGCACATCAAGGCGCTGGCCGCCGCCATGCTCGGCCTCTTATTCAGCCTCGTTGGGCTAGACCCGATAAGTGCAACACCGCGCTTCACCTTCGGATCGCCCGATCTATATGGCGGCCTGCCTTTGGTGCCGGCGTTGATCGGTCTATTTGCCGTGTCCGAAGCTTTGATCCTCGCCGAACGCGGGCTTTTTATGTCGAGCAGCGAGGCGCAGAAGCCGGTGCGATTTGGTTGGAAAGATTTTCTGGAACACAGCCGTTCGATGGGAGTGGGTAGCGCCGTAGGCCTTATAATCGGCGTGCTGCCGGGCGGCGGAGCGAGTATCGCGTCGTGGCTGGCATACTCGCTGTCACGTTTTGTCTCCAAAGAGCCGGAAAACTACGGCAAAGGAGCGATCGACGGTCTTTTGGCGCCGGAGGCTGCCGACAAATCGATGGTCGGTGCCTCGCTTATTCCGCTGCTTGCCTTGGGAGTACCGTCGACAGCGAGTGCCGGTGTTATTCTTGGAGGATTCGAACTGCACAATATCGTTCCAGGACCCGATCTTCTGACCACTCACTCGGACCTCGTCTTTGCCATAATCGCCGCACTATTGATCGCAAATTTTTCTGTGGCGTGCTTGGGATTTGCGCTGATCTATCCACTATTGCGGGTTCGTGCTGTGCAGCCTGCGGTACTCGGCGTTTTTGTCTTGGTGCTCAGCTTGATCGGGGCCTATGCCGATAACGGCATTAAGTTCTCGATGGTGCTGGCGATCTCGATGGGCATCTTCGGCTATTTCCTGCGGCGCGCCAACGTTCCGATCGCGCCGATCATCCTGGGTATGCTACTCGGGCCGATCTTCGATCAGAACTTGCGACGTGCGCTGATTGCCTCTGGCGGCAGTCTCGCGCCTTTTGTCGAGGACCCGTTTAGCCTGACGCTGCTGACGCTGGCCGCGGTGCTGGCTTTGTTCGTAATGCTTACTCCGATGTATAAGCGGATGAAGCTTCGCCGCATGAAGAGCCCCGCGTAATGACTGAAAATGTATCAACGCCTCCAGATTCCGTGACCGGCTATTTTGAGGACCTCGCGGTTGGCCAAGTGATCCGGCATTGGCCAGGTCGAACCGTTTCAGAAGCGGATGACACCTGGTTCTCGATGATAACGATGAACGGCAATCCGATTCATTTTGACGCCGCTTATGCCTCCAATGTCGGTCACGGCCAATGCCTGGTGAACGGCCTATTCGTGCTCAGCCTCTCAGTCGGGATGAGCTCGCGCGATCTGGCCAGCCGCGCACTCGCCAATCTAGGGATGGACAACATCCGACACCAGGCGCCGGTATTTCACGGCGACACCCTCTATGCTATTTCGACGATCCTGGAAGGGCGCGTTTCGCAGTCCAAGACCGATCGCGGCATCATCAAGGTTGAGACACGGACGGTGAACCAGAACAACATCGAAGTGTTACGATTTCAACGCACGATGATGGTGCCGGTGCGCAACCCGTGAGTTGCTCGCTCTTCATAACGCTTACCGCGCGCTCCCCCGAGAGCGGAAAAACTGCCTAGAACCTATGCGCTGATCTAATTTATTGGTAGTTTTAGATACAGCTACCTTGCTTTACCCTTCGGGAGTTTGCCATGGCATCTGTCACAGTTCCGCAGCAATCAGAGGCGCTTAAAGGACTAACCATGCGCTTTGCGGAGCATGTCGCCCGCCTCACTTATGCGGCGATCCCCGTCGAAGTGACCGCCAAGGCCAAGCTCATTCTGCGCGACGGTGTCGGCAATCAAATCGCGGCCTCTGCGATCAGCGAACCGGCCAAAAAAATGATCGAGTTGGTCAAGGAATGGGGTGGCGCGCCGCAAAGCACGATCATAGGCCACGGTATCAAAGTGCCGACCCCGCATGCCGCCCTCGTCAACGCCATGCTGGGACACGGCATCGAACTCGACGATGCGCATGGCAGCGGCTTGATCAAATCGGGCTCAGTGCTGGTGCCGGCAGCTTTCGCCCTCGCCGAATTGACCGGCGCCTCGGGCGAGGATGTCATTGCTGGTGTCGTTGCTGGCTACGATGTGGCCATCCGGATCGCCAAAGCAATCAATCCCGGCCATCGCCAACGCGGTTATCACACGACGGGCACCGTATCGGCGATCGGGACTGCCGCCATGGGTACAAAACTTATGGGTTGCAATGTCGAGCAGACGGCTTGGGCGATCGGCCTCGCCTGCATGCAATCCGCAGGCATCCAATCTTATCTCGACGATCCCTGCATGGCTAAGCCGTTCAGCCCCGGCAAGTCGGCCTTCAACGGCGTGCTCGCTGCTATCATGGCGAGTCGCGGCTTCAGCGGCCCGAAGAAAGCGCTGGAGTCGCGCGAAGGCTTCTTCAATGCCTTCACAGACAACGTCCGCCTCGACGACCTAGAAGACAATCTAGGCAAGCATTTCGCCATCATGGAAGTCGGGTTCAAGCCGCACGCCGCCTGCCGCTACGCGCACGGCGCCATTGATCTGGCCCAAGACGCCTACCGCGAAGATGGTGTTCAGCTTGAAAATGTTGAGCGTGTCACCGTTCTAATGAGCGAACTCGCGATCCGCCAGGCATCGAAGCCGGTCTGCACCAATCTGAACGCCGCAATGGGTAGCACGCAGTTCGGCGTCTCGCTCGCTCTGACGTCGGGCCGCAACGGTTTGAAGGAATATTGGGACGGCTACAAGAAAGTCGACGTTCACGCCGGGATGAAGAAGATCGAGCTACAGAAAGCTGCTGCTTATGGTGTCGGCGGCCGACAGGCACAGATCGAAATCACGCTCAAGGACGGACGCAAGGTCAGCCGCAGTTCTGTCGAGCCGAAAGGCGAACCGACCAACCCGCTGACGGCGGCTGAGCTCGATGCCAAATTCTACGCGATGACGACTATGGTGCTGGACGAACAGCACGCCCGCCGCATCAGCGATTTGGTGATGGCGTTGGAGCATCAATCAAAGGCCTCCATCGTGCCGCAATCGGCCATCGTACAAAACGGGCCTTCGCTACGTGCTGCGTAAGCTTAGGCTCCAAGAAGCGAGCATTTGAGTCACAGCTACCAAACCGGCCTCAAATCTCCTGTCCGAACTGCATTCGCTTGGCTGTAGCGAATACGAGTAGCACGCCTATCTAGCTTTTACTCGGCTTCACCCTGCAACCGCCTTCGAAGTCGGCAAGCTCGGTAGCGTTCCATAACCTGCCATTCTGCGAATCCGACTGCCCTGCCGCTCAGAGCATTGAAGATTTGAGTTTTGTTTGGGGGAAGGTTTCCCTTAATCCGATTCAAACCCGAGATTTCAGGCTCCGCTTGATCCAGCAGCTCATGGCTGCTCACCTAATTCCTGCAGCTTCCAGGCGCTGGCATGTCTTGGTGTACCACGCATCAGTAATGGCCGACCTGTCCAGCAGGAAGGAAACACCATGCAATATGTTACGACTGAAGAATTCATTCGTCTGGCGCCGCAAATGGCCCACCGCATCCGTGATGAAATTACCATACTGCAGACCGCGGCCGACTATTTGATCAATGACCAAACGATCCCGGCAGAGGCGCGCGACAAAGTCACATTATTAAAGGGCCATTTAGGCAGCGTTGCTGGCTTGGCCCGGCAATTTTTGATTTTGACCGACAATGAATCAAACCAATTGACGGTGCTTGATGTTGGCAAAGTTATTTCGCAATTGGCTTCATTGCTGCAACGGCTCGTCGGTGAGCGCAATCAATTACAAATCGTCGTGGACCCAGATCTATGGCCCATCAAAGCCGATGCAAACCAATTTGAGGATTTGTTCTGCTCTTTGACCGCCAATGCACGAGAGGCCATGCCGGGTAACGGTCGCCTTCGCATTAGCGCAACTAACATGACCAAGGCGGAATGCGAGACGAAACCTGAGACCAGAACAATTGCTGCCGATTACTTGCTCATTGAAGTGGCCGACACCGGCGTCGGCATTCGCAAGGATATTATTGATCGTATTTTCGAACCGTTTTTTACCACAAAGGGTCCCGGTTGTGGCTTTAGCTTGGCGAAGGTCTACGGCGCGATCAAGAAAAGCAATGGCCACATCATGGTCGAGTCCGATGTTGGCAAGGGAACGATATTCCGCATCTACATACCCCGGCACGTGCCAGTTATGGTAGATCAGAGCCACACGTAACCGGACTTAGCTGGTAGCCTGACGGACTTTTTGTGCCAGTGGGATAAGTGCCATGTCGCTCCGATCTCGCCGCTTATGCCGTGCGCCAAGCCATCGCCGAATTTGACCGACTCGGAAGCGACGCCTTTCTGAGCACATATGGCTTTGGACCAGCTCGGGGCTATTTCCTCGTCCAAAACGGCCAGCTTTGTGAGAGCAAAGCCATCGCTGGCGTAGCGCACCAATATTGACCGGACGCCGCGACTGAGCAGCGCGGACGGGTCGGACAGGTCGGACGGCATAGACAATACGCTCTGCTGCCGGCCCGCCACCCTTTGATTGCTCTATGTTTCCGTGGAATTAGGCCACCTTCATGACCGCCCGGCAGGTGTCCGAACCGTCCGAAATGCCGGGCTTTGACGCCTGCTGCGGACGCACTAGCGGATTGATCTTGGAGAGCGTGATCGTCCGTGTTTTGACGTGATTAGTCGCTTTCCCAATCACAACCTCGACACCCTTTTTTCGCAATACCGGCGTTGCCAGGCGCATCTTTTTGCCGAACGAACTCGGTTCACGCGGCCATGTTGTCCAAGTCGATGGCTGCGCTTCGGCACTATCATGATTGCTCAGGACGCGAAGCAATTCAGCGGCGGTGCCACTCCAGCAATCGCGGCCCATCATAAAGGCAGCTACGGCGATCGCTACCGGATCGGTTTCAGCCACCGTCTCATTCGCTTCCGCCGCTGCGCGTTCGAATGCCTCAATAAAGACTCCAGAAGGAAAGGCCTCAGTTGCGACAGACCACTGCGCGAAGTCAGCCATTCGGGGCAGCCGGGCAAGCCGAACATCCGGCAACCGCCGCAAGCCGCAGACCATGTGATCGAGTAATGCACCAAAAATCTGTGAGCGCTGCCCTTCAAAGTTGCCCCATAGTTCCCCTTCGGTACAGCGTTGGTCGTCGGGTATCCGCGACATCGGTATGATCACTGCCCTGTCGGCCAGATCCGAACGGTTGATCGCATTAAGGAGGCCGGTGATGATAACCGGGCGCTGTCCACTGATCAGGGTCTGCGCTGTGTCGGTGGAGAGCTTTCGTGTGCCAAAGCCGGAGCCGGACACTATCTGACAAAGCGCGTCGGAAATCGCGGCTGAGATGACACTCACATTGTCAAACGCAAGGAAATAGGAGCCGCGGACGCTGACATAAAGGTCACGAACGTTCGTCGGCAGATTCCGCAACGGAACGGTACTGGGGTCGATCAAGCTGCGTGCAATCTTTGCGACGGTGCTCTTTGTTGAACCCTCTTCGCCAGCCAAATAAAGTACAGGATGCGGGTGGCTTGGGTATAGCGCGTCGAGAATGCAGCTAACATAAAGAACAAAACCATCGCCGTTCAAATTTACCAATGACTTCAGCTGCTCGATCGACCCGCCGCGCGCCGGCATTGGTAGTGCAGCCATACCTGCCGTACGGCGAAACCGCACCGGTGAATCCTTGATGATTCGCCAACCGGTGGTGTCAACTTCGACGGCGTGCCATTCCAGATCGCCAATATCGAGGTAGATTTTGCCATCCAGCTTGGCAGTACGCAGATGAACGTCGTACCGCGCGCCCTCGAATTTCGCATGCGCGCTTAATGTCCGGATGGTTGCCTTCAGTGCGCTGACGCTTGGTGCTTTCTTTTTCTCGATAAAGAACTGATGCAACAGCCAGTCTGAAAATTCAGAGTCCGCCAGCGGCCAGGTGTTGCGATGACCGTCCACCATGACGTCCGCGAACGCGCCCTCGGTGGAGCAAAACAATGCAGCCCCAGCAAGCCCGAGGCGAACAAGAATATCCTGATCCGTTTCAAAGAGACCTTTAATCATCCCAAGGACCGGTTTCTTGTTATCGGACAGCAATTGCGTGAGGTCGTGCCAATCCAGCTTTACCGACGTCAGCAAATTCTTGATTTTGCAGCGGGCGGCTTCCGCTTCGCCGGTATTGTCGTTCCCCAAATGCGGCAACAGCTTCTGCAGTTTCGGAAAGATGGCTTCGAGCGCCTGCCGCTTATTCATGACACGAGCCCCAAAAGGACTGCTCGCTTGTTAGGTGAGTTCAAACCGACCTGATGGCGTGCCGCGGCGAGCTCAAAAAGACCTAGACCGCGTCTGTGTGGATTGCCGGGCAACGCGACCGCTTTGGGCAGGCCGTCGACCCGACCGGTCGAGCCCGCGTGGTTGCAGAGGAATCGACCCGCAGACTGGGCGGGGCTTTTCGGGGTGTCGGAGAATGGCATCGCAATGCTCCTCTGGAATATAAGTAGGTATCGGCAAATATCGGAAGGGTATGGCATGGCCGCTGATAGGGGTGCAATATACTACTTTTTCACTGACCCCTATTGACATATACCTCATAAACGCTCATTTAGTGCGTGGCGAGGCGGTTTAAATGCGGATTACGAAACAGCAGTTGCGCGATGCGGCGTTGGCGGCGGTTAAGATCCGCGAGTACGCACCCGTGTTGGTAAGCGGGCCCGGCATCGTTCGGGGAGCTCGGCTGAAGGCTACTGCTGGTCCAATATCGGGGAAGCAAGTTGCCGTGCGAACCTCGCAGGACCGCGAGGTCGGATTGCTGCGCCGCGACGATGACCGGACGTGGCGGACGATTCCAAGGGTTCGCGAACTCGTCGTCGCCGTGCCCTCACTCACCAATCAGGAGTCGTCTATCGAAGTGCTCTGCTTCGACTCAAAGACGGTGATCGAATTGTTCGACGCGGCCGTGAAGAAGGCTGGCAAGCGCGCCCTATCCTATAAGGCGCCCGTGTTTATGGCGCTCGAGGACAGTCCGAAAAAAGGCTCAGGCGCTCTGGCAGGCGGCCTTGGGGCGAAGGCTAAGTGGCGGGAAGAGATTCCAGTTGCATCGATTGCTGCAAACCCGCCGGATCAATCAGACGGATTCATTGAACGGGTTAAGCGCGAATTCGCGGAACGCAATGGCGTTGATGTCAGCAAGGTTGTCGTGGAATTCCGTATCGTAGCGTAAACAAGGAGAAAAGCTATGCCAACCATCGATAGTGCCTACCAATCTACGGCTGCGGCTATTTGATTCTTGATAATGATAGCTGGGCGACGATGACAGACTATAAGTTGGTCCTCGATATTAACGATTTTACCGGCGGCGGATTTATTTCCGGCCTCGACGACGAGGATTCCTCCAAAGCGGCTAAGCTTGGAACCGTGCGTCTTAGTCTCGGCACCCACGGTCAATATCTCACATTGGCGGTCGGCCGCTATGACGGCGATGCCGATTGGCTTCCGGTATCGGCTCTCGGCCTTACCACCGGCCCCGTCCTGCTCACACCATTCGAGACCGAATAGCAGTTGCACGCACATAACATGCACACAACGCAGGAGGTGGCTCGCAATAGCATAACGACTTAGTTCGCGTTTCTACCCGTCAGTAAAAATAACGTTCAATCCCGTATCAGTTTATTGATTTTCCGAACGAAGCCGCCACCGCATCGCGGGTCACCTCCTGCTCAACAGCAGGAGATTTGACTTGGAACTCCGTAACTCCAATGAATGGCTGTCGCTGCCGATTGACAGCGTCGTGCCCTATGGCCGTCAATTGCGCCGGCACGATCGGCGCAAGATCAACAAACTCAAAAAGTTGATCGGTTACTACGGGCAAGTAGTGCCGGTCATCATCGATGCCAACAACATCATCATCGACGGCCATGCGACCTGGCAAGCGATGCGCGAGCTCGGCAGCGGCGACATTGCGGCCGTCACCGTCGCCGGCCGCAGCGATTCAGAGATCAAAGCGCTTCGCTTGGCCCTCAACCGCGTCACCGCAGAAGCGGCATGGAATAATGCAGAACTTCGTGCTGAATTCGAAGATCTGATAAGCCTCAGCTTCGACTTGGACCTCACTGCCTTTGACACCGCAGAGATCGATCACGTCCTCGACTTTGATCTACCGCAGGCAAACGTTGTTGAAGACGAAGAGCAGGTTCCGGCCGTCCAGGCGCAGGCGGTCAGCGTGCTTGGCGACATCTGGAACTGCGGTGACCACCGTCTCGGATGCGGTAATGCGCACGATGGTGATTTTGTCGCCCGCGTGCGCAGCAGCGTCATGGCCGACGCCTGCTTCATCGACCCGCCATACAACGTGCCAATTGCCGGCTTCGTCTCCGGTAAAGGTCGCAACCAGCACCGTGAGTTCGTGCAGGGCGTAGGCGAGATGTCACCGGACGAATTTACGGCCTTCTTAGCAGCAGCACTGAAAGTGCTGCAGGCGGCGAGCTCACCGCGCGCGCTTATCTTCGCGTGCATGGATTGGCGGCATATCCACGAACTGACTAGCGCAGGTCGCCAGTGTGCCCTTGAGCTCTACAATATGTGTGTTTGGGCGAAAACGAATGCGGGAATGGGGTCGCTTTATCGTAACCAACACGAACTGATCTGCGTCTTTAAAGCCGGCGCCGAAACGCCCACCAATAACGTGGAACTCGGCCGCCATGGCCGCAACCGCTCCAATCTCTGGACCTACCGCGGATTTAACTCGTTCGGCAGCGATCGTGACGAATTGCTCGCCGCCCACCCGACCGTCAAACCGATCGCGATGATCGCGGATGCATTGCGCGACGTGACCAAGCGCGGCGGTACCGTGCTCGACACGTTCATGGGTTCTGGGTCGACGCTGATCGCCGCCGAGGAAACCGGCCGCCGCTGCTTCGGTACCGAGCTTGATCCGCTCTATGTCGACGTCGCCGTTCGCCGCTGGCAACTCCACACCCGCCGCGATGCCGTCCACGCCGCCACCGGCGAACTGTTTTGCGACCGTGCTGAACGTTTGGCCGCCCAGGATAGTGAGGTGAGCCATGGCCAATGACGATGCCGACGATGAGCGAGCGCCGGGCC
>Ga0209483_1003279_pt1 | contig 10706 bp, 11 predicted proteins | sample NGEPerA_FD_184508 | JGI IMG/M metagenome (GOLD analysis project Ga0209483, IMG submission 184508) | Arctic peat soil microbial communities from the Barrow Environmental Observatory site, Barrow, Alaska, USA - NGEE PermafrostL2-A... | ecosystem: Environmental > Terrestrial > Soil > Wetlands >...
GCCCAAACTCATGTGCATGACGCGCATGGACACGTTGCCGATTGACAAGCCGATTACGATTGAGCCGATGCGTGCGTTTCCGCGCATCCGCGATTTGGCGACGGACGTTTCGTGGAACTATCGCGTCAAGGAAAAAATTAAAAAATTCAAACCGCGCGCGCCCGACGCGCCGGACGGAACCTGGCGGATGCAGCAAGAGGACGTGGATCGCGTTCAGGAATTTCGCAAGTGCATCGAATGTTTTTTGTGCCAGGACGTTTGCCACGTTTTGCGCGACCACCACAAACACGAAGAATTTATCGGCCCGCGATTTTTAGTTTATACCGCCGCGCTGGAAATGCACCCGCTCGATACGGAAGATCGTTTGCCGGAATTGAAGCAGGCGCACGGCATCGGCTTTTGCAACATCACGAAGTGCTGCACGAAAGTTTGCCCGGAAAATATCGTGATCACGGACAACGCCATCATTCCGCTCAAAGAACGCGTCGTGGACGAATTTTTTGATCCGCTCGGCTGGCTGTGGAAAAAATTGCGGCCGTAAAGGGCGGTGAATTTGTCCGGTTTGTAGCAGTTCCAAGTTCCGAAAATTTAGACAACAAAAATCACGCGGTGTAAAAACCGTGATTCAATGCCCGGTTAAACCGGTATTAAAAATGAGTTAAGCTTCAATCAATGAAGCCGGCGTTGTCCCGATTGTTTTGCCATATTATGAGGACATGAAACTGGCAAAGATGGACGGAGCGACAACTCACAGATTAAATGCCGGAAAAAACCAAGCAGACCCTGAAAGATTGATACTTTTCCTTATTTTACAAATGGTGCGCGATACAGGGTTCGAACCCGATTGGGGCATCAGCATCGGGTGTGGAACTGGCCGGGACTAGAGCAGTCAAATCAAGACATTCCCCTTTGTTTTCATACCTCACATCAGGTTTTTCAGCTTTGGGAAGATAGACTGCTAAAGACGGCGAAAGACTGTCTGCGACTAATTTTTGTGAGTCTATTTGTGAGTCTGTTGGTCTGGGGATATTCAACGACGGCAGGCCGCGAACGGCCGCACCAACCGGTAACTGGCCAGCGTCGGTGTAAGTTTTGGTCGTGAGCCGAGGATCGCTGTGCCGCATCAATTCCATCACGACCCGATGCGGCACACCCGCCAGAATCAGCATGGTTGAGAAAGTCTTTCGCAAGGAATGAAAATCAGCAAATTCCCCCTTCGCGTCCACATACGGAATGCCCGCCGCTTCCAAATCCTTCCGAAACCACGTCATGCGCGGGAGGTTGCCAGAAAACACAAAATCACCCGACTGTGCTTCCGGTTGGCGGTATTGACGAAGCGCAGCCGCAACGTCATCGGACAATGGCAACGCAGCCTGTTTATGATTCTTGGAAATGGACGCCCGGACGTTGACGAACGGCTCCGCGACCTCCAGGTGAAAGTCCCCCCATACCAACTGTTCAAGTTCTCTCCGCCGCATACCCGTAAATGCCGCCATCAAATAAACCACCGCGCGAGGACCGGCAACCGCCACCAGCCGCCGCAATTCACCTACCGTAAAAGCCCGCCGTTCGCGTTTGTTTTTGCCAGTGTCAACGACCATTTGCACATGGCGAATTGGATTAACAGAAATCTTCTCCCGCCGTTCCAGCCATCGCAGGAATACGGAGAGTGCGTGAAAGTATTCATTCTTTGTCTTAGCCGACATCGTTTGCCGACCACGCCATTTTTCAAACGAATCCGCCGTGATGTCTGTGGCGGTGTTCCAGAAGCATTCCGCCGCCATCCTGAGCAGCTTGCTTTTAAGTTCCTTGATGTATCTCTCATCGCGGCCAATCGAAACACGCGTTTGAATAAAATCCTCGACCGACTCAATCAGCGGACGCAGGGCGGTTTCAAGTTGCTGTCTGGACGGAATGATCCCGGCCCGTTCCTGTTGCTTCTCTTGGACGATTTGTTGCAACCGTTGCACGGCCACCTGTTTGTCGGACGTGCGCAGCGGAATATCCGTCAGCCGGCTATCATGGGAAAGACGGTAGCGCCCACGATACAGGCGGGCGCTGGTTAATTTTCCATTCTTCCGGCGTTTGGGTTTGAAAACGGTGACAATCATACGGTTTGATATTTCCTTTCCGCCAATATCTGGATTTTGTCCAGATAGGCATCCACATTTTTAACAAACAGCTTGGCACAGCCGCGCACCTTGACCTTTGGCCCAAGTTCACCATCTTCAATCAGTCGCGAGACGGTCTTTTTACAAACGTCGAGCTTGACGGCAGTTTCATCCAGACCAATCAAGGCGCGACCGGGAGATGGATTTGTGGCATCATAATCCACCGCTGAATTTATCTCTGGAATATTTTGATTCATGTCTAAAGTCCCACGATTAAAAAATCCGTAGCGCTCGCGCATACGAAATAGGCATGGTTTCTTTCATGTCCTTCAAGACCTCGCGTTTGAGCTTGTCCACTTTCCTGGGAGGGAGAAGTTTTTTATCTGCAATCACCCCAATGATGTCATAACCACACGTCATCATGTCGCACAGATCGCCCCGCAAATCCTTCATGCTGGCCAACTGTTTTCTGTAACGCCCTCATCTTCACACCACTTCAAAAGATGGATTTTCGACTGTTCCTGACGCTTGGTTTTGGCAAACGCTTCCAGTTCAACCCCATAATTTTTCTGGATTTCAGCCGTCACCGGCAAATTTGGCTCAATTTCCTCCGACAACCCGCGCATCCCGTCGAAGAACTGCGAACCCGCCATTCCAAAGGTTCGATGTTTGCCCCAATCCACTTTTTGAATCTGCGCAAAGATTGAAAGCTGCGGGTCAAACGACTCCCCACAATTTGTGCGAGCCATGCCACCATCGCAGAATTCCAAGATGATATTCGGGTTGTAATCGCCCAGGCAAAGAACGTAGTTAAAATCATTGGGCACCACGGCGTCCAACTTGGCGCAAAGTTCTTTCAAGTCGTCTTTGACCGCTGGCGGCAATTTATCGGTCGCGTCACCTTTGCCATCACGCGACACGAAAAGGCAATCATCGCCCTTCGGCACCGCATTCGGAGCCTCAATCATTATTCGTTTATTGATTTCAATTATTTCTTTCATCTTTTCACCCGTCAGTTAGGGAAGAATCCATTTAGCGGCTTCTTCTCCGCGTTTTTTCAGACTTTTCCGGCATTCAGCCAGATATGCCTGAAGTCTTGCTTCAGCCTTTACACCCTCCCGTGAGCCTTTGGCTGCTTCCACAAAATCAGCGGCAATCATTGCCAGCAGGCCCGAACGAGTGATGTTCATACAATACGCCAGCCGATCCACCGTCAGCTTCTCGCCCTTGCTGAACATGAAGCAAACGGTCTGGTCGCGTGGCCCGTCAATCGTCGGATTAGGCCGACGACCTGTCTTGGTTTCAACGCCGGAATCCGGCTTTGGTTGAGCTTGTTTCATAAGCTATGGACTAACATATATGTTAGCCCATTTATGTTAAGCGTTTTTTTAAGGGGGCGCAAAGACTTCCGGCCTGACTGGCTGTGCCGTCAAACCAAAAGACTTCGCGCGGGGATTATTCAGCGTGACCGAAGCGATGTTTCCATTCTCCGAAACACTGCGCGATTTCTCCGAACAGAAACACCACTTCCGTCACGATTGGCTGCGCACACAACTCGATTGCCGCCGCACGACGATCACAATCCGCATTCCGAATGCCCGTGCAAGTGAACGGCAAATTGCGCGATGTGATTAAAAATTTAAGCAGATGCGCCGCAAGCGGACTTGGAAGCCGCCGTGAAGAATTCCGAAAAAGTGAAATCGTTTATCGCCGACAAAACGATTAAGAAAATTATCGTTGTGCCGAAGAAGCTGGTGAATACCGCCGTGGCTTGACGGTGATTGAACTATTGCGATTGCAACCGGTAAAATCCGTTGTTGACGGAAGATTTCAGGACAGTGACTTGATTTTGCAGAGTCGTCAGGTTAAGAAGCGGTGTATTGGTCACTGCCGACCAGGTTGAATCGGCAAGGTTGGTGTTTTCTTGAAGAGTGTAAGCCTGCGAGGGGATAATCCACGAAACCGTCAGGTTGCCGTTTGCGGACGCGGCGTTCAATTGAGGGGGAATATTGGTTTGAAGGGTGTAGACGGCGCCCCCCGAACTAAAGGCGTTATAGACTGCCGTCATTGTTCCACCATCTGCGGAGGCGGCGACAGACTGCCATTGACCTCCGGAAGGGGGATCAATATTGACTTGGTCGCGCTCACTCCAGTCATTTCCTCCGTCGGTTGAAGCATAAATTCCATTGTTGCCGACCGTTACCAATCTGCCGCCATTGGCGGAGATAGCAACGGAAAAGGCATTGTCAGCATGGCTGGTGACCGCGTTGGTTTGTTCAGCCCACGTCGTCCCCGAATTGGTTGAAACCCAATAAAGAAGGCTATTATTGCCGACCGCCACCAATTGAACACCGTCGGGCGTGCAAGCCACTGTTTGCCAATTCGCGTTGGTCGGTGCATTGGCTTGTGTCCAGGTTTCTCCCGAATTGGTTGAAACCACAATTCCCAGATTGGGATCATTATTGAACACCGCCGTCAATTTGGTTCCATCGGCTGATGAACAAATGCCGCGCCAATTTGAGCTGTTCGGCGCATTGATTTGTTGCGTCCACGTTGCGCCAGAATCGGTCGAAGTATAAACACCGCTGTTCCCCACTGCCGCCCATTTACTGCCATCGGCGGAGCAAGCAATGGAATACCAACTGACAGTGGGCGCGAAGGTGTTTGTCCAACTGACGCCTGAATTGGTGGAACTCCAAATGCCATAATCGCCGCCATGATCTGCAACCATCATTTTTGTGCCGTCGGCGGAGACAGCGGAAGAAATCCAACTGGCGTTGGTTGGCGCATCAGCTTGTTTCCAATTGAAGCCTGAATTGGTTGAAGTCCAGATGCCATAATTGCCGCCATTGTCTTCCGTCACCATCTTTGAGCCATCGGCAGAGCACGCAATGCCATACCACTGCGCATGGGTTGATAGGCTGGTTTCAGTCCATACTTGTTGTGCTTGGAGCGATTGCAGAAAGGCGGTTGCAATCACAACCGTTACAAATAAATATGTTTTTTTCATCCAGGTTCAATTGTTAAGAGCAATGCCAACAATGGTCGGTGCATGACACTTTCCAAGGCCAATAGAAATCTTAGAAAACGGTTCTCGATATGTCAACCTTTATTCAAGGGAAACGCCACCCACGCGATTTCAGAGCGGTGAGTTCAATGAAACCGACTTGGCAGAATGCAACAGCCCGGCCATTGGGGGAATGACCGGGCTGGAGAGAAGACCGTAGTGGTTTTTTATTTTTGCAGGCGAAAGTGCCAAACACGGCGGATGAGAAGTTTGAGGATGTGGTGAAACAGGCGCAGGATGCTGCGGTGCTGGTGCTGGTTTATTGAAGACCAAACAACATCAGGACTCCATTTTCATCACCACCAAATTCATGGTGCCGGAGCGGACACGGTAAAAGACAATTTCCTTTTTGTCGGTGACGGCATAAAAAATCAGCCAGCGCGGGAATCCACGCACCCGCCAGGAACGAATGCCAGCCGGGGTTAAATCTTTGCGTTCGCGTCCGACAAAAGGATTTTTTTCGATGAATTGGATTGTGACAAGCAGGGCATCATACCACCGTTCCGCGACTTCCGCCCCAGCCTTGTCTTTCAACCAGTAAAGTTCCTCGGCCAGATCCAGCAGGAAACGCGGACGTTTGGCGGCATTCACTTTTTGCCTCGCAATATCCGGTCGCGAATGGTGTCCATTTCCTTTTTAGTCAACGGCGTTTCCGGCCCGCTCGCAATGGCCTCATCAATCCATTTTTGATCGCGCTTGGTAGTCAAAGCGGCATCAATCTGGAATGTCCGCTCAATCCGGCTCATGGCCTCCTGGGTGAGGCTGCGGAAATTCGCCGAGGCTTCGTTTTTCAACTGCGCGTGCAGTTCCAACGGAATATCTTTCAAGGTGATGCTTGCCATACGCCGCAACCATAACGTCACCACTCTGGTTTTGCAAGACGCACTTTTCATTCAAAAGGGATTTCCTGATGTGTCAAAAAGATCAGCGTGCAAGTTTGCTTCCGTCAGCGGCCCGACATCAATATTATCGGCTTCCGGGGCCATCGCTTCCTGCCAGCGTTCCCCCGCCGAAACATCAAAAGCGATTTCCTCAAATTTACGCCACATCATCCGATATGCCGCCGACATTTTCTTTTTTGATTCAGGGTCAAGATACGGCAACGGATCAGTAGTATATGCTTCCAGCAATTTTGCCGCAACACCGGTTTCAAAATTGCTTTTGCCAAAAACCAGTGGAATCGGAATGCTCGCGATAATGTCCCGTAAATAATAATTCCAGCGTGGCCCGAAGAAATCGGCGAAAAAACTGTAATCTCTAAAATTGAGCATGGCAGCGGCAATTTTCAGCCGCGTGCGATACAGCAAATTTCCCAAGCTGTTAAATGAAAAGCGCATGGAAAAATGCCGCCCAATGCCCCGCGAGTAACGCACCAGCCGGTTTTTTCGACCGGGCGGAATCAGGTTGAAGGTCTTGGTCAAATACTTGCCCAAATACCGGGCGAATGCCTCTTTGGTTTTCTTGATCGGCAGCAGTTCGACCCGGCCAAAGCGATATTTGCACGCCGTCACCCGCAGGGCTTTCCACTCCGCCGCCAAGGCTTCATTGCGCAGATGCTTCCCACGACGCATCCAATACGGCAGCTTGTAATTGGACAAAGTTTCGACATCGGTGCCGGTGCGAATGTCTTCTTTGGTCGCCACCACGACGTGAATGTGCCACACGCCGTCTTTGTGTGGTTCAAGAATGCAAATCCAATCCGGGTAACGCATGGCAATGACGTTTGAGCGGAAGGAACGCCACCGCTCTTGCACAAAGTCCAAATCTTTGGCCTGCTCCCGCAGTTCCCGCGTGGCTTGTGAGCCTCGACCGCTACCGGGGACACCAAAAGATAGCGTGAGCAAGCCGACATGGTTGATCCCGTATTTGTCCACCATCCATTCAATCGCCATTTCCAGCCGGTGACGGCTCTTTTTACGGTAAGGCGAGAGCGGGGCGCGTTTCCCATCGGCATCCTTGCCAATGCAGTTATCACTATACTGACAAGGAAGGGCAGCGGACGCGCCCGCGCTCCGCGCGGGCACATCTGCCGCCCCTTCCGCGTGCGTGTGAGTCTCGCTGACAGCGGGAAACTTTTCAATTTGGCTTTCCGGCTCGCTGCGCTCATCCCCACCGGAAAGCAAATCAGCAACCCCACCTCCTTGGCTTTCACGTTCTTCGCATGGTTCCCCAGATGGAGGATTTGCGTTCACGGCGCAACCTCTGAGGAATTGACAATGGCGAGAATCGCCGCCTTGAGCGGCGCAGGAAGTTTAGCCCATGCGGTGACTACGCGGGACAGGTCAGTCCCAGACGGGGCTAATTTTTGTGAGTCTATTTGTGAGTCAACACCACAAACACCCAATGAAGAATGGTGCGCGATACAGGGTTCGAACCTGTGACCCCTACAGTGTCAATGTAGTGCTCTACCACTGAGCTAACCGCGCGCGCAACAAACGAATTTCAAGTCTTAAATTTCCAACGCATTTTTGCAAGGACGAATTATGCAAAATGCGCCCGCACGCATTGAGTGCAAAATTTTCACATAATTCTGCAAAAGAACATGACGCGCCAAAAGCTGTTTTTGTTAGAGTTTATGCGTCCAATCAACCTATGAATAGATTTTTGCCTTTGGGAAAATTTTCGTTTGGCATGGGCGACCGTTTTGGTCGTCAGGGCGCGGCGCAATTGCGCGCGTGCATCCTGGCGAGCGAACTGGGCGCGGAGATTGTGCCGGTTTGGAATAAATCAAATCGGGAACATACGCTGATCGGCACGGAATCAGCCAGCGTTCGCGCCGAAGCCGATGCCGCTGTGAAGTTGCTGGGTTGGCAAAAATCTTATCATGTGGACGCCGACCATATTCGGCTCGAAACGGTTGACGGTTTTGTCACGCCTTCGGATTTCTTTACGATTGATGTGGCGGATTCAATTGGAAAACCGGCAAACGCCGCCGACGTGAGCGCGTTTGTAAATCGCCATCCTGAACTCATCGGAAAAATTGTCATTCCCAACGCGAGCGATGATTTTATCACGACCCGCGCAGAAGTTGAGCGCATCGCCAATAAATTTCTGCTCGCCATCCAGGAAGCCGGAAAGATTTATCGCCATATTGCGAAGGCCAAGGGCGAAACGCATTTCATCACTGAAGTTTCGATGGATGAAACCGACAGCCCGCAAACGCCGCCGGAACTTTTAATCATTTTGGCCGCGCTCGCGGATGAAAAAATTCCGCTCCAAACCATCGCGCCCAAATTCACCGGCCGTTTTAACAAAGGGGTGGATTACGTCGGCGACCTTAAACAATTTGAAAAAGAATTCAGCGACGATCTGGCGGTGATTGATTTTGCCGTGCGCACTTATCATTTGCCGTTGTCCTTGAAATTGAGCGTGCATTCGGGCAGCGACAAATTTTCCATTTACGCCGCCATCCGCCGTTCGTTAAACAAGTTCGACGCCGGCTTGCATATCAAAACAGCGGGAACTACCTGGCTCGAAGAATTGATCGGTCTTGCCGAAGCCGGCGGCGACGGCCTGGAAATCGCCAGGGAAATTTACGCCTGCGCGATTGAACACGTGGACGAATTTTGCGCGCCCTATGCTGCGGTCATTGACATTGACAAATCGAAATTGCCGGACGCGGCCACCGTCAATGCCTGGACTTCGCGGCAATTTATTTCCGCCTTGCGGCACGATCAAAAAAATCCGGCTTACAATCGCAGTTTCCGGCAATTGCTTCATGTAAGTTTCAAAGTCGCAGCCAAAAAAGGCGAACGCTATTTGAACGCGCTTCGGAAACACGAGGCCATCATTGCCCGCAACGTCACGGAAAATCTTTTTGAACGGCACATGAAACCGCTGTTGCTCGGCGAGACGGAAAAAATCGTTCCCCGGAAAAAAACGCAGCTTGAAGCGGTTCCGGCTTGAGCAGTAAGCTGGAGAAAATATGTCCTTCATCCACGAAGATTTTTTGCTGGGCACAAAAACCGCGCGCAAACTGTTCCACAAATTTGCCGAAACCGGGCCGGTTTTCGATTATCATTGCCACATCTCGCCGCGCGACATCGCCAACAACCGCCAGTTCAAAAATCTTTTTGAAATCTGGCTGGCCGGCGACCATTACAAATGGCGCGCGATGCGCAGCAACGGCGTCGCGGAAAAATTTTGCACCGGCGACGCTTCGCCTTACGAAAAATTTCTCGCGTGGGCCAGAACCGTTCCGCAGACGCTGCGCAACCCGCTTTATCATTGGACGCATCTGGAATTGAAACGCTACTTCGGCATCAGCGAATTGCTCGACGAAAAGTCCGCCGAAAAAATCTGGAAAAAGGCGAACGAACAACTCGCCCGGCCCGCGCTGACGACGCAGGGCATTTTGAAAAAATTCAAAGTGAAAGTCGTTTGCACGACCGACGACCCGGCGGACAGCCTGGAAGACCATCGCCTGTTTGCGCGGTCGGGGCATCCCACAAAAATGTTGCCGGCGTTTCGTCCCGACAAAGCGCTGGCGGTCAATGTGCCGTTTCACTTCAACCATTGGGTCGAGCAACTTTCCGCTGCCGCGAACATTGACGTGAACGGTTTCGGTGCCTTTCAAAGCGCGCTGAAAAAACGCCACGATTTTTTTCATTCGCAAGGCTGCCGCTTGTCCGATCACGGCCTGAACCATTGCTTCGCGGATTTTTGCAGCGAAAAAATTGCCGCCGGAATTTTTGACAAGGCGCGCAAAGATGAAATTGTTTCAACGCAAGAACATTCGCAATTCGCTTCCTACCTGATGCTATTTTTCGGCCAGCTTGACGCGAAACGCGGCTGGACCAAACAACTTCATCTCGGCGCGTTGCGCGGCAACAACACGCGGCTGCTCAAGCAACTCGGGCCGGACACCGGCTTTGATTCCATCGGCGACTGGCCGCAGGTGCAAACGCTCGCGGTGTATCTGGATAAACTGGATTCGGAAAATTCTTTGCCCAAGACCATCATTTACAATTTGAATCCGGCGGACAATTACGCCTTTGCCGCCATGATTGGAAATTTTCAGGACGGCACGATTCCCGGAAAAATCCAGTTCGGTTCCGGCTGGTGGTTTCTCGACCAAAAAGAAGGCATGGAATGGCAGATCAACGCGCTTTCAAATCTCGGCCTGCTTTCGCGTTTCATCGGCATGATCACCGACTCGCGCTCGTTCATGAGTTATCCGCGCCACGAATACTTCCGCCGCACGCTTTGCAATTTGATTGGCCGCGACATTGAAAACGGCGAAATTCCCGACGACGAAAAACTTATCGGCCCAATGATCCAAAACATCTGTTGCGCGAACGCCGAAAACTACCTGAATTTTCCCGAGGCGAAATCAAAATGAGTTCACGGCCAACCCACGAAATTGCCTTCTCGAAGTTTGCGCTTTTGTGTCTTTTCTTTTTACTTTGGATTTCAAATTCCTGCCGCGCTGAATTGACCGTCACGGAATTATGGCCGCCCAATCTTTCCACCAACATTTGCGCGGATACGCCGTTGCGACTGACGTTTAACCAGCCGCCAGTTTTGAG
>Ga0209483_1003280_pt1 | contig 10706 bp, 9 predicted proteins | sample NGEPerA_FD_184508 | JGI IMG/M metagenome (GOLD analysis project Ga0209483, IMG submission 184508) | Arctic peat soil microbial communities from the Barrow Environmental Observatory site, Barrow, Alaska, USA - NGEE PermafrostL2-A... | ecosystem: Environmental > Terrestrial > Soil > Wetlands > Peat...
CATTTCAGCCAGCCAAAATCCCCTTGGTAACCGGGTATTAACCATGCCTAGCGTCTGGTTAGAGGCGTAATGACGCGCGAAAAGCCCTCGTTTTGACATGTTGGCAGGGAAAGCAGGGCTCGGCTTTGGACGGGCCTCCCATGCGACACAGAACAAGGCTCTCGCGCTGGCGACGACGGCTGCGCCTGGCGCGCGGCTGTGGAACCGGCAGCCATTTGCTCCCGGAGAATTTGGGACGCTTCGGTTGAGAGGATACCGCCAATGAATACCGACGTTGCAGCCTTGCCGTCGATCGGTTCGGGCGTTTCGCTGCTGGAACTCGCCTGGCATGCAAGCTTTGTCGTGCAATTCGTCATGGCCGGGCTCCTGCTCTGCTCGGTCTGGGTATGGGCCATCGCGATCGACAAGGTCTTCCTGTATTCGCGCACCAAACGCGCGATGGACCGTTTCGAGCAGGCATTCTGGTCGGGGCAGTCGATCGAGGAACTCTATCGCACGCTGTCCACCAAGCCGACGCAATCGATGGCCGCCTGTTTCGTCGCCGCGATGCGCGAATGGAAACGCTCGTTCGAGAGCCAGGCGCGATCCTTCGCCGGCCTCCAGATGCGGATCGAGAAGGTCATGAACGTCTCGATCGCCCGCGAAATCGAGCGGCTGGAGCGTCGGCTGCTGGTGCTGGCGACCGTCGGCTCGGCCGGCCCCTTTGTCGGCCTGTTCGGCACCGTCTGGGGCATCATGTCGAGCTTCCAGTCGATCGCCGCCTCCAAAAATACCTCGCTGGCGGTGGTGGCGCCCGGCATCGCGGAGGCGCTGTTTGCCACCGCAATCGGCCTGATCGCCGCAATTCCGGCGACAATTTTCTACAATAAGTTCACGTCCGAGGTGAACCGCCAGGCCCAGCGACTGGAAGGCTTTGCCGATGAATTCTCGGCAATTCTGTCGCGCCAGATCGACGAGCGGGCGTGATCCCGGACAAATGGCGTGAGGAACGGTATATTGTGAGCAGATCCGAGAGCATCCGATCATGGCGATGAACATGGCTGCAGGTTCATCCGGAGGTCGCCGCGGCCGGCGGCGCGCCGTGATGGCCGAGATCAACGTCACACCGATGGTGGACGTCATGCTGGTGCTGCTGATCATCTTCATGATTTCGGCGCCGCTGTTGACGGTCGGCGTGCCGCTCGACCTGCCGCAGACCCAGGCCAAGAGCCTCGACCAGGACAAGACGCCGCTGACGCTGTCGGTCGACATCAACGGCAAGGTGTTCATCAACGACACCGAAGTTTCGATGAGCGAGCTGATCCCCAAGCTGAAGGCGATCACCGAGGCCCGTGGCGGCATGGATGAGCGCATCTTTATGCGGGCCGACAAGAAGGCGGACTATGGAACGGTAGCCAGGGTGATGGGGCAGTTGTCGGGCGCAGGCTTCAAGCGGCTGGCGCTGATCACCGAAGTGGAGCAGGGATCCTGAAGGCTAAGGTCGACAAGACACTGGTTGCGTCCATCGCCCTGCACGTTCTCGTGATCGGGTGGGGACTGGTGTCGTTTTCGTCCAAGGCATTCGAGTCGACCGAAATCGAATCCGTCCCCGTCGAATTCGTGACCGACGACCAGTTCAACAAGATCACGTCCGGCATCAAGTCCGGCAAGAAAGAGAATCCGAAGCCGCTGGTGGAAAAGGTCGCCGAAGCCAGGCCCGTGGACGACGCCGTCGGCAAGATCACCGAGAAGAAGGCGATCGTGACCGACGCCGCGCCCGACCCGACGCCGAAGCCGCCGGAAAAGCCGGTCGAGAAAAAGCCGGATCCGCCGAAGCCGGTCACCGAGGCCAAGCCCAAGGACGAACCGAAGCCGATTGAGAAGAAGCCCGATCCGCCCAAGGTCGATCCGATCGCTGAGGCGTTGAAGAAGGACGAGGCCAAGAAGCCGCCGCCGAAGGCGGAAGCCAAGGCCACGCCGCCGCCGCCGGTCAAGAAGCGGGAATACAAGTTCAACACCGAAACCATCGCGGCATTGGTCGACAAGCGCGATCCGACCCGGCAGGCCTATGCCGGCGACACGCTGAATTCGGCGCCCGCGCTCGGAACGGCCAAGGGAACCGCGGCAAACCTGTCGGCGAGTTACCTCTCCGCGCTGGTCAGCCGGATCCATGATTGCTGGCAACGCGACGGCGGCGGGTTCGGCGACGACGACCTTGAAATTCCCATCACACTGACGTTCAAGGTCGACGGCACGCTTTCGGCCCCGCCGTTGATCGAGGTCGCGCCGCGCAATGAGCGCGAGCGCGCGATATTCGAAGGCGCGCGGCGGGCCGTCATCGCCTGCCAGCCCTACACCATGCTCCCGCAGGCGAAATACGCCGAATGGAAAATGCTGCCGTTCATGTTTCATAACAAGGTCGACTAGGATGGTTCACTTGCTTCGCGGCAGGCCGTTGCCCGGTCTGTCGTCACCGATTTCCCGGCGTGCTTTCACCCTTGCCGGTGGCGCGTTGGCGCTGGCGGGTATCGCGCGGCCGACCAGTCTCGCCGCTCAAGCGCCGCAGGGGCGGATCGAAGTCGTTCCGGGCGGCACCCAGGCCATTCCGATTGCGATACCGGATTTCGTGCCGGGCTCGCCGGCCGATGGCGAAGTCGGTACCGGCGTGACGCAAGTCATCACCAACAACCTCAAGCGCAGCGGTCTGTTCGCGCCGATCGATCAGGCCGCCTATATCGACCGCGTCCCGAATATCGATGTCGCGCCGAACTTCCAGAACTGGAAGACCATCAACGCGCAGGCGCTTGTGACCGGCCGCATGACGAGGCAGTCCGACGGCCGCCTGAAAGCGGAATTCCGCCTCTGGGACGTCACCACGGGCCAGCAGCTCACCGGCCAGCAATATTTCACGTCGCCGGAATCCTGGCGCCGGATCGCCCATATCATCTCCGACCAGATCTATGAGCGCCTCACCGGCGAGAAGGGCTATTTCGACAGCCGCGTGGTGTTCGTCGATGAAAGCGGACCTTCCGAGCATCGCGTCAAGCGTCTTGCGCTGATGGACCAGGACGGCGCCAATGTCCGCTACCTGACGCGCGGCACCGATCTCGTGCTGACGCCGCGGTTCTCGCCGTCGACCCAGGAGATCACCTATATGGAGTTCGGGCAGGGCGACCCGAAGGTCTATCTGCGCAATATCGAGACCGGACAGACCGAGATCGTCGGCAATTTTCCCGGCATGTCGTTCTCGCCGCGCTTCTCGCCGGACGGCCAGCGCGTGATCATGAGCCTGCAGCAGGGCGGCAATTCGAACCTGTTCGTGATGGACCTGCGCTCGAAGTCGACGACGCGGCTGACCGACACGCCGGCGATCGATACCTCGCCGTCCTATGCGCCGGACGGCAGCCGCATCTGTTTCGAATCCGACCGTGGCGGCAGGCCGCAAATCTATGTGATGGCGGCGACCGGCGGGCCGGCGCAACGCATCTCCTTCAGCAAGGACGACACCAACGGCAGCTATTCGACTCCGGTGTGGTCGCCGCGCGGCGACTACATCGCTTTCACCAAGCAGGGCGGCGGACAATTCTCCATCGGCATCATGAAGCCGGACGGCTCGGGCGAGCGCATCCTGACCTCGGGATTCCACAATGAGGGGCCGACCTTTGCACCGAACGGCCGTGTCCTGATGTTCTTCCGCGACCCCGGCGGCAACAGCGGACCTTCGCTGTTCACCGTCGACATTTCCGGCCGCAATGAACAGAAGGTGCCGACGCCGGGCTATGCCTCCGACCCGGCATGGTCGCCGCTGTTGTCGTAAAGGCTTCCAGGCGCGAGATTCAGGATACGGAGGCTGCCGCTTCGGAGTGGGGAGCCGACGCGCAATCGCGCAGCAGTCCGCCGAGATAGCCGTGCGTCACATGCGCAATCTGCGGATAGGGATCCCGCGTCATCAACAACCGATGAAGTTCGGCGAGACGGAAGCAGGGCACGCCGGGGAACAGGTGGTGCTCGAGATGGTAATTCAGCCCCCAGGGCGCGATCAACCAGAGTTCCCAGAACGGCGCCAGAACGGTGCGGCTTTCGTTAAGGACATTCTCGTGCTCGACCGCATAATGCTCGGCGACGCTGCGGACATACCGGATCGCCAGGAAGACCGTCATCAGCGGAACGATCCAGTAAAGCAGAATGAGCTTCCAGAAGCCCAGCACGATCGATGACACCAGAAGCGCCGCGAAGAAGAACAATCGCGCACGGGCCACGGCTGCGGCAATGTCGCGTGTTTCCTTGTTCTTGTGGAAGCCGCCCAGCGCGGTCGCGATCTTCAGGCCCGACAGGTACTGCAGGGCGTACATCACGACGCTGCTCGGCGGCGCCGGAAATTCGTATTCCTTCAGGCCGAGGTTGCGGTGCCAATCGGGATCGTTGTCGCTATTCAACTCCCGGTGGTGCGCGAAATGAGTGTTCCGATAGCCGGCCATCGAAGCCGACGTCGGCAATGCCAAAATCTCTCCGACGAAGTCGTTGAGCTTGCGGTTGGCATAACCTCGATAATGGGCGGCGTCGTGCATCAATCCGCCGAGCCCGTTGATCCGCGAGCCGACGACAACGACGGCGAGCGCGTAAGTCAGGGGATTCCACCAGGTTTCGCTGATCCAGATCGCAGCGACGATCAGGCTGAATTCGAGCAGCGCGGCCGCCGTGAATTTCACGCTGTCGATCTGCGAGAGGTTCCGGATCTCTTCCTTGGAGAGCAGGCGCGGAATGTCGCGCAGACAGCTATCGCCCAATTTCGCTGAGCGGGCCACAACCGCTTCGGTCATCGGTACTCTCTCCTCCACCACTCAACCAGAGCTTTCAGTCTGAAACTAGCCTCTATCGACCGTTTTACAAGCCGGATTAACCTGCGATTAAGGTCAAATCTTTACCTGTGGTTAAGATTTGCGGCCATTTCCGTCGTCGCGCGGGCGTCAAGCGGTGCCGGACGCGCCGAACCGCGAATTTTCCCCCGAGGGCTCCGGCTTCGCGCCGCCGCCCGCATCGCGTTGCCGCAGCTCGAGCCGGCAAGACTTGCCCAGCTAGCTGATCTAACGGGCGGATTTTCGTTTTCGCATCCGAAGAGCAACACCCCGGTAACGATATTCCCTCAGAAAGACTTCATCTGCGGCGGGTAAAAGTACCGGCTAAAGAGGACGCGCGCGCCCCAGATGCAGCTCGAGAATCCGGTCCCAAATCAAGATCAGAAGATGTCACCGTCGATTTACGCGGCGCTGATCGATTCGCTGTTCCAGGATGCCGGTACGATGTTTGCCGGCGCGCTTTGTGCCGCGATCGCCGCGACCCTGACCGTGATCAAGACCGGCGACGCATGGCTCTGGCCTTGCGTTACGCTGCTGATCGTCACCGGCGCGGTTCGCGCGATCGACATGCAGCGATACAAGCGTGAACTGCCCAGTTCCGGCCTGAGCCCGGACGACGCGGCGCGCTGGGAAATGCGCTATCAAACCGGCGCCATGCTCTATGCGGCAGTGCTCGGGTTGTGGTGCGCCGTGACGTTGCTCGGCAGCACCGATCCCGTCGCACATCTGCTCTGCGCTTCATTTACGCTCTGCTATGTGTCGGCCGGCAGCGGCCGGACCTATGGGCGGCCGTGGATTTTCCACGTGCAAATGCTGCTCGCCTGCGGCCCGTTGACGGTGGCGCTGGCTTCATACGGCACGCTCTATTACGTCGTGCAGGCGCTGTTGAACGTGATGCTGTTCTTCGCGCTCAAGCACATCTCGACCAGCCTGCAGAAGATCTTCGTGCGGGCGCTGGTGGCGCGCGAGGGCGAGGCCGCACTTGCCGGTCAATTCGACACCGCTCTCAACAACATGCCTCACGGTCTGTGCATGTTCGCCGCCGACGGGCGTCTGGCGGTCATCAATCATCGCTTCAGCGAGATGATGCATCTGTCGGATGACATCATCCATCGCGGCGCCAGCGCGGGCGACATCGTCTCGGCGTGCGTTCAGGCCGAAGAGATTTCCGCAGCCAGCGGCAAGATGATCATGTCGGAGATCGAGAACTCGCAGGCGACGGAAATCACCACTGCCAGTCCGGATGTTGCGAGCGACCGTTCGTTCTCCTGGACGTTCCAGCCCATGGCGGGCGGCGGCACCGTCGTGCTCCTGGAAGACATCACCGAACGCAAGATCGCCGAGGCCAGGATCAGCCATCTTGCGCGCTACGACGAGCTGACGGCGCTGCCCAACCGGGTCAGCTTCCGCGACGAAATCGAGCGGCTCTTGGCCATTTCCCACAGCTCCGAACGATTGTCGGCGTTGCTCTTCGTCGATCTCGATCAATTCAAGCAGGTCAACGACACCCTCGGCCATCCCTGCGGCGACCAGCTGTTGTGCGCGGTGGCCGACCGCCTGCGCGCGATGCTGCGCCCCGAGGATTTCGTGGCGCGTTTCGGCGGCGACGAGTTCGTGGTGTTCCAGCAGAACATCGAAACGCCGGAAGTCGCCGCCGCGCTTGCCCGGCGGATGGTCGATCACCTGAGCGAGCGCTACCAGATCGACAATCATCTGGTCGAGATCGGCGCCAGTGTCGGCATCGCGATGACGTCGCCGGAAATCAGCGCCGACACCCTGTTGAAGAATGCCGACATGGCGCTCTATCGCGCCAAGGCGGACGGCCGCGGCACCTTCTGCTTCTTCCGCGATGAACTGGCGCAGACCGTCGAGGCGCGCCGCATCCTGGAGCTCGACTTGCGCAAGGCGCTGGCGAACGAGGAATTCGAGCTGTTCTTTCAGCCGCTGGTCAATCTGAAGTCCGGAAGGATCTCGACATGTGAAGCGCTGCTGCGGTGGAATCATCCGGTGCGCGGCACGGTCTCGCCGGTCGATATCATTCCGGTCGCCGAGGATATGGGTCTGATCGTCGATCTCGGCCGCTGGATCCTGCGCAAGGCCTGCATGGAATGCATGAAATGGCCGGAAGGCGTCAGCGTCGCCGTCAATTTCTCGCCGCAGCAGTTTCATCAGCGCGACGTGCTGAGCGAGGTCCGTTATGCGCTCGAGGTCTCCGGGCTGCCCGCCAACCGGCTCGAAATCGAGATCACCGAATCCTCGCTGTTGCGCAACACCCAGCTCACCCATGACGTGCTGTCGCAGCTGCGCACCATCGGCGTGCGGATTTCGCTGGACGATTTCGGCACCGGCTATTCGAGCCTGAGCTATCTGCACAATTTCCCGCTGCAGAAGGTCAAGATCGACCGCTCCTTCCTGGAAGGCATCGACACCGATCGGCCGCTGACGCTGCTGCGCGGCGTGGCGCGGCTGTCGGCCGATCTCGGCATGGCGGTGGTGGTCGAGGGTATCGAGACCAACGAGCAGCTCGAGCTGATCAGCGCCGACGGCACGGTGACCGAGGCGCAAGGCTACCTGTTCAGCCGGCCGGTGCCGGCGGTTCGGGTGCGGCAGTTGCTGAACGCCTCGCATGGCCGCCGGCTGCCGGACGAGCCGATGCTCGCGGTAGTCACGCGGTCGATCGCCTGAACATCGCCAGCCCGGAGAATTTTTTCCCCTAATGGAACGGAATCGTGCGACCTGGAACGCGCTTTGACGATTAACCCTAACGCGGCGATCTCTTTGCCAATTCGTTAAGAAGGTGTTAATCTGTTCCCTGCCCGCATAAGTTGTGAGTCGTGTTGAGGAGTGTCGTAATGAGGTCGGCGGCTGAAGCAATCGCCCTGGTATCCGAACGCAGCCCCTATCCCCTCGAACATGTCGATTACCGGCTCGCCGAAACGCCCGAGGAAAAGGACCAGGTCTATCGTCTGCGTTACCGCGCCTATCTTCGCGAAGGCGCCATCATGCCCTCGGAATCCGGCCGGGTCACCGACCGCTACGACGATCTGCCCAACAACTTTACTTTCGGCATCTTCGTTCACGGCGAACTCTGCAGTTCGATTCGGGTCAGCGTGCTCACGTCGGAATGGCGGGGGTCTCCGTCTTCCGAAATGTTCGTCGATCTGCTGCATCCCGAACTCGATCGGGGCAAGGTCATCATCGATCCGACCCGTTTTGTCGCGGATCCGGAAAAGGCCAAGGCGTTTCCCGAACTGCCTTATGTTACGGTGCGGCTCGGCTATGTCGCCTGCGGGCATTTCAATGCCGACATCGGGCTTGCAAATGTTCGCCCCGAACACCGGGCGTTTTATCGCAAGGTGTTCTTGCAGGAGCCCTGGGGCGAGCCAAGGCTGTATCCGGGCCTGATCAAGCCGGTTGGACTGATGGCTGCCCATTATCCCTCCATCCGTGAGAGGGTTTTCGAGCGCTTCCCCTTCATGCGCTCGAGCGCATTCGAACGGCGCAAGCTGTTCGAGCGCGGCGACGCCGGCCGTTCGTCGTCCGATCTGGTGGTTTCCACCTCCGAGCGCACCTCGATCGTGCCGCTGCCGTCCTGAGCGCTCCGTCCGGGGCTCCCGAGGTGCGGCTGTCGTTTTTTCGAAAGATCATTCCTCAAGGCGAGGATCAGGGTTCGGTCCTGTCGGATCGTGATCCCTGCATGTTTTGCGGGAACCCGTGTTGCAGATCGGCGACTGACGGCGCCGAAACGGGCCATTGCAGCGCCGTTCCGGCTTGCCTCCACCCTCGCGCCACATTTACAACCCATTAACCATCGCGGTCGCTTTTCGCCGTTTGTCGGCATTTGATCGGGTCTGGCAAGGCCTCATCAAGGTTGACGGAACGTTCGTTTAACCATCGCCCTGTAGACCGGATGAAGATCGAAAAACGCGAGCGTGGAGGCTCCGGAATGAAACATCAAATGCGTATCCTCCAGGGATTGAAGCTGGCCGCGGTGCTCGCGGTGGCGCTGTCGATGGGCGCCTGCGCCAACAAGAACCTCGGCGCCGACGGTGCGATGGCAAGCGCGGCCACCCCGGGCAGCCAGCAGGATTTCGTGGTCAATGTCGGCGACCGCGTGTTCTTCGAGAGCGACCAGACCGATCTGTCGCCGCAGGCGATCGCCACGCTCGACAAGCAGGTGCGATGGCTGCAGACCTACAACCGCTATTCGTTCACGATCGAAGGTCATGCCGACGAGCGCGGCACCCGCGAATACAACATCGCGTTGGGCGCGCGGCGTGCGCAATCGGTGCGCACCTTCCTCGCCTCGCGCGGCATCGATCCCTCGCGGATGCGGACCATCTCCTACGGCAAGGAACGTCCGGTCGCGGTCTGCAACGACATCTCCTGCTGGTCGCAGAATCGCCGCGCCGTCACGGTACTGAACGCCAACTCCTAAAAGGACGGCCGAAGAGATTTGCTGCCGGCGCCCTGGGGCGCCGGTTTTGCTTTTGGCGACGCCATGGCATTTTCGAGCGAAGTGGAAGCCGGTTCGCGTGAAGAAAACCCGTCAAAACAAGAATCTAACGACCCCGGATAAAATCCCGGATCACAGCCATGGCGCGTTCGGGCGCGTCGGTGACGACGGCGTGCCGGCAATTGGCAAACCGCTCGAACCGTACGAGGTGCGACGGTAGCGCGGCGGCGATATCCGCCTGGCTCTCGACCGGGTGTATCGGGTCGTCTTCGCCGCCGAGCACAAGCGTCGGGCATTGAATGCGGCCGAGATCGCCGAACATGTCGTAGCTGTCGCTCTCTCCGCCCGGCCTGGTGAACCATCGCAGCACCTCGGACCGGTTGACCGCGCGGCGCGCCATATCCGGGTCGCGCGGGATGTGGGTATAGTGCGGAATGGCGAGCCGCGCCCAGGTGTCGAGCGAGGCCTGGTCGGGATGCCCCTGTGCCTCCAGGAAACGGCGGCGTGCCAGCGCGCCGACTTCCGGGCCGCCGAATCGCTCGAACAGCTCGACCCGCCGCTCCAGATACTCGCCGCCGGCCGCGGCGGTCGAGATCAGCACCAGCTTCGACGGATGCGCCGGGTGCCGCGTGGCATAGGCCAGTGCGACCATGCCGCCGAACGAGGCGCCCAGCACGATCGGGTGGACGATGCCGAGCGCGTCGCAGAATGCGGCCACGTCATCGCCCCATTGCGCCAGATTCCAGCGTTCGCGCGGGCCGTCCTCGCTGCGGCCGTTGCCGCGATGGTCGAGGTAGACGATCTGGACGATGTCGGCGAGCGCCGCATAAGCGGGCCGGTAGATCGAGTGGTCGGCGCCGGGGCCGCCATGAAGCATCACGAGCGTCGGCTTCTCGCGCATGACCGGGCCGTCCGGCACCAGCCTGACGCCCTCGACGTCGAAGAACAGCCGAACGCCGTTGACGAGAATATGCATGGCCCGGCGTTCCCCCCGCTGGTCGCCCATCATTTGGCTGATTCAAGCCGCTTGCTTGTTTTTAAGCTCGCACTAAACCATACCGCTGGACCAGCGCCTGATTTGCGGCAGCAGTCACATTTTTGGCGTACTCCCTCTCTCAATGTGTCCTTGTTTCGAGGTCACGTTCGGTTTCGTCGTCAGGCCCAGATGTCATCCAGATTTCACAGGAATGCCCGCGCGGTGGCCGTTGCCGCGATGCTGGCGCTGGCGTCGCAGGCATCGGCGCAATCCGCCGATCAAGACCCGGAAATGCGGATTCAGCAGCTCGAGAACCAGCTGCGGCAGCTCACCGGCCAGAACGAGGAATTGCAATACCGCAACCGGCAACTCGAAGATCGCCTGCGGACGCTGCAGGGCGGTGCGCAGGCAGCGCCGGGCGCGCAGCCCGGTGTCGCCC
>Ga0209483_1003281_pt1 | contig 10704 bp, 10 predicted proteins | sample NGEPerA_FD_184508 | JGI IMG/M metagenome (GOLD analysis project Ga0209483, IMG submission 184508) | Arctic peat soil microbial communities from the Barrow Environmental Observatory site, Barrow, Alaska, USA - NGEE PermafrostL2-A... | ecosystem: Environmental > Terrestrial > Soil > Wetlands >...
GACCGCCGAGTCCGAGACCACGATAGAAGCTCCCGCTGAGCTGAAGTCCTGCGAAGAGGCGCCTTCGAACATCCAGAGTCGCGGCCCAAGAGTCGAAGGAACGATTGATGGATGTGTGATGGCGCGCGAAATAGCCGCCTATGCCGATGTGGTTGCGTTCTTCGTCTCTCCCGGAGCCAAGCAACGCAACACGAGCCTCAACGCCCGGAAGAGAAGTCTGCTCAGTACCTGTTGGCTGTATCGTTGCCTGGCTTGAGGCTATAGCGGTGATGGGCGCATCCTGAGGATCGATATATGCAGCTTGCAATTGAAGGTTCGTGTATCCAGGACGTCCAAAACTGTGCGTCAGGATTGCCTGCGGATTCCAGGTCCAGAGATTTCCTGACCAAGCAAGCGCCGGTTCGGCAACCGCCGTAAGCGAAGTGGGAGTGTCTGGGCTTAGAAGGGGACGGTCTAATGCGAAGAGAGCTTGAGTCCGAGTCCACGCTAGTCCCGCATGTAGTGTGCGAAGCCGGAGATAGGTCGAATTCGACGAAGTGTACTCAGGATATGCCGAGGGCACCGCGTAGAAAGCAGGATTGCCGGCGAAGTCCACGCGGAAATCCGCAAAACTATCCGCGCCCATCAGATGGGGTCCTGCCGCATCGAAACCAATCACGGTCTGCCGCACTGAGGCACCCGCGCTTCCACCGCCAGGTATCGCTACAGAGGGCGTCGCAGGCATGTCCACTGCACCGGTGTTTACAAATCCGTTCATCAGGACCAGGCCCGTGACTTTCAACGAATACCTCGACTCAGTTTCCACCTTGGTCTGCTCATGTATTGCGATCTGAGATTCGGCCATGGCCTGGCGTTCGCGAATATCCTGGACTGCCGCGGCTAAATCTTCCGGCGTTCCCTGGGATGAAGAAGCCGCTGAAACTGATTCGGGTGTGGAAAGATGCTGCGCGTTTGGTCTGCTCTCTGCGAGCTGGCGTTGCAGTTCGTTCAGTTCCTTTCGCATTTCTTCCAGCTTGCGTTGCGACTGCTCCAACTCCGCCTGAGTATTCACTACTGCTTGACTCAACTGCTGGAATCTTTCATTCAGGCTTTGCTGGTTTTGCTCCTGCGCGTTCAAGGGCATCTGTGCAAGTCCGAATGCCAATGAAAGTAATGCAATAACAGAGCCGCCGGCGTCCAGGTAGAAACCCAACCCTCCGTTGTGACTACGACTGAACATTTTCATCAGGAATCACCTGCTCCTGGCGCTCGAGCTCTGCCGCATTTACTTGGGGTTCAACCGGAAGATCACGCGCCACTTTCAACTGAAAGATTGTCTCGCCGGGGCGGCTACTTATAAGCGCCACCTCCCCGCCGTGTTCCAAGGCAATGCAATGGGCAAGTGTTAATCCAAGTCCGGTACCCTTTTGCTTGCCCTCGCTCACAAATGGCTCAAATAGACTCTGGCGAATACCCTCGGGTACACCCGGGCCATTATCGATAACGTTAATCACCATCATTTCGTTCCGTGCTTCCAGAACTACTGCAACGTAGGCGGCGGGTCGCACCGAGCGCGCAGATTGGCACGCGTTCAAGAGAAGATTCGAAATCGCTCTTTCGATTTGTTTGCCGTCTACGAGGGCGGCAGTATTCGCGACATTGTCGGAATGTGTTTCGAATGTGATTCCTTCAGCATCGGGATGAGTGCGGACCAGCGCGATCGCCCGTTCAAGCAATGTGGACATTAGTTCAGATTGCCTGCGTATGTTGGCCCCGGTGCGGCTGAAGATCAACAGTGATTCAAGCAAGTCGGTTGTTCCAATCACCGCGTTCCGGATATCTGCGAAGATCTCTGCACGTTCCTTGGCTTGAAATCCATCTGAAACAAGAAACTCGGCATTGGCATAGATGGCGGCGAGATAGTGGCGCAGATCGTGAGAAACCGAACTGGCCATACGTCCGATTGTCGCCAAGCGTTCGGATTCGACCACGGCCTGATTCGCTTTTTGGATTTCGCTTCTCATTGCCACGAATGCAGTACTTAATTCACGTACTTCCTGAGTGCCATGGCGAGGCACGCCGTGGGTCACGTCGCCAAGGCCAAACGCCTTCACGCTGGTTGACAGTTCTTCAAGGGGACGCGTAACCAGGCGCGAAACCACCACCATCAGCGCAGTACCTGAAATAAGGGCAAGGAGGCCAACGATCACAACCATGCGGTCAATCTGGCTTATCGACTCTTCCGCAGGCTTCAATGACTTGAATACGACCAGGCGCAATGGTGTGGTTGATGCCGCCGAAAGATCTTCAGTTGCTGAAAGAAAGCGTGTGTCACCCAGCGTAAAATCTGCAGGCACCCGAGTCATGCTCGAAAGCACGCCTGCTTGCCGGGCCAGTTCCGACTCTACTGAGGTATCGAACGTGCTCACGATTACTTGATTGCCGGTGAGGAACGCAGCTTCAATCCCGGTGGGTGCACTCATTTGCCTGACCGTTCGTTCAATGGAAATACCGATCACGACGTAGCCAAGTAACGTTCCCTCTTTATCGCTACCAAAATAGAGGGAACGCAGGTTGCATGCGTAAAGGGAACCGCCGTCGATAAGGTAGTTTTTTGCAGGCGATGTCAACAGCGCTTTGATGCCCTTATGGAGCTCTTCGTTATAGGAATTGTTGTGCGCGTACGATGCCACGATTCGGCCACCGGGGTCAACGAGCACGAAGAGATCGGCCCCGCTGACTCGCCAGTATTCAGCCGCGCCGTCCTGAATAGTCAGGTCGTCGCCGCTCGTCATAAGCGCCTTCAATGTAGGGAGCTTGGAAAGGAGAGCGTTTGCACGCTCCAATGCCGCAAGCCTTTCCGCCTGTAGATTTCTAAAAGTAGTGACCGAACGGTCGAGATCGCGCGAAAAATTATCGGTAACTTGGCGGCTCAACTGATGACGAATCAGCAGAAGGCTAAGCACCGTGACGACAGCAATGATAAGTGCCATGGCGATAACCAGCAGCATATGCGTTCGAATGCCGGGTCTGTCGCGCACCTTCACTACCCCCGAGGGGAATTGGTCATTTGGGTCGGGCAAGGGAAGCCATCAAGGAACGAACTTGTATCCTGCGCCATAAATGGTGAGCAGATGCCGCGGGTTTGCGGGGTCGGGTTCGAGTTTCTGGCGCAACTTCAGAATCTGATTATCAACCGTCCGTGTGGTGGGATAAAAGTTATAACCCCACACCTCGTTCAGAAGCACATCGCGCGATAGTACCCGTTCTGCATTTTCGGTAAAAAACCTCAGCAGCTTGAACTCATGGGCGGTAATCACAACGGGGTTTCCGCCGCGCTGGATGGTCATCTTGCTGAAGTCGACTTCGCAATCGCCAAAGCGATACACCTTTTGCGCTGGGGGCTTGCGCTGTCTGCGGATTGCGGCCTGCACCCGGGCAGTTAGCTCTCGTGGGCTGAATGGCTTGGTCACATAGTCATCGGCGCCCAACTCGAGAAGAAGTACCTTGTCTGCCACCTCGCTGATGGCGCTGAGTACAATTACCGGGACCTCCGGTGCAACCTGCTTGAAGCTCTTGCAAAGTTCTCTTCCAGAAATATTAGGAAGGATGAGATCGAGGATCACTGCAACGGGAAACTCTTTGCGGAATATATCTAAGCCAGTCTGCCCATCACCGGCAATGACTGTGTCATAGTGTTCCTGCGCAAATGTTCTTTGAAGCGTTTTCTGCATGCGAGGATCATCTTCGATAACGAGAATAGTTCCGAGGCCCTTCGCGAGGGGAAGGCTGTTCTGGGTTTGAGCCGCAAGATTTTGGGAATCAATCATATCTCAGAGCCTCTCTTCACAAATTGTCACTCATTCTGTTGGCATTTGGCCACCGGATTTTGAGAAATTACAATCGGATGACATTTCCGGCAGCTCAATTAACGGGCTGGATGCAAGGCTTAACTCAGCCTTTGGACAGAAAGCCGGAAGGGAACTGATCAATATGATCGTCCACAATGGCAGCAGCAAGTCGAAGGCGTCAGATTCGGCCAGGCCGCGCACGACGATGTAAGCCAGAAAGCAAAGAAATACAGTCCTGACGGGACTTGCTTCCAACCTACGCAGCTGCCGATATAGGCCGCCATAGATTCCAATCAGTAGAACAATTCCGGCAAACCCATACGCATAAAGCTGCTGCAAAACCTCGTTCTCCGCGTGGCGGGCTTCGAATAAGTCGCCGCCGAATGGGGGGACGACTTTCCACCAGGAATCGAACCCGTGGCCAACCATAAGGGTCCACGGGTGATCCGTCACGCTGCCTAGCACATAAAGCCAGATCACTATGCGGCCGGTGAGTGTCTCGGCCTGGTTGCCATTATTTGTATAGTAGTCAAAATAGGCAACCAGCAAACCCCAAAACACAGCCAGGAGAAGCAGTGCGAACACGACAATGAGCCCTTTGGTTTTCCGGCTCATTGACCTGTCTAGCAGAAGCAAAAGTGCCTCACTTAGCAGGAATGCGGCCAGTGTTGTCTTGCTCAAGCTGCGAACTAATGTAACCACCAGAAAGAACTTGGCCATCCGCCAATCTCCGCGGTCAGCACGGGTGAGGTACTGCGCGAAGAAGATTGCAAATGCGCAGAGGTTGCCAATTTCGTTGGAGTTGAAGAACTGCTCATCGCCCAGACGAAGATCCGAGGCCGCCGGCATGATCCACGCAATGGCCGCAAGGCAGCAGGTACTCAGGATGTAGCCTTTGAGAATCGCGTGGCCTTTCCCACCGCCCGTCTCGGAACCAAGCAGGAGTACGACGCTGGCAACATCGATCACCATCCCAGCCCAGTACGCAGCAGAATTAGGCACAGATGCCGTCTCGCTCCAGAGGAGGCTCAAGCCGGAAAACAAGAGGAATGCAATTGCCCATCGTGAGGGAGATGGTTGGAGGACCGAGCGGAGTGTGGATGCGACTGATCCACCCGCGTTGAAGCACACGAGGCTAAATAGAATCACGCCGAGAAGGATGCTGGTTGCTGTGCCAGTGCTCGGATCGATTCCAAGCAGACTCACGGATAGAAGCACGATGCAAAGTCGGAATGAGAAAAAGAATCCGACGGCAAACGCAAGGCGGTGACTTTCGGCACGCCCGTCGGTCGCGACCCTTGTGACTTCTGTTTGCGTTTCCATATTGCCCCACAAGCGAACTGCACTACAGCGCCCCTAATGGGTGTACATATCGGGCGCACCTTGGCTTCCGGCGGGTGGCAAGTGACGAAGATAGAGCACGATTAACCAGAGTTCGTCGTCGCTCAACGTCCCCTTTGAACCTGGCATCCCTGAAGGTGCAATTCCGTAATCGAGGATCCACTTCAACTGCCCATCTGTGTAGCTCTGCACCTCTCCCGATGCGAGAGATGGTATCGGCGGTGAGATATGTTCCACGAATGGGACGCCGGTGTTTTGTCCATCCATTCCGTGGCAGGCCACGCAGTAATGCGAAAACGCTTCCTTGCCATCGGCTCGATTTTCGGGCGTGTCTTGGAGGGGATTCTTGTTGCGTTGGTTGCCGATGAAGATGTGATGCTTCGCGTATGTGATGGCCGTCGATTCAATTTTGCCGGGTTGCGTTGCTTTACACCCCGTCAGAATCGTCAGTGCGACTGCGGCCGCTGCGTGAGCAATCCTGCGCATCCCTACACCACCACATGAAGCTTGAGTCCCATTGATCCATGGCCCTGTCCGCAAAACACTGAACAATGCGCAATGAAATCTCCAGTTTTGTCGGGCGTGAATGCCACTTCAACTGTACTGCCGCCCTTTATGGTGACGTTTACGCCGAATTCTCTAATCCGGAATCCATGATTCACGTCAGTGCTTGTAATTACGAGTACGACCGGCCGGTCTTTCTTCAGAGTGAGTTCGCTGGGGGTGAAGGTAAAGCGCCTCGCGGTGATTTCAATCCGCTGCGGCGAATCCTGGGCGGAAGCGGTGGGCGACAACGATGCTGCTGTAAGCAGACCGAAGGTGAAACTCAGCAGCATGAACAATTTCTTCATACAATCTCCTGGCTTTCTTTCCTGGCGCACTTCTAGGGCAAATTCCGCGAACGGTTATGGATTAAGGAACCTGAGAAGAGCCTTGTAATCCGCATCGCTGAGATTTGCGCGAACCCGCATATGCCTGGCGATTGTTCCGGAGATGTGGTTCGAGAAACCTTCCGGGACGTTGTGGCAACGTGAACAATTTTGCGCGAACACCTGCTGTCCGCGATCCTGAGTCCCGGTGCTGGGCGCAGATGTACCGGTGGGCGTCCCTTGCTTCTGTTCATTATTTTTTTGGCCATACGCGCAAGCGACGGCCAACGCAAGAAAACTCAGCATGAATAGCTCGGTGCGTTTCATCATTGCTCCTGAACATTACTCATAATGCGCGACCGGAACTTGCAGATCAGCCGTCAACGCTGCGTGCAGGCTTCACGTTTCCCGCTTCTCGTCAGGCTAAGGTCTTGGTTATGATGATGTGTCATGGTGGGGTCTGAAGGTTGTCATCAGATTGTCTTTCTGCCCGCAACGCATCGAATGATCCTGTCGTGACAATGCATCAGCATGCCCGCAGACGGCATTGCCAGCGCTTCTTTCCCTTCCAGGTCGGGAACCAGGAAGCGACAAACGATACTCTGTCTCCAAGACATTCACGTTTTTTTGCGGAAGAGAATTGGTTTGTCTGACAACGTTGCACATTTCGGCGTGAACCTTCCGTTTCGCGACAAGACTGGCTGCGCGAAATTTCCGGTGGATGGAATCCAGTTGCCTCATTCCTGCGTTGTCATCCGAATGTATGAACCCGAAGCCCACCTCAAATGTTCGTTGTTCATTCCCGACATCTATTTGAAAGATTGGCAGGCCCAGTAAGCTGAATCCTGCCGCGTCGAAAGTTGTTGTAACCGCTTGTTTGTTGGCAACGAGCTGACCCGCTCATCGGCACAATTCCGTTCAACACTCTTTATCGCGGGAGGATGACCGGCATCCATGTAAGTCAAAATCAACAAAAAAGCACAAGATATCTTGGCGCGCTCAGGAGAGCGCGCGATTGATCTGACCGGGAACTCGGCCTGCGCACCAATGCCTCTGGCTGATAGTCCCTGCTCCCCGCAGGACCGGACATCCATTTGCAGTCTGAGACTCCGAAGAGTCCGCACAGAAGATTAAGTTTGTGTTCTCTGCCTGTCCCGAAACAACTCGTAAGGAGCATCGGAAGTTGCCTTCCTCGCCCAGCCGGTCAACTGCAGGACCTGGCAGCCCGCGCACCATCCGGGGTTCAGGCAGGGTCTTGATCCAGGCATCCAAACTCGCGCCGGGTCGAACCTATCTTGCCTTCCCGGTGCACTAGACCAGCCGCATCCTTCACGCAGTAGCTGATCGACTTCTTGTGAACGTCAAGTCCTATGTAGTGCATATCGTCTCTGAGGAACCTCCGAGGTAGTTCTCTGAATCAGCCTTACCGCTGAGTTCAGCTTTTCGCAACACCTGGTGCTCCTCTTCGACTTAGCATTTAAACAACTGGGACATTATGCATTTCCAGGTCTCAAAATCGAGACCTATTCGATTTTGCTCAGGGCAGACTTTGGGGCACGCGACCCTAGCCGCATGGCCCATCTAAAGACCGATTCTTGTCGGTTGATGGCCATGCGGCACAGCACAAAGTCCTTTTAGAGATCGCCTCCCAGGACATTTTCGACTGCCGTGATGGTGCCGAAAAGTCCATGTTGCTCGCCATCGGAGCCGGCAGTGAAGTAAAGAGCATTTGCCGCCCCAGACCCTGTTCCGCTGCCAAAAGCAATTCCCCAAAGCCCGTCGATTTTGATCGGTAAATTGGTAACTGAATCGAGCAAGCGACCCTTGAAATGGCCAGTGACGGGATCAAATACAAGGATCTCGCCACTGCCGAATTGCCCTACCAGAATGTCGTGGCTATAGGCGCCAAAGTCGGTGGGCGCCTGGGCAACGCCCCACGGCGCATTGAACCATGGACCCGATTGCAGACGATGCAACAAACGGCCGGTGGGTGAGAAGACATCGACGTATCCCAAGCCAGCTCCGTCCACCTCATCGTGCTTTGCGCTGTCCTGCATGGCATAGGCAACGTAGAGGTTTCCACCTATGTTCTGGATGTTGAAAGGAGCAAAGCCTCTCGGGATTCGCTCGTCTCTGAACGCATCGTCGTCGTCGCGGTCGCGGTCGCCGTCGTGGTCGCGGTCGCCCATGCGAACTTGTTGGAAGTTTGAGTCATAGACACGGACACGCCCTTTGCGGAAGTCGGCCACATAGAGGAAATCTAAAGCTCCCAATGTGGGATCGGTGACGGTAGCTACCGCAACGCCCTTAAAAACGGAAGCAGACTTTGTGTTAACCATGATGACCGCGGTTGTAGGCTTCACGCCGGAATTCCAACCCGAAATGGTACCGTCCTCCGTCACAAATATGAACTTTGCCGGGAATCCGGGTGCAAGCGCAAAATTGGTTGTGCCGTTAGAGATTTGCCCTGTTGGAGTTCCACTTGCGCCAGTGCTGGTATCGCCCGGCGGAACTGTGACCACAAGCGCCGCAGGTGTTCCCGTGGCACCATACACCGTCGCCAGGCCCATGCCGTTGTCTGAAATCCACCACGGGCTGCCCGAACTTCTGGACATGCCCCACGGATTCACCAGCTTCGGATCCGTTACGGCCGCGATTCCTGGAGTATCTGCGACGAGATTGGTTTGCTTGTAATGCTGAACCTGCTGGGCGGAAAGGAAGGTTGAAAGTGAGAGCAGGCCGACCGAGGCAATGCTCAAGCCGCGTGCCAAGGCACGTTTTCCGGCGTTCCCCATGTGATTCCTCCACTTTTGTTGTGTTTTGTTTTGACCGGCCAGGGCCGCCGTATCTGGTAGCGCTCCGGTCCCGCGCCTAAACGACAATAGATTGAGCGCGCTTAGCACTTTGTCATTGAATTGTCATTTGATTGCGAAAAAATGAGTTTCCCACGAGTCACTATGTCGCCGATGCGCTCATCGAAACATTGATCGAGGTTCCAAGGGGCTGGACCCTGGTCGATTCGCCGGCGAACACGAAGTAGCATCGCGAAGCCGAGTGCCGCGGAACAATCTGGCTTCAGTTCGGCGTCACCCGATCTGCTGAACCCATTGCCTTCGCCAGGCGGGCGCCTCGAAGGGATATGCGAAATACTGTGTCTCGTGGACGACTTTACCGTTGCGGAACTCCATGATGCTCACTGTATATGCCGATTGTCCCTGGTAATCGATTGTGTATTCCGTGATCCAGAGGTCACCTTTTCCTAGAATTCGCTTGACGTTAAAACCTGACGGCTTGCCGGGGTGATGACTCCGCAAGGCCTGCAAATTGGCTCGCCCGAGGATTCGCTCGCCTGACTGGGGATAGTCACAAATGGCATTGTCATCGTAAATATCGTGTTCCGCATTTGCGTCGCCGACTGCCGACGCATGCCAGTGCGCATTCAGGGCTTCACGTATTTGTTCCTCATCCATGGACTGCTCCCGTTGTTATTGGATTCAGGCTGACTTGCATTGTGGGGTGAAACCGGGGACGGCTGTCCTCACTACTTTATTGAGCCTTTGCCTGGTTTCAATGCGATTGATTTCGTTCACTGCCTTGTTGAGCAGTATTCTCGTCAGCCGACGATAAGAAGATTCAGTTATGGGGCGCCTCCGCGTTCCATTGCGATCTCCATCAGTGGTTGGATTTAAAGTTGAGGGACTTGGTCTCAAAAAGAACGACTGCGAGTCCGTCAATGGAATTCCTGGGTTCCGGTCGCAGTAGGGACGACCATCACTGATCGCCCCCTGCGCAGATCCGTACGAGCGCGTCTACGCATACGGCTCTTATGAAGGATGGATGGCGTAGAAGCGAGCTTCGGGATATGGATGCAGGACTTTCGGTCGTGGGATCCATCGTTCGAAGAGCGGGGTGAGCACATCCCATCGTCGGCGTGCCCGTTGACTGCGGCGTGCGAGTGCCTAGTACCACAGTCGATTGACACGCTGACGGAAGGTGCTCAGTTGCCCAAGGTTGCCCGGCACTGCGTGATAGCGGTAATAGCCGACGACGACTTTGCGAAGCCATGCACCAGTCTTGGCAGGGCGATCATGCATACGGTTACGAAGCTCAGCCTTGATGGCTTTCAGCTTCGCTGCCATTCGCGTTTTCGCCGTAATGCGTCCGACGGTGAAGGTTCCGGTCTTGTGGCGTCGCCCACAGTAGTGAGTGAAGCCCAAGAAGTTGAACGTCTCCGGTTTTCTCTCTCCCCGCAGCTTGCGATCGCGAACGGCGTAGCGCCCGAACTCGATCAGCCGGGTCTTCTCCGGATGGAGTTCCAAGCCGAACTTCGCCAGCCGCTCCTTGAACTCTTCAAGGAATCGCATGGCATCGGCTTTTAGCTGGAAGCCAAGCGCGAGATCTAGGGTAAAGGAATGGCTCAGTGATGTTAGGCGGGGCCTATCTGTTACTGCGGGTTTCCCCATACGCAGTGCCTCACTATCCTCGCCATAACCGGTTCACCATTCCCTTCCCATCCCACCGGACGTTCAGTTTTCCCGAATCCGGCGGTCCGACAGTCTTCGTCGCATAGCATGCACAGTCTAACGCTGGTACTCGATGACTCTGCTCCCGATGTAAATGATGCCTCGGGCATACAGGGCCGCATTCGGGTATTTCTTCCACCC
>Ga0209483_1003282_pt1 | contig 10703 bp, 12 predicted proteins | sample NGEPerA_FD_184508 | JGI IMG/M metagenome (GOLD analysis project Ga0209483, IMG submission 184508) | Arctic peat soil microbial communities from the Barrow Environmental Observatory site, Barrow, Alaska, USA - NGEE PermafrostL2-A... | ecosystem: Environmental > Terrestrial > Soil > Wetlands >...
GCATACCCACATACTAGACGCCTTAGCCGCAAATGTCAAGGCTAGACTTTGGCTACGTCAGACCCGCCAAAATGAAGCCCGAGCCCACAAATCCAGCAGATTCGGGCTGAAGTCGTGAAAACTTCCGATTAGACGGGGGCGGGTAGACTCGCAACCTGATGTCGAGCACACCAAAGATCCGCTGGCTTGACGAGCCTGAGGAGAAGGACTATGTGGCCGCCGAAAGCTTTCTCAGCATGGTGGTGGAGCCCTCATCGCTCTCGGAGATCATCGTCGCCCTGCGCACGGCGCCCCGCGGGCACTGGGCCGCCAAGGACATCCTGCGCGCCGCGGGACTCCCGCGCCTGCGTCCGAAGGAGAGCGCCGAGGTGGCGGAGAAGCTGAAGAAGATCAAGGGGGGCGTACCGATATCGCCGATCCTGCTGGTGGGTGGCATCAGGGACTACCTCGTCATCGGCGACGGGTATCACCGCGCGTCGGCCGCCTGCCGAGTCGACGAGGATGCGCTGGTGCCCGGGAGGCTGCTCTGGCTGAGCTGACCGAGCGCGAGTACGGGGGCATCGGCGAGGGTGATCTCTACCGCTCCCCAGGTGGGCGTCTCGCGCGGGACGCCTGGTGGGTTCACCGCTTCGAGGACCCCTCGCTCGAGTGGCGGCGAATGTTCGCCGAGACGCTCGGAACCTTCCTGCTCGTGCTGGCCGCCGCCGGCGCGAGCGTCGTGGCCGCCGCCAGCCACGTCGCGATCGGCCGCGCGGCGGCGGTGAGCGCTCCCGGTCTCACCGTGCTGGCGGTGATCCTCTTCATGGGGGCGGTCTCGGGTGCGCACCTCAATCCCGCTGTGAGCCTCGCGTTCGCGGCCAGGGGGGACTTTCCGTGGCGGCGCGTGCCCGGCTACGTACTCGCCCAGCTGCTCGGCGCCACCCTGGCTGTGCTGTTTCTGCTCGCCCTCTTTGGCCGTGTCGGTTCGCTGGGCGCCACGGTCCCCGGGGCGGGCATCGATAACACGCAGGCCGTCCTGATGGAGCTCGTGCTCAGCGCGGGCCTGGTCTCAACGATCCTTGGGACGGCCTCTCGGGCCCAGAACCTGGGACCGATCTCAGCCTTTGGCGTGGCGGGGTACATCATCCTCGCCGGCCTCTGGTCGAGCCCGATCTCCGGCGCCTCGATGAACCCGGCGCGGTCCTTCGCCCCCGACCTGGTGCTGGGTGACTTCTCCCACTTCTGGGTCTACCTGGTCGGACCCCTCGCCGGTGCGATGCTCGCCGTCGGCTTCGCCCACATCTTGCGCGGCCGCGGGGGTCACGATTCCTTGGCCGCGCGGGCCGCCCAGGGAGTCTCAGAGGAGTGAGGAGTTCCCGCTTTCGGTCAGAGCGTGCCCGTCGGGGCGAGCCACTCGCTCTCGAACGCGAGGCTCGTATGCTCAGCAAGGATGTCGTAGTCACCATCGTAGTGGAGCACACCTGCTTCGGCCCTGTGCGCGCACGCAGCGATCATCACGTCCATCGGCGCGAGACGATGGTGACCTATCTCAGCGAGCTCTCGCTGCGCGTGCAACGCCACTCGCTCGACCTCGCCGTCGATCGCGACTCGGGGCAGCTCATCGAAGCGGTCCATTAATGCCTTCCGGTCGGCCGCCGAGCGGGCGGAGTAGCCGGCCTCGAGCAGGAACGGCAGGCAGACCGCGATCTCGTTCTGACCCATCCATTCGGCGATCATCTTTGCGCGATCCCTTGGAACGACTCCCTGGAGCAGGCGTACCCAAGCTGAGTTGTCGAGCAGCAGCAAGCTACTCGTCGTAGTTAGCGATCAGCCCGACGTGCTTGACCTCTTCGGCCGCTCCGATGTCCATCTTCGGACCAGAGCCCGTGAGAATCCACCCGGCAAGCTCTTCACGTGCCTGGCGGGCTTTCTGACTTTGATCGGGCAGCCGGCGCGCCTTCGCACGGGCGCCGAGGATTACCAGCTCGGCAAAATTGATCCGGTCGCCGTTCAGCTTCGCCCGCAGCTCGTCAAGCGCCTCATGCACAGGCGGGGTCTCGGTGACCGTATGACGGGGATGAGCGGTTGGCATCGAGCAAGTGTAGCACCGTGCGACACCGTGGCTACTTGCGTTCGCCGCATCAGGCTCGTCAGTCGTTCCACCACCCGTCTTCCTGTTCGGTCGCCGCCTGCTCGATCTGCTCGAGGGCGATGTCGGTCCGGCGATCCTCGATCATCGTCTGCAGCGCCTCGCCGATGGTCGGCGCCCAAACCCGCCGCGCCACCGCTACCTGTCCGGATTCCTCGCGGAACAGCTTCCATTCCAGCTCGACCAGCGGCGTGCGCGAGGGAGGAGCATCGGCGGGCACCGGAGCGCCCCACCCATATAGGCCGGAGGGCGCGCCTGGAGCGTAAGACCAGAGGACGCTCCCCGGCTGAGCCCGGATTGCGGGCAAACCCTGAGAAGACCAGCGGAGGGGCACGGATGGGGGCGGCCTTGCGAGGTTGTTGACTTGTGAGCGTGTCATTACACGCAACCCATACACGCAACCCAGCAACCTGAAGGCGGATGAGGAGATGCACATCCCAGAGCCAACCAAGCAGACCGAGGTCCGAGATCAGGCGGACTTCGATGACGCGGTCGCAAAGAAGGGCAAGTCGGTGCTCGAGGTCCTCGCCGGCCTGGGTATTCTCGCTGCGCTGTTGATGTCGATCATCGCCCTCAATCAGAGCAGCGACCACAACACCGTCACTATCACGAGTGGCGTTGCTGCCCCGGCGACCGGCTCGACGTCCTCGAGCGCCGCCGCTGCCGCGCCGGCCAAGCTCATCAGTCTGGAGGTCATCCCCGGTGGGAAGCTGGGTCCCGACAAACTTAAGCACGACTACTACACAAAGACCGAATTCGCGGTCAAAGTGGGCCAGAAGCTAGACCTTAAGATCGACAACACAGACGAAGGCGAACACAGCATCACCTCGCCGGAGATCGGCGTGAACATCGTCGTCAAGCCCGGCATCCACACCTACCAGCTTGTCGTCAAGGAAAAGGGACGATTCTCTTGGTTCTGCATAATTCCCTGTGACACTGAAGCGAACGGCTGGGCAATGCTCCACGCCGGCTACATGGGCGGCTTCATCACCGCAACCTGAGAACGAGCCCACTCGCTGCATTACGGTGTAATTTCCGTGATACCCTCTTGTGATGGCCACGAAGTCTGCTCCGTTCAGCATGCGCCTGTCCAGGCGAATGGAGGCGTTCGTCGACCGGGAGGCCAAGCGCACAGGTCGCACCAGGGGGGCGATCGTCGAGGCGCTGGCGGAGGAGGCGCTGCGGATGCGGCTGTTCCCGGGGATCGCCTTTCGCGGCGCGGACTGGGAGCGGCGCGCGTGGGTGATCGGGACCGCGCTCGATGTATGGCAGATCGTCGACGCCCACCGCGACATCGGCTCGATCGAGAGCATGGCCGCGGGTGGCTCCGCCAACGAGCGCCAAATCCGATTGGCGCTCGACTACTACAAGCTGTTTGGAGAGGAGATCGATGTGGCCGTAGCCGAGAACCGGCGGCCGATCGAGCAACTCGAAGAGGAGTTCCCGTTCATAACCGTCAGCCGTGTCAATGTGTGAACGGGCGCCAGACGTTCTGTGAAGCTGTTCCTCGACGCGCACATCTCAGGGCCGCGCGCTGCAACCCAGCTCCGCGAGCGCGGCCATGACGTTCGAGCGGCAGACGAGGAGCGCGAGCTCGACGGTCTCACCGACGAGGAGCTGCTGTCGATCGCCACGGCGGAAGAGCGGATGTTCGTCACGTTCGACGTCAAGGACTTCCCCGTGATCGCACGCCGCTGGGCCGAGGCCGGACGGACGCACGCGGGCTGCGCAATCGTCGTCGGCATCGACCACGGCGAGTTCGGCGCGATCCTCGACACGATCGCTCGCGAGCTGGCCGCCCGCCCCGACGAGGCGGACTGGACCGGCCTCACGCTGTTCCTCGCCCGGATTCCGCCGGGCTAGGCGCGCAGTTGAGACAGGCGCCGGTGGTTCGAGGCTCGTCCCCCTATTTTTCCCCTATCGCGCTCGAGCTTTTCCCCGAGAATTCCCCTATCAGCGCGAAACGTCCCGACGTTTCCCCCCTAACGCACGCCGGTTCGATTCACCGGTTCACTACCTGAGGTCGGGATGTTCGAGATCGGCGCGTTGTTTCGCGGTGAGTGGGCCGCCGTCGCTCCGCTCAAGCGCCGCGATCTCCTCGTCGATCGCCTTGAGGCCGAGGTCGTATGCGAGAGCGCGTGCACGGTCGCGTCGCGTGGTCTGTGGATTACTGATCTGGGCCCTTGCGGCGCGCAGCTCCTCACGGCGCGCGTAGGCTCGCAACAGATCGTGCGCAATCGACGGTGCACTCGCCGGCGTATCGGAGGTCGGCTGGGGCGGGCCGAGCCGTCCGACCTGCTGGAGGTATGCGCGGTCCTTCGCGCGGTCGGCGGTGCGCTTGGCCTCCCGTCCAAGGTCCGCCGGCTCGCCGGTGCTCATGTTCGCGCCGGTGCAGCGTCTTGCGGCTCGCGCTGGCGCATCTCGAGCGTCGCCCATAACGCCGGGACGAACGTACGAGCGTCGCCGTCGCGGGAGGACTCGGCGATACGGATCAGGTCGATCAGCGACGCCACCCTCACGGAAACGCAGGGAGCGATCTGCATGCTCTGCGCATCACGAGCAAGGTCGCGATAGCCACGCGTGCCGGGCGGCAGGAGCGTCGCGTGCAACTCCGCCCCCCCAGGCAGTACCCAGCGCCGCGACCCGTCGCTTCCCTCCTCGGCCGGTTCGCCACCGAGGCGCCGGGCGGCGAGCTCGACGCGACGCATCGAAGCGTCCGCCGGCACGACATGCAACGTTCGGCCTCCGAGCAGGATCGGCCAGCCGTGAAAAGCACCGGCGACGTTGCCGATCACAACGAACCGCGCCTGCCCCGCCAGCTCGCTCAGAATTCCGATCGGATCAAAACCCTCCGCCACCCACGGTGGCGCGAGATGCCTCACACGCTCGACGGGCTCAAGCAAAAGCTGCTGGGCGATCAGCGACTGGTAGGAGTCGTCATAGCGCGCAATGCCGACAGTGAGCTCGAGATCGCAGGCGTGCAGCGCCTCGATGACGCTCTCTAGAGGCGGGTGCTGCTGCCCCGTCTCCCAGCGGGCGATAGTCGACTGCGGCCGCCCTAGGCGGTCCGCGAGCTGCTCCTGAGAGAGCCCCGCACGCCTACGCCCGGTCAAGAGCAGATCACAACTACGCATAGCTCGATTATAGCGTAAATAGCATAAAAATGGGCGATACAGGGCTCGAACCTGTGACCTCCGCCTTGTCGAGGCGGCGCTCTCCCAGCTGAGCTAATCGCCCTGGGACTGCCCGAAGCCTATCAACGCGCAACGGCCGCAATATGCCGACATGCCGGAGCGTTCCGCCCCACCACGGCGCGGCGCGAGGCCCGGGCGGAGTCTCCCAAGGGCGCCCAGACCAAGCCGCTGTCAGGGCACGATCACCACTCGACTTTCACTGCCCCCAACGGCTGATTCCGGGCTGCTTGAGCTCGCTTCGCCGGCGCCTTCCACGCCACTCGAGCCGGAGCCTGCTTCAGCTTCGCTTTTAGAGCCCGAGCTGCCCGCTTCGACTTCCCCGGAGTTGCCCCGCGAGCCGCGCGGCGAGCTGCCGCCGAACGGTGAGGACGAACCGGAGCTGCTTTCCGTCTGGACGGCGCTCTGGCTGGCTGATGCCGAGGCCACGCCTTCACCGGCCTCGATCTTCTTGACCACCGAAGCGACCAAGTTCGAGGAGATCGCAAAGCCCACGCCGGTACTGCCGGGCTGCGAGCCTTCAGAGCGGGCCGCGTCGCTTGCGATCTGGGAGTTGACGCCGATCACTTCGCCCTGTTCGTTCAAGAGCGGTCCGCCCGAGTTGCCCGGGTTGAGCGCGGCGTCCGTCTGGATCGCACCGGTGATCTTCGAGCCGTTGGGCGCGGCTATTTCGCGGTCGAGCGCAGAGACGATGCCGCGAGTAAGGGTCTCGTCGAGGCCATAGGGGTTGCCGATCGCGTACACCGAATCGCCGACCTGGACGGAGCTCGAGCTCACCAGGTTCAGCGGCTTCAGCCCCAGACCCGACGGGTCGATGCGGATCAGCGCGAGATCCTCGTTGGCTTCCTCGCCGACAAGCGTCGCGGTGCGGGTCACGCTGGAAGACTTGCCGGGACCGGCCGTGATGCTGCTCGCTCCCGCGACCACATGATCGTTGGTGAGGATCAGGCCCTGTTCGTTGAGCACTATGCCCGTGCCGCTGTCTTCACCCTCCGAGGTGACGGCCTTGATCGACACGACGCCCGTGGAGTCACGCTGGTAGATCTGGGTGGCCGTGGGCGTCGTCGAGGCCACCCCGCGACGGACGGGCGCCGATGCGCTGCCACGACCAGAAGCGGCGGTTGGGTGCGCCGCGGGCGCCGAGCGCTGAGCGCCGACACCCACGATCAGTGCCGCCACGCTCGCGGCAGCCGCTCCTAGGAGCGCCGCGAGCAGCATGGGTGCGAGTAGACGTTTCACGGGTGACCTCCAGATCCTTTGGGTGAGGCCCATGATGCGCCCGCTCGCTGTGCGGCCGCTAACGCAGTCCAAAAGCATCGCTAACGGAAGAGGAAAGAGTTGATAACCGGATGCGAAGGAACCCGTAAGACGTGTCGCCGGCCGGCACGACGCCAGGTGGTCCGCGTGCCTGGATCGCGTAACCCGTGCGGCGGCCGATACGCTTGTGACGCCTCCCGGCGACGTGGCGGAGTGGCTACGCAGCGGCCTGCAAAGCCGTCTACACCGGTTCGACTCCGGTCGTCGCCTCTATGAGAACAGCCTCCGAATCGGCATGTGTTCGGCCCGAAGCACCTGAGCCAAGGATGTCCGCAAAGGCCAAGGCTCCCCATGGGCTCCCCTTAATCGAAGTCAGAGCGGCACAAAAAGAGGGGCGAAGCCGTGCGGCTCGCCCCTCTTTCCTGCCCTCCCTGGCGCTGTCAGGCGGCCCGGCGGAGCGGGACCACGTTGGTCTCCTCGTCGCTATCCGTGCCTCCCCAAAGCGCGGTCAGCTTCGCCGCCGCGTCGGGATCGGGGGCGTAGTGCAGGTAGCGTTCGGTGGTGGTGATGTGGCGGTGGCCCATCATCCGCTGGACCTCGTGGATCTTGAAGGCGCGGATCGCCTGCGTTCCGAACGTGTGCCGCAGGTCATGCAAACGCAGCCTGGGCAGATCGGCCCGTTCCGCGGCGCTCAAGAACCGGCGGTAGAGAGACGTGCCGCAGATCGGCTCGCCGGGTTTGGCGTCGTGCTCGAAGACCAGCATGCTCCCGGTCTTCCCCTCGCAGAACGGGGCGAGCACCGAGCGGACGTTGGCTGTCATCGGGACCGACCGCACTCGCCGGCCCTTGTTGCCCGCGTGCCCGCCGCTCGTCGTGAAGCCGTCCTCGAAGCGCAGCTTGCCCTCGCTCTCGACCTTCTGGCCCATCCAGGCCCACGCGAGCGCCGGACTGCTCCGGTGCGTCCCGAAGATGCCGCGCACGACGCGCCGGTAGTGGTTCACAGTGTCCGCGCTGCGTTTGGCCTTCGCGAGCTCCTGGCGGACAGCCAGCAGGTCATCGTCGGTGAACGTGTCAAGCAGCCGGTCGGCCCACGTCAGCTCGCCGCGCCACGGGCGCGCTGCCAGGCGCTCGCCGATCTTCTTGTACTCATGCATCGTGGAGCCGCGCAGCCCCTTCTCCTGGGTGCAGTAGCGAACGAACGCATCCAGCGCCGCTCGAAACGAACGTCGAGCATCAGGCGTGTCCGTGGAGTGTTCCGCGGCGAACGCCTGCGCCTTCAACAGGGCGTCGCCCTCCGTCAGGCACCCATGCGCAGGACGCCCCTTCTTCGTCCACGCGAGACCGAGCACCTCCTTGGAGTCCTTGCCCGACGGAAGGCGATAGCGCATGACCCAAACGGGGGTCGATCGCGGCTTGCCCTTGTACGTCGCCGACAGGGCGACGCTGACCTGTGCGTGCTTATGAGCTTGCATCGGGACCTCTTTTCCTGATGCCGCGCCCAGAGGCAACCTCGTCCGCCGTGAGCAGCCTGGCTACATCTGTCAACCGCCCCCCAGGGGCTTCGCGCATAGTCGTCCTGTCCATCGCTCCCATCTGTCGAATGGATTGGCGTCTTTCCCCCCCCACCGATCTCAGCGACTCGTACTTCGTGCCCTGACAAGGTCTTAAGCTCGGAGGATGGAGCTTGTTGACCGACAGCTGATCTTCTCGGCCACCGACCTGATCAACCACTTGGAGTGCCCGCACCTGACGCATCTCGACACCGAGGTCGCGCTCGGGCGCTTAAGTCTCACAGAAACCAGGTCCGATACGACTGAGCTCGTCGCGCGCAAGGGCGATGAGCACGAGCAGACCTACCTGGCTCAATTGCGCTCCGACGGCCGCGAGGTCGTTGAGATCAAAAGCAAGCAGCCAGGACTGGAGGGCACACGGGAAGGTGCGAAGCAAACAGTCGAGGCGATGCGGGCTGGGGCCGAGGTGATCTACCAGGGCGTGCTGTTCGACGGCGTGCGCTGGCGCGGGCACAGCGACTTCCTCCAGCGCGTCGAGCGCCCGTCGGCGCTGGGGTCGTTCAGCTACGAGGTGGCGGACACGAAGCTGGCACGGAGGGTGAAGCCGTACTTCCTGCTGCAGCTCTGCTTTTACTCCGAGCTCGTCGAGGCGATCCAGGGAGTGGCGCCGGAGCGGATGCACGTCGTGCTCGGGACGCGCGAGAGCCAAACGTTCCGAGTGGCAGAGTTCGCGGCCTACTACCGCAGCGTCAAGCGCGGCTTCGAATCCGAGATCGACGCCGGCACGGCGGGCACCTACCCGGAGCCGGTCGAGCACTGCGGGGTGTGTCGCTGGGAGGAGCACTGCGCCGCTCGGCGCGAGGGGGACGAGCATCTGAGCCTCGTCGCCATGATCCAGCGCTCGCAGCGCACTCGGCTGGTGGAGCGGGGGATCGCGACCGTCCCGCAGCTCGCCGCCGCGGAGCCCGCGGACCGCCCGCCCCGGATCGGGACGGCCACGTTCGATCGCCTACGCGCGCAGGCGCGTCTACAGGGGGAGCAGCACAGCAGCGGAGAGTTGCGCTACGAGCTGCTGGCGCCCGCGGAGGAATGCGGATTCGCTCGCCTGCCACGGCCGTCGGAGGGCGATGTTTTCTTCGACATGGAGGGCGATCCGTTCTTCGACGACGGCCTGGAGTATCTGTTCGGCGTCGTACTGCTTGAGGCGGGGGAGCCTCAGTTCCGCGCGTTCTGGGCCACCGATCGATTCAGCGAGAAGCAGGCGTTTGAGGGGTTCATCGACTTCGTCATCGAGTGGCTGGAGCGATTCCCCGACATGCACGTCTACCACTACGGCCCGTACGAGGCGACCGCGATCAAGCGCCTGATGGGTCTGCACGCAACGCGCGAGGACGAGGTCGACCATCTGCTGCGCAGCGAGGTGCTGGTCGATCTGTATGCCGTCGTGCGCCAGGGCGTGCGTGTCGGGCAGCCGAACTACTCGATCAAGAGCATCGAGGCGTTCTATATGGACAAGCGGGATACGGAGGTGACCGAGGGCGGCGACTCGATCGTCGCGTTCGAGCAATACCTGGACACGGGCGACGATGCCCTGCTGGAGGGGATCGAGCGCTACAACGAGGACGACTGCCGCTCCACGCACCTGCTGCGCGAATGGCTGCTTGCCCGGCACGAGGAGGCGATCGAGCAATTCGGCCACGAGATCCCGTGGAGGTCGCAGGCCGCGCCGAAGGACCCAAACCCCGAGCTCCAGGCGGAACTCGACGCGCTGCACGCCGCGCTCACCGCTGGCGTCCCCGACGACGCGGAGGACCGGGACGACGACCAGCACACTTGCTGGCTGATGGCCCAGTTGCTCGACTACCACCGGCGCGAGGCCAAGCCCGCATGGTGGCGGTACTTCGAACGGCTCGAAGCTGACGAGGAGCAGCTGACGGAGGTCGACAACGAGGCGCTCGGGAGACTCAGCGATACCGGCATCGCGCCGGTCCCAGTTCCCCCGCCCGCGCGTTCGTTGATCTACACGCTGCAGTTCCCGCCCCAGGATCACAAGATCAGTGCCGGCAGCTTCATCGACCCCGCGACCGAGAGGGGAGTGACGGTCGAGTCGATCGACAACGCGACCGGAACGCTGCGAATCAGCGGTGCGACCAAGCGCGCCGGCGAACCCCTCCCCTGTGCGCTGATCCCGGGCGGTCCGTATGACACCCGCGTCCAGCGTGCCGCGTTGCGAAGACTTGCCGGCGACATCGTCGAGCGTGGACTCGACGCCGAGGGCAGTTACAGCGCGCTACGCCAAGTCCTGCGGCGTGCGCTCCCGCTCACCTCAGCGTGCACACGCAGGGAGGCGCTGCAGGCAGGGGCGTTCAACCTGGAGGACGCCAAGCAAATCGCGGAGGGCCTGAACGACAGCTACCTGTTCATCCAGGGGCCGCCGGGCTCGGGCAAGACCTACACCGGCGCTCATCTGATCTTGCACCTGATTGCGCAGGGCCACCGCGTCGGTGTCGCCAGCGGCAGCCACGCCGCGATCCACAACCTCCTGACGGAGGTCGAGAAGTACGCCGCGCCGGGCGAGCCGTTCGCCGGTCTGAAGAGGTGCGGCGTACTTCTCGA
>Ga0209483_1003284_pt1 | contig 10698 bp, 9 predicted proteins | sample NGEPerA_FD_184508 | JGI IMG/M metagenome (GOLD analysis project Ga0209483, IMG submission 184508) | Arctic peat soil microbial communities from the Barrow Environmental Observatory site, Barrow, Alaska, USA - NGEE PermafrostL2-A... | ecosystem: Environmental > Terrestrial > Soil > Wetlands > Peat...
CAACCGCGCGGTGACCTGCTCGCCGATCATGAAGAAGGTCGCCACCGCGCGGTTGGCCTTCAGCATCCGCACGAAGCTCGGCGTCAGGGGAAATGGGCCGTCGTCGAAGCTGAGCGCTACCTCTTTGCGTCGGGGACCGTGGCTGTAGGCGACCGCGGGCCCGGTCCGTACGCAGCCGATCGGCCGGTAGCGCACCGGCGGCGGTGCGGAAGGTCTGAGGGGATGTCTTCCGGTTGGCGCATGCGCCAACCGGCGGACCCGCACATGTGCGGGTCCGAGCAGGGCCGCATGCGGCCCTGCTGGCCACGTCGCATGCGACGTGGCCGAACTGCTTGCCGAGGCGAATGGTAGGAGCGCCATCGTGAGCGCGAGCGCGCCTCCGAGAATCAAGCGCCTCGACAGCAGCAAGCCCTGGCGTGCCAGGCGACCGACGGTCGTCATCGCTCAGACACCCCCGGCGCCGGCGAGCTGGAGTGCGGGCGCCTGCAAGCATGGCGCCTCGTGGGCGCAGACCGCATCGTCGACGGCCACCGAGGAGCTGCAGTTGAGCGCCGGTATCGAACCGGGGTTCTGGCAGGTCACCATCCGGCAGACGACCGCGGTGGTGCCCTCGATGTGGGTGTTGCACTGCCCGTAGCGGAAGATGTTGCAGTTCACACGACGGTTATCGCAGCTGTTGTTCGCGCACGTGCATCCGCCCGGGAAGGGACGTCCGGGGATCGCGTTGCAGTCCACGTAGTAGCGCACACCCTGGCTCGCGCACAGCTGCCGGCCACGGTAGTCGGTGCACATCCACCAGCCCCCGGGAAACGTCCCCGACGGACACTGGTTGAGACCCGCGTTGATCTCACAGCAGAACGCGGTGTAGCCGTCGGTGCACTCCCCGCCAGCGCAGCTGGACGGAACGATCACCGCGAGCGCAGAGCCGGGGTAGAGCAGGTAGCGCACCGGTGCGATGCAGAACGCTGAGCCCGCCACCGCGATCCGCACAAGCGCCGAACGGCGCGAGATGTGTTCCTCGAGAAACGCCGCCGAAGCGCTTACCATGCGATCGCTCACCGGAATAGCCGCCGGAGCCTCGCGGCCAGTGAATACAAGTCTCCAGATGATGGCCCCGACGCACGCCACCACCAGCACGACGACCGCGGCGCCGGGCTCGGTTCGCACGAGGCCGGCCAGGCTCGGCGGTGATTGAAGTGCCACCGTGCCGGCGCCGAGCGCAGCCACCGCGTTCACGACGACGTGCGCGCGGCCCGGCGGTCGCTCCTGTCCCTCCCCGAAACAGCCGCAGCCCGAGTCGTGACCCTTACGCGCGAGCAGTCCGGCCGCGAGGGCCAAGCACGCGAAGAATCCCGCCAGGAGGACGCCCGAGACACCGACCGGCACGACAAGCGCCGACACGGCGATACCCAGCTCGGCCGCCGCCAACACGAGGGTCAGCCCAGCCGTCGCGGGCGCACCGAGCGCCACAAGAGCGCGGCGTGTCGGCTCGGGGTGCCGGATCTTCGACACGCCCGCCCAGGCCAACACAACCGCGAGCATCGTGAGGAAGCCGGTCTCAGCCAAGACGGCGATCGTCACCGCGGGGCCTCAGCGCCGATGCCCACCAGATGGCGAGATCCCTCGATGACGGTCTCCTGAATCACTCGCCAGGCATCCTACCGCCGGCCTGTCCAGGAGGGGTTGGTAGGGCTCGCCGAGCTTTCGTGCTTCGCTGCGCTGTCTGGATGAGCTCGCTCACAACCATTACAGTCAGCTTTGCTGTATGGTCCCGCCTCGTCGAACGGGACGAACTGGGGAGGCACGGAGGCGACATGACCGGAGACCAAGGAGGGGCATGTGGCGCGGGGTGGCGCGGCAGGTCATGATGGCGGGGCGCCGATGCACGATGCACTCGGCGGCGGCGGCGCGGGGAGCTCACCGCCAGCGGGCGCGCGCTCCTGAGCGCCGCTCACGGGCATCTCAGCGCCACGCTGACGATCCTGAAGTCCTCGCCCGCTCCTGCCGCGACGCAGACCGAGGGCGTGCATCTGGCGCTGCAGAAGACGACCAAGGCGAGGAAGAAGGGATGACCCGCGTGTACGGTGTCGCGGCGGTGGTGATCGCGTTGGCGGGTGTCGCGGGGTGGATCGGTGTGCCCGCGACGTTTGCCGAGGCGAGCCACGCGGGTTGGCCTCATACCACCAATCTCGAGGGTCATCCGAATAACGAAAGCGGCACCTTGCGCGGCAAGGACGGGGTTCACAACCTGCTGCTTGGTGGGAACGGCAACGACACGATCTGGGCCGGCAACGAGGGCGACGTGATTTGGGGGGACAGGGAACCGTCAGGCCAGCCCGAAAGCCAGGTCGATCATCTCCATGGTGGGCCGGGAACGGATTGGATTTACGCGAGCCACGGCACGAACTACATCTGGACCGGGGCGGGTGATGACCACGTCGCGTTGGTCTACGGTCATGGCATCGTCTACTGCAACGGTCCGGGTCACAAGACGCTCGTGATGCGCTATCTCCCGGAAAATCGCCACTATCAGCTCGTCGGCTGCAACGACATCACGATCGAACCGTACAGGGCGTAGGCACAAGGTCATGCTCCCGAGATTAATCGTCAAATGCCACACCATGGCTGCCGGTGTGGTCCTATGTGCCTGTCTCATATGGCCAACTGCGGCGCTGGCGACGGCCGGACCAGACGCCGGGACTGTCGCGAGCGCCCATCACGCCAAGGACGCGACGCTGCGGGTCGTCGTCCGGTCATTGCCGGGGAGGCTGTCGGCGAAGATCATCCTCACGGGTCCTCATCACGTCCACAAGCGCGTCTCTCGTAGCGTCACGCTGAAGCTGCCCGCCGGCGCCTATTCGTTGTCCGCCGCGCCCGTGAAGTCCTCGTCTGGCTCGTACTACGCGACGACTCCGCGCTCTCGTGTTGTCTTGCGTGCCGGCAAGGCGACGAGGTCCACCGTGGTCTACGCGACGTTGGTTCCCAAGTCGACCGTGGTCGTGTCGGCCGGCGCCACCGCTTCCCTGACTGGTGATCCTTCGGGTCCGCGCGTGCTCACGATCACGGGGTCCGCGGCCAGGGCCGTGAGGGTTGGAGACTCGCTCTCGTCGGGGGTCACGAGCGCGGCTCCGTACGGCTACCTCGTGAAAGTCACGAAGGTCGCTCACAAGCGCGGCTCGTCGGCGACGTTGGACGTTGAAAACACGACACTCTTAGCTGCTCTGCCAACCGGGGAAATCAACGCTGAACAGGCCTTGGAACCGACCGCTGAAGCCGCCTCAGCAGCTGATCTTCGGCGAGTCAATCTCGCGCTTGGCCGGGGCTTGGGCGGCCTTCGTGGCGCCCACGCTAGAGCGGCTGGCTTCACGATCAATACTGACGATCTGGAATGCGAATCCTCGGCTGGGGTCCACTTGGCCAAGCCGACGTTGACGTTCACGCCGTCGATGGCGGTTCACGCGCATTGGGGCTTCCTGAAACTGGACTCGGCCTCGATCAGCGTAACCGCGGCGGAGAGCTTGTCGTTTGGCGCGACGGCTGACGCGGGCGCGCATTGCTCGACGAGCTCCCCGGGGATTGGCTTGTTCCCCCACCCGATCACACTCGGGACCTTCGACATTCAGGTCGGGCCGGTTCCGGTCACGGTCACGCCGAAGCTGCAGCTCTACCTCTCGGGCCAGGCGACGATCGAGGCCAAGGCCACATTCTCGCTGGAACAGGGCGCGAGCGTCACCGTGGGCGCGTCCTACGAACATGGCTCGTTCCACCCGATCAGCTCCCTGAGCCAACACTTCACGCCGGCGTTCACGGCCGAAGGAGACGCGAGCGGCGAACTCGCGTTGACGCCTACCGTGGACACGTTGATTTACGACGTGGCCGGGCCGAGCTTCGACGTTGGCGCTGTGGCGAAGCTGAACGCAAACGTAAAAAGCACACCGTGGTGGACGCTTCAAGGCTGTCTACAGGCGGGCCTCGGGTTCGTGATCAGCCCCCTCGGCCTGAATTGGAGCGACCCACATCTGATCCAGCTCTGCAAAACACTGCTCAGCGCAACCAGCGGGCCACCTGCCGGAGCCGGATCGACCCCGCCTGGCGGAGGATCGGTCAGCGTGACCAATCCCGGTAACAAGACCGGAATAGTAGGCACACCTGTCAGTCTTCAGATCCGAGCAAGCGACACCGACGGAGGCGCCTTGTCGTATGCCGCGACCGGCCTCCCGGTGGGCCTATCCATTAACCCGACGAGTGGGCTGATCACCGGCATACCAACGACTGCCGGTAGCTCGAGCGTCGCAGTGACCGTGACGGATGCCACTGGCCCCAGTGGAAGTACGACATTCGCTTTTGCCATCAACCCAGGGGGCGGCGGCGGAAAAAACGACGCCATTGCGATCACGGCCGGCTCGGCCACCTGCGCTCTCATCTACGGGGGCAGCGTCAACTGCTGGGGGCCTAATTGGTTCGGCGAACTAGGCGACGGAACCGCAAGCAGAGGCGGCAATGACGCTTGCGAGGAAAATGAATGCAGCACCACCCCGGTACCGGTGAGCGGCGTCGACGACGCAACACAAGTCAGCGCCGGGGGCTCCAGCACCTGCGCTGTCCAGTCAAACGGCACCGTCGAGTGTTGGGGCGAGGATAACTCCGGGCAACTCGGAGTCGGCGAATTCCTCGGTCCGGACGAAGGCTGCGACCGCCTGGTCTACTCCTGCAGTCCCACACCCGTGCAGGTGGGCGGTGTGACTGCCGCAACGCAGGTCGGCGTCGGCAGCGACGATGCCTGCGCCCTGTTATCAACCGGCGGTGTGGAGTGCTGGGGTGCAAACGAGTCTGCCCAGCTCGGCAACGGCGAATACGACGGTCCGGAAGAATGTGGGCATGAAAACTACTGCAGTACGCGTCCCGTGGCGGTCAGTGGGATCACGGACGCGACAGAAATCAGCGCGGGCGCTGTACGGACATGCGCGCTGCTCGCCAGCGGCCATGTGGCGTGTTGGGGTTGGTATGAAGGGACCACCGACGGCGGCAACTGCCATGAGAGCGGGACCGTCTGCAACACGACACCTGTGGACGTGAACGGCATAGACGACGCGACACAGATCAGCGTCGGTGAAAACGATGCCTGCGCGCTGCTCTCGACCGGCAGTGTGGAGTGCTGGGGTGAAAACTGGTACGGGCAACTCGGAGATGGATCGGACGCCGGTCCCGACTCATGCAACTTCGCGGATTCCTGTAGCACCGATCCGGTTGCCGTAAGCGACATTACGGACGCAACCCAGATCACGGTCGGCTTCGAGGATGCCTGCGCGGTATTCTCTCATGGAAGCGTGTCCTGCTGGGGACTGAACCTTGACGGTGAGCTCGGCTTTGGGTCGAGCGATAACTGTCACGACGTGTCGTGCAGCACTGTTCCAGGAAGGGTGAGCGGGGTCTCCGACGCGACAGCGTCGAGCACGGGCGGCACCGACACCTGTGCGCTTATCTCGGGAGGAAGCATCTACTGTTGGGGGTACAACCTCTACGGGGAGCTCGGGGACGGCACCACCGAAGGCAGCGATGTGCCAGTACCGGTGAGCGGGATCGGATGATCAGGTGACCCCGAACGATCGGCGACCCCTTGCCGGCACCGAAAGGCTTCCCGGTTTGTTGCCTGTCTGGTTTGGAGCGTTGAGCGCTTGATGCGTGGCCGTCTCTTGATCGGCGTAGCGTGTGGCTGTGTGCTGCTGCTGGCGATGGCGGCGCCAAGCTGGGCGCGGTCCACGCCGGCTGGTGCGAGTGCGGCTGCGTTTGGGTCGCTGACGATCACGACGAGTGGCTTGCCCCCTGGCCGACCGTCCGAATCCTGCGCATGTGCAGTTAGGGCAGTTGTGTGCTATGGTGGTCGGGCTATGCCGAAGACCCTTCATTTCGACTCCACTACGCAGCGGGACGACATTCTCGATGGGGTCAAGCGTGCGCTCGAGGAGATGGATCTCGAGGATGGTCCCGTGTCGGTATCGATCGTGGGGGAGTCGGAGGCGATGTCGCCTCAGCAGGCTGCGGACTTCCTGGGCATTTCCCGTCAGCACATGACACGACTGCTCGACGCGGGCATGTTGCCGTTCACGCGTAAGCCGGGTTCGACCCACAGGGTGATTCCCTCGCGCGCCGTTGTTGAGCTTGCCGGTAGCCGCAAGGCGGCAAAGCGGCGGTTGGATGAGTTCGCGGCAACAATGAACGACGCCGGCGTCTTTGAGTAGTGCCGCCGACCGTCGTCCTTGACACGAACGTCATCTTCTCCCGGGTGTTGCACGAGCTGCTCGGTCGTGCTGCGAACACGGGTGGCCTACTCCGGCTGCTCTGGAGCGAAGAGCTCGTACGGGAGACGACCCGGGTATTGGTCGAAGACAAGGGTCTGGACCGCGACCGCGCTGAGGTGTGGGCTGGGCTGATGGCGAATGCGTTTCCCGCCGGCCGCGTCGATATCTCTCAGGTCCCGTCTGACTTGGACCTGTCGGCGTTGACGAGCGACGAGGATGACCAGCACATCTGCGCGTTGGCGGTCGCAGGCGGCGCGGATTACATCTTGACTTTCGATAAGAGCTTCGATGTGGAGGCCTTGCGCGCGCTCGGTATCGAAGTGGCCACGCCCGACGTATTCCTGTCGAAGGCGATCGACGAAGAACCGGAGCTGTTCCGTGAGATCCTTGTCGAGCAGGCGGCGGCGTGGGGAGGACGGACGATCGAAGAACTGATCGACGCGATCGAGCGAGCTGGGGCTACGATGTTCGCCGCGAAGGCGAGAAAGCTCTTGGGCGATAACCCGAACCTGTGACAACTTTCATGGACACCCAGGCCAACAGCCCATCCGCCTACTACCCGGGCAACGCGTACGTCGACTGGGTTGGAACCGACTTCTACATACACGCGGCGTGCCAGGGCGTGTAGTATACTATGGGTGTGGAGGCAGCGGCCCATCGTCTAAATGTGACGCTCGACTCGGAGCACGCGGCTCGGCTGACCCGGTTGGCTGAGCGCACGCATGTGCAGGAGGGAACGCTGGCGCGGTCGCTGCTGTCGATGGCGCTCGAGGAGGCCGACCCGGACGTGCGCAACGTGGTTGCCCTGCTCGACGGCATCCCGGGAGCCTACGAGCAGGCGCAACTCGGATTGAAGCAGGCCGGAGAGGGACGAACCATTCCTCTTGCAGAGTTGTAGCGCGTGGCGCGCGTCGAGTTGAGCCTCGCCGCGGTCGAGAATCTCGACCGCATGATCGTCACTCACAGTCTTCCCGTCGACACGCGTGCTCGCGTAAAGCGTTCGCTGGGCATCTTGGAGCAATTTCCGTTGGTCGGTCGCCAGTTGGAGGGAAGATGGCAACCTCTGCGCCTCCTGATCGGTCCGTGGCGATGGCTCCTGCTCGTCTATCTCTACGATGAGCACGACGACCTAATTGTCGTGGTCACCACCCAGGACGCGCGATCGTCTTCCGCTGCCACCTCAGGCTGAGCCTTCGCTGAGCCACCCGCGTACTGCGGAGGCGTATAATCGCCTCGGAATGCGGGGGAGTCATATCACGAGGCGCATTGGACTCGCCGTTCTGGTGCTGGCGCCGCTGCTGGCGCTGACCGTTCTGGCCGGCTCGGCCAGCGCAGCCACGTCCTGCTCTGAGATACCGACCGTCTACGGGATTCCCCCATGGGGCTTTCATACGGGCCCGTACACGGGGGCGAGCAGCTTCGCCAAGGGCCACGGAAACACCAACCTCGAAGCCAACACGGTCTCGGGGATCATGTGCCAGCAGGATCGAGCCGGCACGATCGTCATGTCGGTCGAGCACCACCTCTCCTACCACTCCCACTACGCGATGATGTGGGGCTACCCGGGGAACATCATGAAGATCAAATTCCGGGTCACGAGCAGCACCGACACGAACTGCGCCGTCGGCACCGTCGGTCGCGCGACCCTCTTCGCAAGCTACAACGGCGTGCGCAGCGACAGCGTCCAGTTCTTCTTCCCGGCAGCCTGCAAGGACCAGGACCACCTGTACCACGGGACGCAGGTCAACAACCAGGTCCCGCCGCTTTAGCTCTGCCTTCTCGCAGTCGCTTGTCGTCGGCCGAGAACGAGTCAGAATCAGCTCACTCTCCGGGCGGGGACCCGGCGGTGGAGTGGGCGACGGCGTGCGCTCGGCCTGCCCCCGCTGCGCGGGACCCGCGCGGCGACGTTGGCCCGCTCGCCGGAGATCACGGCTCGCAACTCTGCCGGCATCGCTTCGTCAGTCATGACGCTGAGCTTCGTCATCACGTGCGCGCCGGGCGGTGGAGCGAAGCGGATGGGTCGTTCCACCGTGCGATACATCCGCGGAATCGCCAGTTCGGGTAGGCTGAACGATGCGCATCGGGCGCGTTGCAGATCGAGATGTCGGGAGGAAGGACACCACGGACGGAGACGAGATGGCCAGGGATGGGAACGACTAGCACCAGAACCTCACCACTAGGACGAGAAAGGTACATATATGCCTCATCACATCACAGGCTCCTGCGCACCGCAAGTGTCCAGGGGGGACAGGAATCCCACGGACCCGGAAGACGCAGGGTCCGGGGTTGAGCGGCCAAGAGGAGCCCGCGTGAGCGCGCTCGTCCGTGCCGTCACCGTCACCGGCGTGCTCGGCCTCTGCGCCATGCTGCTCCCGGCGGCGGCCAGCGCCATCATACCGCCAACGGGGATCTCCGGCACGGTGACGAGCGCCAGCACGCATGTAGGCATCCAAGGCGCCGAAGTCTGCGCCAACCCGACGGGCGGCGGCACGCGGGAATGCAAAGAAACCGGATCCGGAGGGGAATACACGATCAAAGGGCTCGAAGAAGGCGAATACACGGTCGAATTCACAGGGTGCGTGAGCCGCTCCTGCGGCACGTACGCTGCTCAGAGCAAATCGTCGGTCAAAGTCAAATCCGGCGAAATAACGGAACACATCAATGCAGAATTGGTGGAAACAGCCGGCAAGATCAGCGGCCGGGTGACCTCGGGAGGCTCCCCGGTGGCGGGCATCGAGGTTTGCACGTACAGGTGCCAGGAAACGAACTCCAATGGCGAATACACGATCGAAGACATTCCGGCGGGCTCGTACAAGGTCTCCTTCCGCTCCAAGGAAGAATGCAAGATCATCTGCCAACCCACCTCCAACTACGCCACCCAGTGGTGGAACGGCCAGTCGACTGAAGAAACGGCGAGCTCGGTGACCGTGGAAGCGGGCAAGACCACGTCTGGCATCAACGCCGAACTGCAGGCCGGCGGTCACATCTCCGGCAAGCTCACCACCGCCTCGATCTACCCCCAGCCGATCGCCAACGTCGAGGTCTGCGCCGACACGACGCGGACCAATAAGGAAGGGGAACGAGAATACGAAGAACGATGTGCGCTCACCAACGGGAGCGGCGAATACACGATCTCGGCGCTCGCGAGCGGCGGCTACGAAGTAGATTTCACCGGTGTGATCTGCACGGAATTGAGCGAACACAGAACCAAGTGCACCCACCCCTACATCGGCCAGATCTACCAGGGCATGGTGTCGGTGAGCGCTCCGGGAACCACCTCGGGCATCAACGGCAGCCTCCTGGAAGTCTCGCCCACCAAGCCGGCCAACACCGGCGCGCCGGCGTTAACGGGCACGGCAGCCGTTGGCAAAGTGCTCAGCTGCTCGACGGGTAGCTGGGCCAACAACCCGACCAGCCTCTCCTACAGGTGGCTGCGCAATGGCGTCGCGATCGCGGGTCAGACCGCCAACACCTACACGGTGCAGGGCGCGGACGCCGGCAAGGGCATCGCCTGCGAAGTCACGGCCGGCAACGGCGCCGGCGCGACCGGCTCGACGAGCAACACCGTGGCGATCCCGGCTCCGATCGCCGTGTTCGCCGGCGTGAAGGTCAAGGGGGCTGTGGCGTCGGTCACGCTGAGCTGTCCCGGCGCGGCTCCCTGCTCGGGCGTGCTGAAGCTCGTCGCCCGGGTCGTGACCAAGCACGGCAAGCGCAAGCGGGCGAGCAACGTCACGATCGGCGTGGCCAGCTTCTCGATTGGCGCGGGCAAGCGCGTGACGCTGCGCGTGCGCCTGACCGGCCAGGGCCGTAAGTTGCTGGGCAAGGCCGGCAGGAAGGGGCTCAAGGTGCAGATCGCCGGCAGCGGCGTGCAGGCGCATGCGGCGGTGCTGAAGCCCCGTCGCTGAGATCCATGAGGGCCCGGCGGCTGAGGCCTGGCGGCTGAGATCCAGCGGCTGAGGCTCGGCGGTCCGGTTGGATGAGAGCCCGCGGCGAGCGGGAGCGCGTGGTCAACGGCGATCACCTGCTCCCGCTCGCTGATAGCTGGCGGGGAGAATCTCCGGCAAAAGCTCAGCGGCAACGACGGCTGGTCTGCTCGATCATCCGCGTCGAGACGAAGCTGTAGCGACCTCCCGGTACAATGGCCGGGACGCGACGACATGAGTAATCCAATCCACGTAGTCCTCCTGCTCGCGCTTCTCGCTGGCTTTGTCGTGCCCGCGGTTCTGGTAGCTCGGCTGGCTGACCGTCGGGGGCGCTGGCGTGACCCCGTAGGTTCGGTCCGGCTCTTGTGAGAGTTTCTCGTGCCCGTGATGATGGGCGAGGAAGGAACTCTGATGAAGCGATGCAGGCATACGCCGGAGCAGGTCATTCGCAAGTTGCGGGAGGCCGAGCGGATGCT
>Ga0209483_1003287_pt1 | contig 10687 bp, 10 predicted proteins | sample NGEPerA_FD_184508 | JGI IMG/M metagenome (GOLD analysis project Ga0209483, IMG submission 184508) | Arctic peat soil microbial communities from the Barrow Environmental Observatory site, Barrow, Alaska, USA - NGEE PermafrostL2-A... | ecosystem: Environmental > Terrestrial > Soil > Wetlands >...
CGGCGCGCGGAGACTGAATCTGTGAGGAGTCGAGCTGCATCTCTGCGGAATGGAGAGGCCGACCATGACGGGCTTGTTGGCGGAACACACGGAGGGCAGCCGAGTGGACGATTCGTTGCGCGGAAAGACCGCCCTCGTTACAGGCGGAAGCCGCGGCCTAGGAGCCGCGTTTGCACGTGGTCTTGCCGCCGCAGGTGCGTCGGTCGCGTTGACCTCTCGCGACAAGGCGCGGGCACAAACGGTCGCCGACGAGATCCAGAACACCGGCGCCAAAGCCGTCGCCGTCGAGGCGCAGATGCGTTCGCGCGCGTCCGTCGTGCGGGCCGTTGAGCAGGCAACCGAAGCGCTCGGGCCAATCGACATCCTCGTCAACAACGCGGGTCTCGCCATTCACCGACCAGCGATCGATGTGTCAGAGGATGAGTGGCTCGAAGTCATCGAATGCAACCTCAACGGGGTCTGGTACGCCTCGCAGGCCGTCGGTCGACAGCTCATCGAACTCGGCCGACCGGGCTCCATCGTGAACATCGGTTCGATGTCGGCGAACATCGTGAACCGACCTCAGATGCAGCCTGCTTACAACGCATCGAAGGCGGCCGTCCACCATCTGACGCGGTCGCTCGCCGCCGAGTGGGCGCCGTACGGCATTCGGGTCAATGCCCTCGCTCCCGGATACGTCAAGACAGAGATGTCGCCGGTTGACGAGCCACAATTTCGACGGCATTGGATCGAAGATGCGCCGATGCAGCGGTACGCGACACCCGAGGAGATCGTGCCCACGTTGGTCTATCTCGCCGGTGATTCCGCCATGTTCATGACCGGGAGCATCGTCGTTATCGACGGCGGCTACTCGCTGTACTGAGCGGGCAGGCATCGGCTCAGTAGGTTGCGCGACCACCGCTGATGTCGAAGACCGCTCCGGTGGAGAACGTCATCTTGTCCGACGTGAGCCACGCGACGAGTTCGGCGACCTCTTCAGGTCTACCAAGTCGCTTCATTGGGATCAGGTTTGTCATGTACGCGAGCACCTCGGGAGAGTTGCTGGCATTCATAGGAGTCTCGAAAACGGCCGGCGCGATCGCATTCACCAAGACACCGGTCGTAGCGAGCTCCTTGCCGAGCGACTTGGTCATGGCGATCACTGCACCCTTCGACGCTGAGTAGGCCGACAGATTTGGATTGCCGTCCTTGCCCGCCATGCTCGCGAAGTTCACGATGCGACCCCATCCAGACGCACGCATGCCGGGGACGAACGCATGGCACAGGTTGAATGTGCCCAGCACATTGACAGCGAAGACCGCAGCCCAATCCTGGTAGTCGATCTCCCACAATGGCTTGTTCGGCCCGACGATGCCGGCACTGTTGACGAGAATGTCGATGGTTCCGATGTCGGCGGCAGCGGACGCAACGGCAACGGGATCCGCGACGTCAACGACGAAGTTGGCGTCCGCATGGATGTCCATCGTGATGACCTTGATGCCATCGCCCGCGAGTCTGGCCGCGCATGCGGCTCCGAGCCCGCTGAGTCCGCCTGTCACGAGCGCTGTCTGTGTCATCGTCGAGCCCTTCCGAGTTAGCGCAGCGCGTCTGGGTGCGTCGTCCGATAATCTCGCCTTACGGGCGGCAACGGTATAGCGACCACATGCGATCGAAGGACAGGTCATGCGAGCGTTGGTGATCTCCGCCCCGCGAGTTGCTGCGGTCGAGGACGTCGCGCCACCAGTCGCCGGGCCAGGGGAAGTGGTCGTCGACGTTGAACGCGTCGGGGTGTGTGGCACTGATGTCGAGTTCTACACGGGCGAAATGCCGTACCTACACAACGGAATCTCGTCTTATCCGGTGCGGCTCGGACACGAGTGGTGCGGCACGGTCTCCGCCGTCGGCGAAGGTGTCGCCAGCTCCTGGGTAGGCACCCGGACGACCGGCGACACTCAAATCGGCTGCGGTCATTGCTATCTCTGCGTGCATGGTCGGCAGCACGCGTGCGAAAACCGGTCCGAGGTTGGTCTGCGCGGTCGCTATCCGGGGGCTCTCGCCGAGCAGCTCCTCGTGCCGGCGTCTTCGCTGCAGGCATTGCCCGACCAGGTCGACGCGACGGCCGGTGCGCTGGTCGAACCTGGCGCCAACTCATTACGAGCAGCCTGGGGTGCGGCCATTGAGCCAGGTACTCCGGTCCTTGTCCTCGGCGCGGGCACGATCGGGCTACTCGCTGCACAGTTCGCGGTGGCGCAGGGTGCCGAGGTCACGGTGGCAGATCGCTCGGTTCGGGCACTGCGCTTCGCGGAGTCCCTCGGCAGGTTCGCGGTCTACAACATCGAGCAACTGCCGACCGCGCCCTATGACGCTGTCATCGATGCATCGAACGATCCGCTAGTGCCTGCACTGGCAGTTGATCTCGTTCAGCCCGGTGGACGGGCAGTGTTCATCGGCCTCGCCGGGTCACCGAGCATGCTCGACACTCGATCGATGGTGTTCAAGGACGTCACAGCCGTGGCCATCCTCAGCGGCTCACCCGGAATCGCATCAGCGGTCGAACAGTACGCATCGGGTGCGGTCGATCCGCGGCCACTCGTTGCCGCAACGATCGGTCTCGACGAGGTCCCTGCGCTGTTCGCCGGCAATCGGCCGACCGGAGCCGGACCAGGCCCGAAGGTGCACATCGATCCCCGAACGTAGGCCTTCACCCCGCCGTCCGCACCTGACTGTTGTTGCTGAGCGCGTGCAAGAACGCGCGTTGAGCAACAACACTACTAAGGAACTGCGGTTAGTGGGATTCGCGCGACACCTTGTCGCCGCTGGAGCCGCGCAGAAAATCGAGATCTGCACCGAGATTCGCTTGCTGCACGGTCTGCACGTACAGCTGTTCCCACCCTCGCGTCGGCCGTGCATATGCACTAACGGTTGCGGCGTCTGGCAGTCGGGCGCCCAACTCTGCGGCATCGATCTCGATGTCGAGACGCCGACCGACAACGTCGAGGACGATCACATCGCCGGTACGGACCAGCGCGAGCGGTCCACCTGCTGCTGCTTCAGGAGCGACGTGCAACACGACCGTGCCATACGCCGTCCCGCTCATACGTCCGTCGCAGATGCGGACCATGTCGCGTACGCCTTGTTCGAGCAGCTTCTTCGGAAGCGGCAGGTTCGCAACCTCGGGCATGCCGGGGTAGCCCTTCGGACCACACCCGCGCAGTATCAACACCGAGTCAGCATCGACGTCCAACTCGGGATCGTCGATGCGCGCGTGCATGTCCTCGACCGAGTCGAACACCACCGCCCTGCCACGATGCTGCATGAGGTGTGGTAAGGCAGCCGACGGTTTGATCACCGCACCGTCGGGCGCCAGATTTCCATACAGGATTGCGATTCCTGCGTGTGCCTGCAGCGGCTCGCTTCGCGGTCGGATGACCTCGCGATCCCAGATCTGCGCGTCGCCGAGGTGATCGACGAGTGGCTTGCCGGTGACAGTCAGCGCGGCCGGGTCGAGCAGGTCTTGGACTTCGCGAAGCACCGCGTGTAATCCCCCTGCGCGGAAAAAGTCCTCCATCAAGAAGCGACCTGCAGGTTGCAGGTCGACAAGCAGCGGGACGGCGGAGCCAACCGAATCGAAGTCGTCTTGGTGAAGGTCAATACCGAGCCTGCCGGCGATCGCCAAGAGGTGCACGACGGCGTTCGTCGAGCCGCCGATCGCGGCAAGTGCCACGATCGCGTTGAGGAACGACCCTCGGGTCAACAGGCTCGACGGCGTCCGCTGCGCAGCAACCATCTCGACCGCGAGCCGACCGGTCTCGTGCGCACTTTCGAGCAACCGGCTGTCTGCCGCCGGCGTGCCAGCCAAGCCAGGCAGCACCATGCCCAAGGCTTCGGTGACCAGGCCCATCGTTGATGCAGTCCCCATGGTGTTGCAGTGCCCGCGGCTGCGAATCATCGACGACTCAGACTTGATGAACTGCTCATTCGACAGCGTCCCCGCGCGAACCTCCTCTGAGAGGCGCCAGACGTCTGTGCCACAACCGAGCGCGACTCCCCGGAACGTGCCAGTGAGCATGGGGCCGCCAGGAATCACCACGGCCGGCAGGTCGACCGACGCCGCAGCCATCAGCAACGCGGGAATGGTCTTGTCGCAACCGCCTAAAAGCACGACGCCGTCAATCGGGTTGGCGCGAAGCATCTCCTCGGTCGCCATCGCTGCCATGTTTCGCCACAGCATCGCGGTCGGACGCACGAGCGTTTCCCCGAGGGACACGACCGGCAGATTCAGCGGTATCCCGCCGGCCTCATAGACCCCTTGCTTGACACTCTCGGCGACTTCGTTCAGATGCGCGTTGCACGGCGTGAGATCGGACGCCGAATTGGCGATGGCGATGTGCGGACGGCCATCGAACGCATGCGCCGGAAGCCCTCGGCGCATCCACGCGCGGTGAATGTAGGCATTGCGACTCGTGCCGGCGTACCACTGGGCGCTGCGCTGCTCAACCAAACGTTTGCCCTCGCTCCGCCTTCGCTCTGCCTTTGCTCTGGCCAGTGTCAGGGAGGCACTTTCCGTGCCCCCGATCGTAGACGGGAGCCCTTCAGGACCGGCCGGTGGTTGCCTATGATCGGAGCAGGATCGCTGATCCGGAGGCTGTGCTGTCGGCGATACGACGTTACTTGTGGCGACTGCTCGACGAACTGCAGTCGCTGCTACGCGACGTCGGTGCAGCCTGGCGGTCCGGACGCCGACCCTGGTTGGCAACTCTGGCCTGCCTGCTCATCGCAGGGGTCTACGGCGCCTGGCATGATCCGCAGAGTCACGAAGCGCTGGTGAAGGTCGGCGACGCATACGCAGGGCAGCCCCTGAACGTGGAGTTGGTGCGGGTCCCTGCCTCAGTCTTTCTCCCGACCTTCGACCTCCCGTGGTGGGCGGCGGCCATCCAGGTCGCTGCGGTCTTGGGCATCGCAGAGCTGTTGTTGGGCCGCCCCGGCCTGACCCTCGTCGGCGGCCTCGCCCAGTTCGCCAGCACAATGCTCGCTCGGGTCATGATCATCTACGGCGCGGCGGTTCACATCGGCCTGCCGCTGAGTCAAGCCGGCATCCTCGACACCGGCCCGTCGGGGATCACGACCGCGATCGGTGCATGGCTGCTGGCCCGCCGACATGCCTACGCAACATTGGCGCTGCTGATCGCGGTACTCACAGTCGCTGCGTTTGTTCAGCCGAACATCGACGGTCGAGAACACGAAACGGCGATGTTCGTCGGGATCATCGCGGCCTTATTGCAAGCACGTGTTGCTGAACACCGTCAGCGGCGAGTGAAGGAATTGCGTCGTGCTTGATCGCCGAAACCTGACGTAATTCCTTCAGTCGGCGACGAAAACGAAGCGGTCAGGCTTCGACCTCGAACTTGTCGACGTTCACCCAGACGTAGCGTGAGCTCGGATTCGATTCGGCCAGCACCGTGAGCACGCAGACATGCTCGCCACGTGGAAAAACCTGGCTTTGCCAAGCAAGCCCGCCCTGTTCGCGCTCCGGCGCGTACTGGTCGATGATCGCTGGCTCGTGCCCGTCAACAGCGATTGAAGCCTTGCCGTGGTTTGCCGCGACAACGCCGTAGAACCTGATGCGGGTACCGACGAACCGAACCGTGCAGGTGTCGCCAGGCATGCTCGAGTGTGCGTTCGAGCCGTCCGACTCGAGGTTGGCCGTTGCGTGGCCCCAGGTACCTTCGAAGTTGCACTGGTTGATCCCCGTACCCATCACTTCGTTGGGGACGAGCGTCACCCCCTTCGCGGTGGTCACACCTCGCATCGGCCCAGTTTCGACGTCCGCAACAACGTCCTCGACGTAATCGAAGCGGAAGCGCTCGACAAGAGAATGCAGGGTCTGTTCGATGGTCGCGACTTCAGCCGCAACGGTGCGCGCCTTGGCTCCTGCATACGCGCCGAGACGCACCGCATTCGTGAGCGACCGGACGCTCGACGCCAACGCAACCGACTGATCTGCAGCGTCTGCGGTGCTGCGGGCGATGGCTTGAGTCGTCGACGTCTGCTGCTCAACAGCCGCAGCGATGGAGTGTTGCCGCGTACTCATGCCGTAGATCGTCTCGCTGACACTGTGCATCGACGAGCCCGCGTGCTCAGATCCCTCGTCGATCTCGCGCATCGTCGCAGCGACGTTCCCGGTAGCCGACGCGGTCTGCTCGGCAAGGAGTTTGACCTCACTCGCCACGACAGCAAATCCGCGGCCGTGCTCACCGGCGCGGGCCGCCTCGATCGTTGCGTTCAAGGCCAGCAGGTGTGTTTGGCGAGCCACTCCGTTGATGAGTCGAAGGACCTCCTCGACTCGCTTCGAAGCTCCGCGCAGGTCTTCCACGCTCTTGCCGGCGACAGTGATCTGCTCGACGCCGGATTGGCCAAGACGCGACGCGTCGATCGCGTGCGCCGCAACTTCGCGCATCGTCGCCGTCGTCTCTTCCGTGGCGCTCGCGATGAACTGGATGCTCTGCGAAACCTCAGCTGCCGCGCGGGCCGCAGCATTGACCTCGAGGACCGTGCCCTCGGACGCGTTCATCATCGACCAGGCGACCTCGTTCATGGTCTGCCAGCCACCCGCGAGCAAGCCTGCGCAGCGGTCGGCAGCGGAGACCAACCCGCGCATCTCGAGCACGATGTCGCGCACTGCAATCTCGAGCTCGCGCAGCTGTCCTTCGGACGTGACCTCCGCGCGAACCCGCAGGTCTCCGCCGACGATCCGCTGCAAGTCGCTGATCACGACGTCCATGGAGGCATTGCGGCGGCCGCGTACTACGCCGGCCGCCAGCCCGCACAACCCACTGATCAGCGCGACGGCGAACAGGTCGGCCAGCCATGACACCGAGTGAAGAGCACCGGTGATCGCTAACACGGTGAGGGCCGCGGCGGTCGACACAGCGGGGATCAAGTAGTCGGTGACCCGGATGGCGATGGCGAAAACGGGCACGTCGTGCGACGACGAACCATCGGACGCGGCGCGTGACAGCGGCATCGATGGCTCCAGGTCGAAGGTTGGACTCCCCCGTTAATCGACCGGAATTGCGCCCAGTTGAGCCTTGGCGACCTCTTACCGAGATGCAGCGGTCGGTGAAGTCCTGTGCGACCGTGTTGCCCTCGGCGTCCAACAGCGTGGCGCAAATCTGCGCCGTGACGCCGCGCCGTAGCAGCGCCGTCCGCTCTTTCGCGGGCAATGCGTCATAGAGCTGTCATTCCACTCGGCGCCACGCATCGGACTCGCGGGCGGCGTTCTGCACAAGAGCGCGTACTACCGCAAGCTCGTCGAGGAGGAGTTGGAGCGGCAAGGCCTCACTGACAAGAGCTACCGAAACGTCCACCTGATCAACGGAGCGAGAGCCGGCGCCGAGTACGCCCAGCGGCTCGCCGCCGGTCTGCTCGACGATCAACCAGTACCCATGCCGGACGGCGCGGTGCTGGGGTCGTTGAACTAGTCGCGAGACCAGCCTTAAGGTGAGCCGCTATGAGCGACGACTACTTGGTACCGATTGGTCTGGACGAGCGCGACAGGGCATACGCCACTCTGGTTCTAGCGTTCGTCACCGACCCCGGGGAGCGCTGGCTCTATCCCGACGCGCATCAGTACCTCACGCAGTTTCCGCGTTTCCTGGCAGCGTTCGGCGGCCGGGCGTTCGACGAGAAGACTGCGTGGCGAATCCGCGACTTTTCCTCCGTTGCACTGTGGCTGCCGCCCGGAGCTGAGCCAGACGGCGATGCGATCGTGGGCGTACTCACCGAAAGCGTCGCGACCGAGAAGCACGAGGATCTGTGGTCCATCTTCGAGCAGATGGATGCCACGCACCCGACCTACCCGCATTGGTACCTGCCGTGGTTCGGCGTGGATCCGGCGCTACAGGGTCAGGGTGTCGGGAGCGAGCTGATGACCCACTGCCTGGCCGTCGTCGACGATAATCACCTGCCTGCGTATCTCGAATCCCCGAACCCGCGCAACATTTCGTTCTATGAACGTCACGGCTTCGAGGTAATAGCCAAAACCGAAGCGGGCAACGCACCGGTGATCACGATGATGCTGCGAGCCGCTCGCTAACGAGGCGCGGCCGCGCGGCGCGAATACCGTAAGCGTCACGGCTAAACCCAAACGGCGCCCAACGCGATCAGAAATACCGCTACACCGATCCCCATCAGACCCTGCCAAGGAACGCCCGCCACCATCCGGCTGGGCCTTGCGACACAAGTTGCCCCGAGGGGCGAAGCTCAAACAGTCCGCGCTGAAACGTTGCGCCGGAGAGAAGCACTAACGCGACAGGTACGTCAGCATATAACGCTGTCGTGCCCGAACCTTTCGCGCTCGCGTAGGAAATACGCGCTCACGAAGCGCCCGAGTTGCCGACAAGTCCTCCAGGAAAGCCCGGCGCGCACGCAGCCGCCGCCTCTGCTCATCTCGATCCATGCGGCACATGTCCCCTGCATTGATGTCTAGCAAACGAGCGTCGGGCGTTCGAGTACGCGATGTGGCCAACCCGGTGGCCTTCACGAAGTCGTCAGATTCATTCTCGATACTTGGGTGCACATTCGCAGTTCACTGGTTCAGCGGATTGTCCGTGGTTCGCGAAGGAATCCAATGAGCGGACGGCGGGACAGGTCACCCTCTCCACGGTCGCGCTCGTTGCTGGTTGTCTTGGGAATCTTCGGTGCGGCCGGCCTTGCAGTCAGCCTCGCCTTTCACGACACGATCGGGACGACGGTCGCTAGCACCTATCTCGTTGTCATCGTTTCAGCGGGAGCAGTCTTGATGTGGCGTCGCAAGATCTGATGCTCGCGTCACCGCCCTCCCGGGTATGCGCGTGAGCCACAAAATTCGCCGGAGGAAGGGCGCTGGGTGCAGCATCTGATTCTCACCTACGGGTATCTCGCGATCTTTCTGTTGATGCTCGCCGAGTCGGCATGCATTCCGGTTCCCTCGGAGGTGACAATGCTGTTCGGCGGCGCGCTGGCAAGCGGCGCAGTCGCCGGAACGCGGCTGAACATCGTCGCCGTCGTGCTGGCTGGCACGGCCGGCAATGTTGCGGGCAGCTATCTCGCCTGGGCCGTCGGGCGCTCGGCGGGACCGGCGGCCGTCCACCGCTGGGGTCGGCATCTGCGGCTGACCGATCACGACATCGATCGAGCACAACAATGGTTCGAACGCCACGGTGCAGCATCGGTGTTCTTTGGCCGTCTCCTGCCGGTTATCCGCACCTTCATTTCGTTGCCCGCAGGATTCGCTGCGATGCCGCCCGTTCGGTTCGGTGTGTACACCGTGGCGGGCTGCCTGCCATGGACTGCGGCCTTGGCATGGATTGGATATGCCATCGGCGCGAATTGGCGGCACGTCGCGAACGGCTTTCACGGACCGACCTACGCGATCGCCGCAGGCGCACTCCTCGCCGTCCTGATCGGCGTTTGGTTCCTTCGGCGTCGACGCGCCGAGGCTCCAACATAGGCCTTGACGTCGGCTGGACCGGGTTCGAGCGGCGGTTCGCTGTTAGAGGCGCCCACGAATGCGGTCGCGCCAGGGGCGCCCGTCTGGGTCGTATAAGAATCTCAACAACAGCGACGACCACGCCCGCTGTGTTCGGGTCACTTCGGTCAACTGGTGGGGGATAACCCGGCCGGGCGGTCGGGGGCCGTTCTGCCCTCCGCGGTGCCACGCGGCGAGCGCGTCCGCCTGGTGCTTGAAGGCTTCGAACGCCTCTTTCGGGTCCAGCAGGTCATCGTCATCGCCCTCGTTCCGGTCGAGGTGCTCGCGCCACAGGCGCAGCCGGAGGTCTCGGGCGAAACTTCGTGCGCCGTCACCCAAACCGGCAGGGTCGTGGGGTTCTCGCGGATGGCGGTCCGCGTCGAGCACCGCGATGGACAGCTCGCTGTCGTGGCTCCACGAACGACGGTTGAGGTTGTCCGACCCCACTATCGCCCAAACGTCGTCGACGATCACCGTCTTGGCGTGCACGTACACCGGGATGCCCGAACGGTTCTCTAGGTCGTACATCGCAAAGCGCGCGCCTCCCGCGGCCGCGCACGTGCGCACAGCGTCGTGTCGGCCCAGCACACCTGGCACTCGGGAAATCGCGCCGTCGGTGTCGGGGTAGCGAGGCACCACCACCATGACGCGCAGATTCTTGTTGTCACGCAAGGCGGAGGCGACCATCTCAGACACCGGCCGTGACCAGAAATACTGGTCCTCCAGGTACACCAGGGCGCGGGCACGCGCGAAGGCCTTGCGGTAGGCATGCGCGATGCTCCGCTCCCCGTGCGGCGCGAACGGGTACCGCCGCAAACGCGCCGGGTAGGTGCGCAGGACCTGGATCGCGTGGCTACCACGCCGTTCCTCATCATCGGCTATCGGCGGCGGCAACGGCCGGCCCGTCATCGCTCCGATGTGGTAGGTCCGGTCGTAGAGCTCGCGTATCGGGCTCGGCAGGTCGAACACACTGCTGCCGTACCAACGCTCGCGAAAAGTGTGTTCGAGGTCGTGAACCGCAGGACCGTGAACCTCGGCCTGGATGTCGTGCCAGGGCGGCCGCGGCCCATAGGCTGCCGCGAACTCCATCGTCTGCGGATCGCCATCATGCTGCGAGTCGTCACCCCGGCTGTATCCGAGATCGATGCCCCCGACGAACGCGACATCTCGATGCGGGGACCCCGGGTGTCGAACGACCAC
>Ga0209483_1003289_pt1 | contig 10686 bp, 8 predicted proteins | sample NGEPerA_FD_184508 | JGI IMG/M metagenome (GOLD analysis project Ga0209483, IMG submission 184508) | Arctic peat soil microbial communities from the Barrow Environmental Observatory site, Barrow, Alaska, USA - NGEE PermafrostL2-A... | ecosystem: Environmental > Terrestrial > Soil > Wetlands > Peat...
TTCCGTGAAGACTGATCTTGTCAACTGTTGCTGCCGACGCGAGATTGATCCGCCTGGAGCTGATTTGCCGATATTTTGGTGACCCGGTCTGCGCGACGCAATCCATGGAAAAGGCAAGGCGTCGAGGTCGGAAGGCGGGACACTGCATTTTCGGCGCCGGGGTCAATTCCGCTCCGGCGGCAACACCTCTGTAGCCCGAACCTACGAATGCGGTGCCCCTTGCGACGGCGACCGCGAGTTACAAGTCAAGTCCCCGGCTCGCCGGCTCCCATGTCACGTGGCAGCGCCAGCTCACGCCGGCCTTTGAGCTTTCCGCGCAACGCGAAGAACATCTGGCCAACAATAAGCAGCATGCAGGCGGTCATGATGAACAGGCTGATTGGGCTGTCGATGAAGACGTTGAGGCTACCGTTCGAAAGCAGAAGCGCGCGGCGGAAGTTCTCCTCGACCAGTGGACCTAGCACGTAGCCTAGAAGCACCGTCGCGATCGGAAAGTTGTACGCCATCAGCAACGCGCCCGCGATTCCAAACACCAGCACTTCGCCCACGTCGAACAGACTGTTGTTCGTGCTGTATACGCCGATCGCGATGAGCAACAGTGCGGAGGGAAACAGCAGCCGGTACGGCACCTGGAGCAGGCGTACCCATATCCCAATCAATGGGACGTTGAGAATCATCAGCAGGACGTTGCCTATCCAGAAGCTCGCGATGAGGCCCCAGAACAGGTCAGCGTGCTCGGTAATCATCGCCGGCCCCGGCTGTATGCCTTGAATCAGGAGCGCCCCGAGGATCAGCGCCATCACGGGGTCGCCAGGAATGCCCATGCTCATCGTCGGAATAAAATCGATCTGTGTCTTCGAGTGCGCAGCTGCCTCGGGGCCCGCGACGCCCTCGATCGCGCCGTGTCCGAAGCGCTCCGGCGTGCGGCTGATCTTTCGCTCGAGCGCGTAGGCAATGAACGTCGTGATAGTCGAACCCGTCCCCGGCATGGCGCCGAAAAGGGTTCCTACCAACGTGCCGCGCAACATCGCCGGGAACGCCTGTTTGAGCTCTGCCCTGCTCGGCCGCATGTCCTTGAAGCGCACTTTCGACTCGCTGCCGACGATGTGTATCCGGTTCACATTGCGCAGAAAGTCCGCGATGCCAAAGAGTCCCATGGCGAGCGCAACGAGTTCGATCTTGTCGCTCAGCTGGTCGAAGCCCAGGGTGAACCGCTCCACGCCGCTGTTTACGTCAGTGCCCACCGTGCCGAGCATCAGTCCGAACGTCGTCATTGCGATGCCCTTCAGAGCGGAATCGCGCGTCATCGTCGAGCCGGCAATGAGGCCCAGCAGCATGATCGCGAAGATTTCTGCAGGCCCGAACTTGTACGCGACCTCGACCAGCAGCGGCGACGCCAGGATCATCACTGTGATGCCGAACGAAGCGGCAAAGAAAGACGCAAGCATCGTGACGCCAAGCGCCGTCCCAGCCTTGCCTTGGCGGGTCAGCGGGTAACCGTCGAGGCACGTGACGGCATGGGGCGGGTGCGACGGCAGGTTGAGCAGGATTGCACCAATCGCGCCGCCGTACTGCGAGCCGTAGAAAATGCCGGCGAGCATCAGGATTGCCGGAACTGCGTGCATCGTATATGTCAGCGGCAACAGCATCGCGATCGCGGATAGCACCCCCATGCCAGGCAGTACGCCAACGAGGTTGCCGATCAGCACGCCGAAGAACGACCACATCAGGTTGTGGGGCGTCAGCGCAACACCGAAACCGAACCAGAGATCGGTCAGTGACTGCCAAATCACGCGTCACCCCACTGCCAGAGGGGGAACTGAAGCTTAAGGCCCCACCAGAAGACGAGCGTGCTGACGACAACCATGACGACCGCAAGAACTGTCGCGCTCCGCCATGTATTCTTGCGATCGGCGAACGCGCTGATGAACACGATCGAGAAGGCCGCGGCAGCGAGGCCAAGCCGCTCGCCCACGACAATGAAGGCGACGACTGCGGCGATGATGAGGAGCCATGCGCGCCACTCTGGCAGTCGTCGTTCGCGCAATTCGACCGACGACTTGACATAGCCCTGTATGGCGATTGCGATCCCGACGAGCGCGAAGACGATGCCGAGCGCAGCCGGAAAATAGCCCGGCCCCATCTCCAGAAGCGTACCGATGCGGTAGTGCGCGCTCCGGGCCGCGAATCCGCTGCCGATCAACGCAATCACCAAGCCGGCCTGAACATCCTTGTGCACATGCCATCGCATGCTTCCCTCCTTTGCCGGCTATGGGTCGCTTCCGTTATTGGAGCGTTATGCCGGCGTCCTTAATCACCTTAGCGAAGCGCGCAAGATCCGCGCGTACAAGTTTGCCGAAGTCGGCGGGCGTTCGCGTGATGGAATCATCGACGCCCATTTTGACGAGCTTCGCGTGTATGTCGGGCGCCTGCATTGCGGTCTCGAACTCGGCGTGGAGCTTGTCGACCACGGCGGGTGGCGTGCCCGCGGGCGCGAAGACGCCATACCAGGTTGCGAACTGGTAGTCAGGAAGTCCCGACTCGGCAACCGTCGGGACGTCCAGGAACTCGGCAAGGCGCTTCGTGCTCGTGACAGCAATCGCGCGGACCTTGCCCGCACGAACCAGCGGCGCCGCGGCGGGGTACGTGTCGAAGCCCACATTCACGCGCCCCGCAATGAGGTCGGGAATTGATTGGCCGCTGCTCTTGTAAGGGACATGCACGAGCTTCACGCCGGCCATGTGCATGAAGAGCTCGCCCGCAATATGCGGCGTCGTTCCAGTGCCCGCCGACGGAAACTTGAGTTCGCCGGGGTGTGCCTTGGCATAAGCAATCAATTCGCCGATCGAATGAATGGGCAACGACGGGTTGACGACGATGATGTGGGGAACCGACGCCGTCAGCGTGACCGGAGCGAAATCCTTCACCGTGTCGATAGGAAAGTCTTTCTCGAGGTTCGGCTCGATCGTCATCAGCGAGATGACACCCATCATCAGCGTGTAGCCATCAGGCTTCGCCTTCGCAACCTCGCGCGCGGCGAGAACGCCACTTCCGCCCGGTCGATTCTCGACGACAACCGCCTGGCCCACATCCTCGCCGACCTTCGCGCCAAGCAAACGGGCTACGATGTCAGTGCCACCACCCGGCGCGTAGCCAACAATCAGATGAATCGGCTTGCTCGGAAAATTGGCGTCCTGAGCGGAAGCCAGGCAGGCGGGTAGGACGAGTGTCGCCAACAACGCAAGAATGACTCGCTTCATGTGAATTCCTTTTCGAGTTCGTTGAAGAAAATGGCTTCCCGGTACGAGACGTCAGCCAAAATTCGCGCGGAAAATGCGCAGAAAGTTGCCGCCCATAATCTTGTCGATGTCGCCTTCGCTAAATCGGCGGCGGCGCAGTTCGGCCACGATGTTGTGCAGCCCGGAAGGATTGGCGATCCATTCGGACCAGCCTTCGTGCGGCGCAATCTTCATCTGCTCGGCAGGTGCGCTCTCGCGCGACCAGCGGGCGAAGCGCCACCATGTGCGAACTGACCGCGGATGGCCAGGGCAATAGTCAGTGCCGATGCCAACCGCATCCACGCCAACCCGGTCGACCGTCCAGGCGACCATGTCACCGAACTCCTCGAGCGTCGTCGCAGCGCCGTTTCGCGTCATGTTGCGGTTTGGCGTCAGACCAATGACACCACCGTGCTCGGCAAGCGCCGCGATCGCCTCAGTCGTCTTGAGGCGTCCCGCGCCGTAAACGCCTGTACCCACGTATTCGCGAGGATTCGCGTGCGTGATGGCGACCGGCTTCTCGGACATCTCGATCGCCTCGAGTGTTGTCCGCTCACCGCAGTGTGACAGGTCGATCAGGATCCCAAGCTTGTTCATCTCCTCGATCGCGTTACGGCCGAAGCGCGACGAGATGCCGGTGTCTTTTGCCTCCCAGTACCCGCAGCCGATGTAGTTTTGCAGGTTGTACGTGAGCTGCATGATGCACACGCCAAGACTGCGGAATGCCCCAAAGAGGTCGATGTTGTGCTCGACCGGTGCGGTATTCTGGAAGCCGAACACGATCGCAGTGCGTCCCGCCGCCGCGATCCGCTCGATCTCGTCGACGCTCGACGCCGCGGCGACCAAGTCGCTGTTATGCTCGATGACGAGCCGCCATTTGCCAAGGACCGCGAGGGTTTCGCTCGCGTTCTCCCAGACCGCCACCGTCGCGTTCACACAGTCGAGCTTCGCATCGCGCCATTCCTCGAACCAGCGCCGCTCCGGCGTCGGCATCATCAGACCGTCGACCAGGATCATGGCGTCTCCGGATGCGAAGCCGGAACGCTCCGCAGCATCTTGGCATCGAAGTCGTCGTCGTTGGGCCTGCGGCCGACGATCGTGCCGTCATCGAGCATGATTACAGGGCCGGCGTGGCGCCGCGAGACGACCGAGTCACGCGCAAGTGCGCGCTTCTGCAGATCGTAAGTGGCCTTCCACAGCGATTCATGGACCGCAAATCCGTTCCGCAGCGCCTCACGCAGCACCGGGTCGGCCTGCTCGATGCTGCGTGGTCTAGCGAGGTTCGTCATCCTCATGACTGCGCGATCGTCGGCGGCGTTGGCGCGCAAGCCGACCAATGTTGCGTTGGAGCCGTAACGCCGCGCGAGCGCCGTCACGACCTGCAGTTCGTCAACGTCCTCGACGTGATGCACGTGGACATCGACGCGCCCGCACTTGCGGGCAACATCGACGGCGAGGTCGATTAGCGTAGGCGCAACAAGCCACGCATGTGCCCCTGCCCCGTCGACGACGAGCTCGTCGTCGCGCGGCTGGCCAACCGCGATCCGATCAAAGCATTGCATGTCGAGCCGGTGGTGAACCTCGAGCAATCGTCGTAGTCCGCCGAGGCCGAGCGCCTGCGACAGAAGCACGCATTCGCGCGTCGCGTGCACATAACCGGAAGGCACACCGCTGACGAGGAGAATCCTGTCGACCCACATCCGTGCTTCTCGTACCGAAATGTGGATCACGCGCGGCTGCGCGGTGCTAGGGGCAGTCACAGTATCGGTTCCGCAGGATAGAACCAGTCTGGATCGGCGCCGGTGGCCAAGTCCTCGACGGTCGGCGCGCCCTGGTAGATCACGCCGCGCAGCGCGCGCTGCAGGTAATCGCGCGTCTTATCGAGACCATGGATCGTGATGTTGATCAGGCGAGTGATGTCACACGGGACCAGCGCGTTGCCCATCATGTTCATGTGCGGCGAGTGGTAGTGCAACCCGGAAAGGGTCTGGATGCGGCTTACCGCGAAGCGATATCGCGGAAGATCGAGCAGAAAGCGCGCGACGCTCTGGCTCGGCTCACGCATGGCAATATCCGCATCAATACTGCGGACGAGGCGCGGCAGATCGAGGGCGAGATTGAAAACGTCGCCTGCTTCCGAACGAAGCCCGCGGCGCGGCTCTTCGGCGGTCTCCGATTTGTACCAGATATAGCGGTTCGCGCTTTCGGTATCCAGCTCCATGCCGAATGCCCACGCGTATTCGGTGCGCAACAGGTCGCGCAGGCGACCGATCGACATGTCGGGCTCGGTGACGAATTCCTCTTCGACGCTCAGTGATTCGGCGAGTCGGTCGCAGAGCTCGGGGACGAGCTCCGTCGCCAGCCCGAGGAAGGTCTCGAACGCCTCGTCGTTCACTTTGTGTTCGATCGAATCGGCGAGCGCCGCGAGTGGATAACGAGGTACCCTGCCGTCGACTTCGCCTGTGTCGAACAGCCTCTTCGCGGCCGCGCGAATCTCGGCAAGATCGTTGGCGACGGCGGCACTTGGCAAAAAGCGCTCGTACTCCATTCTGTCCTCTCGCCGAAACACCGTCGCGCGGTCGAGGAGCTTCACCAGGCGGCCTAGCTTCGGATCGCGTGTCGCCAACGGGAGCCGCTTCGCGGCGACAATCGCCCGCTCGCGAGCCGAAATCCATGCGTCGACGAGGCGCGGGTGGTTGTTCACGAAAAAGTTGAGCCCAAGCGCCGAGCCGTTGCCGACACCAAGGAATCGCTGGATTTCCGGTGCAAGCGTCGCCGCCCCCGACCTTTGACAGCGCGCGAGGTGATGTACGAGGTCGATCGAGAATACCCGCATCATGTAGGCGCAAAGCATTTGCGCGTCGAGCGGGCGGCGCAGCGGATGGGTGTCCTCGAGGGCCCGGAAGCTTCGGGTGCCGAAGGTCCCGTTGCCATCGAGGCCCGTATTGCGCATCAAATAGCAGGCCTCAGCGAGCGTCGGGACGTCGGGCTGGCGACCGGCGACGAGTGACTCGACGGTATGGTCAAACGCCCGACCGCTGCGGTTCGAGCGTGCCCAGATCAGGGTTCCGGGCGTGGCGCGACCCGCATAGAGCTTGTGAATTTCGTCGCCGGTGATACGGATATCGGCAGCGGAAGTGGGGCCTTCGACGAGCGCTGCCATCATGTCCCACGCGCGGCCGATGATGCGGCCCATCCGCCCTCCCATCTTCGGCTCGGACGAGTGGACGATGAAGTCAAACGGCATCGTCGGCGTTTCGATCCGGTAGAGGGCGGTACCGCGCGCGCGGTCGTCGATCTGCCAGTCGCGCTTCTCGATCGTCCAGCGCTCACGAATCGCCTTGGCCATCAGGAGACGGGTCGCGCTGACGCGGCTCGTCTGCAAGAGTGAGAGCCGTTCCGGCCTCATCAGGAAGTCGGCGCTGCGCATCTGCGGCGCAGCGTCCTCGACGCCGGTCGAGGGGTCCGCGAACGCTGCAAGGTTGGTGGTCCCGCTCATCGAATTCGACTTGTATTCTTATAGAAGATAGTATATTTTGTGAAAATCATGGTAAGCCACGTTCAACTCAAATGCAAGAGTCTGGAATGCCGCTCATGAAAATCACCCCGCAAGGCTCCGGCGTGCGTCCCCTCACATCCGCGCTACGCACGCTCGCGGTCCTCGACGTGCTCGGCCGCTCCGATCGGCCCATGCGGCTGGCTGATGTAGCAGCGGCTGTGGCAGGCAGCCGCGCGACGACCTATCAAAAACTGGTGACACTCATCGAAGCCGGATGGGTGGAGGTGACCGAACACGGCGCCTATCGTCTGTCGCTACATGCCGCGCACATGGGCGAGGCTGCGCTCGACCAGGCGAGCCTCGGCGAACGGGCGACAATCATCATGCGCGAGCTCGTTCAGGAGGTGCGGGAGACCGCGTCTCTTGCCGTTCTGAACGGAATCAATGTGCAACTCGTGAAACGCGTCGAGGCCGAAGTCGTCGTCCGTGCGCAAGTGCGCGTCGGCTCCTTGCTGTCGCTGGACAACAGCTCGTCCGGCCGCGTCATCACCGCATTCGCGTCCGCCCAAGAGATTGCGGCGCTGGCAAAGCGTGGTGCTGTGCTGGCGCTGCCAGCGGTGCTAGAGGGTGTTCGGCGCAACGGTTACGCGATCTCGACCGGCAAGGACACACCGGGCGTGCGTTCGGTCGCCGCACCGATCCGCAACGCTCAAGGCAAGTGCGTTGCCGCACTTTCAGTCGTTGCGCCGGCCAACCGATTTGAGCCTCCCAACTATGTGCGCCCGCTTATGAAGGCTTCTGAGCAATTGCGTGCGATCATGTCCATCCCGAACGACCGCGACTTTCCGCTCGCGTAGCGAATTCTGCTGCATCGGCGGCGGCGACACTCCTCGGTGATCTCCAATTCAGCTACTGCCAAACACTATAGCAGCGCACATCTATATTCCTATGTCACGGTCACCAAGATATGAATACAAAGATCGACCCTTCCTCACACGACGTTGCACGAGGTTATCCCAGCGCCGTTTGAGCAGCAGGCCATCTCTTTTGTGGCAACACACTCATCGCGACTGGTGACCTGAGTCCGGAATTTCGAGCCGATCGTTCCCGGGAATGGCTCCGTTGGGATGATCGTGAATGGGATGGTGCAGTTTGAATTCGTGCGGGGTCAAGTAGCCAAGACTGGAGTGCGGCCGCACCGCGTTGAAATGCCGGCGCCAAGTTTCGATGTCCTGAGCCTCGCGTCGCGTGCGTGACCGGATACGGCCGTGAAAGCGACACCGCCTGGGCGCGCGAAGCCGGCTTCGACGCCCATTTGGTGAAACCCTATGCGTTCGATGAGCTTGAGAAATTGCTGACGCCCGCACGGAAATGAGAGAACGGCGCACGTTGTCGCGTGCAATTGAAATCTGCGCTTTCCGATCGGCCACTTCATCTTTGGATTGGCCACTCTCGGCGTCGGCATGATCGCCCGTGACGCCGACCCCGATTGCGGTTCGTTGACTTTGAGGCAGCGGGTGCTTTTAACGACGGCGAAGCTCGCAGTCTTCTTCGCGCGCCGCCAGCTTGCCCCTGGTGGTGCACGTATGTCGCACGAAACACCAAAGACATAGTCGCGCCTGCATTGGACGAACGGTCTGCCCCCTGGATGCGCGCAATCGTCGTCAGCGGGTCGAAAGCAGAAGTTGAACAGCCGCGCTTCAACCAATCGATGGCCCCAGCTTTCGACCGAACTCCCAGGACACCGAACCCCCGCGCACTAACGCGGTTATGGTCTGCCCCAAGCGTTGCTCGACGACAGGTCGCCAAGGGACAAGACTGAATCCTATACCATCGTCGAGCATGGCAAAGCGGCCGCTTGCCAGAAGTACATAGCGACGATAGACGCCGGTGACGCGCGCGCCATCGGCGACACGCCGGTATGTCAATCCAGTCTCTGCTCCGATTGCCTTTGCGGCCAACTGCACCTCTCGGTCTCGCAGCCTCGCCAGCATGTTCGGTATAAAAACAAATTTGCCGTCCCGCCGCTCGGCCAACCGCTCGGCAACGAGAAATTCAGCACGCTTCTCCACGGCAGCACGTACGTCAGCGCCAAAACCGGTGTCCGCAATAGCGGCGTCACGATCAACCAGCTGACGGTCCAGCCACGTCGCACCGATAGCCCCAACCTGCCCTTCAATCGACAGGTGCGACCGCAGCTCGACCAGGGCGCCGCGACGATGCAGCGCATCGTATTGCCGACCCTGCTCCGGGAGATCGCCTGGAATCCGCCAGACGCCGTCTGCCACGCGTTCAACGATGCCGGCGCGCCGAAGGGCTTCGAGGCGGCGCACATGCGCTGCGACCACGTCCCGTGGATCGGTGCCGGCCCTCGCTTCGGCCTGCGCGATCCGCAGATGATCGTCAGTGCGATACAGACCGTTGACTGACAGCGCTGAGATCGTCTTGTCTACAGCGCGAGGGTCGGTGGCACCGCGGACCTCGACGATCCCGCCCACGGGGTATCGGGAAAGGTCAGCGCCGGCTGGAAGGATCACGTAATGCGCCCGGCCGTCGACGCCATCCACCACCAGGTAGCCATGGTCGCTGAGCTCGTCCGACAGTCCCTTGCCGGCAATACGCCCGACAACATGCGGGCTTCTCTTGTCGGCCGGGGCCACCGCCAGCTCACGCTGAGCATTGCCCATGGCACGCTGTATCGTGCGAATGATGTCGTTGCGCTCCCCCATGGCCTGCAACGTCTGCTCCATGTTCGGCGGTAGCGACCACCGGTTCACGCCGAGGGACTGCGCAAGACCCATCGAGGTCAGGCGCTGCAGACGCCCGACCAGCAGCGTGTGGCGCTCCGGCGAATCGCGATTCGCCGTCGACACGAACGCCACGACCCCCTCCCGCGCCCGCGATCGCAGCGCGCGGTCCAGGGCGGTCAAGCGTTCCTGGTCGATCTCCCGCGCCAGGCTCGCCTGAACCTCCTGGCAGGTGCGCGGGCCCAGCCATTGGGTCGCGAGCTCACATGCCCGCTGGCGCATCCCATGCGCGATGTAGCGGCGCGCGATGATCAGGTCCTGGCCGCTTGCGTCTTGGCCGCGGAGCACGACGTGGGTATGCGCGTTGTCAGTATCCCAGTGGTCGACGGCCACCCAGTCAATGGCAGTGCCCAGGTCCGCTTCCACACGTCCCATGAGGTGGCGCGTAAAGGTCCTGAGGTCTTCAATCGCTACGGCATCCTCGGGCGCAACGATGAAGCGGAACTGGTGCCGGTCACCCTTGCCACGCTCCTCGAAGGCGGCAACATCCGCCTTGTCGGTCAAGGCAGCATAGGCCTGTCCCTTGTGTCCTTCACGGTCCACGCCGTCGCGCTCGATGTAGCGCAAATGCGTGGCCGCCGAACGCGCGCCAGCCTGCTTCAGGACGACATAGCGCGCCTTAACGATCACGCGTCGGGCGTTGGCGCCGAGCCTGTCGCTGACCATCCGCGCCGCGACGTGGCCGCGCCCGAGTCTTGCCAAGCTCGGCGGTGTCAGACCGGGCGATCGGGTCGCACCGCTCCTGCCGGAGGCACGCAGGACGAGGGTCACGAAGCGCTCGCTGCGCCCTGCCGGCTTAGATTTTGGCGGTCGCGCACGAACGCGAAACCGGCTCTCCTGATCGCGGCTCACGATGGGTCCCTTGGCGCACTCCATCGCACTCCAGCGCTGACGGCACGACGCAATGCCATCATTGACGCGGCAATCGTCTGCCGTGCGGCACGCAGCGTGTCCCTTTGGGTGCCGTGCCAACCCACGTGCAGACCCGCCCTTCCCTGCCGCGGCGTGCCGCGGCCTTCAATCTTGCCCTGCGCCTTTACAACTCCGCCACCTCGTCGCATCGAACCAACCATGCGTCGAGACATGCTCCTCCGCGACCAAC
>Ga0209483_1003293_pt1 | contig 10682 bp, 10 predicted proteins | sample NGEPerA_FD_184508 | JGI IMG/M metagenome (GOLD analysis project Ga0209483, IMG submission 184508) | Arctic peat soil microbial communities from the Barrow Environmental Observatory site, Barrow, Alaska, USA - NGEE PermafrostL2-A... | ecosystem: Environmental > Terrestrial > Soil > Wetlands >...
CTCATCACGACGCCGACCCCTGTCCAGCGCAGAGCCTTCGATCTCCTCGGCGTCTCCCACCGTCTCGGCTACGTGTAGTCAGAGCATCTCGCTTCGGATACCAAAAGAAGCAGGTCATGGCGTCGACAGCTGCCCCCGCAGGGGGAACTTCGGGTTAGTTGGAACCGTGGATGCCACCTGCGCGGGCGCGCCGGTCGAGGATAGGAATCCAGGGCCGGCGGTCGCGCCAGCGCTCGCGACTGCGCCCGCACTCAAACCGGCGAAGACGGCAACGCCGATCGCCGCCTTTTGCACCAGTCGATCCGTGAAGCTCATGGTTGCTCTTTCCCGCGTCGATGTAGGCCGGTGGAATCCGATCGAAAGAAATACGGCCGGACAGCCCAAGGGGATCATTTCGCTCGTCACGCTGCTCCCTCGCGCGAAAGGTTCACGGCATCGCCGTTCCCTAGATAGCAGTACGGCGGATGCCGACGCCGTTGCGGCGCCGCCCTCAGCGATCCGAGCGATCGCGAGTTACTTGCCTCGGGCGAGGCGTTAATGCTGCTCAGGAAACGGCGCGCCGGTAGAAGCATCTGGGGTTGGTCTCATCGGTAAAGTCTTTGTCGAATGAACATCGTGGTGTCGAACCTCAAAGGCGGAGTAGGCAAATCCACGACCGCTATGTACCTTTCGGCGGCCGCGAGTGCGCGGGGCTACGACCCAGTCCTCTTGATAGACGCGGACCGCCAGGCATCTTCTGCGGAGTGGTTCGAGCAACGTCCGAACGATGGCGTAACCCTGGTCGAGGCACCTTCAGAACGGACGGTGTCGCGGGCGATGACGAGCCATGAAGGTCTTGCTGTTATCGACACACCACCTGGTGACCAGCGGATCGTCGAAGCCGCCCTCGCCCTGGCCGACGCCGTCGTCGTGCCGACGCGCGCCGGCGGCGTGGAGATCTCGCGCGTGCTCGTGACCCTCGAGATGATCGGCTCCGAGACGCCGAGGGGACTCGTGATCTGCGCGGCCCGCCTTGGTACGAACGACCTAATAGAGACCCTTACCTGGTGGAAAGAGCAGAGGGTGCCCGTCTGGGGGGTGATTCCTGAGCGTGTAGGAATCGCCTCGGGACCAGAGGCACGGCTCTTTCGAGAAGGACTAGAGGAATATGACGCTGTCTTGCGACACGCGCTGCGGGCAAAGCGCCGCTAGACGAAGTACTTCGCTAAAGGCGGGGATTGACCCCACGACCGCATCGGAGAAGAGCCCGCCGATGCGCCCCATCCGTTTGCTGCAACTCGCTGACACGCTCCGCTATTGACCGAGGCGAACGAAGTGACGATTCGTCCGGTTACTTGAGTTCCTCGTTCACTGCGCTTTCAATCGCGGTCCCAGTGAAGAAGGCCGGATTCATCTTCGTATACAGCTGAACTGCATTCGAAAACGTGAACTCCCGGAGCTCAGCGAGGTCGAGTTGGCCGTACTCGACGAGCTCGTACGCCTCTTCGAGGACGCTTTGCATCTCGACCACGTCGAAGTGGCCGATGTCGGAGCTAAAGAGCGGCTTCAACCGGGCGAACATTCGCGGGTCGTTCGCCCAGGCGGTCATCGGGTCGTCTGCCTCGCAGCCGAAGTAGAAGTTCTCGGTGAAACGCTCGCGCAGGTCATCAAGGCTTTCGATGTGTGCCGCGGCGAAGTCGTCGAGCTCGTGGTTGGCCTCCTGGGCCGACAATCCCGCCGTATCGAGTTGTGGATAGTACGGGTCGACGCCAGCGACGATCTCATCCACCTTCCCGGCAAAAAAGCGCCCTCCGTAGCGCTCGAACAGCTCGGCGAGGCGCACCAGATCGAGGTTGTTCGGGTCCAGGTGCTCGCGCATCGCTCCCGCGGCGCGCTTTTCCCAGTGGCCGATGAGGTCATGGTAAAGGTTCACGGCCCAGCCACACCCCCCCTCGAGGAAGGCGAAATTCAGCGTGGGGAATCGGTAGGTGACCCCACCGAGGAATACCGCGCGGGCAAAGGCGTGGTTCGCCTGGGCGAAGTGGCCGACATGGTTGAAGCAGTAATTGTTCGGCGAGGAGCGGTCGCCCCAACCCATGCTCCCTCCGTGCGTGGCGACAGGGACGCCGAGGTCGACGAATCGCTGCCACAGCGGGTCGTAGTCGAACTGGCTGTCGAGCGCGATGGTGTCGACGAAGTACCGGCGGGCGGGCCCGTCGAGATCGCTCCCGTAAGCCGGAACGGGCCGGTTCACCGTTCCATGTAGCCACGCTGTCTTCAAGTGGAGCTCGTTTATGCAGTAGTCGAGCTCTTCGATCGCCTCGTTCGGCGTGAAGGTGGGGATCGTTGCAACCGGCGTCATTCGATCCGCGAAAGGGGCGAACATCTCTGCAGACATGACGTTGAGAGCCCGGACAAACGCCGCGCGAAGGTCGGGGTCATCGATCGTGTTCACCCCGAGCCCGAGGGTCGGATAGACGACCGCGAAGTCGAGGCCGAATTCGCCGAGCCGCTCGTAGAGCAGCTCGGGCATCATCTCCGTGGCGCGATCGAGCGTGTCGGCAGGGAACGTCCACCAGCTGGCGCGCAGCCGACGGCTGGCGAGGCGCTCGGCTGGCGAGCTCTCGTACCAGACGTCCCAGCGCTCGTGGCGGTAGCTGAGGTACGCGTCGACGCTCCGGGCGCCGCCGATCTCTCGGAGGTACTCGAGGAAGACCGGTATGGTCTCTAGCCAGTGACCGTCACCATCGATCACCGGGTGGCCGAGCGAGTCGTGCAGCTCGCGCGAGCGCGTCATCGTGTTGTGGTCAACCATCGTTCGGGACTCCTCCCCGTCTCTCCCTGCGTGCGTGTTCTCGAATCGCAGCGGGGCCTCGGCTTAGAGTAACTCGCTAACCAGCGGTTTTGTGGTGGCGCGGCCGAAGCTGAGAATCTACGGTCAAGCGGGAGAAAGATCGATGCGGAGGTCTCGACCGAGTTGTTCCACCCGAACGATCTCGCCTCGAGTTAGCTCCTGCATCGATTGCGCGCCACTTCCTCGGAACATCCCGAGTGCGTCGTCGCCGCCGAAAAGCGCCGGCGCAAAGTACAGCACGTAGCGATCGACGAGTCCCGCGGCGTGGAAGTCGTGTGCGACTCGGGCACCTCCTTCGACGAGGAGCTGGAGCACCCCGCGCCCACCAAGGTCATCGAGTACCGACTCGAGGCTGCCAGACATCTCGAGTGCCGGGTGCACCTTCGATCCTGGCGACGCCGATCCGAGCACCACGCGGAGTGGATCCTTGCCGGGCACGTCGCGAACGGTTAGCCGCGGGTCATCAACGCGGACCGTTCCCGCTCCGACGAGTACCGCATCACTGATCGCCCGGAGTCGATGGACGTCCTGCCGGGCAGTCGAGTCGGTGATCCACGAGCTCGAGCCGTCGGGGGCGGCGATACGACCGTCCAAAGTAGCGGCCAGCTTGAGCACGACATAGGGCCGTCCCGTCGTGCGCTGTTTCAGATAGGGCGCGAGCTGCTCTCGTACTTCGCGTGCACGGATGCCTACCTCGACGTCGACACCTGCCGCGATGAGCCGGTCAATCCCCGTACCCGACACCGACACGTCGGGATCGAGCACGCCGACTACCACTCTTCGTACTCCTGCGGCGATAAGCGCGTCGGCACACGGTGGTGTGCGGCCAAAGTGCGAGCAGGGCTCGAGGGTTACGTAGGCAGTCGACCCGCGCGCCGCTGCTCCCGCCGCTGTAATCGCCACAGCTTCCGCGTGCGGGCCGCCGGGCGGACTCGTTGCACCGGTGAAAACCCGACCATCGTCGGTGCGGATGACGCAACCAACCCACGGATTCGGCGAGGTCGTCGCACGCACCGTCGCGCCCGCGCCGATCGCTGCGTCCATCTGCTCCTCGTCGAGGCTCACCGCGTGCGCGGATCGTCGGGTTCGCTGCGCCAGTAGTTCAAGCGGACAACATCGGCGATTGGACCACGCGGCGCTGCCGAGAACCGATGCCGCCAAAGGTGCCCGACGGCGAGGATCCCTGCCTGGTGGAACTCCGGTGGCAGGCCGAGGATCGTCGCCACTTCCTCATGGAAGCGGAGGTGCGACGTCACGAGGCAGCTCCCGAGGCCCTCGAGCCGAAGCGCCAGCTGGAGGTTCCACACCGCAGGGAAGATCGAGCCATAGGCACTGGCGAGTGCGTAGGGCGAGGTGCCGTCAAACCACGGCTGAGCGGCGAACGCCGCGACGATAAGTGCGGGGACGTCGCCAAGGTGATCCCAGAACGTCTCGGACGAGGCGAGCTTTCGAGCCGCAGCCTCGTCGCCTGCAGCAGCTCGTTCACGAACGGCAGTGGCAAAGCCGGCGTTAGCGCGGTGGTAGACGTCCCCAATGCGCTCTCGCTGGGACGAGTCCGTCACCACGATCCAACGCCAGGCCTGTTCGTCGGCACCGTTCGGCGCCTGTAGGGCAATCTCAAGGCATTGCAGGAGGAGTGCTGGATCGATCGACCGGCTGAGATCGAGCCCTCGTCGGACCGATCGAGTCGTAGTGAGCAGCTCATGAGGAGAGAGCGCCTCGTCACTCACGGTGCGCCTCGCTGGCAGCGCTCGCTACCGTTGCGTCATGGCAGTCGTGATCACCATCGATGTCGAATTCGGTGACCGGCCAGTGTCCGACCCCAAAGAGAGCTTCGAGCGGGTCCTTCGCGAGCTCGACCGAAAAGCGGCGCCCGCGACCTTTTTCATCCAGGGTCGCTGGGCAAAGGCCCACCCGCATCTCGTCGCCGAGCTGGCAGAGCGCGGCGCGCCGCTCGGCCTGCACGGCCACGCCCACGTCGACTACCGGCGGCTGACGAGCGAGGGAATCCGCCTCGAGCTCGCCGACGGGCTCGCCGCACTCAAGCAGGCCGCGCCCGGCGTGGCGGTGCCCTACGTGCGCTTGCCCCACGGCTACGGCACCGACGACCCGTCGATCGTCGAGCTCCTCGGCGAGGCCAACCTTGAGCCGGTGGGCTGGGACTTCTCGACCTTCGACTGGGACGAGTCGCTGGCCTTCGACCGGCGATCTCTTCGCGTCGCAGAAGCGCTCGAATGCGGCGGCGTTGTGCTCTTCCACTCCTGGCCCAAGCGGACCGCCGACCTCATCCACCAGCTGGTCGAATCTGCTGACGACGGTGCCATCGTCGGCCTCGACTCGCTGGTGCTGCCGGGAAGGAAGCCGAGCGGTCACACCATGCACGTCGCGTATACCGATCCGCCGCGCTGAGGTCGAGCCCTCAGGACTCCACCTCGTCGTGGTCGACCCAGAACTCCCCGCGCAAAAGCGACACGATCCGCACTGCGACGTTCGCGCCGCTTCCGGCGCAGATCACCGCCTGGGACGGGTGGCCCGCCACGACGCCACAGGCGTAGACCCCCTCCACGCTCGACGCACCCCAACGGTCAACGACGATGTTTGTCAGCACATACGGCTGGACTGGGTCGGCGGTCTCAAGGCCAAGCCCTTCGATGAACGGCGTCGGCGTCTGGCCCGACGCGATCACGAGGTAGTCGCCGTCGACGCGCCCATCAGGGCCATCCACGTAGTAGCCGTTCTCGGCCACGCCGACGGCCGCGACGCGACCTTCGACGAAGGTGGCGTGGCCTACCTTGTCGATGGCGCCGTGCGCGTTCGTCAGCCAGTTCGTCCCGATCACGGAGTCGACGCCTGGGTAGTTGTGGAGCCAGGCCCGCTTCAAAATGCTGCGGTTCTGGTCGAAGATCGTCGAGGTGACACCCGCACGGGCGAGAAACAGCGAGCAGGTCAACCCGGAGGTCCCGCCGCCGACAATCAGCACATGCGCGTCGGGCGTCGGCACAATCTCGGATGCATCAGTCATTCCGATTCCTTTCGTTGACAAAAAGCACCATTCCGGCGCCATCAAGTGGATCACGCGATACGACTGTCAGGCGCTGGCTTTCGTCGCCGCGAGCTTTGCCGATCCGACATTGAGCGCGGTGCGAAGCGGCGCGACGCCAAGCTCCACGAGGCGGCCAAGCGAGACCGAGATCTTCAGGTCGTGCACCTCGGCGGACTCGATTGACGCGCGGATGAGCGTCTCGGCGCTTTGATACTCACGGATCTCTCCGTGCTGGGAATCAGCGCTTTGCGACCCGACAATCACCTCGGCGACAAGGATCGCCTCAGCGAGTGCGCGCCACCACTGCTTGAGGAGGGGATCGCCTGGCAGTTCTGCAAGGTCGCGACGGCCGGTGAGCAACGAATCGAACTCGACGAGCGCGTGGAGGCCGGTCACGGTGTGAATGGCGATGAACGAGCTGGGTTCCCTGAGTACGAGGGCCATTGCCCGCTCGCAAAGCTCCGCCGGCGAGAGCGGCGTCTGCTCGGCCTCATCGCCGACGAGCAGGGCCTGCTCTCCGGCGACAAAGTCGAGCTGGTCAAAGACCGAGGTGCCGGCGAGCTCAGCTGGGCTCGGGATCGTGACCTCTGAGACGCGCGCCGTGAGCGGGGGGCGATCGAAGAGCACCTGTCGACGAACCCGCAGGTAAGCAAGGCCCCGAGTCATCTCGTGCGCATCATGGCGGAGCGCGCCGTAGCCGAGCCGGATTAGGGGATGGAACGCTCCACCGGCGAGCCCCGCACCAAGGGCGCTCACCTGTGCGAAGGCGGCGTGGCGAGTATCCGCGTCCTCACTTAGGAGCGCCGCTCCGGTCGAGCGGTAGTGCTTCTCGGCCCAGCGGAAGAGAGGCGGGTCGACGAGCGAGGCCGCGAATGCCACCGGCAAGCGCTGCTCGATGCGATCGACGATCAGCTCATACGGTGCGCCGGCGACCTCAAGCGCCTGCACCTCCAAGGGCAGGTGGAATGTCAGCTGCTCGCGGTCCTCGGGCGGCAGGCCGCGAACGACCGCGGGGAGATCCGACTCGGTGTCGAACAGCCCTGTCGTCATGTCACCCTCCCGATACCTGCTGGGCAGCAGCGCTGCACCATCCGAAGACATCCTCGCTGAAAATGAACCGCAGCAGCTCACCTCGGTATTCGTTCCACTCCACCTCTGGCGTCCAGCGCGCGAGGCGCGAGACCAGTTGGTCTAACCCATCGGCGAGCTCGGTGCCGAGGAACCACGAGAGAGCACCATCGACGGGAACACCGGCAAGCAACGGCTTCAAGAGAAAGTGCGCGACGAGACGGGCCCTGCCGCGCTTCGCGATCGCACTCCACCTCTCCTCCGGTGGCCAGGTTGGCCCGGCTGACACGTCGCGAACCGGCTCAAAGCCGTGCTCATAGGCGTGGCCGGCAAGGAAGTCGGTCGGGTTAAGCGCAATCCGGCGCGACGAGGTGCGAACCAGCGGTGCATTGACCCGAGCGATCGATTTGCCAAGCAGGCGGGCCCGCAGCCCGAAGTCCCAGTCGTCGCCGGCTACGAGCACCGATTGGCCAGCGAGCTGCTCGGTGGGCTGGAGGTAGTAACTGAGCGCGCTGCAAGTCGCGAGCGAGACCGCGTGGTTACACCCCCCGACGTTGACCACCCCGACGAACCGCTCCCACAGCGCGGTGTCCTTCCACATCCACTCACTCGCGCTGGCGACATCGGTGGCGAGAGCCGCCTCGCCGCCAAGCGCAGCGAATAACGCCGGCGCGACGAGGATCTCGGCCTCGGCTGCCTCGATCAGCTCCAGCCAGCTGAGGAGGAAGTCAGCCTCGATCGAGACGTCGGCGTCGAGGGAGACGAGCCAGGTCTCGTCCGCGCTGACATTTCGCGCAGCAGCGTAGGCACCGAGTGCTTTAGCGCCTGCAGTCCTCGCGTACCCGGGGCCCTGTTTGCTCGTTTCGACCACGAGAAGCCGTGAATCGCTCGGGAGGCCCCCGTCGAAGCCGTCGTTGTCGCCGTTGTCGACGAGGATGACGACGGCAGCACGACCCGCAACCTCGACCGCTTCGAGCAACGAGGTGACTGTCTCGCGTGCGAATCGACCGTCGGCGTGCGCTGGCACGACAACGCCGGCCAGGCCGGCCTTCGATTTCACGGGGCGTCGACCACCAAGCGAACCCCAGCGCCAACCCAGGGCCGATAAAGACCGTGGCGGCGCCGCGTCAGTGCGAGATCGCGATGGTGGTCGAAAGAGCCGCCCCGGGTGACGTGAGGATCGGCAGCCCAGGTTTCGTGGCGTGGGACCGTCCAGTGCGCTCCAGGAAGCGGCTCGTAGACCGTCGCTGTCCACTCATCCACGTTGCCGGCGAGATCCAAGACACCCGCCTCCGACGCGCCCTCTGTCCTCGATCCGACCGGCTCGGTCGAGCCGAGTCCCGCCTCGACGAGATTGGCGCAGGAGGGATCAAACTCGTCTCCCCACGGATAGCGGCGATCCTCGCGACCCCGAGCGACGTGCTCCCACTCGAACTCGGTAGGCAATCGGAGCCCAATGCCGTGATGGTCGGCGAGGCGACACGCCGCGTCAGCGGCTTCTTCGAAGCCGAGCTCGTCTGCGGGATGGTCCCACCCAAGCTCGGCTCGCTTGCGACGCGACACCGTCTCGGGCGCAACGACCGCCAGTTCGGACCAGGTAAGCGGGCACCGCATCATCTGGAGGTTGCCGACAGCTGTCTCCAGGTGGCCGGTCTGTTTCGCGAAGTAGTGCCAGGGCAGATCGAGATCAGCATGCTCGCGCCAGACGAACTTGACTGCCTCGAGCGCGGCACCGACTTCGAGGTGCCGTCCCCCGACATAGACGAGGTCGAGTTCCAACTGACCTACCCGACCTGGCTCTTCGGCCGCTCGACTGCGGCAGCAGCGAGGAGATCGGCGATGTGCAGGCTCGCGCCGGCCACCACCGCCGAGCCCGTCCAGGTGAGCATCGTAAGCGTTCCGTCCCAGCTCGCCACGAGCGCCGCCGAAGCATCAAGACGCAGGATCGTCGAAATTGCCTGATCTGCCTCGAACACCACGTCTCCCGAGCGAGCGTCGGGTCTCACGCCGTCCAGATCGATCTGCCAGGCGTAGACGGCGAAGTCGTACGATCCGCCGAGCACGAGTGCCGTCTGACCTTCGCCCAGAATGCCAACTGCCTTCATCGACTCGTCCGCACCGAGTAGGTCGATGGGGCGGTCAAACCTGCCGCCGACTCGGACGAGCCGGTCCCGCGAAGCGCTTGCTATGAGACCGCGCTGGTCGGTCGCAACCGCGTTGATGAGGTTGCCGTGGTTCCACAACACTTCGCTCGACCCGTCCATCGACAGCAGGCGGACGGTGCAGTCGGTCGCTGCGCTCACCGCCTCGGTGTCCAAACGCCAAGCGAGGGACTTAACAGAGCCGTCATGGACCTTTCCTACCCCCGCGACCGAGAGACCGTCACCGACGGCGAGGCGCGCGATCTCACCTCCATAGGTACCCGCTAGCGCCAGGCGCCCACTGCTGTGGCCAGCGAGCGCGGTCACCGGGGCGTCGAGGGACAACTGATTGATCACCACGCCATCGGGGCCGTCCGTCGCGAAGCGGCTCACGAGCCCTCCATAGGAGCCAGCAAGCCAGCCCCCGTCGACCGCGGCAAGCGAAAGCACCGGATCGTCACCGAGGTGCCAGGCGCGCGACCCCGTCAGGGTGCCGGTGGTGAGGTCGGACCTCGGAACGGTCACCACCAGGCCGGAGTCGAGACCGACGGCGATCATGTTTCCTGCAACTGCCAGTGCATTCGGGCCACTCGTGGCCGGGCCACCATCGCTTACGACGACGAGCGAGTCGATTTCGAGCACGACGGGCGCCGAGGAGAACGAGCCAACTACAACGAGTCGACCAGAGACGTCGAGCGCGCGGGGCCAGAGCCGGCCGCCGACTATCGCCGACTCGACAACGTCACCACGTAGCACCCGTACAGCAGCGTCGTAACTGCCAACGATGAGGCGATCCGACCCGTCGTCGGCGAAGACAACCGAACGAGCTGCCGAGGAGGCAACCGCGTACTCAGCGAGGAGATCTAGCTCGGGTGAGACGATTCGCACGACTCCGTCATCGCAGGCGAGCGCTGCACGACTGCCGTCGGCGGACCAGCTGCATCCTTCGATCGAAGTCGCGAAACTCCGCCGATACGCGCGCTGCGGTAAATCGACGTTCCCAGCAAAGACCTCGCCGTCTTCGCCGACACTCAATACCGAGCCGGTGACCGACGCGGCGATCGCCATGCAGTGACCCGAGTGCGCGGTCACGCGGCCTAGGAAGCGACCAGTCCGCCATTCCCAGAGCAACGCCGTCGAGTCCTCAGAGGCCGTCACTAGCCGCTCGCCGTCGGCCAGCCAGGCGACCGAGTTCACGTCGTCGGTGTGGCGTGCCAATCGACCGATCGGCTCGATCAATCCGCTCGATCTGTCGAAGTGATGTAACCCCACGGTCTTATCCGCCGATGCCGTGGCCAGGATCCCGTGATGCTGGGGCGACCAGGAAGCGGCATTCACGAGACGCCGGTGAAGGATCCGTCCGAGGGGCGCGAGGTTTCCGCCACCGCTCAGTTGCCAGATCATCGCTGTGCCGTCGTAGGAGGAGGTCGCGAGCAAGTCGCCCTCGGGGGCGATCGCCACGTGTGTGATCGGAGCCGAGTGACCGAAAGGCGACCTCGGAAGGGTGACCGTACGCATGCGGCGGAACTACCGCAGGTGGGACATGCGGCTGATCTTGTGGTCGAGGTACTCGTTTGCGCTCTCGGGCGCGCTAACC
>Ga0209483_1003294_pt1 | contig 10680 bp, 10 predicted proteins | sample NGEPerA_FD_184508 | JGI IMG/M metagenome (GOLD analysis project Ga0209483, IMG submission 184508) | Arctic peat soil microbial communities from the Barrow Environmental Observatory site, Barrow, Alaska, USA - NGEE PermafrostL2-A... | ecosystem: Environmental > Terrestrial > Soil > Wetlands >...
CGTCGCGGGGGTGTCCACGCTGGCGGCCTGATTCGGGACCAACTCTTCGTCGGCGCTGGGGTAGGCGCGGGCCAGTTCGGTCCATGCCGTCGCTTGCGTCTCCAGCGCGGTGCGCACCGCCTGGCGCCCAACCTTGCGGCGGATTAATTGAACATGCAACTCCGCCAGCGGCTCGGGGTCCTCGCCATTGCGGGCCAGCGATGCGACGCCCGCGAGAACGCCAGCCGTTGGGATGATCGCAGGCTCGGGTTGCGGCGCCGGCGCAGCGGCTTGCTCGGGGCGGGCGGAACGCTCAACCCGCGACTGCATGGCCGGCCGCGGCGCGGGCGTTGGACCCGCCGGCAGCTTCACCACCCGCGGCACCGCGCCAATATTCGTATTCGCCGGCTGCCCCCCCGAAAGGATCACCGCGATCACAACCGCCGTAACTATGCCGGCAGCCGCGAAAGCCAGCAGCGATGTCGGGAACTTGCTTTTCGCCGGCACGGCGATAGGGGCAGCAACCGCAGGGGGAGGCGCGGAAAGCTGGGCGTGGCAGTCGCCGCACACCACCAGCTTCTTCCACGCATGAGCCACTTGCAGCTTGCCCCCGCAGTTATCGCACAGGCGCGCTCGATTTGGCATGATGGGCCTCCGGCAAGATTATATCACAAAAGGGGGTTGCAAGCACGATGCAACGGCCGGGGCTTCACCGGTGACCGAGGCGGCTTCCATTCACGCCGGGAGCCCTTTAACGAGTCGTCCCATTCCGCGGCAGAGACAAGATTGGGAGCTGCACATATGGGCCGATCGCTGTGCCGCACCGGCCCCTTACGTTCGAATCATTGCCTCAATCTACCAAAGTCGGCGGACCAAATAGGGATCCAGAGTTGCGTCACAGCTGACGATAGGAATCGCTTCGACCAGGGCCTGGGCTGCCAGCATTCGGTCGAACGGGTCTTTGTGATGAAACGGCAACGCAACGAGCATCGCTGCGTGACGAATCTCAATGAGGACAACCCTGAAATCGTTTTGTTCGATCCCTCGTCGCCAGAACGTTTCAAAAGGCACACTGAGCGAGTACCTGCGCAGGCTTATTTTGATCGCAATTTCCCAAGCTCGCAGGGCTGACCAATATCTCCGCAGTGTCATCCTCGATCACTGCCGTTGCCGCAGGGCTGAGCTTGGGATCATCCAAAACGTACCACAGAAACGCGTGCGTATCCAAAAGAAATTTCATGGCATGTAGTCGTGGAAATCTTTAAGATGTTCGTCATCTTCTTCATGGATAACCAACATTCCCTTGCAGGTACCCCGCTTGCGCTTCCCGTGGGGTCGATTAGCGACGATGCGGGCAACGGGATGATCGTTCAGGGTTAAAATGATTTCGTCATCGGGGCCCAGCGCGCTTATGAGTTCACCGAGCCTTTGTGCGGCCTGCTGAATGGTCATTGTGTGTGACATGCGTTCTGTTCCCAGTCTGTCTTAAATCTTAGTAGCGCAATCGACCGACTGACCCATCATTCCTCCTGCTCCTGCTCCTGCTCCTTCAACTTCGCAATCACGCTCAGATCCTCCAGCGTGGTTGTATCCCCCTTTACATCCCCGCTGGTGGCCAGTTCCTTTAGGAGCCTGCGCATGATTTTGCCGCTGCGGGTTTTGGGGAGGGAGTCGGTGAAGCGGATTTGGTCGGGCTTTGCTAACGAGCCGATTTGGGTGGCGACCCAGGCGATGAGTTCTTTCTTTAGAGCCTCGCTGGGCGCGCGGTTGGCTTCGAGGGTGACGAAGGCGGCGATGCCCTGGCCTTTCATTTCGTGCGGCATGCCCACCACCGCCGCCTCGGCGACGGCATCGTGGGCGACCAGCGCGCTTTCGATTTCCATGGTGCCCAGCCGGTGGCCCGAGACGTTGATGACGTCGTCCACGCGGCCCATGATCCAAAAATATCCATCGGCATCGCGGCGAGCGCCGTCGCCGGTGAAATACATGCCGGGCACATCGGTCCAGTATTGGCGGACGTAGCGGTCGGGATCGTTGAAGATGCCGCGCAGCATGGCGGGCCAGGGTTTGCGGATGACCAGCAGGCCGCCCTTGTTGGGTTCCATTTCCTTGCCGGTGCGATCGACGATGGCGGCATCGACGCCGAAGAACGGCAGGGTGGCGGTGCCGGGCTTGGTGGGCGTGGCGCCGGGCAATGGCGTGATCATGATCATGCCGGTTTCGGTTTGCCACCAGGTATCGACGATGGGGCATCGCCCGCCGCCGACCACTTCGTGATACCACATCCAGGCCTCGGGATTGATCGGCTCGCCGACGGTGCCCAGCAATCGCAGGCTGCGCAGGTCGTGCTTCTCGACCAGCTCACGGCCCGCGCGCATGAACGCGCGGATGGCGGTGGGCGCGGTGTAAAAAAGCGTGACGCGATGGCGCTCGATCATCGCCCAGAAGCGTGAGAAATCCGGGAAGTTGGGCGCGCCCTCGTACATGAGCGTGGTAGCGCCGTTGCTGAGCAAGCCGTAGAGGACGTAGCTGTGGCCCGTGATCCAGCCGATGTCCGCCGAGCACCAGTAGACGTCATTTTCCTTCAGATCGAAAACGTATTTGGTGGTGACGTTCACGCCGAGCAGGAAGCCGCCGGTGGTGTGTTGGATGCCCTTGGGCTTGCCGGTGGAACCGCTGGTGTAGAGGACGAAAAGCGTATCCTCGGCATCCATCGGCTCGGCGGGGCAATCGGTGCTTTGGTCCTGCACGATCTCATGCCACCACACATCCCGCCCTTCCACCCAATCGATGTTGAACTGCCGATCCGGCGTCGCGCCCACGCGCTGTAGAACGATGACCTTCCGCACGCGGCCGGTTTTCGTGAGCGCCTCATCGACATTTTCCTTAAGCGGCACGATTTTCCCCCGGCGGAACCCGCCATCGGCGGTGATGATGATGTCGCTTTGCGCATCTTCCACGCGGTCGGCAATCGCCTGGCTGGAAAACCCGCCGAAGATCACCGAATGCGGCGCGCCGATCCGCGCGCACGCCAGCATCGCCACTGCCGCCTCCGGGACCATCGGCATATAAATCGTAACCCGATCCCCCTTCTTTACGCCCAGGTTCTTGAGCGCATTGGAGAACCGGCAGACTTGATCTTTAAGTTGATGGTAGCTGATGCGGTGAACCGATCCCCCGCTGCCGGCGGTTCCGCTCTCGGGCTCCCCTTCCCAAAGGATGGCGGCCTTGTCGCCGCGACCTTTGGCGATCTGCGCTTCCAGACAGTTGTAGGCGGCATTCAGTTTCCCGCCGACAAACCAATTTGCGTGCGGTGAATTCCATTCCAACACCGTGTCCCACTTCCTGAACCAATGCAGCGCGTCGGCTTGCTTGGCCCAGAAGCCCGCCGGATCGTCCACCGATTCCCGATAGAGCCGGCGATATTCGTCCAGCGACTTAACGTGTGCCGCTTTTGAGAACTCCGATGGCGGCGGAAAAACCCGCGACTCCTGGAGCGTGGACTCAATGTCGCTGGATGATGGATCGGACATGGGAATGCCTCCGCCGGTTTTTGGGACTCACTTACCCTCAAAACAAACTGCGCGGGGATGAGGGTCGAACGCCAACCGGGCAAGCCGTTCGTGGAGGAAAGGGTATCGCGGAAGAGGGGAAGCGTCGAGACGCGCGAGGATTACTTTTGGGTGGCGTTGAAAGAGTCGAGTGTCCGCGCGCAAGTCCGGGGCCCGCACATTTTGGAAAAAGCGTGACCGTCCATTCGATTGGCCTGGGTGGGGCAGACATTCCTGTCTGCCCGAATCCGTGAGTGCGGGGCATTCCTGCCCCGCCGAGCGGATTCGAATCGGCCCGCAGTAACCTGGTCGAATCGGTTCGGGAGGACAAGAATGTCCTCCATTCACCGATTCGAGGCAGACAAGAATGTCTGCCCCACCGCAAGCCTCGGGGCTTCGCCAAAAATCTCGCACGCCAGCGCTGCGTTCGTCTGATGCCTTACTTGCCGGCGAGGAATTTCATGCCAGACTTACCAATTCTTCCTGGCCAATCACGGCGGCCGCATACGCCAGCGCCGCCGGAATATGCTCGGGAAGAAGCCCTTCGTAATTATCCACCAGTTCCTTCGGTGAGGCTCCCTGTGCAAGCCGTTCGAGCACAAACTCCACGGTAATCCGCGTTCCCCTGAATACCGGCTTGCCCAGCATCACATCTGGATCGCGTTCGATATATTGTTTCCAATCAATCATGGCGATGGATTATACTCTGCCCTCGATCAATTAGTCATCCCGTTCGCCTCCATCCATACCCCCTCAATCGGCTTGGCCGCCCGATCCGCCGCGGCGAGCGGGGCAACGTGAAAATTGTCTTCGATCGTTCGCAAGATATTGAAATGGTTATATCGATGCTCCGGGCCGGCCAGGACCGTGCCGGGGCGGATCATGGGGCCAATGAGGACGGCGTAGATGTGATTGGGATCGTTGTGGCCCCTTGATTCATCATATGTAACGATTACCAGCGTGTTTCGGGCGGCGGGGGTTTGCGAGAAGCGGGTGAGAAAGCCGTCGAGCCAGACGGCGCCTTTCTTTAGGCCCACCACGGGATCGATAACGGGGTCATGGCCGTCGTCGTCGAGGTTGGGGCTGTAGAACGCGTACTGCGGCAGGGCATCGGCCTGGGCGTCGCGGAAGAATGCGTTGTCCGGGTCTTTGGGATCGACGCCGACGATCCAATCAGGATGAGCCGAGCGGTCGCGGATAAAGCTGATGAACGGCACATGACGGCGCGCATATCGCCCGCCGCCGGCATCCAGGCAGAGAATGCCTTCGCGGTGACGGCAGTTTTTTGGCGGATAATTCTCGGCGTAGTTGCGCCAGCTATTCAACTCGTCGCCGATGGTGGGGATTGAAGCCGGCACGTCGATTTGCTGATCGCCCTTTCCGCCGGGCGCGGCAAATCCCTGGCCGGCGATCAGCGCCAGATAATTGTGATATGAGGGGTGATACAGCGCCTGAAAGTCCCCCAGCAGCGCGCCGCGGTCGGCCCATTTCTTGAGCAGCGGATTGGCGATCGCGTCATCGTAATCCTGGTTTTCGAGGACAATCACCAATGCCGTGCGGAAATGATCGCCGGGGGTGGGCTGTGTCGCCGGATAGATGGGGTCGGGGGAAGTTGCGAGCGTGCGCGGGTTGATCGGCGTCGGCTGGAGGTGCGTGCAGCCGGTCAGTAGCATCAGGATACAAGCGGTGCAGAACTGTTGAAGTCCGATTGGGGTCATAAGCGCGTTCCTTCCCGTCAACATTGATGAATCCGACACGCATGCCGGTTTTGTGACACGGGCGTCCCGCCCGTGCATAACGCTCTGGAATCAGGAAACCGACGTTTTCCAAGTTCCACGCTGTAGGCACGGGCGAGACGCCCGTGTCACGGTGAGGGTCGCTTCGCAATTCATACGAAGGGCCTCTCCCTTCCCGCGCCGCGTTCCCGTATAGTACCCGCCCTATGTCACTTGCAGTAGGTATCGTCGGGCTGCCCAACGTCGGCAAAAGCACGCTCTTCAACGCCCTCACGGCGGCGGGCGCGCTGGCCGCCAATTATCCGTTTGCCACCATCGAGCCAAACGTCGGCGTGGTGGCCGTGCCGGATGGGCGGCTGGGGGTCATCAACCAGTTCATGAAGACCGAGAAGATCATCCCCGCGGCCCTGCGCGTGGTGGATATCGCCGGCATCGTGCGCGGGGCCAGCACCGGCGAAGGGCTGGGCAACAAGTTCCTTTCGCACATCCGCGAGGTGGACGCCATCCTTCACATCGTGCGCTGCTTTGGCGGCAGCGAAATCCTGCACGTCGAAGGCTCGGTCGATCCGCTCCGCGACATCGAAACGATCGACACCGAATTGGCGCTGGCCGATCTGGAAACCGTCTCCAGCTCGCTGGACAAGTCCGAGCGGCTTGCCCGCGGCGGCGACAAGGAAGCCATCGCCCGCGCCGAGGTACTTCGCCGGGCCAAGACGCAACTCAACGATGGCAAGCCGGTGCGGGAGCTCGAATTCACGCCCGATGAACGCAAAATCGTCAAAGGGCTGGGCCTGATCACCGCCAAGAAAGTGCTGTATGTGGCGAACGTGGACGAATCGGATCTACAAGGCCAGGGGCCAATGGTGCAAATCGTGCGCGATCGCGCCAAACAGGAAGGCGGCGCGGTCGTTGCCGTCTGCGGCAAACTGGAAGCGGAACTGGCCGAGCTGGGCGAATCGGATCGCAACGAAATGCTCGAAAGCATGGGCCTGGCCGAGCCGGCCCTGGCTACGCTGGCGCGCGAGGCGTACAAGCTTTTGGGCTTGCACAGCTTCTTCACCGCCGGGCCCAAGGAAATTCGGGCGTGGGAGATTTCCGTCGGCGCGACGGCTCCGCAGGCCGCCGGCGTGATTCATACGGATTTCGAGCGGGCGTTCATTCGCGCGGAAATCTATACCCTGGATGATCTTCGGCAGTTCAAAACCGAGCAGGCGATCCGCGCCGCCGGCAAGCTACGCGCCGAAGGCAAAAGCTATGTCATGCACGATGGCGACATCGCGCACTTTTTGCATGGAGCGTGATGGTGGAAAATCAACGGACGCGCGTTTTGAATTTTCCGCCTTTTTCCCCTTTGAATTCGTTTCGGATTTCGTGCTTCGGATTTCGGATTTTCACTTTTACTCGTAGGGATAATGCGGCTTGCCCCGACCGTCCGCCCGGCCCTTCCCGCGCGGGCTACGATTTTCGGGCCGGTTTCGCTGCGTCCGCCTCAGCGGGCAACGCGCGAATTCGGATGTTCCGCAGCGCGGCGGTCGTTTGATATGACGCGATGCCCAGCGGTTTTCCCGCGTTGATCTCCGGACGCGTGGTGATCTTTCGTCCCCTGGTCGATGCGTCAATGATTTTTTCCTTGTCGATCCACGCCTGCAATTTGTCGGGCAGCACGCGCAACCGGATGTGATACCATTTATTGGCAACAAAGCGGCGGGCGCTCTTGGTCTCGTTTCGAGCGGCGTCTTGCCCATCGAGGCTTGAAATGCCGCACACCGCGCCGCCCCAGCCGCCGACGATCAGCGATGCGAATGTGTCATTCACGGGGAAGGTGAGCCCGCAGAAAAAATCGGCCCCGTCCACCCGCTTGGCGTCCAATTCCACCTCGTAGTTGACCTTGGGCAATTCGCCGGTGTAGGTGACGCCGGTGAGGGCTTCGCCAAACGGCAGAACGATCGTTCCATTTTCCACGAGCGGATCAGCGTGCCCGGCAAAATCGGAGGCTTCCCATCCCTTGAGGGATTTGCCGTCGAACAAATTGCGCCAGGCAGGTTTTGCGGGTTGTGTGGCAGGGGGCCGTGCGAGCGTTGTGCTTGCGAGTATTGCGCATGTGAGAATCGCCATCCACAGCGTCAATATTGGGTGCGTTGACAAAGCAGTGGCGCGGGCGACTCGCCCGTGCTCTTCACGCGAGAATAGATGGGTCTGCTGATCGGATTTACCTTGCATGCCAATGTTACGCATGCCAATGTGGAATTGCCCCCAAACGCCATTTAATTAACATGACCGTAACGTGAAATTGACCAGACCCTCTACCGCCCGTGGCTCGTGTCTTGCTTACGACGGCACGATGAAGATTGCGCCAAGGCCGGGAGCGGTTCGTAAAACGGCTCGCGGTCCGTATCGCTTGGCGGCCAACAAGATAATGCAATTCACCATCTAATGAGGTACTCTGATGCGGCGAACGATTCTAACCCTCTGCGCCATGGCCCTGTGGCTGCCCCTTCTTGGCGGTTGCCTTTATCACGATCATGGCGGCGACAGCGGACGCGGTGATGGTGATCGTTGGCGCGACCACGATCACTACGATCGTGGCTCGGACCATGATGAACACCGGCGGGACTGAATATAAGTGGCGGTTGTTCAATACGCCTTGAGAAGCACTGCCTTCGGAAACGCGCTCAACACGATTTGCCGATAAGGCACGCCCGCAATTGCTTCGTGTTGGGTACACCATTGGCAAAGGCCCACGCCGTGGCCATAGCCGTGGCCCTGGGTGAAGCGGATGTCGGTTGCGCTGTTGACGGGCCGGCAAAAGCTGCTGGGAAGCGTGGCGCCGCCGTTGGCGTCGGTGTTGATGGCCAGGCGCGTGTCTTCGCAGTTCAGGCGGTACTGGTAGCCGCGCGTGTCGGTGATGATGAAACTAGCCGGGCGGCCAAAATGGTTGGATGAAAGAATGTCGATGCGCAAGACCGGGCCGATGTTCGCCTCGGGCGCGTTGTTGTGGGCGCCCCACAGGCGAATGCGCCGGGTGAGTTCGGTGCGCGAAATTGTAACGGTCGGCCAGTTGAAGTAGGGCGATTCGGTGCAGCGCGGGCCGATGTTTTGCTCGGAGAGCGGCTCGATAGGCGGCTCACCGAAGGCGTCGCTGGCGTCTTGCGTCACTCCGCCGCAACAGGAACTGTAGTAGGCCTTGAAGATTTTCTCCTGGCCGGGCGCGCCATACGCCAGCACGATTCCGCGCGTCGCTTCGACCGCGGCGCGGCTCTTGGCCGACTCGGCATCCATTCCTCCATACATCATGCTGCGCGTGTCGGCGAAGAGATCGTATCCGCTGGCCGCCGCGTTGGTTCGCGAAACATAAACCGCGTACGTTCGCGCGACGACCGCCAGCGCACGGTAGGATTCCTTGTGCCAACTGGCATACATCTCCTTGGGCAAAACGCCCATGAGATAGCCGTCCACATCGACGTCATTGACCACATCGAATGTTCCGCCGCCCCTGGGGATGAAGCGGTACCGGCCCCGGTAGGCGTGTCCATCCACCCTCACCGTTCCATCGGAAGCCGGTTCCACGGTTAACTGGCCGAAACCGAGCCTGGCGGCGCCCAATTTCCAGCCCAAGGCGGTGAGGGAAACGGGGATTGCCGCGCCGGGGGAAATATCCAAGGGCTGCGCGGCGCCCGTTCCCACATGCACCGACGGCGCCTCGCTGGCGGTGAGATTGACGCGCGGCCGGTTCTCAAGTACCAGCACGCGCACCATCGGGGCGCCCGGCGCGCTTTCGGGAATGCTCTGCGCATGGTTGCAGCCCAATGGCAGAAGCGACAGCAGAATCGCCAGCCGCGTGGCTGAGGAACATGCGTGGTGTAAGAGTGGTTGAAGAGAGATGGGCACAATGGGCCAACGCCCCGTCCGTCGCACCATTCCCTGGGCAATCGCTTCCATGGCGTCCCTGCCTTGGAAAAATGTCTTCGCCAACCGCGCGGGGCGGCGATTCGGTTCTTAACGCTACACTTGCAAAGAAAGACTCACCACGGAGACACCGAAGCACGGAGGCGCATTCGACGGTCCCGTGGGCGTTTCCAAATCAAGTTTTTCCGATTACGCTTACGCAGGCTCAAAATCGTCCAATTATGGACGCTGTCATTCAGTAATGCCATTGCACGAGCGGCCCTCCGTGCCTCTGTGTCTCCGTGGTTGTCTTACCTTCGCGTATTTAGGCGCTATGCGTCGAGCTTTCGCAGCGTCATCCCCAGCGTGACCAGTTGCTGCTTGATTTCGCTGAGGCTGGTGTGGCCGAAATTCTTGCAGCCCAGGAGTTCGTCCTCGGTGCGGGAGGTGAGTTCGCCGACGGTGTTGATGTTGAGCCGTTGCAGCGCCTTGCGGCTGCGGACGGATAACTCAAGGTCCGCCACGGTTTTTCCCAGCATCTCCGGGGGGACGGCGTCGGCAGCGGGGGTTCGGCGGACGTCGGCGGCAGTCTTCGATTCGTCTGCCTGTTGACCCAGCCGCAGCCCCTTGCTCGCCAGCAGCGCCTTGATCTCGTTCAGGCTTGTTTCACCGAAGTTTTTGTATCCCAATAACTCGGGCTCGGTGGTTCGCAGAAGGTCGCCGATGCTGCGAAGATTCATCTTCTTGAGGCAGTTGCGGCTGCGGACGGACAACTCGAAATCGCTGATCGGGATATCGAGCACGATGTTCTTGCGGTCGCCGCGATGGTCAAAATCCTCGTCGTAGTACATCGAGCGGGCCGAGTCCACGTCCTTCTTGTAGAGCCGGGCGCGTTCGTGATTGGGGCTGGTGCGCAAGACCGCGTCCAGGCAGCGATGCGCCTCATCGTAATGGTTGTTGTCCTCGTACAGCACCGCCAGGTTCATCAGTGCATTAAGATGCACCGGCGGGCTGGTGGTCACCCGCTCGTATAGCTCGATCGCGCGGGCATCCTCGCCACGCCGGTCGTATAAGACCGCCAGGCTGAAACACGCCCGCTCGTGGTCGGGGTTTTCGCCAAGCGCACGCTCGAAATACTCGGCGGCCTTCTCGTGATTGCCCTGCTGATCGGCTTCCAGCCCGCGGCGGAAATACTCTTCGGAAGCCCGTTCGTTAATCGAAGCAACGGTCATTTCGCTCATAAGAAATCGATCCGGTATCGTGGCCTGGGGAGTGCTTCGCCACGCCGTTCCCGTAACGAAAACGGGAGGCGCAACGGCAGCAAACCTCCATTTGTATTTCCAAACCCCCAAGCTGTCAACCCGCCCCCGCGAACACTATCGAATGTCAACGGGGGAGCGGTCACCTTTCGCGGCATGGGCGAGACGCCACAGGCGTCCGGGATATGGCAAGTTTACGCGAATGGGTTCCAATGAGCCAAGGGAGAGCGTGGACAATAGGCAGGGGATCGCAGCGACGGCGGTTCCATG
>Ga0209483_1003295_pt1 | contig 10680 bp, 12 predicted proteins | sample NGEPerA_FD_184508 | JGI IMG/M metagenome (GOLD analysis project Ga0209483, IMG submission 184508) | Arctic peat soil microbial communities from the Barrow Environmental Observatory site, Barrow, Alaska, USA - NGEE PermafrostL2-A... | ecosystem: Environmental > Terrestrial > Soil > Wetlands >...
CGCCGGAAAATTACGACAGGCAGCTGTGGCCGCGAGCTGCGGCATGAGCAGCTGTACATTCAGCCGTGCCTTCAAAACAGCGTATGGACTTACCTTCAGCGAGTACCTGATGCGCTTCCGTATAGCGCGAGCCTGTCGACTTCTGCGGCAAGGGTCGCAAAGCGCAACTGGGGCAGGATTGGCCGTAGGCTTCGAAGATCCGTCACACTTCGCACGAACGTTTCGCAAGCTGCTGGGAACGTCACCGTCGTCGTACCAACAGCAGAAGCGACCAGGTGGTTCGATGTTCGCGGAGCGTCGCCGTCTGCCTTCGGAGCGGAGGATAGGGGTTTCGCCGACGATTCGACGGGCACCGCGGGGCGCCGCGCCTCTGGTGGAAGGGCATGCTGTCGTCAGCGAAAAAAAGGGCGCCTCGCAGAAACCGGCGAATTTGTAACCGCACCCTGTACTGCGCACGGACCCTCTGATCTGGTGCTTGCAACGTAACCGGTAACCCTGCGGCGTTCTTGCCCGTGACCAAGATCTATACCAGAGTCAAGGGCGGCTATAGCGCAGCGTTCGATTGATGGAGTTGAGATCAAACCCTTCGGGGTCGAAGGCGCCACCGATCCAAATGAGCATGCTGTCATGCTCGTCGTGCTTGGGGTCGGTGATAGCGGAGAGGAATTCGAGGTACCCCATGACTTCGCCGACGTCTTCCGGTGGAGCCGCGCGCGCACCGGCGAGGCACAGCGGATAGAACCAATCGGGATTGGGTCGGGGGACGGCTTTTACGTCGCTGTGATGTCGCCAGCTATCACCGAAGTCGTATTCGTACACGAACTGGTGAACGGAGTCTCCGAGCACGGCGGCGAGCGTGTGGTTGTTTTCATTCAACATTTGCAGCTCAGCCAGGTCAGCATGCGAGGAACTGAACGTTCGATCGCCGATCTCAAAGCCGTGCAGGTGGGAATTAGTCCATCCCATCACGAGTTGCAGCAGATCGTGCAGTTTTGGCAGGGTCATCGTGGCGGGCACGAGTGTCGGATTGTAGTGGCAGTTATCGCGGTCGCGTGCAAAAAGCTATCAACAGGAAACCGGTCGCAATCAGAGCGACGCCCAGCAGTGGCCACGGCCGTATCTGCTCGTGCAAGAGCATCGCACTGCCTGCATAGACCAGAATAAACGTCAACGCTGTGAACGCGCAGCATCACTGCGATGACGTCAAGCACCTCGTCCTTCGTTGAAACACGGCACTAAGATGTCGAGGATCAAATCTGGCTTACGCTCTCATCTGGAAACGCGCGATATCGTAGCATACGGACAGCGGCCCGCCTGGAGCCGCCTTGGAGTTTGAGGGAGCCGCCTTTGGACAATGAATCGCAGCCAATGACCGTGGCTCGCACGCACGTGCTGCGCTGGTTGTTCGGCTCCGCGCTGCTGCTGCGATTGCTCTACCCGTTCTTTAGTTCACCGCTCGAGCGGCTGTTTTCCGACCCGGCGCGCCATTGGGATAACGCGCTGCATTTCTTGCATCCAGGCGTGATGGGCAGCGGTGATCCTTACCTGTATCAGGTGTGGTTATTCGCTCTGCAACAGCTGGCGGGTCAATCCACGTCATGGGTACTGCTGGGCTGCGGAGTGCTGTGCGCGGCAATGCCTTACGGTTGGTATCGGGCGTTGCGGGAGTTGCTGCCGGCATCATGGGCTCTGGGGGCAGGCGTACTGTTCGCGTTGGTCCCGAGTTTTCTTGGAATGTATGGGTACTTCATGAACGAAACGCTCGTCATGAGCCTTACCGGATTTGCGTTTTGGCTGACTTTGCGTGCCCGACGAAAAGGGGCGGTGGGTGCATTCGTCGCTGCCTGTGCGCTGTGGATCGCGGTGGTGTTTACGCGTGTGGTACTCGGCCCGATCGCGCTGCTTTGCCTGCTGTGGATTGCGCTGCGCTCGCCACGACCATGGCTCAAGTTACTGTGGGGTTTGGCGCTGTTCGCGGCCATCGCCGTGCCTGCCGGTCTGCACTGCCGGGACGCACTCGGCTTTTTCGCACCGTTCGGCAACCCATACCTGGCCGAGATCTACCGTCATAGCGGCGAGAAGAACATCACTCTCGATTACGGGCCACAAGGACGCTACGGATTTGGTAGTCCAAGCTTCTATAACCCGACGTTTTATCCATTCTCAGACTGGATGACCGATCGCGTAGGCGAGGTTGCAGTGACCATCGACACTACGCTCGGGCGCGCGAGCTGGATTCAGGAGGATCGGCGCATCCGCGCCGCGCGTCGATTCTCGAAACTCCAGGACTTTTGGGAGAATCTAATGTTCCTGGGCTTCGGTCAGCCTTGGCCCGCGATCGATCGCGATACACTGGTAGGCGCGTTGACCGTCTGGACACGCTGGCTATGGCCAGCAGTCATCGCTGCGGTGGCTTTCGGCATGGCCCGTCGACAATTTGTCGGGCGAGAACGGCTGCTGCCGATCTGCGGACTATTGATGATCGCGCTGCTTGCGCTTCAGCAGAGGGGCATTATCGAAGGCCGCTATCGCTTGCCCGTCGACCCGATCATTCTCGCCGCGCTGGTTGTACAGTGCTATCGAATATGTCTGCGCCGAAGGACCGCACAGCTACAGTACTGAGTGATCAACGGCAAGCTGCGATACAAATGCCCGCAGCTTGCCGGATGGATCCGGCACGATCGCATCGACCAATCGCACTTCGATCGTGGCGGCGCCGAGTTCCGATCGGAGGGCATTGACTATCGGCTGTGGCCCGACTTGTGCGAATCGACTCGATGGAACAATGAAAAGTTTGAATTGTCCGATTGCCAACTGCCGCAACTGGTATTGAATGATTGCATCGGCGAACTGAGTCATAAGTACCAGCGCGCCGAGGGCCCCAGTGTTCGGCCGTCTGCAAGCACCAGCAAATCGTTGGCGCGGCCCTCGATCACGGCAAGCAACTGAAACGGATGTCCACAGGGGCACTGCTGCGCCGAAGCTGCCGTTCGCGCAAAAGTCCAAAATATGAAAACCAGGGCGTCCGCTGGACTGGAAATGCCGTGAGCCGCAGCACTTTGTCCCGCAGACGCCGGCCGTTGCTCAAATACGGTCGCAGGGATTGTGCCTTGCGCCATTGGTCGTGATGGCGGTCGATGTGAAATATGAACGGCTCGCCGGTGGCCCCGAGGTTCTGATGGTCACCAACTCGCAGGGCGCGTCGAGGGATTGTATGGCCGCTCCGGCCGCGCGCATGAGGCGTTTGTCGACAATGGGCAATGATGAAAGATCGGGCAAACCCCGGAATGCCGCGACGCTTAGGCCGTGCGCAGCATAGAGATCACGGTAGAAAGGAACGCGCGAGCCGGCGTGACGCACGAGCGAGCATAATTGCCGATTCTGGCTCGCCAACAGGGCAGCGGGAGTGCGCGCTTCATTGAGAAGCATCCGCGCCAGGTAAGCGGCCCGTCTGGTCATTGCCGGCGAACTATACACACGCGCACTGCCGTGTGCGCCGACTTGTTCCGGGGTATCCTAGCCGTGAAAACTGCATCGACAGAATGTGGACGGCCATGAATGCATCATCCGCGGTAACGCACATTCGATCGCACAGGTGAACCTCACGCATGTAGCGCTTTGGTTGAGTGCAATTGCGCTGATCGCAGTCGGCTTCATGGCGACCATTGTTCCGGGCCTGCCCGGTGTGCTGGTGATGTATGCAGGCATGTGGCTGGCGGCCTGGATCGATGATTTCACCAGGATGGGCTGGCCGACGCTGACAATACTGGGCGCGCTGGCGGCGCTGGCGCTGGTGGCCGATCTGATCGCAAGTGCCCTGGGAGCCAAACGCGTGGGCGCCAGCCGGCTGGCATTGATAGGAAGCGTAATCGGCGGCATTGCCGGTATTCCCTTCGGTCTGCCTGGCGTGGTTGCCGCCCCGTTCCTGGGCGCCGTAGCCGGCGAGCTGATCGCGCGGCGACGGTTGGCCGTTGCCGCGCGAGTTGGATTTGGCACCTGGATCGGCCTGGCTTTCGGTACCTTGATCAAACTTGCCCTGGCCGTGAGCATGTTGGGCGTGTTCGCTGTGAGCTATTGGCTCTAGGACTTACTTGGGCCGGTCGAAATTGTCCAGCAGCTGCTCCAGCGCCGCGGCCGCCAGGGCAACGTCCTACGCCGGCATGCGTCCTTTGATCGGCAGTCGCGACGGCGCAATCTGCTGTAATCGCGGCACCATCAATTGGGAGATCAAAAAAAGTGAAAACCAGTCTGCGCGCCACCATGGGCATAGTTGCGCCGGCACCGCCGCTTGAGTTCGGCGATCACGGCCTCGAGACTGCGTCCGGTGTCGAACACATCGTCGACCAGCAGCAGCGCATGCTCAGCGGTCAGTCGCGACACCAGATAGTCCAGGACGTGAACCCGCACCGTCTTGTTGTGGTGTTCGATACTGGTAGAGGACGACGTGCGAATCGCGATGTGATCGGCAGGAATGGCGAGATTTCGAGTACCTCCTGGACGGCTATTCCGATCGGCGTGCCGCCACGCCACATCGCCGCCAGGAGCGTGGCCTGAAGCCGCTGCGCACGATCAGCCGGCCGAGTTCCATGGAGTCCCGCAACAGTGACTCGGCCGAAATAAATAGCTTGGCCAAGATATTTCGCCGCTAATCCAGCAGCGGCGTCAGCCACGTCGATATGTCGTCGATCTCACCGACGCACACTTCGTGTTGCATGGGGTAATCCTTCCATTGCACCGCGCAGCCCTGTTGCAGCAAAGTGTCGCGCGACAACTGCCCGTATTGGACCGGTCGCAGACGTTCTCGGGAGTAAGGTCATCTCCTCGGAACAGCACCAGACTGCCAGCGCGGCCAGGGCGACAGTTATTTCTCGGACATCACACCTAAAAGCTTCTTCACGTCCTCTGTTCTGATCAGTATTGCGCCGGGTTCCTCCACCGGCCACGACAGATATTTTATTCGCACCATTTGCTCAATGCGTGATCGATTCTTCTGGAATATTTCGACACGCCCGTTTCTATCGACATTGTCCGCGCCGAAGTGATCTTCGAGCGCTTCGCGGCTGATGGCGCAAGCAACAGCATCACCGAGCGTCGACCCGCTGAATTTTACGACGTCCCGATGAAAATCGTAGATCGCAGGCGGATTATTGAAGGTGAGATTGACTCCAGGCAGCGAGTCACGAGTACTGTTCAGGATCTTGAGCGCGAGATCGCGACTGTCCGGGGCTACCTGACTCATCCCTTCCAAAAGCAGCTGGCGCCACTTTTGACCGCGCTGGATCGCTTCCTCCCAAGCCGACTTCAATTCGTGTGGCCGCTTTTGTGCGAGCGCTTCGAACAGCGCGGCAGCTTGTTGCAGGTCCTTGTCTCGTTTTGCCACTTCGGGGCGGCGGCGGGAAACAATAAGCTTGTGGACTGCATAGCGTTCCGGCGCGGGAACCCGCACCTGAACCCCGGCGCCGTGCAATATTACGGCGGCCTCTGAATCGTGAATGAGAAAGTCGAGGAAGCGTAACGGTTGCGCGTGTGTTTGAAGAGCGGGAAGGGCTTGGGGGGCGTCGGTGTCCGGGCCCTCATTCGGCGTGAGAAAGTCGACACGGACGGCCCCTTTTCCAGCGTAGCTCACGACCAGGCGGTTGTCGTGCACGTTTGGCACTTCGCGAAAGGTCTTGTCGACCTGTCGCAGAATCTCAAGGACGGGACGTGTGCGGTCATTCACGGCTACCGATACGTTCGTAAATTGCGCCACGTCAATGTCGATTGTTTGGAGAGTGGCTTGCGGTAGCCTTGTGCCCAGCATCGCCGAGTAGGTTTGATATGCCATTGTTCCGACGAGCACGCCTTGAAGCCTGAAGACACCGGCCTTTGCGAGCGCGTGTATGACGTCGCCCATTTGTGGAATTGGCCGGGGCAGTCCAAATGATCGCACAAGAGTTGATACCAACGAGCGACGTTCACGTTCATCATCGCGAGCCTGCTTGTGGTGGGCGATCCGTTCCAGTAGCTCAGGGGTTTCCGGCCCCACGTATTTCTGCGTGCGGCCTTGAGGGGATTGTGCCTGAAAGTACCAATACCGCCGCCCCTTGATCGCTTTCGATGTAAAGGCCCCCTCTTGAGGAAATGCCTCGTTAAATGCGGTGGTAGCGCCGCGTTCGAGCAGCTCTGCATAGATCGTTTGCATTATCAGGGGTGGGGCAGGCATCGTAAATCGCCGTTATACGCGGATCGCGAGTGAAGTATAACTAAGTATACTCACTTTGCAACTTGAATATAACTTCACATTTTGACTACTTTTCCGACCATCACTGCACAAATTGCGCTGACCCTCGCGGGCGCCCACGTCGGCGATATCTTCATGAGCCTGATCCACACCGCCGAACTGAACCACATCGCCCCGTTCGACTATCTCGTTTCCTGCAGCGCGACGCTGCCGCACTCGCCGCAAACCCGCTGATTGGATGCCCTGGAACTACCAGGCGACCGTTACACGACGCGACCCCGGCCCTGATCCGCCCGAATAGGCTCATCCGCCCCTAAAATACTTGCGTCAAGCACGGCTACCGGAAGGACAGGGTATTCTGTGCCATAGGCGATTCTCGGAGCCTGGCACTAGCCCGATCGTGCTGGTGAACCTCACGCATGCAGCGCTCTGGTTGGGCGCAATTGCACTGATGGTAGTCGGCTTCATGGCGACCGTTGTGCCGGGCCTGCCCGGTGTGTTGGTGATCTATGGTGGCATGTGGCTGGCGGCCTGGATCGATGATTTCACCAAGCTGGGCGGCCGACGCTGACGATACTGGGCGCGCTGGCAGCACTGGCGCTGGTGGCCGATCTGATCGCAAATGCCACGGGAGCGAAACGAGTAGGCGCCAGCCGGCTGGCGTTGACAGGAAGCCTGATCGGCGGCGTTGCCGGTATTCGCTTCGGTCTGCCTGGCGTGGTTGCCGGCCCGTTCCTGGGCGCCGTAGCCGGCGAGCTGATTGCGCGGGGAGGGTTGCTCGCTGCCGCGCGAGTTGGATTTGGCACCTGGATCGGCCTGGCTTTCGGCACCCTGATCAAATTTGCCCTGGCCGTGAGCATGTTGGGGGTGTTCGCCGTGGGCTACTGGCTCTAGGACTTACGTCCTTTTGCCGGCTGTCACCAAGCCTCGTCGCTCGCGACCGTGGACAACAATGTGGTTGGTGCGCGCGAAGATGCGGCAACAGTCGACGTCAAGGTACTGCGGGAACAGGCGAAGACGACGCAGCCGCCAGTGCCGATGCGGCGTTGGCGCTGACCAAGGCGAATGCCAAGGCGCCCCGGGCATCCCTCGACTAGGCTGGATCGAAGAAGTCTTCTCCGACGGGCTTGTGCTCGAGGATCTCTTCACGACTCAATCCCTGGATCTCGTGCGGAAAGACCAGCCAGTGCTCGGTATCCTTGAGGTAATAGTCGGGGATCCGAGCACTGCGATTGCGCGCGGATTTGTAATAGACCGTTGCGATGCGGATATTGTCCGGCAGATTGCGCCGGCAACGCCGCTTGAGTTCGGCGATCACGGCCTCGAGACTGCGTCCGGAGTCGAACACATCGTCGACCAGGAGCAGCGCGTCCTCAGCGGTCAGTCGCGACACCAGATAGTCCAGGGCATGGACCCGCACCATCTTGTTGTGAGTGTCGATGCTGCTATAGGAAGACGTGCGAATGGCAATGTGATCGGCGTGAATGGCGTGGTATTCGAGTACCTCCTGAACCACTATGCCGATCGGTGTGCCGCCGCGCCACATGGCGACCAGAAAGGTGGGCCTGAAGCCGCTGCGCACGATAAGCCGGGCGAGTTCCATCGAATCCCTCAGTAGCGAATCGGCCGAAATGAACAGCTTGGTCATGAATCCAGCCGTTATGCCAGTCGCTGGCGCAGCCACGCCGCTATGTCAGCGAGCTCTTGCGTACACACTTCGTGTTGCATGTCGTATTCCTTCCACTGCACGGCATAGCCCTGCTGCAGCAGGGCATCGCGCGATAACATTCCGTATTGAACAGCCACCACCGGATCCTGGCGGCCGTGGCACATGAGGATGGGTGTGCTGTGGTTGATCTCGCTCACCTCGATCGCAAGCCGCTGGCGCAATGGCAGATACGCCGAGAGAGCCAGGATGCCGGCCAGCGCTTGTTCGCAGCGCAGTCCGCTATGCAGGGCCATGGCGCCTCCCTGAGAGAAGCCTGCGAGCACGATTCGATTGGAGGGGATTCCCAGGGCGCGTTCGCGCTGCAGGTATCTGCCAATGCGCGTGGCGGCATCGGCAATGCCATCGGCGTCCTCGGCGGAGTCGATTGACAGGAGCTTGATGTCGTACCAGGCGCGCATTGCCAGGCCATGATTGAGCGACACCGCCCGTACGGGTGCATGCGGAAACACGAAGCGTACGGCCAATGCCGGCGGCAGTCGCAGGTCGGGCACAATGGGCACAAAATCATGGCCATCGGCACCCAAGCCATGCAGCCAGATGACGCTCGCGGTTGCTGCAGCGGTACCGGGCGAGAGCAGCACAGCGTCTTCTTCCTCGCTCAGGCGATAGCTCATGGAACCTGCCGCGAAATCATGCGATGGCCTCGTTGGGATTGCCTACTGCATTATCGGGCAAATTCGCAGCAAACGCCTGCCGTTTGCCGCTCAGGCCGCGTTCGATCGCGGATTGCGCGAGGCGTGCTGCCCGACCAATAATGCACCTGCCTGCCAATGTCGCTCACAATCATGTCCTCAAACGGATACCTTTGGGTCTGCGCCGCGTTTGCTTTGGCGATGCCAGTGGCCGCACGGGCCGACGCGCCGTTCTCGTTCGATTCGGCGCCCGGTCGGCTGCCCAAGGATGTGGTGCCACTCGACTACACGCTCGATCTGATACCGAACATCGCTGCCAGGACCTTCTACGGCTCCGAACAGGTGGCGCTGCAATTTCGCTCGACCTCCGCGACCATAACCTTCAATTCCCTCAATGAGTCGCTGCGCGATGTTCGCCTGGACGGCAGACGCGTCCGGAGCGTGGCCTCGGACGAGGCGCGGCAATTGACGGTGGTCACGCTTGCCTCCCCGGGCACGGTCGGACTGCACACACTGAGTTTTGCCTATGCGGGAAAGATTGAGACCCTGTCGCGGGGCCTGTTTGTCCAACCCTATACCGGCGACGACGGCAAACAGGGGCTGATGTTATCGACCAAGTTGGAATCAACGGATGCGCGGCGCATGTTTCCTTGCTGGGACGAGCCCGCATTTCGCGCCACGTATCAGTTGAGTATCACCGTGCCCGCTGAATGGGCGACGATTTCCAACATGCCGATCGCCACACGCGTGCTTCACGGTAAGTCCTCGACCACGACTTTCATGCGTTCGCCGAAGATGCCTACCTATCTCGTGGAATTGACCGCCGGTGCGTTGGGCTCCATCAGCGCCCGGGATGAGGGCGTCATGCTTGATGTCTGGACAGTGCGCGGCCAGGAGCATGACGGCGAGACCGCCCTGGCCAATGCGCAGCAGATCCTCACTGACTACAACGACTATTTTGGCTATCCGTTCCCGCTGCCCAAGCTCGACTCCATCGCCATCCCCGGAGGATTCACCGGGGCGATGGAGAACTGGGGCGCGATCACCTACAACGATCAGATCCTGCTGGTGACACCTTCCACTACCACCGGTTCGCGTCAAGCCGTGTTCAGCGTGCAAGCGCATGAAATGGCGCACCAATGGAATGGCGACCTGGTCACCATGGGATGGTGGGATGACATCTGGCTGAATGAAAGCTTTGCCTCATGGATGGCGGCAAAGGAAACCGCGCGCCGTAACCCGGACTGGAACTGGTGGGAGGGAAGGGATGCGGACAAGGAAGATGCGATGAGTGCCGATGCATTCACCGCCTCGCACGCCATCCAGCAACATGTGGTCGACGAACTGCAGGCGACCGCCGCATTTGATCCGCAGATCACGTATCGCAAGGGACAGGCAATCCTGCGCATGTTCGAAGCCTACATCGGCCCCGACACCTTCCGTAGCGGGATTCGCAGCTACATCAAGGCACGGGCGTTCTCGAATGCGACCACGGCAGATCTGTGGGACGCGCTGAGTCTTGCGAGCGGCAAGAATGTGCAGGCAATACTGGCCGGATGGACCGAACAGGCGGGTTACCCGCTGGTCAGCGTTACAGCCACCTGTGATGCGGCCGGCGCACGCACGCTCAGGCTCTCGCAGCAGCGTTTTCTGCTGACCGGGACCGATCCGGCTCAGTCGCACTGGAGCATTCCACTGCAGATTCGCGACGGCGCAGATGGCGTACCGCAAGCACTGCTGTTGACGCAGGACGGGCAGCTCGCATCCGCTGGCCGGTGCGAGCAGCCGCTGAGCGTCAATGCCGGTGCCATCGGCTTCTACCGCGTCCGTTATGACTCCGCGACGCTGAACGCCAATATCAAAGGTTTTGATCGTATTCCGGCTGCTGATCGCCTTGCGCTGCTTGATGACGAATGGGCGCTGGTGCAAGCCGCGACTGAGCCGCTGTCGGGCTACCTGACGCTTGCTGCCGCGATGGCTACCGACCTGGACCCGAGCGCGTGGCAACAAGTTATCCGAGCGCTTGAGACCATCGAGTTCGACACACGCGGCACGACCGGTCACGATGCGTTCGCAGCTTACGCGCGTTCGATTGGCAC
>Ga0209483_1003296_pt1 | contig 10679 bp, 7 predicted proteins | sample NGEPerA_FD_184508 | JGI IMG/M metagenome (GOLD analysis project Ga0209483, IMG submission 184508) | Arctic peat soil microbial communities from the Barrow Environmental Observatory site, Barrow, Alaska, USA - NGEE PermafrostL2-A... | ecosystem: Environmental > Terrestrial > Soil > Wetlands > Peat...
CCAGGTGAAGGTAGCTGAGGACGCTTCACCCACCGCACCATTCAACACGCGGCCATCTATTGAACAACCGTACTATGACATTTCAAACCAGGCATGGCGCGACCGCTCCTTTGCGCCATGGCCGCTGGCAGCGTGGGTGGAATTTACGTTTGATGGGCTGCCGATCCGCATTGGCAGTGTGGTGCAAACGCTGCAACGCGTCACCAGAATCGGCGGCATCTATCAGCCGCTCGTCGTCACTCCAGCCATTGGAGTTCGCATGGCGCCCGAAGCGCGCATTCTGCCACTCGATGGATCGGCATTGCCGGTTAGAGTAACTGTGCACGCTACGCACGCTGCGTCGGGAACCATTACGCTGAATCTGCCGGAGGGCTGGCACGCCTCACCATCTGAAGCACAGTTTAATTTGAAGGCCGGAGTTGATTCAGCGCCCATCGTGTTTTCAGTGGCGCCGGCCAAGGTCGCAACCGGCGTCTACAACGTCGAGGCGGTTGCGCATTCCAACGGACACGAATTTAAAACGGGCTGGCAGACCATCGGTTACCCCGGCATTCAGCCCTACAACCAATACGAGTCCGCAAAACTCGAGACGCGCAAGGTTGACGTGAAACTCGCGCCCGGATTAAAGGTCGGTTACATTATGGGCCCGGGTGACGAAGTTCCAGAAGCGATTGAGGAACTTGGGGTCGCGCCCCATTTGCTGAGTGATGCAGAACTTGCCGCAGGCGACTATTCTGAGTGGAACGTTATCGTCGTCGGTATCCGCGCATACTCTACGCGTCCAACCGTCGCCGCATCGCAAGCGCATCTTGATGAGTTCGTCCGTAGCGGTGGAACGCTCATTGTGCAATACCAGAGCGAAACTTTCCCTGCACCACTGCCGCTCGCCATCGGCCGCACGCCTCAGCGCGTCGTCGACGAACAGTCGCCGGTCAAACTGCTCGAACCTGCCAATCCTCTACTCAACTGGCCCAACAAAATTGCCACCGCCGATTTTCATGGCTGGGTAGAAGAGCGCGGCCACTCGTTCCTTGACTCGTTTGATCCCGGCTACACAGCACTTACTGAAACTGCCGATCAAGGTCAGGACCCGCAGCGCGGCGGACTTATCGTCACGCATCCCGGAAAGGGAACTTACATATATGTTGCCTACGCACTCTATCGCCAACTGCCGGAGCTTGTACCCGGCTCATATCGACTGCTTGCGAACATGCTGAGCGCCGGTACACACGCGCAATAATCGCAATTCACAATCTATTCACATCGCAGTGCGCAGAAGATCCCGCATAAACACATGCGGGATTGCCTGCGCGAGTCATTAACTATTTGATTCTGCAAGCAGCTTGCGATCGCAATCCCACTCCCTCAGTGCGCGATTGCAAATTGTTAAACCTCTGTGAATTCGTCAAATATTCATATGATTCTGCGAGTCTGAATCTCGGAAGTAATCACATTCATTGCTGAGTTGTTTCCATACATTGTTCTCAACGCAATGCTGATGCAGTTGTGCACTACATGATCTTCAAAGACCTAAGCATGCGAAGAACATAAAGCGTCTGCCTGCAAGAGGACGCAAAAACGATTTCACCAATCCAGAGAGGATGAAGGCTCAAATGAAATTCAGACTCAACACTGTTGCAGCCGGAATATTGGCAGCCAGTCTCGTTGTTTCGTACGCGAGCTCCAGCGGCCAAACGGCACCGGCGAAAAAACACGTAGCCACAAAGAAAGCTAAAACACCTCCAGGGCCGACTGTCGAAGAGCAAATCCAGCAGCTCCGCCAGGAATTTCAGGGACAGATCGACGGCCTGAAGACCAGCCTTGCCGACAAGGACACGCAGCTGAAGCAGGCGCAACAGTCCGCAGCCGATGCACAGGCGGCGGCAGCCAAAGCCCAGGCAGCGGCAGATGCACAACAGCAGGCGGTAACCCAGAACGCGAGCGCTGTTTCCACTCTGCAGGCCACTGTGGACGATGTGAAGAACACAAACGCCTTGGTGGTTTCTTCTTTTACAGATGACATCGGCGCCGTCAAGAAATCGATTGCGAACCCGGACGTCATCAACTTCAAGGGCATCTCGATCTCGCCGACAGGCAGCTTCCTTGCGGCTGAATCTGTTTGGCGCCAGGGTGCAACGGGCGGCGACATCAACACACCATTTACTGGCGTTCCGTTAAACAACTCAGATGCCTCGCAACTGAGCGAGTTCTTCGGTTCTGGTCGTCAGTCGCGTATTGCCATAAAAGCTGTAGGCAAATTGCCCAAGATGACTTTTACGGGTTATTACGAACTGGATTGGCTCAGCGCCGGCGTCACATCGAACAGCAACCAGAGCAACAGCTACACGCTCCGCCAGCGCCAGCTTTGGGCTGACGCTCTGTTCTCGAATGGCCTGGATGTTTCCGGTGGCCAGGGATGGTCGCTCGCTACCGAAACCACTGCGGGCGAAGCTCGCGGAACAGAAATCCTTCCTTCGACAATCGACGCGCAGTATACGGCCGGCTTTGTTTGGACGCGCCAGTATAGCTTCCGCGTTTCAAAGACGATTGGCAGGAAGTTTTTCCTCGGCGCCTCAGCGGAAAATGCTGAAACACTCAACCCCGCCGGCTCCAACCTGCCAACCAACTACCTCCTCGGTTCCGGCGGTACGGGTGGCGGTCTCTACAACCTGAACGCCAACTACTCCTTCAACTACGCTCCCGACATTATCGTGAAAGCAGTTCTCGAGCCAGGTTGGGGTCACTGGGAACTGATCGGCATCGAGCGCACGTTCCGCGACCGCATCTATCCCAACGCCCCCTCTTCATCCGCGGGTGCGTATAACGACAAGGAGATCGGCGTCGGTGTTGGCGGCGGCTTCCGCGGTCCGATCTTCAACAAGAAGGTCACCGTCGGCCTCAAGGGACTCTGGGGCCAGGGCGTGGGCCGCTATGGATCATCAACCATTGCCGACGTAACAGTTCGCCCGAACGGTACGCTCTCTCCGCTCCATGGGTTCTCTGCCCTCAGCACAGTTGAGCTCAACCCCACTCCGCGCCTGAACATTTACCTTAACTATGGCGCTGACTACATCGACCGCGATTACGTGCTTAGCGGGACTACCCAGGTTGGCTATGGTGCGCGCAGCACCAACATGTCAGGTTGCCTGGTTGAGCCCGTCTCAGCCGCCGGCATCCCTGCCGCAGCACCCATTGCTCCGGCAAACTGCGGAAGCAACAACAAGGACGTGCAAGAGTTCACCGCAGGCTACTGGTACAACTTCTACAACGGTCCCAAGGGACGTCTTCGCCAGGGCATTCAGTACGGCTGGTTTGAGCGCGACCTCTGGTCCGGTGCGGGCGGCACGACCAACCCAGGTGGCGGCGCCAAGGGCGTCGACAACATGGTGTGGACTTCGCTTCGCTACTACCTGCCGTGAACCCTGGCCTTCAAGGCCGACCAAAGAAGAAAGGCAGTCCGCGTCGCGGGCTGCCTTTCTTCTTTTATACGCACCGAATTCTCCGTTCCCTGCCTACACTACCAACGCCAACTCAATCAGTTCCTCTGCCTGTGCGACGTTCAATCCCCTGCCCCGTAACTCTTCGACCCCAAGAGCGAATAGAATCAGCGCGCCAAGCTTTGCGCGTGGGTTGGGAGCAGAAACGATGTCGTTTGCCTGTTCCAAAATCTCATTTAGTGCACGATTCGTCGCCAGATCTTTCTCAATTGCCTCTATCAATGCTTGAGATGGTGTCTGCTGAAAATAGACCATCACGTACATTGAATTGACCTTGAGATCCGTCCCCTGAAATCCATTTCCGAATGAAAAGCTCCACTCCTGTGTCGGAACACGTGGAGGAATCGTCTGGCAGGGCGGGCTCGTCACTGGCTCGCCGCACGACCAATAAAGATACGGCTGAACGTGGTTGAATGGCCCAACGTTGATATTCGGCGTAGGCACCACTTGAGTTCCAACCGCCAGGCCGAACTGGTTGTAGTAAAGATCGCCCATAGGGCTGTCGGTACAGCCGAAGTTCCCGCATCCACCATCGTCCGGAGGCAACTGCCAATCTTGTCGTCCGAGCCATCCCGTACCGTTGTACGCGTTCATGCCATTGATCCAATTGCTGGCGTTGCTCGCGTCATAGGCCGTGTTGTTGGCCATCGAACCATCCGGCGCAATGCACGGAATTCCAGGCGGAAACACAGTGGCAGCTTCCGGTGGAACAAAGCTCGCGCACTGCGCCCCGAACGACTGAGTCCGCGCCAGATTCGCATCTGCCAGAAAGGTCACGTTCACCGGAGCAGGATCGTAAACCAGTTGTCCATCAGTGCTGACTTGGAGATCACCAACGCCTGCAGACACCCAACTCACAGGCACCGTGTCGTTATACTCCGACGTCACTTTCCCTTTGATCATCGGCAGCACATACATGTAATGGTTGTTGGTGTTCGCGCCGGTCCATCCCGTGTTGAACGAAAATGTGTGGAATCCCGTTCCGTCTCCCGCAGACGTTTTTGACCAGTAAAGATAAGGTTGGAAATTGCGGAACGGGCCTGCGGACGAGTGAAGAATCGGAACAGCCGTATTGGGCCATCTGAGCCCCAGAGACTTCTTCAGGTTGTAAAGCCCTGCCATGTCTGCCACTGTGCAACCATACCCGAAGCGGTCACCGCCGGGGCCAGTGGAGGTGCAGTTGGCATCCTGCGGATTCGTAACGTCCGTCGGGCTAGTCGGCAATGTCGAAGTAGTGTGGCCAAGATACCCAACTCCCAGGTTGAAAGCCTGCGTGTTCAACGCGGTGACCCATGCGATGGCCGTCGAGTAGTTCATCGCCCCACCCGGACTGATGGTCGTAATGCCTGCCTGCGATGCGATGGATGCTCCCTCCGGAGTACCAGCTAGGTTCGCATTGGCAAGCCATCGCGCCTGAAGATGTGCATCATAGACGGTCTTGCCGTCCGCGCTCGGTATTAACTGCGCCGACGCCCCAGCCAAAAAAACGCATGCCCCGCCCAATGCCAAAAATTTCTCCGTAAAGGATACCTTTGTTCGCATTCGAGTGTAGTTGCGAAAATACCGGCCAGCACCTTTCGAGAAGAGGATCTCGACCAAAACTCCAGAGATATTCAAAACGACCTCCCAAGACATAGTTCAGGAATTGAGCGCGCCCAGTCATATCTATCAGCTCCCGCTTTTTATTCGGGGATTGCAGGAGCCAAATCGAATCCAAGCGGGAAGTTCGTGCGGTGAAGCGAATTTGTGGGAGCCTAACGAGGTGGAAAGCAGTTCAAGCCCGCAATGGTGTGTCATTTCTAACACCGAACTTATTCAAACGGCAATCAATTTGTTTACCAAAGTAAAAGGCCCGGAGCAAATGCTCCGGGCCTTTCGTTTTGCTTACGTTCAGTGCAGCTATTCTGCGGCTGCTTCAGCCTGTTTGGTCGTTGCCACGGTCCACTCCGGTGCGCCAACCTTGAAGCGCGCAAAGCGGCGCACGGTGATGTTCTCACCCAGCTTGGCGACCTTCTGCGCAATCAGTTCCTTGATGCTGACGGACTGGTCCTTGATGAAGGGCTGCTCAAGCAGGCAGACTTCCTCGTAGAACTTGGCCATCTTGCCATCAACGATCTTCTCGATCACCGGTGCCGGCTTACCCGTAGCAGCAGCCTGGGCGCGATAGATTTCCTTCTCGCGCTCCATATCCTCAGGCGTCACATCTTCAGCGCGAACATAACGCGGATCGCTGGCCGCGATGTGCATCGAGATATCTTTCAGCAGCTCCTGGAAGTCGTCAGTGCGCGCTACGAAGTCGCTTTCGCAATTGACCTCGACCAGTACACCGAGCTTGCCGCCCGCGTGAATGTAGGGATACACCGAGCCGTCGTTCGTTGAACGAGAGGCCTTTTTCTGCGCTGAAGCCATGCCGCGCTTGCGCAGCACGACAAATGCATCTTCGATGTTTCCATTCGCTTCCTGCAAAGCCTTCAGGCAGTCGCCCATCGGGGCTCCGGATTTCTCACGAAGCTCTTTTACCAATTTGGCATCAATCTTCTCACTCACTGTAGTCATCTCTCTCTTCCCGGCGTCGAACCAATTTCCTGTAGGGTCAAGCCGTGCTTCTGACATAAGAAAAGCGTGGCACCTGAACCCGGGCGGCCACGCTCGTCTCAGTATGCGCACTTGCGTGCGCAGATTTGATTAAAGAGCACCCTCAGCCGCGTCGGCCGTTTCCAGGGCTGCCACTGCAGCAGGCGCCTTGCGGATTCCGCCGCCAAGCACTGCTTCAAGGTCCACTTCCACGTCTTCAGCGGGAGCGGCTGCTTCTGCGGCAACTTCTCCCTCAGCCTGCACAGGAGCTTCCTCGGCAAATGCCTTGTCGCCAACCATGTTCACGCCTTCGGCTGCCGAATCGGCGATCTTTGAAGTGAACAGGCGAATGGCGCGCAGCGCGTCATCGTTGCCCGGAATCACGTAATCCACCACCGTAGGATCGCAATTGGTATCCACCACCGCGACCACGGGAATGCCCAGCTTGCGCGCTTCCTTTACGGCAATGGCCTCGTTGTTCGAGTCCACAATGAAGATCGCATCCGGCAGTCGCTTCATGTTCTTGATGCCGGCAAGGTTGGCCTGAAGATGCTTGCGCTCGCGCTCGAGCTTGATCACTTCTTTCTTGGTCAGCAGCTCGTAGCGGCCGTCAGTGGCCATGTCGTCCAGTTCCTGAAGGCGCTTCACCGACTTCTGCACCGTCACCCAGTTGGTGAGCAGTCCGCCCAGCCAGCGCTGATTCACATACGGCATGCTCGCGCGGGTGGCTTCTTCAGCGACTGCATCCTGTGCCTGGCGCTTGGTGCCGACAAACAGAATCGTCTTGCCGCTCGAGCAAAGGTCGGTCACAAACTTTGACGCGTCCTTGAAGAGCTTGAGCGTCTTCTGCAGGTCGATGATGTAAATCCCATTGCGCTCGCCAAAGATGTATTCCTTCATCTTGGGATTCCAGCGCTTGGTCTGATGCCCGAAGTGGACTCCCGCTTCGAGCAGCTCCTTCATTGTGATCGTGGCCAAAGGGCCTCCTTCGTGGATTGCATCCGGGCTGGCTCTGCCGCGACCCGGATTGAACCCGCTTGCGCGGGAGATTTAAAACCGAGGGATCAGGGCTCAGAGATCAGGGATCAGTAAAAGCACGATGCTTAATAACTGATCCCTGAAACCTGAAGTCTGAACCCTTTGAAGCGCGTTAACGCTTCGAGAACTGGAAGCGCTTGCGTGCGCCCTTCTGGCCGTACTTCTTGCGTTCCTTCTGGCGCGCGTCGCGCGTCATCAGGCCTTCGCCCTTGAGCAGCTTGCGCAGCTCAGGATTGAACAAAACCAGCGCACGGGCAACGCCCAACTTTACGGCATCAGCCTGCGAAGCAACTCCGCCGCTGCTAACGGTGGTGACAACGTCAAACGACGTGGTCATTTCTGCCACAACCAGCGAGCGCTTTGCCGAAACACGCTGCTGCTCAGTGACGAAATATTCGTCAAATGCTTTGCCGTTGACCTTCCACTCGCCCGTTCCGGGACGCAGGAAAACACGCGCGATTGCCGACTTGCGACGTCCCGTCCCGTAATACTGAACCAAATCTGCCATTCGTTTCCTCTTAGCTCTTAGCCGTCAGCTTTCAGCTTTCAGCTATGTCGTGCTTTCATTCAATTCTTTGCGTCGTCCTGAACTTCCGGCATCAGCAACTAAAAACTGAGAGCTGATAGCTGAAAGCTGCTTACTTAATCTCCATCGCAACCGGCTGCTGTGCCTGGTGCGGATGCTGGTCGCCGCGATAAACCTTCAACTTGGTCGCCATCTGGCGGCCCATCTTGGTCTTCGGCAGCATGCCCTTGATCGCCTGTTCCAGAACCATCTCCGGCTTGCGGCTCATCAAGCGCGTAAACGACTCTTCGCGCAGACCGCCCGGAAAACCCGTATAGCGGCGATAGAGCTTGCTTTCGGACTTGAGGCCGGTAAGGCGTACCTTGTCGGCGTTGATCACGATCACGTGGTCGCCGGTGTCGATATACGGCACGTACCTGGGGTTCAACTTGCCGCTGAGCACATCAGCAGCTTTGGTGGCCAATCGCCCCAGCGTTTTGCCACTCGCGTCCAGCACATACCACTTGCGGTCAATATCCTTGCCGCTCGGAACAAAGGTTCCCATCAGAACTCCTACCTCTTCAAAAAAAGACCGGCGCAAATCATAATTACCCGCGCTCAAAAGCGCACGGGCCTGAATTCTACCCACTGCCAAACAAATCTGTTCGGGTGAGGATTGCTTGGGTTCTTGAGCCAGACTGAGTAGAATCGCCTGTAAAAACCGAATCGTTGCTCAGCAGCCTTTAGCCTGTCGCAGCGGATACTCCTTAGAAGCCATCCGCGAACGGGTCCCGGCTATTATCAGGACCGCAGGCACAACACCGCGCAAGGACTTCAGGATAACTGAAACAGGCCCGAGAGTCAACGAAAAGCAGGCCAAGTAAGACGTCCAGGAACGGTGGAAAATGCCCGAATTTCAACCGAAGACGCCACTGCGCGTTCGGGAAGCGCTGCTTTCCATGTAAAACTCGCTCCGTACCCAGTTTCAGATGTACATTGTCCGCACCTAAGGCTCCTAATTAACAGGGCTTTGCACCCGACGTTTTAACCAGGAAAATCAGCCAGTGAACCGATTTATCGGTAACGACACCAACGCACGCTTTTAACCCTCCGATTCCTTACCTGAGTACACCCAAACGCGCTAGAATCGCTGTCGATACTTGAACGGCTAAAAAGCTACGGCTAAGCGGTCCGCATTTTTGCCATGAAACTGCGCCGAATCATTCTCAGAAGGCGCTTAGTGACTGCCCTCCGGTAAAGCTTTTCTTGAAGCGCAAGCTCCTGCCGATCAAGAGTCAATCTGGAGGAGCTAGATGATGATGAAGTGCGTGACGCGCGTTGTAGCTGGAACGGTCGCGTTTGCTGGATTGCTTTTTCTGGGTGGAACGGCTCAGTTTGCTGCCGCGCAGGATGCGAATCCACCCTACCTGAACACAAATCTCACACCTGAACAGCGCGCAACCGACCTGGTTCACCGCATGACGCTTGAAGAAAAAGCTACACAGATGGTAAACACCTCACCGGCAATTCCGCGGCTGAAGGTTCCTTCATACCAGTGGTGGAGCGAGGCCCTTCACGGCGTTATCAATCAGGGCGTAACCGAATACCCCGAGCCAATTGGCCTTGCCGCCACTTTTGACGCACCGAACATCCATACCATGGCGATCCAAATCGGAACCGAGGGGCGCGTCAAGCACGTGCAGAACGAGCGTGAAGGACACGTTGGTATTGGCGGCGGACTCGATTTCTGGTCGCCGAACCTGAACATCTTCCGTGACCCGCGCTGGGGCCGTGGTCAGGAAACCTACGGAGAAGACCCTTTCCTCACTGGCCGCATGGGCGTTGCCTATGTCACCGGCATGCAGGGTGACGATCCGAAGTACTACCGCGCTATTGCGACGCCGAAGCACTTTGCAGTGCACAGTGGACCTGAGCCCACTCGCCACTTCGCGGATGTCGACGTAAGCAAGCACGACCAGATCGACACATATCTGCCCGCGTTCCGCGCTGCCATTGTTGAAGGCAAGGCCGATTCCGTCATGTGCGCCTACAACGCCATCAACGGCGAACCTGCCTGTGCCAACCAATTCCAGATGGTCGATCAGCTCCGTGGCAAGTGGGGTTTCCAGGGCTACGTTGTTTCTGATTGCGACGCCGTTTTGGACGTTGCCGCCAACCACCGCTATCGCCCCAACCAGGCGCAGGGCGCTGCCATTTCCGTCATTCGCGGCATGGACAACGAGTGTGTCACCTTTACCCAACGGCGCGGCGAACCTCTCACCAAGGCTTATGTCGATGCCGTGCAGCAAGGCTACCTGCCTGAGGCCACGCTCGACCTGTCCTTGATCCGCCTCTTCGTCGCCCGCATCAAGCTCGGCCTGTTCGATCCGCCGGAGATGGTGCCTTATACAAAAATCGACGAGAAGGAACTTGATAGCGCCGAGCACCGCGCCCTTGCACGCAAACTTGCCAACGAGGCCATGGTGCTCTTGAAGAACGACGGCACACTGCCCTTCAAGGCGGGCATTAAAAAGATAGTTGTTGTCGGTCCTCTGGCAGAGCAAACCCGCCCGCTGCTCGGCAACTACGCAGGAACTCCGACGCACATCGTTTCGGTGCTTGACGGTCTCAAGGCTGAGTTCCCCAACGCGGTTATCACTTACGTGCCTGGAACCCAATTCCTGCATCCGGACGGCACTCCGGTGCCGAATGCACTCTTGACCACTCCTGATGGAAAGCCTGGTCTCAAGGCCGATTACAGTGAATTCGCGGGTGGCCGTGGCGGCGGCTTTGGCCGCGGAGCGGCGCCAGCGGTAATCGCCAGCCGCACCGAGCCCAACATCAACCTCGGCGACAGCACCACGTTGCCGACAGAAGTTGCCGGCAAAAAGGGTGTCGGCGTTCGCTACACAGGATTCCTGACCGCAACCGAGACAGGCGACTATCTTCTCGGATTGCGTGGCGACGGCTTCGGACGCCTCATGGCGGACGAGAAGCAAGTAACCATGATGGGCAGAGGCGGCGCTGAAGGAATTACAGCCAGCGTCGGCCGCATCCACCTGGAG
>Ga0209483_1003297_pt1 | contig 10678 bp, 16 predicted proteins | sample NGEPerA_FD_184508 | JGI IMG/M metagenome (GOLD analysis project Ga0209483, IMG submission 184508) | Arctic peat soil microbial communities from the Barrow Environmental Observatory site, Barrow, Alaska, USA - NGEE PermafrostL2-A... | ecosystem: Environmental > Terrestrial > Soil > Wetlands >...
CTTCACCCGTACGAGTCTAAGTGACCACCCAAACGAAACGCAAACACTAGCGAGTTTTCGCGGGCTCGCCCACCCGCACCGCCGTGGGCTCGAATAGGACCCAAAGCCGGGTGGGGGTAGGGTGGAGATGAAGTGCTACCGCTTCGCGCTGGTGATAACGATTTCGGTTTCGCTTTCGCTAACGAGCGTTGCATCTGGCACGAGTAAAACCCAATCGCTTGGGCAGGTCGGTTCGGTGTTCTGATGCGAGTAGGAGTGGCAGAGCACGCGCACGCGCTGGGTATATAGGATCGTCTTCGTATCGTCGCGGTGGACGCACCAAGGTAGGGACACCTGTGGGTTTCGATTGAAGTAGAAGCGTGCGTTCACTTGGTGGCCCGTGCGATAGCGCGTGCGCTGTAGAAGGCTAGGTTAGTGGTCATCTCCTTCTCATACCGCAGCGCTATACGTTGCACCAATATAGGCATAGCGCCGGTCTTCTCCGCGACGTCCGCGATCGATGGGCCGAGCTGCTTCTCTACAGGTAAGCGTCCCTTGCCCACGCGCGCTAGAATCACTTTGTCTTTCCCCTTACCCTTCTGCACCATGAACGCCTTCGCTCCCACGAGGTAGGGCTGTCCCAGTGCGTTCACGGTCACGGTGTAAAGGGATGCGCCGGTCAGCTTCGACTTTCCGACTACTCGACGCTTCGCTTGAAAACGCGCCAGGTTTTCCTGCCGTCCAGAAAAGCGGATTTCGCCGTACTGCGATCCGGCCGGTTCGCGCGCGTTGGAGTGATCGTGCTTCGTGATCCGCGTCTTCATGGTCGACGACTTCATGGACAGCATTCGTTTCGACCGCATCTCGGAAACGGCCGCTGCACGTCCGGAGACGAGCGTCCGCTTGATGGTTCGCGCCGTCGCTTGCCGGATCACCTTCGCATCGTAGCCCTCGAAAATGTGCTTCAGGTTTCCGGCGCTCTTCGAAGAGATCGTGATCACGCCAGCTTTTCCGAATCCCGGTTTAGTCGCCATGGATTCAGTATCGGTGGATCGCGGGAAATAAAAAACCCCGGAGGTGCTGTACCCGACATCTGCGAGAGATGGTCGGCCTCCGGGGTTTCTGTGCTGTGCTGAATGAACCGTCAGAGAGCGAATCGGAGCGCGATCGACCGAGCTTTAGCGAAAACGCATCCGTTAAACGGCGAAAGTGCAATATTGCACCTTGCCCCAATGCCGACCGGAATCGTCGGGTCCGGTAATTGCCCTGCGTCGCATCAAAAGCCATAATATGGTCATTTTGCGTAGAAACGTGCGTACGAAGTTCCGGAAAAAGGTACTTTCTGCGGCTTTTCGGCGCGATCGAAACGCTCAGGAGTTATGTCTTTTTTCGACATAAAATCCGGGCGATACCCGATCGGATCTGTTGCACGTTATGCAGACGCGTCGCATAAATTATATAGTTTCCGGAACTATAATATAGCCCGTGACGCATGCGGGTAACTATAAGACGCGGTGCGTGTATCGTTAACGATAGAAGCGCAGCAGCATCACAAAACTATCACACCGAAAACAGGCGATCCCCTAGACGCGTTTCTCCGACTCGGGGGATCCGGCGAGGCCGAGAGAAATGACTCGGTAGGCGGATCGTTCACGTTCTAAAATGGTTCCGCTCTCCACGCCCGACCAAGTCCCCCCACGCGCCCTTCGAGGGTCTATGAAACCGGATAGCGTCCCCACCACAGAAACATCGTGAACGAGCGCGCAATGTTAAATCAAGAAAAGTTAATCCGTCGGGCTGCTTTGCGCCGTCGGGTCGCGTTCAACGTGGGGCACCCAAGGCCGCGTCATAAAATATATGCCGCACGTTAGACGCGAACCGACGAAGCGACGCGACATAGCCAAATGTAATATATTACAGATGAGATAACGCGACCGCTCCGAAGTTACCCGAGTTACCTTCGAGTTACCTGCCAAGGTAACTCCTCCGACTGTTTTAGTTCATCAGTGAAAACACGAATTTACCCCCTTATTAATTATTCAAGTTACCAAGTTACCAATAAATAAATAGAGAGACACTACGAGCACACTTTCGTTTTGTGTTAACACACCAAGTTAACCGTGCTTTTACATCATAGGGGTATGTGTCTACCCCCTGGTAATTCGGGTAACTTGGTAACTCGACCGGAATCATTCAGGATTCGTGGTAACTCGGGAGGTAACTCGGCCATTTCGGCGGGTAACTGCAATACGCACCGAGCCAAATTGTAAACGAGTGTAAACGGTCGAATAGTGAACTCACTATCGGCGAAAAGTGTGAACCAAAAGTGAACCGGCCTAGAGGGAAAACTGGTGGACACCAGGGACCATGAACGAGCGGACGGGAATCAATACGCCCTTGGTCGTTACGCCGCCTCCGAGGTTCGCCACGCTATTCTTTTTCGCTCCCGGTAGTCGCGCAAGGGATCCGGTCCAATTCGCGCCCCACGACGAATCCCGGAACAGCTGGGCCAGCTGTGGATTCGAAGCGGCGACGAAGAGCATCGCATCGCCGTTCCGCGCGTGGACGACCTTAACGCCGTAGGTCACCAGATTCTGGTTCGCGACCACGTTCATGGCCGACGCCTCGCGAACGCTTTCCGCGATCGTGCCCTCGAACCTTGAACCGTTCGCGTCAAAGAAGCCGACCCGTTTCTGAAGCAGGTGCGCGAGGCACGCCTCCTGATCCGTCTCGCCGCTGGCCGCGTTCTCTTCGTCGAGGCTGACCGAATCGACCATGTTTTGCACCTCGGTAGGGTTCAGCTCGCCATCGGCGCAAATCGCCGCGTAGCCGGCCAGGAGAGGCCCGTATTGTTGCCCCAATCGTTGACTGTGCGCGTCTGCGAAAGCCTTCTCGAACCGCGTCATATTGGCGCGGATGGCCGGAATCATTTTTAGGAGCCGTGCGAAATAACGATCGGCGTATTCCGGCGTGAACGCCTTCAGCGCGACCTTCATCGCCTCCCACTGCGCCGGCGTGTGCTGCGCGCGTTGGAGTTCGATCAAAGTAAACCGCGTCCGATCCGCCTGACTGGTCAGCATCGTGCGAATCGCCGAAACGGCCGCGCAGAAACGCGCGCGGTATTCCATCGAAGCGCCACCGGCGGACCCCTTCACGATCATCCCGCTATCGGTCGACGCTTGCCGGATATATTCCAGGCACGATTGGACGCGCGCCATCGCGGCTTGCGAGTCGGGCTCGAACTCGTCGAACATGATCGGCACCGCGTTCGACTTAATCCGCTGGCGCATACCGGGTTCGGTCGATCCGCCGGTGAAGCGGATCCGCTGGTCGCCTAGCATCGGCAGAACGAATTGCGAGAGCACCGTCGACTTGCCCGATCCCGATTCGCCCGTGATCCAAACGTGCGGACGCCACTCGAGCAGCCCGGAAAGTCGCGCGGCCATGATCCAGCCCGACAGAAACATTCGCTGCTCCGGACGCTCGAACGCGGCTAGGTTTAGAAAGTCGTGGATCGGCTTGCACTCCTCGAGCGTTAACGGCTTCGGGTGAATCGGCCGGCAGGTATGCTCGAGCAGGTACAGGTACTGCGAATGCAAATCGTGAATGCCCATCTCCTGGCCGTCGACCGAGAGACGATCGCCTAAGTGAACAACCACGCGGCCGGCGTCTATCCAAACGCCCAAGCCCCGCACGTTTTCATTTCGGAAATTTCCGCGCGCGCGACAGCGCTGCTTCAAATCGTCGGCCGCGCGTTGCCAGTCGATCCCGCGTTTCCCCATGTAGAGCGCTTCCCAGTAGGCTAACGGCATCAGGTTCGTTAGCTGGTCCGGGCTGTGGATCCGGACGGCCGTGATTTCCTTGTTCGAGGAGCTGGTATAATAATACGACCCGTCCGCGTGGCCCAGGCACATGACGTAGTGACGCTCGGCCTTCACCTCACGCAGCTGTTTTTTTACTTCGTCCAGGCCCTCGCGAACGTGGAGATCGTTCCAGTCGGTCGGGTTGTTTTCTTCCGAGCGGAATTTCGGAAAGCACGTTTTCGCGATCGAAGCCTTCGCGGCCTCCTCCGCTTTCGTCCGGCCGGCGTTGTAAGGCGTGCCGTCCGGTCGACGTGCGCGGACGTCGTCATCGCCGGCTATGATAATCGGACGATCGGGCGAGTCGGCGCGAAGAGCCTCGAGCACCTTCGGGATATTCTGCGAATTGAAAACGACGACGACCGGCTCCTGCGTAGCTAAGTGGACCGATACGCCCGTCGCGAATCCCTCAACGACGTACAGCGGATCGTTTCCGCGCAGGTCCGCGTCCTCTGGGATCGTATGGAATAGCCCGTCGATCCGCTGGCCGGTCAGGAAAAACTTATTCTTGTGCGGCGGTTTCGCGCCCGTGATCTGCTGCACTCCCCAGAGGCGACCGTTAACGTCGCGCATCGGGACGATGAGGAGCTCGTCGTCGTACATCCGCGAAGAGCTTCGGCCCGTCGCCGCGTCGACCAGGCGTTGCTTCGTCACGCGCGCGCCGAATAGTTCCGGGATCAGTTTCCGGTTCATGTAATCGGTCGGTGCCGGGTAGCGCGCCTGAGCGAGAATCTGCACGGCGACTTCGGCCGCGTCGATCTGAAGTCCTTCTTTCGCCTTCTCCGATTTTTCCTGCGCCTCTTTGATCCGCTGGCCGATGGCTTTCTTATCCTCGCGGGAAAAAGCCATGTTGGTTTTAAACTCGAATTCCTCGTCCGTTTTCCAGTCGCCGACCTTGGCTATGATGTACGCGGCCCCGCTCTTCTGCGTGAACAGCTGCACGCCCCAAAACCAGGCATTCTTTTTCCCGTCGCGATCGAAGCGCAGGATTTTGCCGTCGAGCGGCGGTAGGTCTATAGCGAAATTGTTTTCGCTTAACCATCTAAGTAATTCTTCCATGTACAGCGTTTCCCGTCGTCGTCTCGGTCAGTCTTTGAAGAGTCGCAGTTGACCGTTTTTTTCCAATTCCTTCTGGTAGCCGCCGCCGTACTTCATTCGGCAGGTAGGCCCCATCCCCAATTCCAAACTTTTATTATCTCGGAGCGTCCTCCCGCAGACACTACAGGGTTTTGCTTTTCGGTAGCGGCGTCCTTTCTTCTTCACGCCGAGAGCTCCGCGATTTTAAGTTCTAACTGCTGTGCCGCATCCTCCGCCGATCTCGCAAGAATATAAATTCCGCCGAGAGCCTCGGTCATGCGTTGCCAGGATTTCTGCTCCTTGGTCTGGGAAGCCTGACCGGATTTAATTTCGATTTCAAGACGCACGCCGACGCGTCTCGCTCCGATGCGGATCGACACGGTGCCATTTAGATCGGCTTGGCCCACGGTGCCGACGTGGATCGGGACGGCGCTACTTACGCCGCCATTCTGATTCCAGCGAACCGAGTAGAGGAGGCCCACTATCGCCTTGAACAGGCGCACGTCCCTCCGCGCTCCCAGAAGGAGCAGCGTCTCCGCTACTATTTTGCTGTGCTCCTCCGACGACCCCGGACGAGGTGGATCCGCCGCGTTTGATTTCGATTCCAAAACGCTTACAGAGTCGGAAAAAAACGAGTTTTGTAGCTTCTTCTCCAAACTGTTCCTTCGTCTTATAGAACGCTCCCCAAGGAGACGTCTTACGCTTGATCGTTTTCTCGAGCTGCTCTTCGCAGAAGCGTTCGCATTCGTATCGCTCGAGCGGCGAAGGACCCGTTATTTCTTTCAGCTCCCCGTCCACCTGCAGGATATCACGAGGACCCCCGCCGGCTCTAGGTTCAGGGCTCCACCCGCATTCGAGTTCGAGTTCTTCACCCATGGGACCGATCTCCCATCCCATCGGAGAATTACAGGGGAATTTTTCGACGACGGCGAAACAAGCCTCGCAGCGCTTCGTCAATACGGATCCCTTACGCTCGAATTTTTTCGAGATATCGAAAACCGGCTCCTCGTTGATGAAGCCGTGGCGCTGCACGTTGCCGGCGTGGTCGAGAAAAATAAAATTCGGCTTCACGCCATGAGCTATCGCCTGGACGCGACCGGCATCCGTCTCCAAATCGAATCCGTCGGCGTACATCGGCCGCGTGCCCCGTCCCGCTTGCTGAACGTAGAGATTGAAACTAAGCGTCGGACGCGCCGAGATGATGCAGGAGACGGGCGGTATATCGACGCCCGTGCAAAGGATCCCTACGTTCGTTACGACCTTCGTTTTCCCAGACACGATCCGCGCGATGATTTCTTCGCGAACCGATTCCGGCGTGTCAGCGTCACAGTGCTCGGCCACGATGCCCTCGGCATTGAACGCCTCCGCTATGTGCTTCGAGTGCTCGACGTTCACGGCGAAGCAAATCGTCGGACGGTTTTCGGCCAGCTTTTTCCAGTGCGAAACGATATCGCCCATGATGGTCGACTTATCCATGACGGCCGCAAGCTGCTCGGTGACGTAGTCTCCCGTCGATTTCGACGTCTTCACGCCCTGCATGTCCGGCGGCTTCGTCGGCGCGAAATAGCGCGGCCTGGTCAGGTAGCCGGTCGCAAATAGCTCCTCGACCTCGATCGGGTGGACGACGAATTCCGCCAAGTGCGCCATCGGCTTCGTCGTGTATGGCGTCGCGGTGACGGCGACGACGTAGGCTGCCTTATATTTATCATGCGCCAGGAATTCCTTATAGCCGTCCGAAACGGCCATGTGCGCTTCGTCGATAATAATCACGTCGGCCTCGGGCCTCCACCCGCGCGCCATCAGCGTATCGATCGAGCAGACCTGCACGGGGGCATTCGGTCTGAAATTCCAATGTTGATTCATGAGTACGCCGTGAACGACGCCCTCACGAGTAAGCCGATTTGAGGCTTGGTCGACGAGCTTTCTTCCTCTGACAACGATGATGGCTCGCCGACTACGCTGCACCGTCTCCTTGACGATGTGACAGAAAACTACGGTCTTGCCACCTCCAGTTGCGAGCCAAAGAAGCACGCGTTTCTTTCCATCTCGGAATCCATCTTTGATTTGGTTTACGCCTAATAGCTGGTACGGCCTAAGCATTCGCGAATTCCCCGAAGTGATCGATCGCCGCTTGGTTATACGCATTGGCTGCGTCGGATTCGGATTCGAAACACCCGAGGCTGACGGTCTTACCGTTCATATGAATCCGAGCGCGCCATCGTTTTATTTCTTTCGCCCAGTGAACGCCTTTGAAATCGCTCGTTTTATCCACGCCGAATTTACCCGTGTTAGCTGCGTTCATCGATCGATTGGTAACACGGAGATTCGATCGGCGGTTATCCAGTCCGTCGCCGTTCGCGTGGTCAACGATGTCATCCGGACCTGGCGACGTGAGAAATCGGTGCATGTAAATCCGGCGATTCTTCCCGTCGATCTTCTGGTTTCGGACAGCGTAATTTTTCCGGCCGCAATTCGTGAAGCTCCAGCTCCACTGATCAAGCAGAAGGAAGTCCGACTCATCGATCTCTACGAATTGACCTGCCGATATTTTTAGTTTCATATCCCCCGTCCCCGTTTCTTCGGATGCCTTTCGCACGCGACCCGAACGAGAGCGAGGAAATCTTTTGTGAGCGGCGCGCATCTTTCCATTTTTCGATAGCCGTAAAGTGTCATCCCGCGCAGCGGCGTTTCTTCGTTCGCGCGAAAAAACCGATATTCGGTTTCCGCGTATCCATCTTCGTCGAAAACTATTGACGGCCATTCGGGATAAATCTTCCCGAGCTCGAGCTCGTGGTCGCGGAATTGCGCGGTGATCCAGCAGCGCTCGAAGTCGTGCGCGTGATCGCCGATCACGGCGATCAGTCGTTTCACCATAAATTAATCCTCTTGGTCGTTTTCTACGAGGCCCGTGCCGGTACATAGAGCGCACTCAGTTATTCTAGTCGTGTGAAAATGCGCGACGATCTTCTTTCCTTCGATCTCGCCTATTTCTTCGGGCTTTGTGAGGAGTGACCGCACTTTTAGATCGCCGGAGCCTTTGCAATTCGGGCACTTCTTTCGGACGTCGCTCATCTGCGCGTATCGTGAATTTCTGCCTTTTTACGAGCGACGTAGTTTTCGATCCATCGATTCGTCACGCGGTCGATCCACGGGAGCAGTAGGACAATAGCAGTTACTACTATCAGCGTAGGTATAGCGCGTTTCATCAGTTCAGCGTGGTCGCGTTTCATTTGCTCGGTGTGAGCGCGGATCAGTTCGCCGGTTTCCCGGTACTGTTTTCCCAGGCGGTCGGCACCGGCACCGGTCTTGCGCGCGCGGAAAATCAGTTTTTCGTCTTCGTGATTCATACGGCACCGCACTCGAGCAGCGAGTGGATCTTCGTTTCCACCTGGCCGTCGCAAATCTCCACGATGAAATTTCGGCATCGCTCCGCTTCGTCTATCGTGTCGAAAGCCTCCTCCATGTGCCACTCGCCCTGCTGATCCTTAAAATAAACTGCGTGTCTCTTCATCATCGCCAATCACCCATCTTGATTTCGCTCACGATCGCCTTCCCGATTTTCACTTCGTAAATCGCACTGACCTTTTTCTTCGCTTGCTCGAACAGCATCTGCGCCTGGTGGAGCTCGGTTTTTTCTTCGGCCGAGTACTCGACCCCGAATTGCTCGAGCTTCCAACATACGAGCGGATTCACCGCCTCCTGGGATAGTTTGAAGGCCCGATCCAGCGCGCGAATCAGGCCGGTGCTTTTCTTCTTCTTCGCGTGCCGACCCATCTACTTCGCCTTTTCTCTTTCCGCGCCGTGGACGTGCTTCGACCAGTCGAGCTGGAGCCGCATCAGCGACGCCATCTGCTTCGAGCAGTTCGCCGCCGCGTTGATCAGCGCCGGGTCGAGCCTTGCGTTTCCTTCCGCGCGCGTCGTTCGCCGGACGACCTTCGCCGCAGAGTGCATCATACCGCGCAAGTCCCTGACCGAGTCTTCGATCAAATTCCGCGTAGTCGATCCTTCCGGCGGCGAGTTCGTCGCCGGCGCGTTTAACGATGCGGGAAGGGTCTCGGGCATCTTTGCGGGTAACGACCTTTGCATTTTCTCGCTCTCGGTTTCGCTCATACCACTCTCTCCATTTTCCGGGGTTTTTATCGCGGTACGTCCGCTTATATTCGCCGATTTTTTTCTTCGTTCGCGGCGGGAGGATTCGCTCTCGTCCTCCGGCGTAGTGCGTTCGCTGGTAGTGTCGCCAGTATTCTCGTCGTCGCTCGATGTGGGTTCGGCATCGGTCTCGTTTTCGCCAGTATTCTCGTCGTCCGAGTACGGATCGGAGTGATCGGTGGACGCCTCCGAGTTCGAGCTTCCCGTCGGACGTCCGTACCGGGTATTTCCCGTAGCGCGAGGCGCGGTCGGGGCACAGGTATCCGAGCAGTAGGCGGATCCGATCTTCGCTTGCCGTCCGCAGTTTAGGTCCGCGCATTTCACGCCTTCCCCCTAACGCCGATCGCGAACGTCGTATCGAAGCCGGCTGGGAGCCATCCCTCGGCGATTATTTTTTCGCGTTCGGCCAGCATTTCCGCGCTGACCAGGCGGCAGATGTCGTCACTAGATAGCGGTTCATTTTCAAACGCTCGAGCGGCCGAGTAAAAGCACGCGTTCATTCGTTCCGAGAATATATCGACCGCGCGGCGGTACTCGTTATAATCCCCATTCGGGCGAACCTCGAGCGCCAGCAGCCCCATATATTTCGACGGCGGCTCGGTCGGATCGTTTACGACGTACTCGCCGGCTTGCAGCCCGTAAAATTTCGCAAGCGTGCTCGAGACGACGAATCCGGCACGGCGAACGGGATCCACGAATCCCGGCTTGATCAGGTACTTCGGCTTCATTTGTCGACCCCCATGTGCAGCACGCACCAGTCTTCTTCGACCCCTGGGATCCACATCCGGCAGCGCGTGATGTGCGTGATCGGCTTTCGGATCTCGCGGCCGGAGAATTCCTGGGCGCGCGTTTTCCACTCCTTCAAAAGAAGCACGTCGCCGATCCGGAAATCGCGATCGTCTAGCCGTAGCTCGGCCGTTTTACGTCCGGCCTTCACGTTCGCGAAGTGCTCCGGGTGGATCTTTAGCTCGTGGAGCTTCGGGTCGCGGTGCAGGTCGACGGCGTTCATACATGGACCGCCGGCGCTACTTCGCGTTTATCGACCGATTCCACTGCCGCCATCATTGCCCCGCGATACGCCACGGAAACCATCGCCAGATTGTCTTCCTGCTTCGGCCGGTACGTCCGATAGATATCGTCCTGAATCTGTTTCGGGACCATCCGCCAGTGCGTCGCGCACATCAGAAACTTCTTATCGACTCGCAGATTGCACGATTTTGCGGCGCACTTTCTCTTGTCCATTCGCTCCCCCTAAAAGTTCGGCCGCGATGTAGATCATCGTCAGCCCGAGTAAAATAAAAAAAACGCCCACTCCCCGATTGTCTAAACGCATGCGCCCGTCTGCACTGGATGCCCCTTGAAGTCCCCGCGTGGAAAAGGCGTGTCTGCATTTTTATCGCGCGCATAGGTCCCGCTGTAAAGTCTGCCAGCGATTACCTTTGCCGTCATTACTTGGCGCGCGAAATCGGAGGCGTCATCTGGCCCCATCGCCGGCGAACATCCCTGCACCATCACGCCGTTACGCGACGCCGATATTTCGACGGTCGACGCCGGATGCTTCCACCGAACGACCAGCCCATCGCCGCCGAGAGTGATATTTTCAGACTTAGCCA
>Ga0209483_1003298_pt1 | contig 10670 bp, 4 predicted proteins | sample NGEPerA_FD_184508 | JGI IMG/M metagenome (GOLD analysis project Ga0209483, IMG submission 184508) | Arctic peat soil microbial communities from the Barrow Environmental Observatory site, Barrow, Alaska, USA - NGEE PermafrostL2-A... | ecosystem: Environmental > Terrestrial > Soil > Wetlands > Peat...
TTGCTGGTGTGGCCGTCCACTTCCCAAACTTGTTTGGGGGGTTGGGTGTCCCAAAGAGAGATTTGCCCCGCCAGGGTGGCGGCGGCGATGCTCAGTCCGTCGGGAGAGAAGTGAGCCACCGAAACATTCGTCAGGAGGCAGTTCGCTTGGGTGGCGCCGGAATTTGTGCGTCCATCCCATAAATATAAACCATCCCCGGCAATGACCAAGAGAGTCTTCCCGTCTGCGGCGAATTCGGCCGCTCGCACCGATGCCGGGAATTGCTTCTGAATGAGCGGCGCGCCGCCCTCTAAAGGCACAAGATTAACCCGGCCCTTCTCATCGGCCGCGAGCACCGTCTCGCCATCCGGGCTGAAGACCAGAAGCTTGGACTTCCCCGGCTTTAGATCTATTGCTTCGGTCAGGGGCAGCGGGATGAAGGCGTTGGCCATGACGCGAATCCAAGAAGTTGCCACCGGATTGTCCGGTTGTTGATGGAGCAAATAAGCGATGTGGGAAATGGCTTGAGGAAAGTTCTCTCGATTAAACGCTTGCTGCGCTCGATCCAAATTGAGGCGAACCAGGGTCTGGCGAAGTTGGCGGTTGGAGTTTTCCGCAGCGAGGGCCAGCTTTCCCGCCCGGTGGGCCAGCCAAAGGGAAACGGATGTCCCAACCAAAAATGTCAAACCTATGGCTGCCACTAATGCGGCGATTAACGGCTTGCGGCGGCGCCAGCGCCCCACCCGCGCGACCGGACCCAGCGGCCGCGCCCGCGTCGGCTCTCCGCGCAGAAAACGCTCCAAGTCATCCGCCAGTTCGCCCGCGCTCGCGTAGCGCCCCGAGGGTTTTTTATCCAGGCATTTGAGGCAGATGTTTTCCAGGTCATGCGCAATGACGGGGTTAAGCCGCCGGGGTGCGATAGGCTCGTCCTGCGCAATCTGCATCAGCACCGCCATGGCTGTTTCGCCTAGAAACGGGGGACGTCCGGTCATCAACTCATAAAGCACGGCGCCCAAACTATAAACATCCGCCGCTGCGGTAAGCTGGCGCGTTCCTCCGCCGGCCTGTTCGGGCGCCATATAGGAGGGAGTGCCAAAAACGGTATGAGTCTGGGTCAATTCACTCGCGCCATCGATCAGCTTGGCCACGCCAAAGTCAGCGACATACGGGCGGCCTCCCGAGTCAATCAAAATGTTGGCCGGCTTCAGATCGCGATGAATCACTCCCCGCTGGTGCGCGTAATGGACGGCTCGCGCGACAGCAGCCAGAAGCTGGGCGATTTGTTCCTGCCTTTCAACCGGCCGAAATTCCCCGCGCGCCAGGCGCTCGGCCAGGCTGCCGCCCTCGACCAGGCGCATGCTGTAAAAGCATTGAGCCGCCTTGCGTCCAAAATCATAAACCGGCAGGATATTGGGATGGTCCAGCGCCGCAATCGTTCTGGCCTCACTTTGAAAACGTTCCAAGTCGCTTTTGGAAAGCAACCGTGCGGGCGTCATCATCTTGAGGGCGACGACTCGGTTGAGCGAAATTTGCCGCGCCTTGTACACAATACCCATTCCGCCCCGGCCCATTTCGGCCAGCAATTCGTAATCGCCGAACCAAATGATGGGCTTGCCGGTGTTTTCGTCCGTTTTGACCTCGACATCCTCCTCCACCCACTCGCGGTCTGTTCCAAAACAAAGGAGCAGGAGGCATTCGGGGCAGAGCCGCCGGGGCGCATCGGAAGGGATGACCTTCGCGCAACGCGGGCAAAGGATGTCTTCCCTCGCTCGCTTCCCGGGATGTTCTGGAACTGACAAACCCATGCTTTAATTGCTACGCCAAAAACTGAAAAAGGTTACGGCCAGCCTCTCAGCCGAAAGGATGCCCTCGGCCTTACCCGGCCAGCACTTTGAGCAGGTGCCGCAACTCTTGCTCAACTTCCCCCGCCTCCGGCACCGTGCTTGCCACCAGTCCAGTCAGGATCTCGCGATAGCGCTGGCGCATTCTGTGAATCGAGACCTTGACGGATCCCTCCGTCACCCCCAGGACCTCCGCAATCGCGCGGTAGCTCGGCGCCGGTTCCTCTTTAATCCGCGCGGGCTGGAGATGGTCAAAAAGCGCTTGATGGCCATCGGACTGATATTCCTTTTCCAGACGGCCCAGCGCCTCGTCCAGCAGGTTCATCACCCAACTGCGCTCAAAAAGCAGGTCCGGGCTGCGGCCATCGCAAGGCTCATTGACGAAGCGTCCTTCGGCATCCGCTTCGTCGAGGGAAAGGAGGGTTGCGCCGCCGCCGCGTTTCAAGGCGCTTTCCCTTTTGCGCTCGGAAAGCAGGTGATACTTGAGAGAAGTGAGGAGAAAGGTGCGGAACCTCCCGGCGGCCGGATCGACCTTGGTCACGAGGGCCGTCTGATGCAAGTGAAGAAAAAACGACTGGGTGGCGTCGGCGGCGGCGTGGGGGTCATAGCCCAGCCGGCGCACGTAGGCGTAAAGGGGATACCAGTAGCGCTCGCAGATATGCTCCAAAGCATGACGCGCCCGGTCCGAATCAGCCTCTCCCGCCTGCAAAATGACGCTCCAATGAGTTGTCGCGAATCCGGCCATATTGGTTTGGCATGACTTTAAGAAAGGCGGGGATTTTTTCAATTCAAATCAATGCGTAAATCGAGGGTGAAATCGGGAAAAAGCTAAAAAGTTTGTAACCTTTGGCGAAAATTTCCTTTGCAAGAAGGGAATGGGCTTTCTCGAGATTAAGTGGAAGTTTCAGGCCAGATTTGGCGGGTGCCGGGGTTTGCGAGCCGGGACGTTTGGCTTGGCCGCTTTATGCTCTGCCCTCCTGCAAGTTTTCACCCCGTCCCATGGGCTGGCGGGCAATGAATATGTGACACCGAGCGAAAATCGCTCCGGCACGAACCTCAACCTCCGCTTCCAGTTGGTTCCCGACAGCAGCAACTATTTTACATTGGATGAAGGCACGAACCTGCCGAACTTCACCACGCGCCTGACGTCTCTTGGGGGCGGCTCCAATGGCTGGCGCTTCATGGTATTGAATCCAGCAGGCGGGATCGATCCCAGCTTGACCGCCCTGGGCGGCGGGACCAATGCGTGGAACTTTGCCGTCTCGCCAAAATTACCCCGGCTGTATTGGCGCGTGCAACGGCTGACCAACTCGCCGGCGGGAACGTATTTCGGCGTTCGCTATTCGCTGTCCGATACCAACATCACCCTTTATTTCGATCTGACGCCGGACACGGCGAATTATTACATTCTCGATGCGGCCACCAACTTGACGGATTTCACGCCGCAAATCATGGCCTACGGAGGAGGCGCCGGCACATGGAGCGCTTCATTATCCACCGTGCAGGTGCCCAAGATGTTATGGCGCGTGCGCCGTTTGCCCACTGCTACCGCGCTTGACACCGATGGCGACGGCTTGGACGACGTGTTTGAATTAAGCCACGGCTTGAATCCGTTGGACCCGTCCGACGCAAACGCAAACTCAGGATTTGTCGATGTCAACAACAACCCTTTGACGTGGCTGGGCGTTTACCACTATTATTTCGTCAATAACATCAAAATCTACGATGCTGTCAGCCGGGAAGTTTCGTCCTTCAACTTCGGCCAGCCAACCGCCAATTACGAAGCCATTTCCCGCGAAGTCTCCGCTTTCAATGTGCCCGGAACGGACACAAACCAGGACGGGATTGACGATAATTATGAGGTCAACCACGGCATCACCAATGCCAGCCAGCTTTCCGGTTTCACCACCGATTTTCCGAACAACACCGGCATGCCGCTGACTTGGCTGCAGATCTATCGCGAAAACTTTGGCGAGAACCGCACCCTCTACGATGCTGTCAGCCGCGAGGTTTCCGCCTTTAACTTCGGCCAACCCACCGCGAACTACGAAGCGGTCTCCCGCGAAACTTCGGTCTTTAACTTTGGCCAGCCTGCGGCCAATTACGAGGCCCTTTCGCGGGAGGTTTCTATTTTCAATTCGCCCCCGGACCAAGACGGTGACGGCATTGATGACACTTACGAGCTGAACCACGGCATTCCGGCGGGCGGAGCCAATCAATTGTCCGGCTTCACGTCCGAGTTCCCGAACAACACCGGCCAGCCACTCACCTGGCTGCAACTCTATCGTGAAAACTTTGGCGCTAACCGGACCCTTTACGATGCGGTCAGCCGCGAGGTTTCCGTCTTTAACTTTGGCCAGCCCACCGCCAACTACGAATCGGTTTCCCGCGAAGTCTCAGTTTTCAATGAACCTTGAACCCTAAAAATCCCATGAAAAAAGAAATCAAACAAATTGCGCTTCTGGTCGTCGGGATCGCGGCGCTGGCGCCAACACTCTTCGCGCAACTCAACGTGCCCAGCGACGGCTCGGATGGCGCGCTCAATATCACGAGCAACACGGTGATCAATCTAAATCTCGCCAGCTATGGCGCTTGGACGAACGATAATTCCGCCAACCCAGGCAACGGCATTTATGATCCCACAAAATGGGCAATCGTGTTCAAATATTCTTCAATTAGCATCGCTGCCAACGCCAGCGTCACGTTTTCCAATCATGCGAGCCATGCTCCCGTCGTGTGGCTCGTCCAGAGCAATGCCTCCATAAACGGAACGGTGAACCTCAGTGGCAATGGTGTGGATTATGCCTCTCCGGCGCAACTCGTGCCCACCGAGCCGGGACCTGGTGGTTTCCGAGGCGGCGCGTTTGGGCCGTCAGGCGCAGCGGCAGGGTACGGACCTGCGGGCGGGCAACCGGGGCAAGGTTCGACCGGAAATGGTTATGGAAATGGTTATGGTAATCCAAAAATACTTCCACTAATGGGCGGTTGCGGGAGTGGTTCATGGAATATAAACGGCAACTTCGCTGGCGCAGGTGGTGGCGGAGCAATTTTAATCATCGCTGGCCAAACCGCAACCATCAACGGATCAATTGTAGCCAACGGGGCATCGGCAAGTACGAGTTGTGGCAATTGTTTTGTAGTTTCGGGCGGAGGTGCAATAAGAGTAGTTGCCAACAGTATTCAGGGTAATGGCTATGTTACGGCGAGTGTCGTCCGAACCGAGGCGAATTCAATCTCCCCTCAATTGGTGCTCACTCCTAACACCATCGCAGTTCCTCCCGGGACCAACCTAGTGTAGTGTCCCGGAAATGACTAGACATATAAAAATCGTGGATTACGAGGGAAATGGCCCGAACCAACGAAGCCGTCCTCTGATAATATGTCTAGTTAATTGCGAGACACTACACTAGTAATATGGCCGCCCGCAAGCGCGCCGGTTGTGACTGTCATGAGTGTCAATGGCGCAACCGCCCCCCCTGATCCGCTAGCGGGTGTCCTAACTTCGTCAGATGTCAATATTTCCACCAACAATCCGGTGAACATCATCCTGCAATCGCAGAATTTTCCGCCTAACGGATCCGTGGTCGTTCGCGTCACTCCGAAATACGCGGGTTATTACAACGTCAACGCCACCTATGTCAGCGGCACCTTCGCCCAATCGACCTGGCAGGCGACGACCACGCTGCCCAACGGTTTCTGCGTTCTCCAAGCCCACGCCACGTCCCCATAGTCCGGCGGCGGCGTGTCCCCGCGAAAGCGGCGCTGGCGCGCACGCACTCCAAAAGCTGCCGCTTCTTCGGCGGCGGCAGTGCGCGCGAAGCGCCATGGAGTGCGGAACGAAGTTCCGCTTTGGCCCGGAAATAGCTCTCACGGCGATTGAAGAATTTTGTCTCGCGCGGCCCGTTTTAATCCGGCAATAAGATTGACACTTCGACCGGGAAAGGTATGCTCAGGGTGCTATGTCCCGTTTTCGCATTACCGCCAAGGGCGCGAGGGTTGTCAGCAGAGGTCTTGCCGGTTTTTCGAGGACATTCTTCGCCGTTTGCTTTGCTCTCGGCTTGACGGCGGCTCGCGCCCAGATGATTGATCTCAATCACAATGGCATGAGCGATGTCTGGGAATGGATGTATAACGCCTCCCGCCTCGTGCCCGGCGCAGATTCGGACGGCGACGGTTATTCCAATTTGCAGGAGGCCATCGCGGGCACGAACCCGTTTGATTCCAATTCCTTTCCTCGCACCCCGACGATCTCGTTCACTCCAACAAATTTTTCCATCTCGATGCCGTGCGCGCTGGGCAAGCAATACCAGTTGCAAAGCATCACAGACCTGGGCGGCACGAACTGGATGGTCGAAACAAATCTGGTGGCGCGGTCGGGCCCGAATGTGAGTTTTGCCATGCCGACAACCTCGGCGATTAAGTTTTATCGCATCGCTGTTTCAGACGTGGATTCCGACGGCGACGGCGTCAATGATTGGGAAGAATATCAACTCGGGCTTGATCCCAGCAATGCCTGGAGCAATGCCCAGCAGGATGGCAACGGCAATGCGCTGGGCGATTACGCTTACGTCACCAACATGCTGGCGTCGCAAAACGTCATCACCATCGCGGCGACCGGAATTACGGCGACGCAGCCCGACCCCGGGCAGAATGCGACTGGGACTGGACAGTTCACGCTCACGCGCGGCGGTTTTCCGCTGAACTCCATCACGGTGACTCTGGGCCTCGGCGGTCCGGGAACAGGCTTTGCGGTGGCGGGCGCGGATTACGTGACGCTGCCCCAATCAGTCATGTTGCCGGCGGGGGTGAATTCGCAGACGATCTTATTGACGCCGATGGCCCATACCAATTTGGCGGCGCCTGTCCTGGCCCAGTTGCAACTGTTGCCTGGCCCGAATTACACCGTCGGCTCCGCCAGCAATGCCAGTGTGGTCATCTATCCATCCCCCACCGCCAGCGGCACAGGCTTGCTCGCCCAGTACTTCACCAATTCGAGCACGACTTATACGAACAGCAAAAATTTCAACCCGGCCAATCTTCTTCTGACTCGCGTTGACCCTGCCGTCGATTTTATCTGGGGAAATGGCATGACGCCGAATTTGAGCAATGGGCTTTACACCGTGCGCTGGACGGGCGAAGTCCAGCCGCAGTTTTCGGAAACGTATGTCTTTGACGTCAAGAGCGACGATGGGTGCCGGCTGTGGGTCAACGACCAACTGCTCATCGATAAATGGCAGTCGCAAGGCGCGACAGATTGGACCAATGGCATCACCTTGCAAGCGGGCGCGCGCTACGATCTCAAGCTGGAGTATCTTCAGACCGGCGGCTCGGCCCAGGCGCATCTCTCTTGGTACAGTCCGAGCCAGTCCAAAGAAGTCATCCCCAGCGCGTCTTTGTATCCAACCAACAGCGCCGGCGGCGCCGGTTCCAATGCGGCCGCAGTGGTGACCAGTTCATTGAGCGCCGTGGCCTTTGTGGGCCAGCCATTTAGTTTCACGGTGACGGGCGCCAACACGCCCCTTGGCTTTACCGCCAGCGGCTTGCCGCCGGGCCTGAGTTTTAACAATACCAACGGCATCATTGCCGGCGTGCCGGCCCGGGCGGGGAATTATCCCGTGGCCCTGACCTCCAGCAATTTGGTGGGCGTGGGCGCGTCAGTCGTGAACATCACGGTGTTAAACACCGGCAGCTCGGTCGTGCAGGAAGTCTGGCTCAACGTCCCCGGCACAAATGTCGCGGACATTCCAACCGGGCTGCCTTCCAGCGTCACGAATGTTCTCGGCACGCTCGAAGGCACGGTCAATTACGGGGACAATTATGGCGAACGCGTGCGCGGCTATTTCACCGCGCCGGTGACAGGAAATTATTATTTTTGGATCGCCGGCAGCGACTCCGCGCAGCTTTGGATTTCTGACGACAGCGAACAGGTCAACCGTGTCCTGCGCTCCTGGGTCACGCCGGCCAACAATCCCACTGCGCCCGGCCAAAATGGCACTTCGTCGCGGCAGTGGAATTTGCAGCCGAGCCAACGATCCGGCTGGCTGGCCCTGACCGCCGGGCAGAAATATTACCTTGAAATCCTGCACAAAGCAGGCGTGGGCATGAATGACAATTGGTCCGTGGGCTGGCTGCAAGACCCGACCGGCACCAACACCACCGCCTCCGGCGTTGTTCCTGGTTATCCTTTGTCACGCTATTATCCGCCGCTGGCTGTCAATACTCCGGGCACGCTTTATTCCGCAAATTTGCTCGCGCTGCCGGGCGTGGCCAGCGAAGGGGTCGGCTCGGCGACCTTGCGCGTCAGCGCGGACGGCACTCAAGCCACGTTGAATTTTTCCATCACGAACCTGGCGGGGCGCCCCACCGGCCAGTCCATCAATTCGGACCCGTATTTGAGCTTTCCGGGTGAGCTGATCTTTGACATTTCCGCCGCGAAAATACAGGCCAGCGGCAGTTATCTCTGGAACATAAAAGGAACCGGCCCCCTGGCCGCCTCGGACATCCAGGAGATCATCAGCGAAGGCAAGGCCGCCATCGTCATCCAGAGCACGGCCTTTGCCAACGGCGAAATTGGGGGAAATTTTACGCTGGCCGACGGCTCGCAATCCTTCACGCCGCCGCCTGCGCCGCCCGCGTGGTCGGATGATTCCGCCAAGGCCAGCGCCGCCGCGCGCTTCCTGACTCAAGCCACTTTCGGCGCGAGTTCCAACGACATCGCCACCGTGCAAGCGCTCGGTTACAGCGGCTGGATTAACAATCAATTAGTTCTCCCGGCCACGCATCATCTGCCCTATGTGCTGGCGAATCCGAATTCGGACCCGACGGACCTGTATCAAAGTTATCTCACCTTTAATTCATGGTGGAAGCAATCCATCACCGCGCCCGATCAATTGCGCCAGCGCGTGGCATTTGCGCTGAGCGAGATTTTTGTCATCTCGGAAAACGGCACGCTCCAAAATCACGCGGACGCGCTCTCGTCCTACTACGACATGTTGCTCGACAATGCGTTCGGCAATTATCGCGCGTTACTCGAAGCGGTCACGCTTCACCCCGCGATGGGTTTATATTTGAACATGCAAGGCAACACTGCGGGCAGCATGATTACGGGCCTGCACGCCGATGAAAATTATGCGCGGGAAATCCAGCAGTTGTTTTCCATCGGCTTGAACCGGTTGTGGCCGGACGGCACCCTGATTCTCAACTCGCAGGATAATCTGGTGCCGACTTATAATCAAAATGGCGTGATGGGTTTTGCCAGCGTGTTCACCGGCTGGAATTTTTACCAAGCCAACGTGAAGGGGCGGCTGCCTTCGAATTGGTATCCGAGCGCGAACTACACCAACTCAATGGTTCTCGTTCCGACCCACCACGAACTGGGAGCAAAAGTAATCCTCGATAATGTCATGTTGCCGGCAGCCTTGGGTAACCAGGCGAATTCGACCTACACAAATTTTGACAATTATTGCGCGCAGGATTTGGAGTCCGCCCTCAATTCGATTTTCAACAACCAGAACGTCGCGCCCTTTATTTGCCGCGAGCTGATTCAGCGGCTGGTCACCAGCAACCCGAGCCGCGACTACGTTTATCGCGTCGCCCAGGTTTTCAACAACGACGGCGCCGGCGTGCGGGGCAATATGCAGGCGGTGATCCAGGCCATTCTGCTCGATTACGAAGCGCGCAGCCCAAACCTGATTTCGCAGCCGACCTATGGCAAACAACGGGAGCCGTTGCTGCGGGTCACCGCGCTCGCTCGCGCGTTTCCCGCCCCGCCCACCGTCGGCGGAACCTACAGCGAAACGACGAACCAACTCGTCACCGTCACCACCGCCAGCCCCCACCGGCTCAATAGCGGAGACACGGCCTTCCTGATTTTCACCGACACTTCGAGCAATGCCGCGCCCACCTCCCAAGGTTACGGCGTGACGGTGACCAGCCCCACTACACTGACCGTCAACGCGCCGCAACTTTCCACCGGGACTTACAGCCAGTCCTTCGGCGTCATCACCGTGAACATCTCGGGCAACGCGCTGGCCGTGGGTAATCCAGTTTATCTGGTGTTCACCACCGGAGGCGCGTCCAACGGATTGTACCAAGTCGCCAGCGTGGTTGACACAGCGCATTTTACTGTCGCCACGACAAATCTAGCGATCCTCTCGGGAAATTGTCTCCTGCCCAAATTGTCCGCCGGCGGCTACACCCAAACCAAGACGAATATTGTGGTCAGCACGGCTGGGCCGCATGGCTTGGCGCCGGGCAGCAGCGTCTATATCAATTTCAGTTTAGGCAGCGCGGTCGATGGAACTTATCAAGTGGTGAGTGTTTCCGATGCGACTCATTTCACCGTGGTCGCAACCAATTCAGCCAACCAGACTGAAAATTCGATCACGGTCTATTCGTTGGACCCGCCGCCCCTCAACCGCTCCGGCACGGTGGTCATTCAGGAAAGCACCTGGAACATGAGCTATACGGACAGCGGCACGGTTTCCAGTTTGTCGCAATCACCGTTGCGTTCGCCGACGGTGTTCAATTTTTATTATCCGAATTATGAATTTCCCGGCGCGCTGGCCTCCGCCGGTTTGACCACGCCGGAATTTCAACTGACCACGGCCAGCGGCGTGGGCGCGCAAATGAATTTTATCGAAGGCGGCATTTTGAACAATACTGGCAATACCAATGGCTTGAGCAGTTTTACGGGCGGCAATGGCGCCATTGTTCTCAGCCTCGGCCCTTGGATGACGACGAACTACACGGCCAGCGCCGGCCTTCCTCTGTTGGTCAGCAATCTCAATTTGGTTCTGGTCGGGGGGCAGCTTTCCCTCAGCGCCCAGACCAACATCATCCACTACGTGA
>Ga0209483_1003299_pt1 | contig 10668 bp, 6 predicted proteins | sample NGEPerA_FD_184508 | JGI IMG/M metagenome (GOLD analysis project Ga0209483, IMG submission 184508) | Arctic peat soil microbial communities from the Barrow Environmental Observatory site, Barrow, Alaska, USA - NGEE PermafrostL2-A... | ecosystem: Environmental > Terrestrial > Soil > Wetlands > Peat...
CTGCAGGGCCGCGCCATAGCTGTCGCTGCCATAGGACTGGTAGCTGCTGGCGTCGGTCTCTTTGGCGAAGATGTCGATGCCTGCCGAAACCCGGCTGCCGAGAAAATACGGATCCGACGCCGACAGGTCGGCGCCTTGGGCGTACTGGCCGTAGGTCACGGCGGCCTTGAGCACCTGGCCGGTGCCCATGAAGTTGTTCTCGCCGGCCTTGACCTCGGCGAGCAGGCCATCGGTCGTCGAGTAACCGCCGGCAATCGAGAAATCGCCGGTCGACTGTTCCGCCACCTCGACATCGAGCACGACGCGGTCCGCCGACGAACCGGGCTTGCTCGTAATCTTGACGGTCTTGAAATAGTTCAGGTTCTTGAGGCGCCGTTCGGCCCGATCGATCAGCGCCTTGTTGTAGGCATCGCCTTCGGCAATGTCGAATTCGCGCCGGATCACGTATTCGCGGGTGCGGGTATTGCCGTGGACCTCGATGCGTTCGACATAGGCCCGCGGCCCCTGTTCGATCACCAGCGCAACGCCGATCCGCCGCGCATCGGGATCGCGCGTGGTGCGGGTTGTGGGCTTTGCGAACGGAAAGCCCAGCTTCGCCATCTCGACTGCGATGACTTCGCTGGTCTTGTCCAGCGCGTTGCCGTCGAACACCGCGCCGCTGCGGATCGCCAGCTGCCGGCGAAGCTTTTCGGGGTCCAGTCCCGGCACCTGGCAGTCGATGCTGATGTCGCCGAAATGATAGAGCGGGCCCTCGTCGATCGAGAACGTCAGCGTAAACCCATGTTTGGCCGGATCGTATTCGGCTGATGCCGACGGCACGCTGGCGTCGGCATAGCCTTTGCTGCGATAGTACGTCCGCAACAATTCGCGATCCGCCGCGACCCGGTCCGGATCGTAGGCATCGCCGCCGGTCAGAAAACTCAGCACATTGGTCGCCGAGGTCTTGATCACGGCGGCGAGCTGCCGCTTGCCGAAAGCCGTGTTTCCCACGAAATCGATCTGCCGCACCGTGGTCTTTTGGCCTTCGGTCACCTCGTAGACGAGGTCGACCTTGTCGTTGCCGCGGTTGATGATCTCGGGCACCACGCCGACATCGTCGCGCCCGGCGTGCCGGTAGACCTCCATGATGCGGCCGACATCCGCCTGCACCAGCGCGCGCTGCAGGGTGCCACGCGCCTTGGATTCGACCACGGCTGTGAGCTCCGCGTCCTTGATCTTCTTGTTGCCTTCGAACGCGACGCGGTCGAGCACCGGCGCTTCGGCCAGGTGCACCACCAGCCGGTCGCTGGCGTGGTCGATCGCGACATGCTCGAACAGGTTGGTCGCCAGCAGCGCCTTGAGCGCCGCATCGAGCGCCGCGGCGTCATATCGTCCGTCGGGCGCGGCATGGAAATAGGAACGCACGGTGTCGGCGTCGATGCGGCGATTGCCTTCTACGGTGATGGGTTCGCGCGCCGGCGTGGCGGCCTCGTCCGCGATAGCAGGCCCTGCGATCAGCCCAAGGGCCGCGCCCAGCAGTGCGCCCGCGATCCGCCACCGGCGACATCGTTCGACCAGTCCTATGGATGTACGCATTACTTACGTCCCGCCTGTCCCACGCTTGACGAGCCCCGATCGAAGTGCCCGGCCGGGGCGAAAGAATGTCGGAGCCAAGGTGAGTTGCGGGCCAATCGTTAACGCCGCCACAATTTGGACGCGGCGCCGAACCGCTCGTCCTAAGATTCGTCGTATAGCCGCTTCAAATGCCCGCTAGCTAAAATCCCAGGAAGCGTTCGCGGCTCGCGACCGTCGCAAGCCAGATCGCTTCGTGGGAGCGTCACATGCGTTACGCAGCATTCGCCGCCGCTTTGTTCTTTCTGATGCCTTCAGCCGACGCGGCGATCTCGCCGGAGATCGATCCGCGCACGTCGCTCAGCGTGGTCCAGCAGTGGATCTACAATTACCGCGCCAAGCCCGACTACCCGCACGTCGCCGCCGCCGTGCGGGTGCTGTTCCATGCGCAAAGCTTCAAGGAGCCGGAGAGCGCGGGCATCTATCTCGGCTTCATCGCCGGCGCGATCGGGTCGAACCCCGCCACGGCCGAGCAGCTCGTCACCAGCTTTTTTCCGGTGCCGCCGGAAGACGAATGGGTGATCGTCCGCGCCATCGCCTATTCGGGGCTGCCGGACTGGCGGAATTTGCTGCGCAAGATCGCACCGCGGATGCCGGGACGGCAGGTGATGATCGACGACTACCTGTCCAACAGACTGCCGACCCTGACCGGTATTCCGTTGGAAGAGACAAAGCCGGGGATGCTCGACAAGCTGCGCGGCGTGTTCACCCGCAATCCCTTCGCCAAGGAAGACAACACGCTGCATCCGAAGCTGACCTTCGCCAACAGCCAGGATCTGCTGGACACCTTGTGGGGATATTATTTCGCCACCGGCTCCTACGTTCCGATCCTGCGCATCATGTCGATGCTGCCCTGGAGCAAGAGCCGCGACACCGTCGACAAGCTGACGGTCGGCAGCATGGCGCGCTACACGCTGGCAAGCTACGCGGTGCGCGATGCCGGATTGCGGGAATTTCTCCACAGCGAGCTGGCGCTGCAGCCGGCGGCGGTCAAGGCGCCGCTCGGCGAGGTGATTGAAGCCGCCGATACGGTGCAACTCGCCGCCGTGCGCAAGGACGCGCTCGCCGCCGTGGAGGAGCTCAAGACCAAGGGCTCGGACTCCCGGCGCAACCTCGACTTCTGGGGCCAGGTCGGCGTCGGCGCGGTGGCGCTGGGCTGCGTCTCGGCGGCAGCGCTCGGCCAGGTCGAGGTCGGCATTCCCTGCGTGATCGGAGGCTCCGCGGGGCAGGGCCTGCTGTCGTTCTGGGAGAAGCAGCAGCAGTGATGTGCGTGTCCCCAAAGAAGAAAGGGGCCGAAGCCCCTTTCTCTGGATTACCACTGGTGCCAGTGATGCCAATGGTGCCAACGATGCCAGCCGTAGCCCCAGCCGCCGCCATAATAGTGCGGATGCCAGTGATGCCAGCCGCCATATCCCCAGTGATGGTGCCAGCCCCATCCGCCATAGTAATGCGGATGATAGTCACCGTCGCCATAGCTCGGTCGATGCCAGCAGTGGCCCCATCCGTTGCAGACGTAAGCCGCCTGTTCGATGTTGGAAGCCTGCGAGGCCTGGCCTGGAATGGTGTAAGGCATCGCAGACGCCGCCGCGGTAGAGAGTGCAACGCCGCCAAGCGCGGCGAGGCCGACAAGTGCAGAAACAAGTTTCATGATGTTCACCTCCTAACGCTTGTTGGAGGTAGCCACCGCGCAACCGGTTCGGCGCATTACTCAGGTTTAATGCCGATGAACGATTGTTAGGTTTTCTCGCGGCAGGTTCTCGCGCGCCCGGTGTCGCTCAAGCGCGCCTGCCTCGGCAGTCCGCGCGTGATGCTTGCCGATTTGTAATCAACCGGCGTCGAACGGCGCCTTCGCTGCTACCCACCAATCTCGTGAAGACGGAGGGTTCGATGAAAACGATGTCGTGGTCACGGTATCATTGCCTGTCGTGGTCGTTGCTGCGGATTCGCACCCGCCTGCGGGGTGGTGTTCTTCTGACGCGAACACGCCACACGTCCCCGGCCGCCGTGAACTCCGCTGCGGAAGCCAGGACGGGCCGGCGCAGACACCATCTGACGGTCGCTGACGGCGCCGGCAAAGGACGCCCCGCGCGCCTGTCCTAACCGTAATCCCGGCGTTTCGAACCAAAGCGCGGTCAGGCGATACCGATGTCTGATACTGTTGCCCCAGAATTCTTTCCGCGCCGGATCTCCATGAAGACTCTTCAGACCGCCCTGCCGCTCTGGGTTCGCGCTATCCTGCTGGCGGGGGTATTTTGCATCGTCGCCGCAGCCGGCCTGATATCGTATCGGCTCTATATGCGGCCGAAGACCTTGACTATTGCGGTGGGAACGCTTGATGGCGAGGGAAGGCAGATCGCCTCGATCATCGCCGGCCGGCTCGCCACCATGGATTCGCCGATCAGGTTCAAGGTGGAGAATTCCGGCAGCGCGGTCGATGCGGCCAAGGCCTTCGCCGCGGGCACCGCCGATCTCGCGGTGGTGCGGGCGGATGTCGTCGATCGCCAGCAGGCTCGGGCGGTTGCGGTCACCGCCCACGGCGTCGTGATGATCGTGGCGCCGCCGGGATCGCCTATCACCAGCATTGCCAAGCTGCGGGGGCACACCGTCGGTGTGGTCGGCGGTGAAATCAATCACGACGTCGTCGATGCCTTGAAGAAGGAATACGATCTCGCAGAGGCCAACGTCGTCTTCAAGGATATTGCGCCGGCGGGCGCGCGCGCTGCGGTGGCGTCGAAAGAGGTCAGCGCGCTGTTGCTGGTGGTCCCGCTGACCGAAAAATACCTGTCGTTCGTGAAGAGCCTGTTTCGCGAAGGCCCGAATCTATCGCCGGTCCTGATCCCGATCGATTCCGCCGGCGCGATTGCCGACAGCAAGGGGGCGTACGAAAGCTTCGATATTCCGAAGGGCACCCTGCGGGGCGCGCCGCCGGTTCCGGATGACGACGTCACCACCCTGCGGGTGGCGTATGACCTGGTCGCGAACCGGCATCTGGATTCCAACCTGGTCGCCGACCTCGCCAAGAAGATCATGAGTGTCCGCAGGGATCTCGTCAGCGAGCAGCCGCTGCTGGCGGGAATCGCCGCACCGGACCTCGATGCCGATGCCTACGTCTCCGTGCATCCCGGGGCTGCTGCCTTCTTCAACGGCACCCAGCAAAGCTTCATGGACAGGTACAGCGACGCCATCTATCTGACGCCGATGGCGCTCGGCGCCATCGCATCGGTATTCGCCGCGGCGTGGCGCTTCCTCGGGGTTCGTTCGACCGAAACAGCGCAAACGACGCTGGATGCGCTGTGCGATCTGCCGAGGCGAATCCGGAAGATCGACAATGAAGCCGAACTCTCGACAATCGAGGATGAAGTCGACGATATCCTTCGTGCCCAGTTGGCAAAATCCGCCGATGGCGACGACGGCGGGGCAGAGGCCGCGGCGCTGATTTCGGCCGCGCACCGGCTCGATAATCTGATCCATCACCGCCGCGCGCTGCTGGCGGCCAAGGCGTAGGGCGCTTTGAATCGTCTGCCGCGGCGGGTTCGCCTACTGCCGCATGACACGGGCGCGGACGCGGCCCTTGTGGACATCCCGCAATGGACCATAAAGTCACGGCCCCGCCACCTGCCGATGATCGCCAATCGATAGCAGAACAAAAGGACGAGCCGATCATGTCTGCCAGACCGTCATTGCCCGATCGCATGCCCCGCGCAGCGGGCGCGCCGACCGCCCTCGACGGCCTTCTGGTGGTGGATTTCACCCGGGTCGTCGCCGGTCCCGCGTGCACCCAAACGCTGGCGGATTTCGGCGCCGAGGTCATCAAGATCGAGAATCCCAATGGCGGCGACGACACCCGGGCCTATGAGCATGCGGAAATCGGCGGCGAGAGCGCGGCCTATCTCAGTCTGAATCGCAACAAGCGCGGCATCGCGCTCGACTTCAACAAGCCTGAAGCCATCGAGGTGGCGCGGGAGCTGATCGCGAAAGCCGACGTGGTGGTGGAGAATTTCTCCGGCGGCGTGATGAAGAAGTTCGGTCTCGACTATGCCTCCGTCGAGCCCACCAATCCGCGACTGGTCTACTGCTCGATTTCGGCTTACGGCCGCAAGGGACCGTTCGCCTTGCGCCCGGGCTTCGATCCGATCACGCAGGCCGAAAGCGGCTTCATGTCGCTGAACGGTTTTCCGGACGGCCAGCCGGTGCGTACCGGTCCGCCGATTGTCGACATGGCGACGGGCATGTCGGCCTGCAACGCGATCCTGCTGGCGCTGCTGGCGCGCGACCGGCTCGGCCGCGGTCAGCATGTCGAGGTGGCGCTGATCGATATCGCGATGTCGATGACCGGCTTTTACGGCATGGCGTATCTGATATCAGGCGTGAATCCCGGCCGGTTCGGCAATTCGCCGAACGGATCGCCCAGCGTCGGCGTTTATGAAGCCTCCGACGGGCCGTTCTACATCGCCTGCGCCAACGACCGGCTGTATCGCCGCCTGGTGACCGAAGTGCTCGAGCGGCCCGACCTCGTCACCGATCCGCAATTCGCCAACCGCAAGGCGCGAACCGCCAACAAGGAAAAGCTGCGCGCCACCATCGCCATGATCTTTGCCGGCGACCGGCTGGAGAACTGGATGGCGAAGATGAAGAAGGCCAATTTGCCGGTCGGCTATCTCCGCACCGTGGAGGAGGGGTTCAACGCCCCTGAAGTGCGCGAGCGGCATCGCCTCAGCCAGATCCCGCACCCGACCGCGGGATCGGTTCCCAACATCGAAACGCCGCTCCGTCTCGAACTGACGCCGGTCGTCGATCCCGTGGCGGCACCCTTGCTGGGCGAGCATACCAAGGCGGTGCTGCGCAAGACGCTCGGCTATGACGAGCGCCGTATCGCTGAGTTGGCCGAGGCGGGGGCGTTCGGAGCGAATCCGGGTAACGCCTGATACGCCGCCGGATGTCGCGGCGGCGGTTCAGTGAACCGCTGCGTACATGATCTTTTCCTCGGTCGCTTCCAGTGCGGAAAATTCCTCGACCACCTTGCCCTGCCGCGACACCAGGATGCGATCGGACAGCGCCATGATCTCCGGCAGATAGGACGAGATCACCACCACCGCCTTGCCTTCGTCGGCCAGCCGCTGGATCAGTTCGTGGATCTCGACGATGGCGCCGACGTCGACGCCGCGCGTCGGCTCGTCGAAAATGATCAGATCCGGATCCTGCACCAGCGACTTGGCGATCACCACCTTCTGCTGGTTGCCGCCCGACAATTCGACGACCTTCATTGTGTTGCCGGTGGTGCGAACCCTGAGTTTGTCGACCCAGGTCTTGCCGACCTTGCCGGCCTCGCGTTGGGACAGGAAAAAACGGCCGCCGGGGAGTTTGGCGAGCAGTCCGAGATAGATGTTGCGGGAGACCGACATGGTCTCGAAGAAACCTTCGACCTTGCGGTCTTCGGTCACATAGGCGATGCCGGCCCGCACCGCCGGGGCCGGCACGCGGTAGCGCACCGGCTTGTCGTGCAGGATCACTTCGCCGCCGTGAAAGAAATCCCGCTTGAGAACGCCGGCGACGACCTTGAAGGTCTCGGTGCGGCCGGCACCGACCAGGCCGAACACGCCGGTGATCTGTCCGGCGAACACCGACAGCGAGTTGTTCCTGACCATCGGCGCCATCTTGAGGTTCTGCACCGTGAGCACGCGCGCGCCGGCGGGCCGCACCGAGTTCTTGCGCAAACCATACAGCGTATTCGACAGGTCGCGCCCGACCATGGCCTGCACGATCCGCGCCCGGTCGAATTTCGCCGCATCGTCGGTGACGACATGCTTGCCGTCGCGCAGGATGGTGATCCGATCGGCCAGGATCAGCGCCTCCTCGAGCGCGTGCGAGATGAACACGATCGACACGCCGCGGCGCTTCAGGTCGCGCACGAGGTCGAAGAAGTATTTCTTTTCTTCCGGCGTCAGCGTCGCGGTCGGCTCGTCGAAGATGATGACCTTGGCCTCATGCAGCACGGCGCGGGCGATCTCGACCATCTGCTTCTTGGCGGCGCCGAGCAGTTCGACCGTGGCGGTCGGGGTGACGTCGAAATTGAGCGATTGCAGGAATTGCTGGGCGGCGATGTAGATGCCCCGCAGCCGGTTGTAGAAACGCTCCTGCCCCAGAAACAGGTTCTGGGCCACCGTCATGGTCGGAACCAGGCTGTTTTCCTGAAACACCATGGCGATACCGAGATGGCGGGCTTCCAGCGGCGTTCTCGGCGCCACGTCGGCGCCGTTGACCTGCATCGTCCCCGACGTCAGCGTGACGACGCCCGCCATCACCTTGGTCAACGTCGACTTGCCGGCGCCGTTCTCTCCGACCAGCGCGTGAATCTCGCCCCGGCGAAGCTCGAAATCGACGTTCTCGATCGCAGGCACGCCGGCATAGAGCTTGGTCGCGTTGCGAAGCGCGAGGATGATGTCGCTCATGCGTGCAATTCCTGCTCGATCATGGTCAGCGGCGCGCGCAACAGCCGCCCCGGTCCCTTGGCGATGGCGTACAGCGCGCCATCCATTTCGACCGTCGCCACGATGCCATGGTTGACGCCGTCGACCCGGCTGTGCAGGGCGTAAAGCGGCATTCCCTCGGCATTCAGCCGGATGATGAGACCGTAGGACCGCGGCGGCGCCCATGGCTTGACCACGCCCATGGTCTTGATATGCGCGCCCTGCATCGGTTCGAGAAACGACTGGCCGGATTTCAGTTTGGGCGCGATCCAGTAGGCCGGATCGATCTCGTTCATCATGCGGCGCCGGTAGGCATTTTCGCGCAGCACGAATTCGACCAGCTGGGTGCGCGCGGCGAACGCCGTGAGCCAGAAGCCGCCGGAAGCCGCCGGTGAAAGCCGCGAAGGATAGACCGGCAGATTGTCCAGCACGCTGCGCTGGCTCCCATCCGGGGCGATCGCGATAACACGGTGGCGCCAGCTTTCGCTGACCAGCAGCGCTTCACCTGAGGCGCAGACCCCGAACGCGTAGTGCAGGCCCGAGGCGAGGGTGCGCACGCGGCCGCTGGCGATGTCGATCGAAAGCACCCGCCCGCTGCGGCCGCGTTCCATCAGGTCATGCGTCCATTGCGGGTACGGGCGCGCCGTCGATCCATCCGTCGCGATCACCGTTCCCAGCGGTCCCGGCGCCAGCGCGTTGATGGCGTGGAACGACGGATCGGAAACCGTCGCGGTGGCCGATGCAGCCGACGGCGTGGCGAACACCTGCACCTCGCGCCCGTCGAGCGCGACGGCAATGCCGCCGTCCGGCAGGCAGCACAGTGCGGTGATGGCGCGATCGAAATGCCTGACCTCGGTGGTGGCGGCGCCGTCGAGACGCAGGAGAGCCGCGCCGTCCGCGAGGTAGAGCGTCTTGCCGTCGGTGGCGAGATCTTCCGGCGCATCGAACTGGCCGATTGTCTCGGCCTTTGCCAGGATCTGGTTGGGTTTCAAGGCGCCGTCAAAGGACGGCACCGTGATGGTGGCGTCGCCGCGCCCCAGAAAGCGTTCGGCAAAGCCCTTCAATGCGGCGATCACTTGGCTCTCCCCCAGCGCCGCTCATACTGGACGAAGTCGGGATCGGCGCCGGTGAGCTTGTACCTGCCGATCCTGTTATTGGCGATGCCGCCGAGATAGAGGTAGCCGCGGTGCTCGCGCATCGAGGTAATCATCGGATGGTTGACGCCGCCGATGTCCCACAACGATTCGAGCACTTCGCCGCGCTCGTTGAATTTGATGACGCAGCCGGTATTGATATTCGGGAACAGCCATTCGTCGATCGGCACCCGCTTGCCCATCCGCTTGCGGAAGCCCGGCATTTTCCAGGCAAGATCGAGCGCGGGACTGCGCATGCCGACCATCGCCAGCCAGTAATTTCCGTCTGAAGCCAGATTGATGTTGTCGGGATAGCCGGGCAGGTTGTCGATGACCATCTCGGTCTTTCCGGCCTTGGGGCCGTCGAACCAATAGCGCTTGATCGAGCAGCCGAAGGTTTCGGCGAACAGGATCGACTGGCCGTCGCTGGCGATGCAGATGCCATTGGGGAATTTCAATCCGCGCAGCACGGTGCGCGTGGTGCCGTTGTTCGGATCGTAGCAGATGATGCGGCCGTTGCCGCGGGCTTCCAGCCCGTCGACCGGCCATTCGTCCATCTCGTAGCGGACGGTGGCCTCGGAAAAGAAGATGCGTCCGTCATCGGCGATGTCGAGATCGTCCGCCAGCCGCAGCCGGCTGTCGTCGTTGACCGAGTAGAGGCTGCGGTTGGTCTCATCGGTCACCTTCTCGACCTTGCGGTCGGGCGTGATGCGGTAGAGTCCCATGCCGCCGATGCAGACGTAGAGATTGTCCTTGCGGTCGAAGGCCATGCCGAGCGGCTGGCCGCCGATATGGGCGAACACCTCCATCTCCTGATAGTCCGGCGCCTTGAAGCGGATGATGTCGCCATGGCGCGAGCCGGCATAGAGATTATTATCGCGGTCGAGGATGACGTCTTCCGGCGCTTCGATGCGACCGAGCCCGATCAGAGTCACGTCGCGCAGCTTGTCGTTCTGCGCGAACGGGCCGCTGCCGGGCGCGGTGGACGCCGCCGGTGCCAGCCCATGATAGGTCGGGCTGACATAGACCTTGCTGATGATACGGTTGCGGTTCTTCAGCCAGCGAATGTCGATCATCGCGGCCACCAGCAGCACGCCGGCCAGCACCATGCGATTGACGCCGCCGCTCACCGACAGCGTGGTCAGGCCGTTGATCACGAACAGAACGATCAGCGTGCCGGCCAGCGCCTTCGCGACCGAGCCCTTGCCGCCGCCGAGGCTGATGCCGCCAAGCACCGTCGCGGTCAGCACGGTTACTTCCATCCCGACGCCGACGTCGCCGCCGACGGTGCCGAGCCTCGCTGCAAAAAACAGCGCGCCGAGGGCGGTCAACATCCCGCCTGCGGTATAGCAAAGCGCAATCGTGCGGCGGACCGGGATGCCCGAATTATAGGCCGAGCGGCGCGAACCGCCGATCGCGGTGACGTGCCATCCCGGCCGCAATCGGGTCAGGAAGAC
>Ga0209483_1003301_pt1 | contig 10665 bp, 11 predicted proteins | sample NGEPerA_FD_184508 | JGI IMG/M metagenome (GOLD analysis project Ga0209483, IMG submission 184508) | Arctic peat soil microbial communities from the Barrow Environmental Observatory site, Barrow, Alaska, USA - NGEE PermafrostL2-A... | ecosystem: Environmental > Terrestrial > Soil > Wetlands >...
CCATCAGTTCCTTTGTCTCGTCATGCGTCATGCCGGCCGACGGCTCGTCCAGCAGCAGAAGTTTCGGCGTGCTGATGAGCGCGCGGCAGATCTCGATGCGGCGGCGGTCGATCATCGGCAATCCGGCAACCGGCTCGAATAGCCTGCCGGCAAGCGCCGGCTCGAACACCTCCACTAGCGCGCGCGCGGCCGCATAGTTCCGTTCAAACTCGTGCTTGAAGGCCGCGCGTCGCACCAAGTTGAACCACAGTCCCTGGCTCAACCGCTTGTGGTTGCCGATCATGATATTGTCGAAGATCGACAGCGGCAGCGATAGGCGCGAACGCTGAAAAGTGCGCGAGATGCCAGCCTCATACACTGCGCGCGAAGCGGCGCGCGTGATGTCGGCGCCGTTGAAGACGATGGAGCCAGCGTCGGCGCCGTAAATGCCGGTGACGACGTTGAAGAAGGTCGTCTTACCGGAGCCGTTCGGGCCGATGAGGCCGACGATCTCGTTCGGGGCCACCGCGAGGTCGAGCCCATCGAGAGCCAACACGCCGCTGAAACGCTTGGACAGACCGCGGGCTTCGAGCATTGCGCTCATGGCCGCCACCCCGGGAAATAGCGGCGCATGGGGCGCGGCAGCAGTCCCTCCGGTCGGAACAGCAACACCGCAATCACCATCAAGGCGTAAAGCAGGAAGCGGTATTCCTGAATGGTCTGGAGCTTTTCCGGCACCACCACCACAATGATCGTCGCCAGCAGCAAGCCCCAAGGATTGCCGATGCCGCCGAGCAGCAGGATCGACACCAGGATCAGCGAGTCTGCGAAGGTGTAGTTATTGGGTGCAACGAAGGCGCCAACCATGCCGAACAGCGCGCCGGCGAGTCCGATCAGAAAATTTCCGATCAGGAAGGCAGTGATCTTCCAGCGCACGACATCGAGGCCGAAGCAGCTTGCCGCTGTCTCGTCCAGCCGCAGCGCGTCAAGGTTCAGACCTATCCAGGAGCGCTCCAGCCGGCGCACCAGCACGAAGGCACCGACCAGCAACACGAGGCTGACCACGAAATAGTTGAGATAGAATGACAGCGAGATGCCAGCGATTTCCCAGCTTTCGTTGAAGGACCAGCCGAACAGCTTCATGCCCGGCACCTGCATGCCCTGCGGGCCACCTAGTACGTCGTTGACCTCGAGAAAGGTTTTAAACAGCAGGGCGAACGCGATGGTTACCACCGCCGCGTAATGCCCACGCGTACGCAAAACCGGCAACAGCAGCAGCGAGCCGATCAGCGCCGCCAGCACGCCGCCGATCAGCAGCACCAGAAGGTGCGGCAGCCCGGCGTAGGTGTTGAGCACAGCCGACGTGTAGGCGCCGATGCCGAAGAAGGACGCTCCGGCGAAGTTCAGCACTCCGGCATAGCCGAACTGGATGTTCAGCCCGAGCGTCGCCAGCGAATAAAGCAGCACGGTCGTAACCAGCAGCAGCACAAAATGGTCGTCATGGAACCAGGCTGCCAGGACCAACGCGGCGATCACGGCGCAACCGCCGAGCACGTCTTCATGATCGGCGAAGGAGAGTGCCACCGTCTCGAGTAGACGCAGCCACGCGGCAGCTAGCACCACGACGACGGCAACGCCGAGCAGCACGATGATGAGGACCTGCTTCTCCGCCGCCAGCAGCGTGATAAGATAGGCGGTGGCGAACGCCAGTGCAGTGAGGCCGGGCCACAGGCTCGCGTGCGTTTTTCTCCCCTCGCCCATCAGCTCATACCCGCTCGCTGATCTTTTCGCGGATCAGCCCGGTCGGCCGCCAGGCCATGATGGCGATCACCACCGCAAAGGCGAACACGTCCTTGTAAGCGCTGGCAAAGGGCAGTGCCACCGTGCCGATGGTCTGCAGGCCGGCGAACAAGAAGCCGCCGAGGATCGCACCATAGATGCTGCCGAGCCCGCCAATGATGGCGGCCGAAAAGCCGACGACGCCGAGGTAAAGGCCGATTCCGAAATTGATCTCATTGTAGTAGAGCCCGTTCATCACGCCGGCGAAGGCGGCGAGCCCGGAGCCGATGGCGAAGGTGGTGAGCACGATGGCGGTGAAATTGATACCCATGGTACGCGCGGTTTCCTCGTCCTGCGCGACGGCACGGATCGCGAGGCCGAGCTTGGTGCGGTTGAGCAGGTATTGCAGGCCGACGACCACCAGCACGCCGGCCGCCAGCATCAGCACGTTGTCGAAGCGTAGGTTGAAATCGCCGAGATTGATGGCGCCGCGCGGCAACAGTGCCGGAAACGGCTTCGGATTGGCGCCCTGCGGATAGAACAGCCGTACGCCTTCACGCAGCACGGTGCCGAGCATCAGCGTGATCAGCAGCGTGTTGAGGGCCGGCGCCGAGCGCAACGGCATCACCAGATAACGCGCGATGACCATGCCGAGCAGCGCCATCGCCAGCGTCGCCAGCACGAGCATGACGAGGAGATCGAGCCAGGGCGAGGTCACGCCGAGCGCATTGAGGCCGGCAAAGGCGGCGAGCGCGGTGAATGCGCCAACCGTGAGCACGTCGCCGTGCGAAAACTGGATCACGTCGAGCACACCGAAGAACAGCGTGAAGCCCACCGCGACCAACGCGTACATCATGCCGAGCATCAGCCCGTTCATGACGTATTGGGCGAACAGGCCTACGTCCATGTCCAACGATTCTCCACCGTCATGCCAGGCCGTTGACCGGGCATCCACGTTCTTTCACAGGAAAGAGGACGTCCATGGCCGAGGGTAAGCCCGGCCATGACGTCATCGATGAGCGATTACTTCTGCCCCGGTAGCTTGCGCTTACCGCTGGCGTATTCGCTGTCGTCCCACTCGACGAACTTACCGTCCTGGACCACGTATTTGGTAATCACAGCGACGGTGTTCTGTCCGTGGTCGTCGAAGGTGATCTTGCCGACGATCGAATCGCGGTCCGTCACGTCGCCGAGATCGGCGATGACCTTCTTGCGATCGGGGCCGACTTTTTCAATCGAGTCGAGGATCATGTTCATCGCGGCATAGGCGAAGGCGCCGTAGGCTTCCGGCGGCTGCTCGTATTTCTGCGCGTTGTACCTCTCCATAAAGAACTTGCCACCTGGCAGCTTGTCGGTCGGCGCGCCTTCACGGAAGGCGAGCGAGCCCTCCGCCAACGGCCCGAGCGCCTGGATAAAAGAGTCCGACACGATACCGGAGGTGCCGTCGAACACCGCCTTGATGCCGAGCTTGTCCATCTGCTGACGAATGCGCACACCGATCGGCGTCAAGCCGCCGAAATAGATCACGTCGGGATTAAGCGCCTTGATCTTGGTAAGCTCGCCGGTGAAGTCCTGCTGGTCGGCGGTAACGCCGAAGGTACCGACGATCTTGGCTGTGCCGATGCGCGCCAGCGCCTTGCTGAAATACTCGTTGTGGCCCTTGCCGTAGTCGGTGGTATCATGGATCACCGCCACGGTCTTGAAGCCGAGCTTGGAGATCAGCTCCGCGTTGGTGTCGTTCTGGTTGATCATGGTGCCGTTGACGCGATGTACCTCCGCGTATTTGTTGCGATAGGTGATGTCGGGCAGCACCGCACCCCATACGACCACGGGGAAACCGAACTTGTGATAGGTGTCGACGGTCGCGATCGCGGTCGCCGAGCAATAATGCGTGGCGCCGGCGATGATGTCCTTGTCAGCCGCCATCTTGGTCGCGACCTGCACCGCAACGTTAGGCTTGCACTCGTCGTCGAGCACGACCAGCTCGTATTCGTATTTCGCCTTGGCATCGGCGTTCCGCAGACGCACCGCGAGGTCGGCTGAGTTGCGGCCGCCGAGGCCATTGGCCGACACACCGCCGGTGAGCGGGCCGATGAATCCGACTTTCACCTTGTCTTTGGCGGCAGCCGGTCCTGCCGCAAGCGCCAGCCCCACGGCCATGATTCCAGCCGTGACAAACTTGCCTGTCCTGATCATTCAACCCTCCCTTTTTTGATATTCGACCGTTTGGCGGCCGTATTGTCGCGAGCTCCGCCTATGCTCGCGCAGTCAAAGGCGGAGGGCAAGCTGTCAAAAAAGCCAGTTAACCGCCGACTTGGCTGGAGCAGACACCTGACGAACAATATGAACCGTAACGTCACCGGGTGAATCTGCGCCCACTATCGTTCTAGGCATGTCCGCGTCAGCTCCTTTCCAAACTCATTCTCTCACAGAGCTTGGTCCAAAGAAGCCAGGTCAGGTCACGTCACGAAACTCAAGCTTACCTCCTTCGCAAGCTCCCGACGCGCCATGATCTTGAATCCTTTGCCCGGTAGGAGACTCATCGGTGGAACGGACGTGAAATCTCCGTTTTCATTCAGTGGTGCCCGGCCTCGGACCAGGGCATGACGACCCGCTCCGTAATCACGACCGCGACAAACAGCAAGATTCCGAGCCCGCTCAGCCAAACGAGCGCGGCCCAAGCCAATGGGCTGTCCAATTGTGAATTGGCCGTTAGGAGCAAATTGCCCAAACCGCCGACGGATCCAATGAATTCGCCGATGACAGCTCCGATCACAGCCAATGTCACGGCTACTTTCGCGCCAGCAAAAATAAAAGGTAACGCGGCAGGGAACTGAACCTTCAGGAAGACCTGAAGCGGCGATGCACGCAACGAGCGTGCAAGTTCGAGCAGACCCACAGGCGTCGCACGCATTCCCGCCGCTGTATCGACGACGATCGGAAAAAATGCAACCAAGAAGGCGATGACGAGCTTCGACTGCATACCGAGACCGAACCAGACCAGGATAATGGGAGCAACGGCAACTTTTGGAATGGATTGCGTCGCAATCAGAATTGGATAGAGCGTTAGATTGAGGACCCGTGAATTCGCGACGCAGACAGCAAAGGGAATGCCAATCGCAACGGCCAACGCAAAACCAAGAACGCTTTCGAGAAATGTCGGCCAGCTTTCACGAAGAAGAACTTCCCAGTTGCTGATGGAAGCGCGCAGGATGTCCACGGGGCTCGGCAGCACGATGCGATTTATGCCGAGGATTTGAGTGTAAAGCTGCCACACCACCAGGATGATAGCGATACCCACTAGCGGATAGACAGCACTTCTGAGGTTACGAAACGTCATCGCGTTATTCCGAGCGCGCGACTTGCCCGGTGTTCGAGGCTCGTGAACTTGGCTGAGTATCGAATTTCCGCTGAACGGGGGTATGCCAAATTAACCTCGATATAGTCGGCAATGACGGCCGGTCGCTTGCTGAAGACGGCCACGATATCCGAAATGTAGACAGCCTCACTTATACTGTGGGTCACAAACAAGACCGTCGCGCCGGTCTTGTCACGAATATCGAGCAGCAAATCCTGCATCTCCATCCGCGTCAGTTCATCGAGAGCTCCAAACGGCTCGTCCATCAGTAACAATCTTGGTTTGTGAATGAGTGCGCGGCAAAGAGCAGCGCGCTGCTGCATACCCCCCGAAAGCTGCGAAGGATAGGCGTGCTCGAACCCTTCGAGTCCAACGAGCGTCAGCAACTCTTTTGCACGAAGCTTCGCAGCGGCGTCTAAGCGCCGGAGGATCTCCATCGGAAACAAAACATTATCCAGAATAGATCGCCAGGGCATAAGGTTTGCTTGCTGGAACACGACTCCGAAATCCGGGTGTGGCTCAGCGACATCGCAGCCATTGATTTGAATTGTTCCGCCAGAGGCTGGGATCAGACCACCAACTATCTTGAGGAAGGTCGTTTTCCCGCAGCCGCTGGGACCCAGCAGTGTCACCAAGTGACCGGCCTTCAGATCGAACGTAATCTTTTCGATCGCAACAAGCGGTGCTTGTCCGGGACGGTTAAAGGACTGGTGGACATCCTTGAAATGTCCGAACGGAACAGAGGCAGCCCTCCCCTGCGTAGCGATTTGAGCGTCGGTGTTAATTTTCAACTTTCTATCAAGGGAGGACGGGCGGATTCGGCAGAAATCCAGTCGCATAAATATCCGTTGCGACAGGCGCCTTGCCCGCGACCCCAATGTACTTCTCGACGAAGTCGACGTTCGCGTTCATCTTCACGGGGTCAAACCAGCCAAGACCGTTTTTCTTCGTTTCGGCCGTTACAGCAAGATCGGTAACGATTTTGATTTCAGCAACGCTCCCCTCTAGCTTGAGGCTCGGAACATATTTGATTTGATCTTCGGCAGCCTTCTCGGGATTGGCGATTGTGAACTTCCATCCCTTCAGAGATGCGCGGACGAAGCGCTTTAGAGTATCTGAATTCTTAGTGATATAGTCCTCAGTCGCGGCAATTCCGTTGCCGTAAAGTTCAAGGCCATGATCAGCAAGCAGCAAAGTGCGAAGTTCCGCATGTGACTCTTTTGCTCCTGCTTCGAGACCTGGCTTTGACATCACAAAGAATTCAATCGCGGGGATCTTTCCCGACAGCAGCGTAGCCGCGCGCGCGGGCGGCGCAACATTGCTGATCGTCAGCTTGTTCGGATCAAGTCCCTTCTGAGCCATGAATCCTTGGATGACTTTCGGCGTGAAGCTACCAGCACCACTACCAAGATTCAGTCCTTCCAGTTGCTTTGGCTCGGTAACATTAGCTCCATTGCTCAGACTGAAGATCGCATAGGGCGCCTTGACGTAATTCACCGCCACCAATTTGAGCTTCGATCCATTACCGCGAGCGATGATGACACTCGGAACATCGACAAATCCGATGTTCGCCGTGCCCGATTCAACCGCTTGGATGACCTGCGCAGTCCCCTGTGAAGGGATGATAGAAACGTCGAGCCCCTCATCTTTATAATAGCCTTCGGCCAATGCGGCGTACCAAGCCGCATGGCGGCCCAACGGAATGAAGTCGAGAGAGAAGACTACTTTGGTCAGGGCCGGCGGCGTACCTTGCGCTGAAACAGCACCTGGCAGCAAAGCAGCAAACGATGCGGCATACACCGCACCCATGATCAACCGAAGCCACGCTCTCATTCGCGATCTCCCTGAGTTGCTCGATCTAACTTCCAATCAAGCGCATTCTTATCGTGCCACCGACAAATTCGACGCGTCAATGGATTTTCGATAATTTATTTGATTATCGGCAAATGGTCAGGTATTTCAATAGCGCCGTTGCCGGCGACAAGCAACGTCTTCAGGAGGATCAATGCCATCTTCACTCGCCAAGTCGGACGCCGATCAGACTTTGAATGCGTCAGCCTTGACCCAGATTCGCTCCGACATCATCACGTGCCGCTTGATGCCGAACGAACGGTTGCGTGTGGAAGCGCTTCGCGAACGCTACGGAATGGGCGCCAGCCCGATCCGTGAAGCCCTAATGCGGCTTGAGGCGGAAGGCATTGTCGAGCTTGAGCAAAATAAGGGATTCAAGGTTTCGGAAGTTTCCCGAGAAAATCTGTTCGACTTGATGCGCACCCGCGTGGAAATCGAAAGCGTCGCCCTACGATGGTCGCTCGAAAAAGGCGGCGTCGAGTGGGAAGCCAATCTCCTAAGCGCGTTTCATCGATTGTCCCGGCAAAGGAAGATCGACCCGCTCAACTCCGACGCGATCAGCGAAGAGTGGAGCAACGAGCATGCCGCTTTCCATACCGCGATGGTATCCGCCTGCGGATCGCCGACCCTGCTGTCGATCCGGTCGCGACTATTCGAACAGGCCGACCGCTATGTCGCGCTGTCGATTATGTCGAACGGCCCGCTTCGCGACGACGTGGCCGAGCACAAGCAACTGATGCGGACGGCCCTCAATCGCGACCTCGACAAGACTCTTGAACTCAATCGCATGCATATCACCCGGACGCTGGACAAAGTGGCAGCATCGCTACAGGCCAACAGTAAGCCGGCAGAATTGCGGATACTGGAGAGAAAGATGCTCAAGTGAGCATACAAGTTCAGACTAAAGCCCAGGCTATTTCTGCAGCGACGCTCACCGCGTTTGTTGCACGGCTGTTTTCCGCCGTTGGCGTGCCTGACACGGCAGCGGCGACGGTTGCCTCCGGGCTCGTCGACGCCGACATCGAGGGACTATCTTCACATGGCGTTATGCTGATCGATATGTATATCGAGCGGCTCAAAAAAGGCTCCGTCTCCCATAACGAAACTGCTTCCATCGTGTTGGAACGTGACGGCGCCATGGTTCTCGACGCCGGCCATGCGCTGGGCCAGCTGACTGGCATCCAGTCCATGGCTCATGCGGTCGACAAAGCGCGGACATTCGCTGCCGGCATCGTGTCGGTCCGCCACGGCTTTCATTTCGGAACTGCAGGACGCTACGCGCATCAAGCGGCAGAGGCCGGCTGTATCGGCATCGCGATGTGCAATACACGCCCACTGATGCCGGCGCCTGGCGGAGCCGAACGTGTCGTCGGCAATAATCCAATCGCAATCGCTTTGCCGACTGCTGGAAAAATTCCGGTGGTGCTCGACATGGCCACGAGCGAAGCCGCGATGGGAAAAATTCGTATGGCGGAAAAGGCCAAAGAAGCCATTCCCTCCACCTGGGCGGTTACCGCCAAGGGCGCACCAACCACCAGTCCTTCGGAAGCAATTGCGGGAATGCTGCTTCCGTCAGGTGGCCCCAAAGGCTTTGGGCTTTCGTTCCTGATCGATCTGATGTGCGGATTGCTGTCGAAAGGAGCGACCGGATCGGCTGTGCGCCCGCTCTACGGCGACCTCAGCGCGCCCTATGACTGCTCGCATCTCTTCATTGCAATCGATGTGGCTCATTTTTGCGATATCGACTGGTTTCGCCAACAGACCGCCTCGGCCGCAGAACGCATCCGCAACGGACAACGTGCGCCAGGCGTGCAGCAACTTTTTACACCGGGTGAACCGGAATGGCGCCGCCGTGAACGGTCAGGCGGACAAGTTTCACTCGAACCGTCGATCATCGCCATGTTGATCCGCGTCGCAAGTGAACTCGGTGTCACGGAAACTCCATTTCATAGCCCTCTGAAGGAACAACGTCATGCCTAAAGTTCAGATTACAAGTCCGAAACTGCGCCAACCGAATGGCGTTTTCTCTCACGCAACGGCGATCGAAGCGACCGGTCGTTTTGTGTTCATCTCGGGCATGACCGCGCGCCGTCCGGACGGCACTATTGCCGGTATAGGTGATATCACCGAGCAGACCCGGCAGGTTTGCGAGAACGTGAAGGCGGCTGTTGAGGCCGCTGGTGGAACGCTCGACGATATTTGCCGCGTTGATGTCCATGTTCGCAACATGGAGCATTTCGATGCGATCCATAAAGTCCGCTCTCAGTATTTCAAGCCTCCTCTCCCGGCCTCCACAATGGTCGAAATCAACAAGATGACGTCACCAGATTACCTCATCGAAATCAGCGCGATCGCAGTCATTCCCACAAAATAGAACGGTCAGATGGAAGATAAATTAGGTTTAAAAACCGCCGCCGAACGCAACATCGCCCTGGGTGAGGTCGGCGACAAAGTCCTTTTCGAAAATGAACATATTCGACTGTGGGAAATTCGACTTGAACCTGGCAAGACCATCGCATTCCACATCCACTATCATCCGTATCTCGTCATCTCACTGGGGGGTGGCGAGAATGAAATTGAGACAATCTTCGGGAGAAAAATTCCGACAGACGAGCCGAGCGGCTCTTTCGTGTTTATCGACGAAATGCGGCCTGTTCATCGCCTGACGAATAAGTCGAACGTCACCTACCTCTCGCGACTGATCGAGATGAAATCTGTCACATGGAGCACTAACGGCTAGTCCACCTTAGTTCTTATGCGCTGATGCAAGCATTAAACCGGCCAATTTTGAGCGGCTTCAAATGCGGATAACGTCCACGTTGGACAGTTGGGACATGCATATCCGTGAGCACGCCGTGAGAAACTCAAAGTCCGTAATAGCGCATGTTCAAAGGTTTTTGGATGCCCCAAAAGCCATTACTACAAAATGAGGTCACGATGACAACACTACCCAAAGGCGCTCCAAGTCTGGATGAAGTTCTGATTCAGTCTGAAAACGTCGAATGGCGTGCAAAATCACTCAAGGGTATTTATGAGAAAATGCTCTGGCGTAACGATGAAACTGGCGCATCAATCGCACTAATCAAGTTCGATAAGGGCTCGGGAATTCCACAGCCGCATCGTCATGCCGCCAATCAATTTATGTTCTGTCTCAGAGGCCGATATGAATACACGTCAACCGGCGTCGTACTCACCGCAGGCTGTTTTTATTGCAACCCTAAAGGCAATGTGCACGGTCCGGCACTCGCCCACGAAGAAACAATTGTCGTGGAGATGTATGACGGACCGCACTATCCCGAAAAGCCGTCTTGGTACACAGACGAACGAGACGCTCACTAGTGCACGCGAGGCTAACCTGCTTCTGAGGAGATTGTCGTCATGACCCTATTCAGCGCTCCGACGCCCACCGCAAGTGCCCCTGAAACTTTTCGGTGCGATCCCGGACACGACCATGTCGGTATGTGCTGCGGCAGGCGCAGTTTTCTGACGGGCATGGCAGCCCTTGGCGCGAGCACCCTCCTCAGTCCACGAACGAGCACGGCCCAAACCCCCGCTGGTGCCGGCAAGCCGTTTCGGATCGATACTCATCATCACATCTCTTCGCCGGGCTTCATTAAAGAGATTGCCGGGCGACGGACTGGACAAGTGCCACTGATGAAATGGACGCCAGCGCAGTCGCTCGACGATATGGACAAAGG
>Ga0209483_1003303_pt1 | contig 10657 bp, 6 predicted proteins | sample NGEPerA_FD_184508 | JGI IMG/M metagenome (GOLD analysis project Ga0209483, IMG submission 184508) | Arctic peat soil microbial communities from the Barrow Environmental Observatory site, Barrow, Alaska, USA - NGEE PermafrostL2-A... | ecosystem: Environmental > Terrestrial > Soil > Wetlands > Peat...
CCATTGAAAGGCCACTTGCGCCGCAAAGCAAATTTTTCCGCGCGAACTCGAAACTTTTTTGCGCCGCCATCGTCATTAAGCGAGAGATTGGTTCAATTGATTTTTTTTGAATGCGAAGATAGGGTTATTTGTCGGATTAAAGGATTTAAAAATATGAAATCGTATAAATTATATGTTTTAACTTTTGCGACCGCCACGTTGGCGGTGGTTTTGACCGGTTGCCAATATCCGAACGGCGAGCCGAATAATACCGGCGGTGGCGCCCTGATCGGCGCGGGAATTGGCGCGGCGAGCGGCGCGGTTCTTGGCGGACGAAATGCCGGCGCGGGGGCATTGATTGGCGGCGCGATTGGCGCGATCACCGGCGGCTTGATCGGCAATTCGATGGATCAAGAACAGCAGGCCGAATTGCGCGCGCAAGCTCCGCAAACGTATGTGCGCGTCGAACAAAACCAGCCACTCGCGGTCGCGGATGTCAAAGCGCTCGCGCAGGCAAAAGTCAGCGACAGTATCATCATCAGCCAGATTCGCAGTTCGCACACGGTTTATCATTTGAGCGCGGCGGACATCATTGATTTGCGAAATGCCGGCGTCAGCGAAAACGTCATTGATTTCATGATCAACACGCCCGGCATCATTGGCGGAACTTCTGAAGTTTCATCCGGCACGACCGTTGTCTCGGAAGCTCCGCCACCCGCGCCAGCGGATACCGTGGTCGCCGCGCCCGGATCGGATTATGTCTGGATCGGCGGCGAATGGATTTGGAATGGGCGCTGGGTTTGGGTCGCCGGCCATTGGGGTTATGCGCCGTATCCGCACGCCATATGGGTGCGCGGTTATTGGGTGCAGGGGCGTTATGGCTGGCATCGCGAACCGGGACATTGGCGGTAAATGATTAATTTGCCCGGACTAGAAAATTTTGAACAGATCGCTTTCTAAAATTCCACATCGCACCCGGAAAAATTTGTTTAGCTTGTGACTGGCTGACTCGTTCTGTTATCCATGCTGTTACAATATGGTGACTCAAGAACAAATAGCGCGGAAACTTGGTGTTTCTCGTCAATTGGTTACATTCGCACTTTCCAACTACCCTCAAATTTCTAAAAAATCGCGCGAGCGCATCCTGGCCGCTGCTCGTGAAATGGGTTATCGTCCCAATCCCTATGCCCGTGCTTTAAGAAAAGGCCGCAGTGGAATTATTGGCCTGTGGATTCCAGATCAGATTTCGACTCATTACACCCATGTCGCACGGGAATTGAACCGGCTGGTAAAAGCGGCGCGGCACGAATTAATTGTCAGCGAAGTGAACATTGCCGAAGAACAACAGATGCTTTCGCACGTTCCGATGGACGGGATTTTTGTGGTGGATGCTCCGGAGCAGGCGGAAATTTATTTGACCTCGCCGGGAACTTCAAAGGTTCCCATTATCAGTATGGGTGCCGATTGTTTTGAAAATACGGACTCCATTCAAGTGGATTTGTTCGCTGGCGTTTCGGAAGTGATGCAACATTTAATTGGTTCGGGATTTCGCCGTATCGCCCATGCAACATTTATACGGAAGCCCTCGCCAAGTGCGGCCCGGCGGCTCGGCTATGTCAAAGCCATGAACCAGGCAAAATTGAAGCCGGAATTTATTTATTATCCACTCACGGAACAACAGCGGACAATCGTGCGTCAATTGATCCAGGATTACATCAGTGAAAACGGCTGTCCGGAAGCCATCTTCTGTCATTCTGATGACGTTGCGCTCGGAATCTATCGCGGACTATGCGACATGAAACTGCGGGTGCCTGAAGATGTGGCCTTGGTGGGATGCGATGGGATTCAGGATACCGAATATCTGGAATGCCAGATAACGACACTGGTGCAACCCGTCGCCGCCATGTGCGCCACAGCGTGGCAGTTTTTGACGCAGCGAATGGATCACGCCACGACGAAGCCACAAAAGGCGAGATTGAAACCCAAGCTGGTTATTCGAGATTCATCGGTTCGCGCGCGACGAAATACTTCTGCCTCCCAGCCTTAAAAGACTCATTAACATCATCCAGAGCAAATTTCGTCAAAATCCATATTTATCATGTGATAAATTATGCTTGACACCCCTCTAAAAAAGTCTTAAGGTCATCCCAATTGATGCGCTATCGGGCTAAAAATTGCGGGGCTTTCGACCGGGAACTCTTTTGTTCGCGGACGCAAGATTGTTCAACCAACCCTGTGCCGAAGTCGCATATTGATTCAGAAAAAATAAAACCATGAAAACTACAAAACTTAAAATATTAACAATTCTAGCGGTCAGTCTGGGTGGCGTTATCAGTAGCGCCTTCGCCGGAACATACGCAAACATTACTATTGACGGTTCATTCACCGACTGGGCAGACGTGCCCTTGGCTTATACCGCGCCGGTGGGTTCGAGTGACGCTATTCAATATGACAACGTGTATCTCGCGAATGACGCCAACAATCTTTATATTCGCTTCACACTCTATTCAGCCCGTCCTGACGCGTTCGCCAATGGGTATGATAATCTCTTCATTGACGCGGACGACAATGCCTCGACCGGTGATCCCGTGGGTGGCATCGGTTCAGAGATGCTTGTTCAGTGGGGGAGCGGTTATCAAGAGAAGAATGGCGGCTTTAGCGATGAAGGAGGCATTGATAATCTGGGCTGGTCTATCGCTGGTTCTCCGGACAGCATGGATTTCGAATTGGCGATTTCGCGCAGCGCCACTTATGCCTCGGATAGCAGCTTGGTGTTTGACAACAATACAATTGCCATTTTGCTTGAAGGGGACGACACCAGCTACAACAATGTCGAGTTCGCCCCACCTTCCGGCGGCGTTGCCTACACCTTTGCTCCAGTTCCCGAGCCGTCAACCTTCACACTTGCCGGATTGGGACTGTTAATTTTGACGGGTCGGTTTTTGCAGGTTCGGAAAAATTCCAAAGCGAACAGTTAATCAACAAATAAGGGAAGTATTGCGCCCATCATGAATTAAATCACAAACGAAATATTATGAAAATCAATCACTTAAAAAAGCTCCTTTCAGGAATCGGGCTGGCTTGTCTCTGCGGCTTAAATGCTATGGGTCAAACCAACGTCCCGAGCACTTTCAAACACATCACCGTTGACGGCTCATTCGATGATTGGGCGGGAGTGCCGTTAGCTTACACCGCGCCGCTCGGCAATACTAATGCCATTCAATACGAGAACGTTTATATCGCCAACGACAACACCAATCTTTACATACGGTTCACACTTTATTCACCCCGTCCCGAGGCCTTTGCGAACCCGTCTGACAACATTTTTATTGACGCTGATAATGATCCTGGAACTGGTTATACGGTGGCTGGCATTGGTTCATCCATGCTGATTCAGTGGGGAGTGGGCTATCAGGAAAAAAATGGCGTTTTTACCGAGGGGGCAATAGATAACTTGGGTTGGAACATTGCCGGTTCGGCAGACAGTATGGATTATGAGTTTTCCATTTCCCTTGGTGCTACCTTTGACTCTGACAGTTCTCTTGTGTTTGCCAGTAACACCATTGCCGTTTTGTTGGAAGGTGATACTTCCGGTTACGCCAGTGTCGAATATGCGCCACCTGCTGGCGGCATGATTTATACGCTGGCGACTACTCCGGCGCCAATCGTCAGCAATGTTACATTGGTCAGTCTTAACAATTCTTCCTGGCAGGCGAACGCATCCGGAACCGACCTTGGCACGAATTGGCTTGATCAGAGTTATGATGATATGGTCGCAGGCTGGGTTGCGGGCAATGGCTTGCTGGGCTACACGCCTACACCTGGATCCTACCCGGCCATCAACACCGCCTTGGCCAGCGGTCCCAATACCTACTATTTCCGTACACATTTCCAATGGACCAACGACACTGCCAACGTTGCCTTCATCGTCACCAATTATTTGAGCGACGGAGCGGTTTACTATCTTAACGGCTACGAAGTCCGTCGTGTCCGCATGCCGTCCGGCACTGTGACTTACGCCACAACGGCGGCGGCCAACAATTCCCCGGTGGGACACGCCGATGTTTTCGGCATTGATAGCTCAATTCTGCAACCTGCGGGATCGGGAGACAACATTTTGGAAGTCGAGACGCACCAAGCTCCGGCGAGCAGCGCCGACATGGTCTTTGGTTTGTCCCTCACCGCCTCTATCAATTATCCAGTGCTGAACGTCAGCACCAATTTGCCGGCTAATCACACCATTCTAGCCGGACAACCCGTTACCTTTTCTTCAGATGTCCTCGGTAGCGGCCCATTGACTTATCAATGGTTTTACAACGGCACCACCGCCATCGCCGGAGCTAACGGCCCGTCTTATACTATTCCGATGGTATTGACTAACAATGCCGGCACATATTCTCTATTCGTGAGCAATGCCCTTTCCGCTGGAATTACAACCCGCGCCGCGTTGCTCACTGTGAGCAATACTCCCGTCATCATCACGACCCAACCGGCCAGTCAAGTTGCGTTGGAAGGCCAGCCCGCTACCTTCAGTGTCGTTGTTTCTGGAACTCCGGTAATCCAATATCAATGGTTCTTTGGCGGGAACCCTATTCCCGGTGAGACCAATGACATGCTTGCCATTCCCGCGTCTTATCCGACCAATTCGGGCGCCTATCAGGTTACCATCAACAACCCTGCGTCCATCACCAACAGCAGTTCGGTCAACCTGACGGTTTTGGCGGATACCATTCCGCCCAACCTCACGGCCATTGCAGCCTCGGCGAGCCAGATTGTCGTCACCTTTTCCGAACCGGTGGATACCGCGACGGCGGATGATGCCGCCAACTATTCCGTCAGTGGCGGTATAACCATGTTATCAGCGGTCCAAAACCCGGACAATGCCGCGCAAGTGACGTTGACGACCGGAGGTGGCATGAGTTTTGGAGTCGTTTATACGCTCTCGGTGAATGGGGTGAAGGACTTATTCGGAAATGCGGCGCAGGTCAGCGGACAATTCACCCGCGACATCACCATTGACGGTTCGTTTGACGACTGGACAGGACTGACACCAATCTACAGCTCTGATGCTCCCTCCGGAAATAGCGGGGCCGCAGACTTCAAGGACATCTATATGTATAATGACGCCAATTATTATTATTTCCGCGTCACCCTCTGGGCGGATATTGACCCGGGTTCCGGCCAGTTTCCTGCTTATGTCAACATGTTTTTCGACACTGATAACAATGCCGGCACTGGCTACTCGGCAATTGGTTCTGACCTGTTGGTTCAAAGTGGTTACAGCTATCAGGAGAAAGATGGCAATTTCAATGACGGATTTGGCATCAATGGCCTGAACTGGCTCTGCCTGCCACAAGCACCTGGAACCAACTTTGAATTCCAATTGTCAAAAGCGGCCACTTTTGGTGAAGACGGCACTCCTGTCTTTACAGGAAACGTGATCAATTTCCTTTTTCAGGGCATGACTCCGGGCTATGTAGTTTTAAATCAGGCACCGGCTTTTGGTGTGATTTCTTATACCAATATGACCAACACAACGGTAGCTCCATTGCCGCTGGGCACGTTGTCCCTTTCCGCCTTGCCGGGCAGACAGGCCGCAGTCGTCTGGAATCCGCCTGGAACCTTGGAGATGTCATCGTCTCTGACCGGTTCATGGACTAATATGCCATCAGCCACGAGTCCTTATGTCATTCCGGTCTCCGGGACAAAGCAATTCTTCCGCTTGTCGCAATAAGAGGAAAATCGAATGTTAAAGGGGGGCGCGAATTGGTTGGTTTCGCGCCTCCCCATCTGAAAGCAAAAGTGATAAACCACCAAAAATGAAATTCAAGCAAATGGCAAATATCGCAATCCGTCGCCCATGCCGGACAACCGAAAGTGGGGGGGAGGGGTTCACACTTATCGAGTTGCTGGTAGTCATCGCCATCATCGCCATTTTGGCGGCGATGCTGTTGCCAGCGCTCTCGGCGGCGAAGATGAGATCGAAAAGCATTTCCTGTATCAACAACTTACGGCAGATCGGCATCGCCCACATTATGTATGTGGGTGATAGCAACGGAAAGTCTTTTACATATGATACCAGCCATCTCTGGATTGAAAACCTGCTAGTTTATAATTCACATGCGAGTAATATCGTGGTTTGCCCGGTAGCCGACAAACCCACGACCAGAACCGATTTTAGTCCCGAATACCTTTATGGCCGGGGCGATCAGACGTGGAAATGGGCGCAGGTCACTCCGGGATATATAGGAAGCTATGCTTTTAATGGATGGCTTTATAGCAGTCCAAATCTTTTTACGATCGGGCCGGGAGATCTGTTGGGTGCGTCACCTTCATGGCAATATAAAACCGAATCAAGCGTTACAACGCCAACCAGCGTGCCCGTATTGGCTGATTCCGTGGAGTGGGATAGTTTTCCCATTGAATCACAAGGACCGGCCAAAGATTTATATAACGGAAATTGCGCCGTGGGCAAGGACATGGCGAGATACACGATTGCACGACATGGCGGGCGGGCGCCCGGCGCATTAAGCATTACGACAAGTGTCGGCATTCCCGGGTCAATAAATATTTTGTTTTTTGACGGCCATGCGGATGCCACTAGGCTGTCGGATTTATGGACGTTGGACTGGCATGCTGGTTGGAAGCCTCCGGCAACCATTCCTTCTCCAACAGGCACGGTTCTGTAATCCACATCTGGCACATGCTGGGTTCGTTTTTAACCGCGCATGGCATGGTAATTATGCCTTCAAGAAAAATAATAGAAAATCACCCGGCTAACCATGATGGCCGGTATCTTCGCGGTCGAAGAAGTTGCGCAAAAGGCGTTTCATTGATGAAACACATCACTTATATCTTTTTTTGCTCGTTGTTCGCGACCTGTTGCAACCTGAATGCGGGTGGATTACCGGTTTCGTTGACACCGCCGGAATCACCTGCGCCGAGAATCAACGGGCCAAGCATTTTCGGAGTGCGTCCAGACTCGACATTCCTCTACACGATACCCGCCACCGGTGCCCGCCCAATGCGATTTAGCGCAGGCGGCCTGCCGGAGGGATTGGCGCTGGATGCGGGCAACGGTCAAATTACCGGCAAGCTAAAGCAAACAGGTGTTTATCAGGTTATTCTACATGCCGCCAATGACAAAGGGATGGCCGAAAAAAAATTTCGCATTGTTGTCGGCGATAAAATTGCGCTGACCCCGCCAATGGGATGGAATAGTTGGAATTGCTGGGCAGATTCGGTGGATCAGGAAAAAGTGTTGCGCTCGGCACGTGCCATGGTTTCTTCCGGCCTTATCAATCACGGTTGGACGTATATTAACATTGATGACACCTGGCAGGGAAAACGTGGTGGCCGCTTTAATGCCATTCAACCCAATGAAAAATTCCCGGACATGAAATCACTATGTGATCAAATCCATGGAATGGGATTGAAGGCGGGCATTTACTCAACGCCTTGGATAACTTCCTATGCGGGTTACCCGGGCGGTTCCAGTGATGCCTCATCCGGGGGGTGGTTGAAGGAGTTTGTCGGTGATAAGTATCACCGTTTTGGAAAGTATTATTTTGCCTGGAACGACGCCAGACAATGGGCAGACTGGGGGTTTGATTATCTTAAATTCGACTGGTTTCCGAATGATGTTTCACACACGGTTGAAATGTCCAAGGCCTTGCGAAAAACCAAGCGGGATATCGTTTTTAGTTTGTCCAACGCGGCCCCTTTTGATCATGCCACAGATTGGGCCCAGTGGGCAAACTGCTGGCGCACGACCGGTGACATTTGGGACGGCTGGAAGGAGAATCCCAAGCCGGGCTATGAATTCAACTACGGTGTTTCTGAAATCGCTTTTTCTCAAGGCCGGTGGGCACCTTATGCCGGCCCCGGCCATTGGAACGATCCGGACATGCTGGTGGTGGGGGATGTCGGCTGGGGGACAAGTTTGCATGCATCCAAGTTGACACCCGATGAACAGTATTCCCACATCAGCATGTGGTGCCTGCTTTCAGCCCCCTTGTTGATTGGCTGTGATCTCGAACATCTTGACCCTTTCACGCTCGGCCTGCTTGGAAACGACGAGGTGCTGGCCCTGGATCAGGACGCTCTGGGCAAACAAGCGGTGCGCGTCGCCACCATTGGTCCGGTGGATATTTTTATGAAGCCGCTGGAAGATGGTGCCGTGGTGTTGGGATTTTTTAATCGCGGTGAAAATCTGGAAAATGTCAACTTCAACAAGCTCGCCAGAATCGGACTAGCCGGAATTTATCACGTTCGTGATTTATGGCGGCAAAAGGATCTTCCGGACGCGCAGGATGCGTTGAAATTATCCATTCAACCACACGGAGTGGTTTTATTGAAACTCACTCAACTTAAATGAACTTTTTCAAATCACATTCGAGTTGTCTAATTGGCTTGGTATTGTTTCTGGCGCATGTTGTGCTGGCCGGCGACAATGGGGCCTTGGCAGCATTCAACACCACACAGCCGTATCTAATTTATTACGGCAATTGGACTACGGCCCAGGTCAATTACGCCCGCACGAATTATCACTTGGTGATTCTTCATCCGGCCAGCAATATTACGTCCAATCAGATTGCCAGCATTAAGAGCGGAAAGGATGGCATCCCTGGCACGGCGGACGACGTGCGAGTGCTGGCGTATCTTTCCATCGGTGAGGACGACCAGAATGGAGCCCCGGTTGTCGGCGACCGCATGGGGCCGCGCGTGGATCCACGCGCTTCGGACAGCGATTCGCTTTCAAGCATCACCAACGCACTGGGACTGCCGTCGGCTGGCGGCACCAATTACGCCTCTTATTATCTCAACACCAAAAGCAATCAGACCGGTAAGCCTGATGAAAATTCAACTTGGGGAAGTTATTATGTCAACGCCGGCGCGCCGGCGTGGTGGAACATGATCAAAAGCATGGCAAAAGCGACGAACGGCCAGTCCGGTTTGGACGAAATTTTGACCACTAATTTTGGCAATGCCCTCAATTGCGACGGTCTCTTCCTTGACACGGTGGATACGGCCGCTCCAAATACTTGGGGCACGTCTTATGAATGGACGGCTCCCGGAATGCAGGCACTTATAGAACGTATCCACACCAATTATCCCGGCAAATTACTTATGGCCAACCGTGGACTATTTTTTTTCGATCCCAACCTGAAAACGTATGCTTACAACATCAGGCCATTCGTGGACATGGTCATGTTTGAAAGTTACTATAGCGACTCATCCACTAATAACGTCTCGCTTTCATTTCCCGACAACAAATATGACTTCGCGCCCAAACTGAATGCCGAGGCCGGACGCCCGGACGGATTTAACATTTTTGTAGTGGATTACGATCATACACCCCCGCAATCGGCGGCGACCGTTGATCAGGATTACATTGAGAGTATGAGTATTCAGGGCTGGCCCTTGTATCGGACCAATCCTTCGCTGGATGAAGCGTTGAATACAAATTCAGCGGCTTGGCTGGGTAGCAACGTGGATATACTGCCGCCGGCATGGGATAACACCGCCCAAGGCCCTACGCCTGCGGCACCTCGTGTCGGCGTTCAGGAAGTTATCGCCGCCAGCGGCAGTGCGACCGTCTATTGGGATGTGGCCCGTGATCAAACCGGGCCGGTTTGTTACAACATTTATTATTCAACCGGCGGAACCGTGAACTTTGCCACAGCCACCAAGCTGGCCCATGTCGCGCCGGGAATGCCCGCCAACTATAATTATCCCACCGGAACCGGGCCGGGCATTTTTCCCTATTGCTACACCGTAACCGGATTGAAAAATGGAATGACCTACGCTTTTGCGGTTCGGGCCGAGGACAGTTGCAGTCCCGCGCACGAAGACACCAATGCGGTTTCGATTACTGTTGTCGCGGGAACGAACGCCTTGAGCACCTATAAAACCATCACCGTGGACGGCTCCTTTGCCGATTGGAAGAATGTGCCGTGGGCCTATCAAGGTTCGGTGGATGGCAATCCGGTGGACTATGTGCAGGTTCAATTTGCGAACGACACGAATTATCTTTACGGGCACATTATCCTGGCATCGCCTTACACGTTGTTCAAAGATTATTACTCCCATCTGTTTTTTGACACGGATCTGAACCACCAGACTGGCTATCCAGTTACAAGTGCTTTGTTCGGCTCGGAAATGATGATCGAGACCGGTTACGGTTACGATCAGCGCAACGGCGATTTCAATGCGGGAGCGATTTCAAATTTAGGTTGGGCGGTTGCGCCGTCAGCCAGCGCGAGTGAATTTGAATTTCAAGTTTCGTTGTCGGCGCTTTACCCCGACAACAGCAAGGTTTTTGACAGCAATTCCCTGCGGATATTATTGCAGGACAACCGCGGGCCGGAAACCGCTGTGGAAACCGGCATTGAATACAGGCTCGCGCCGCCGCAACTGGAGCCGCTATTTATCACGCAGTCCAACAACGTCATCAACATCTCTTGGACTGGGCCGGGCACGCTCCAGGGTTCCGCTGCGCTGCCGGCAACTGTCTGGACAAGTTTGACCACTGCGACCAACGCTTACAGTTTTACGCCGGGGAGCGGCCAAGAATTTTTCAGACTGGCCCAGTAGGTTGGCGGCAGCGGAACTATTCCTGCGGGAGAAAAAATGGCGAATGAATTTATGATGAAAAATACACTTTTAACCCTTACTT
>Ga0209483_1003304_pt1 | contig 10657 bp, 11 predicted proteins | sample NGEPerA_FD_184508 | JGI IMG/M metagenome (GOLD analysis project Ga0209483, IMG submission 184508) | Arctic peat soil microbial communities from the Barrow Environmental Observatory site, Barrow, Alaska, USA - NGEE PermafrostL2-A... | ecosystem: Environmental > Terrestrial > Soil > Wetlands >...
GGCGGCCACCAAAACCGCAAGTCCGACGGCCCACCCGGCTGGCTCACCCTCTGGCGCGGATGGAATGACCTTCACCTGATGGTCATGGGCGCGCGGGCGGCTGGACTGGAAAAAATGTGACGAAAGGTGAGGCGAGACGCCCGTGATACGACCAGCCCCTTCGACGCTCGAATTTGCATTCCACCGTTGCAGGGGGCTGAAATATTGCATTCCGCTGATGTATGCGGATTGCCGCACACATGGGCGGGCCGCCCATGCCACAAAAGAACGGTCACACACTCGCCGCATCATGGCGACGACGCCCTACATTTCTCCTATACTCCCCACCATGCTGAAGAAGCGGAAGACGCGCGAGCTGGCGATGCAGGTGCTTTACCTGTGGGATTCCCACGGGCAGCGCGACGTTGAAGAAGCCCGGCAGGTCGTGAGCGAAGGAACGGCGGATGCCGACGTTCGGCAATTCGCCCTGGACATGGCCGGCGGCGCCTGGGAGCAGCGCGAGGCGATTGACAAATGGGTCGAGCGCCTCGCCCCGCAGTGGCCCCCGCGCCGACAACCGGCGGTCGATCGCAATCTCATTCGCTGCGCCGTCTGGGAACTGACCAACACCGACACGCCGCCAAAAGTTGTACTCGATGAGGCCATCGAGTTAGCCAAGCAATTCTCCACCGAGCAAAGCCCGGCGTTCGTGAACGGCGTGCTGGATGCCGTGCTCAAGGAACATCAGGCGCTGATCGGAGAGAAGAAGTAACCAGCGGGGCCGGCAAACGCGCGATTCCCGTTCTGGCAAGCCGGCGGTGGGAAGAACAGCGTTCGCTGAAGCGAACCCTACGGACTCCAACCCACAACCCACAACCCACAACTGACCACCCACAACTGACAACCCGAATGGCCTTCTTCCACAAAACCCTCGACAAGCTCAAAGGCGCGCTTCGCAAAACAGCGAAGGTCCTGAACACCGACGTGCGCACGCTGTTCGTGCCGGGCCGGCAGATCAACGAGGCGTTTCTTACGGAGATGGAGGAGCGGTTTCTGGCGGCGGACCTCGGCGTGGGAAACACCGAGCGGATTGTCGGCGAGGTGCGCGAGCGCTGGCGGCTGGGGAAAATCAAGAATGCCGACGAGGCGCAGTCCATCGTGCGCGAGCAGATGATCGCGAACTGGCCGACGGCGGATCGAGAACTGCGGTTTGCCGGATCGGGGCCGACGGTGATTCTGGTGGCAGGGGTCAACGGCGCGGGCAAGACGACAAGCATCGCCAAGCTGGCATGGCTGCTGAAAACCGAAATGCACAAAACCGTGATGCTCTGCGCCAGCGACACGTTCCGGGCCGGCGCGGTGCATCAGCTTTCCATTTGGGCCCAGCGCATCGGCGTGGAGATCGTGAAGCACAAGCAGGGCGCGGACCCGGCGGCCGTCGCCTACGACGCGTGCGAGGCGGCAAAGGCTCGACGCGCGGACGTGCTGATCGTCGATACCGCCGGGCGCCTGCCGACGCAGGAGCCGCTGATCCGCGAGCTGGTGAAGATACGCGACGTGGTGGCCAAGCGCATCGAAGGCGCGCCGCACGAAGCGCTGCTCGTACTCGACGCGACAACCGGGCAGAACGCCATCCAGCAAGCCAAGGTGTTCGGCAATGCCATCAATCTGACCGGCATCCTGCTGGCCAAGCTTGACGGCACCGCCAAGGGCGGCGTGGTCATGTCCATCCGCGATCAGCTCAACATCCCCGTCAAATTTATCGGCCTGGGCGAGACGCCGCAGGATATTGAAACGTTCGATCCCACCCGGTTCGTGGATGCGCTGTTCGGGGGCCAATGAGTTCAATTCACAACTCGCCCAAAAGCCGTTCGACGGCAACGTCCAGCTTCAAATCATTCTCATAGCGTTTGGCGCGCACCGCCGCCCGCAGCCGGCGGACCTTGGCGGCGCGCAAGTCGCCGCCGCGGCGCAGGGTGGCCAGCAACCGGCGGAGCGTGATCGTCCATGCGCGGCGGGGGGAACGCGGATGCGGCGGAGTGTTGCTTGTGCTCATGCGTTTTCAGTTGAAAAAATGGAACGAGCGGGTCGCGGCGCGCCCCTCCATTGGCGGAATGCCGCGCCCGCTCGCTCCGGCGCTTTTGGGCGATGGGGCGCCCGTATGTTACCGCGCGCGTTCCGTCGCCCGCGAACCAGATGGTGGGAAATCCGAAATCCGAAGCACGAAATCCGAAACAAATCCAAATGAAGAAAGGCCTATTCATAGCACGACTGCAATTGATCGAGCCGGCGATACAGGTCGCGGACGATCTTTCGGTAAAGATCGAATTCCTGAATTGCTGTCAGTCCGTCCTGGTTGCGGGCGGAGCCGACGAGAATGGTCTCCAGCACATCGGTCATGCACGGCACGCTCAGGCCGCCGTTGTCTTCGGTTGTGCTGGCCAGCTCGAAGTGCTCGTCCCAGGAAATCGTCGCGCGGAAATGCTTGCCGCCGGTGCGGTATTCCGACCAGCCGGCCATCCGCTCCTGGCGATGCGGACGAAGCATGCCGACCACCGCCCGCACGTCCTCCTCGAACATCTGCTCCTCCATCCAACGATCGGCGCCAATTTGTTCTGAACAATGGGCAACCATCATTCCCTTCCTTTCCGTTTGCTTAAGTGTCATCTGTTCCTGTCCGACACTTAACGAATCGGCCACCCGGAGCGTGCCGCTTCACAGCGACAAGGCGCGCGCCGCGCAGCGACACGGTGTCGCCACAAATGCGCAGGCCAATTCAAAGCTATTTGCGTTCAAAACCGGAGCGGCAGGAGGCGGGAATGGGGCGGAAAGATTTTTTGATGCCGACACTTTTGCGCCCCGTGAATCGCGGCAACCGCGCGCGTAGCATCAGACCATGAATGTTTCCAACATGCGCGATGCCGGCAAGTGGTTTGAGGTATTGCAGACCGGCTTCGTCAACCGCTCGGGCTCGGATGCGATCACGTTCAATGTGTATGGGCCGCCGGCGTACGGTCGGAAGAATGATGAGTGATGAGTGAACCGTGACGAAGAGTTCCCTGTCACGGTTCACTCATCACTCATCATCCTTTGTCCCTCGTGATCTTTCGTTTTGCGGCGCTGGCATTTGTTGGCGAAATGCCCATCATCCAAACGTCATGCCCAAGCACACGATCGTACTCATCCCCGGCGACGGAATCGGCCCGGAAGTAACCGTCGCCACGCAGCGCGTTCTGAGCGAGGCGGGCCTGGATGTCGAGTGGGTGGAACTGCCCGCCGGTGCGGTCGCCCTTGAGCAGGGATATGACAATGTCCTTCCGCAGCGCACGCTGGCCGCCATCACGGCCCACAAGGTCGCGCTCAAGGGGCCGGTCACCACGCCGGTCGGCAAGGGGTTCACCAGCGTCAACGTGCAGCTTCGCAAGAAGCTCAACCTCTACGCGGCCGTGCGGCCCGTGCGCAATCTGCGCGGCGTGGAGACGCGCTTCAAGGACATCGACCTGATCATCGTCCGCGAAAACACCGAAGGGCTTTACAGCGGCATCGAAAACGAAGTAGTGCCCGGCGTGGTGACCAGCCTGAAGGTCGCCAGCGAAGCGGCCTGCACGCGGATCGCGCGGTTCGCCTTTCGATATGCCACGCGGTTTCACCGCCGGAAGATCACGGTGTTTCATAAAGCCAACATCATGAAGCTGACGGATGGACTTTTCCTGGCCTGCGCCCGGCGGATTTACGAGGAGGAATACCCGAACATCGAATACGAGGAGACGATCATCGACGCCGGCTGCATGAAGCTTGTGCAGGACCCGTCCCGGTTCGACATGCTGCTGATGGAAAACCTGTACGGCGATCTGGTCAGCGATCTGTGCGCGGGATTGGTCGGCGGCCTGGGCGTGGTGGGGGGATCGAACATCGGCGATAACGCCGCCGTCTTCGAGGCGGTGCATGGCAGCGCCCCCGACATCGCGGGAAAGGGCATCGCTAATCCGCTGGCGCTCATCGTCAGCGCCACAATGATGCTCAACTATCTTCACGAAGAAGCCATCGCCAGGAAAGTGCGCGAGGCGTACGAAGCGGTGCTCGTCGAGGGAAAAACCCTCACGCGTGATTTGGGTGGGAAGGCCGGCACCAATGAGTTTGCCGATGCGGTTATTGGTAAGCTCCGATAATGCGGCCGCTTCCGCGGAGAAAGAGAAACAACCACGGAAGCACTGGGGCACGGAAGCGCTTTCGAGGCGACACGCTGCTATGCGAAAGACCCTTAACACTCCGCCGATTGTAGTGGGTGAAGCTTATGGGACGAAGCCCGTTACTGTATCACGGGCGTCTGGCCCGTGCGGAGAGCGCGGTGGCCGAGGAATCACGACATTCCCAATCTTGAAGCACCATGCACGGGCGAGACGCCCGTGATACGTTGACGGGCCGCATCCATTTGCTGGCGGTGGCAAATTGCCATCCACATTCGACCGATAGACTTCCATAGGCGTTGCCAGAATGCGGCGCGTTCGGGGCGTATCGATTATGACGGCCTGGCGCGACAGAGGGCGATCGGAAAAAGCCCCGGAGATCGCGCATCCCCGCGAATCGGGTGCATAATGATGGATGAAGGGAGACTCCCATGCTGTCACCCAAACAATTATCCGAGTTGATCACGCTCATCCAAACCACGCGCATCGGCGGCCCCGCGCCCGTCCGCCGGGCCCAGCGCATTGAAAATCCCGGGGAAGTATCCATCGCGCTGGGCTCCGATGAAGACGCGGGTCCCTATGGGGTCGTCAAGCTGCTGGACATCTCGCCGCGCGGGTTGTGCTTTATGTACCCCCAGGATCTGCGGCCCGGCAGTTCGTTCGTGGTTCGCCTGGAAGATCGCACCGGCCGGGCGGTGTCGATGGTCTGCGCGGTCGTGCACAGCCGCCGGCGGCGCAATGACGTGTTCCACATCGGCGCCGAATTCAAATCCATCCTCGGCGACACCCTCATCCCCTTCGAGCGCGCCCCCGAAGACCTCATTTGCATCCGCGGAAAAGTCCTCAATTAAACCGGTCCACAGTGATGCGCCGTGTTTTTTTCCGACCTTTTCGCGGGCGTGCCCGCAGGGCCGCGTTGGAAGTGCGAATGCGCCTGCGGTAACGTGCCCGCTGTAGGATCCTCAGAAATCCAACCGCGCGAAGATCCGTTCCAGCGAAATCGAAAACCCAGGGAGCACACTGCCACCCTCCAATTCCTGCTTCCCGGTCAGGGTCACGAAATCATCCACGCTCGAATAAACGACGACTGACCGCGCCTCCAAATCCACCATCACCACCAATTCGACTCCCGCCTGGAAATACTCCCGGCGTTTGCGCTCCATCTCGGCAGCCGTGTTGCTCTCGCTGAGCACTTCCACCACCAGGTCCGGCGCCAACCCCGGTACCGGATCAGTCGGCACATGTCCGCCGGGCAGGCGTTGGCGCGAGATATACGCCACGTCGGGAATGCGCACCATGCCGGGGAACAATCGGATCATCCCACCCTCGCCGCTCACCAGTCCCAGGTCGCGCGGATCGACGAAGTTGCTGAGTGCCGTGGAAAGCGTGACGGCCACCAATGATTCCCGAATGCCCATCGGCTTCTCCACCAACACGCCGTCCACCAGTTCGCAAAGCCGGTTTTCACGTTTTTCGATTGCGATGACGTCCGCCTCGGTCGCGGTGCCCGGAAGTGGGTAATACCGCACGCGGTCGGCGGAAATACCGCCCAGTCGATCGAGCAGATCTGCCAGCAGGGGGATGTCGGGCGAAGGAGTGAGAAGCGGCATGCAAGCCTCGGGACGAATTATAGGCAATAAAAATCGTGCAGGATATGCGCCATCCGAGCAGCACGCGGCGGGGACGCCGCGTCTACGAATGGTCTCATCCCGGCGCCAGCTTGTCATCCACCATCCACGCCGGATCGATCAAATCCGGCGTCTCCCGCGGGATGCTCAGGGCGCTATGGCCGAGGTAGAACTTCCAGTTCGCCGTCACATCCGGATGGGCGTGTAGAAAGCGTTGCCAGGCGGCGTAATAGGATCGCAGGTAGAACGTCTTTTCGGCTTGGTCATCGATCTGCCGTTGCATGCCCTGCATCTGCGATTGCGAAGCGGCAAGTTGCTTGCTCAACTCGGCGACCTTTGCCGCCAGCGCCTCGTTCTGTTTTGCCAATTCCGCCTTGCGGTCCTGGGCAGCCTTGAGCTGCACCAAGGCATCATCGTACATCTTTTTGATTTGTTCGGGCTTGACGTTCTCCTCGGCCCGCGCGCCGGGCGCGCCCAGCAATAACGCCAGCAAAACAACACCCCCGGCCCATTTGAAGGCACGCATCATCAGATCCTTTCCATCAAACCCACGGGCACGCTAATGGAACTTGGCGCGCGATTCTTCGGGGAAACGTCGCGCTTTGGGTGGCCCCACCATTGCAGGCGCCAAGGCCCCGGTCGAAGATTCGGGCGCGCCCGATCGAATCCATCGCGGACGGCGATATTCTAAGTCCGGTACGCGAAGCGTACAATTCACGAAAGCCAGGGCCGTCCGCTCCGTCTGATAGTTGACGACATTTATGATTCGCTTTCCCTGTACTTGCGGCCACATGTTCCGGACTGCCGACGACACCGCCGGCGCCAGCGTGCAATGCCCGCGATGCAAGCGGCTCAACGATATCCCCTATCTCAGTGATCTGAAAAGTATCGCCGCCGATGGGACGTACACGCTGGGTTCAAGCGACCTTCCCGTGCAGCCCAATGCCCTTGGCATCATGCTGCACATGTACGCCAAATCGAAGGTGGATTCGGAGGGCAACGAGATCGATCTTCGCGGGGCGGCGGGCATAATCGATGACCGGGGGGAATATGATCTTGAACGCCCGGTTGATCCGCGCAGTCCCCCGCGCTACGACCCGGAAACCGGCGAACTGGTGCGCCCGATCGCCACAACCCACGATGTTCATCAGCCGCCCGCCCAGGATCCATCCACGATCCCCTTTGCGAAGCCGACCCTCGGCTACGCCACGCGCGGGGCAATGCTGCCGCGCGCGGGGTCGTATGTTTTGCTGGAGCTTTGCCAGCCGTCGAGCGTGGCGGTGATGGTATTCGTGCTGGGCGCGCACCTGCTGATCGCGCTCTTCTTTTTCTTCGCGATCATGGGGCTGTTCATGATCCTGGCGGCGCTTGTGCCGCTAATGCTGGCGCTGCCGGCTCATTTCGCCAACGTGGTGGATTCCATCGGCCCCGATGAACATGATGAACTGCCGCGCCCTTTGCGCGAGCTGCGGTTTTGGGAAGACATGTGGCATCCGTTCATGTCGATGATGGGCGCCATCCTGCTGTGCTATCTGCCGGCCTGGCTGGTGTTGCGATCGCAGCTCAGTGACGGCGGGGCGCTGGCGGCGGGCTTGCCGCTGGCGTTGGCCGGCGCGTTTCTCTTTCCAGCCATCCTGCTCACATTGATCACGTCCGGCACGTTCTCCAACTTGCGGCCCGACCGATTGCTGGGCCTGATCCGCGCCTGCGGCAGACGTTACGTGGGCGTCGTTCTGCTTTGGACGATTGCCGGGCCGGTCTGGCTTATGGGGTCTGTCGGCATTCTGCTCGGGGCGATGCGCATCGCCACGTATCACGATCACCTGCCCAAATGGCTGAGCCGATTCCCAGTTGTCGCGCCTTCGCTGGTGGCAGGCGTTTTTCTGATGCATCTTGCCGCGTGGCATACGGGTTTGCTCTATCGCGGGTTCCACAATCACTTCCCCTGGGTGGGCCGCTACCACATCCGCGAGCCGCGCCCGGCGGTGCAACGCAAGAAGCCGAGGTATGTTAATTCGCCGCCCCCTCGGCCGCCGCCGCCGTAGGCTCGTGGGCGCATCGGAGAATTAGGCCGTTTTACATAGACGCGGCGTCCTCGCCGCGTGTCTTCCCGCCGGCGCAGCGTCTCCAAAAGCGACGAGGACGTCGCTTCTGCGATAAGCCCCTTTTTCCACTCACGGGACGTGCTGTGGGAGGAGGGGTATCTGACCGAGCTCAATCGTCACGCGCGCCCAACCATTTCGGCGACATAACCCTTGACCTTTTGGCCCATTGATGGGCATAATATGGCAAGTGCTAAAGTACCGGATCGACAGCCTCGCCGCCCTCGCGCGGCAGCTTCAATTCACGCCGCACGATACCCGCGCGGCGCAAGTGTCGGCAGCCGAGGACCTCCTTCATTCAATCGAGCCGTTTACCGCGTATCCGCTGGAATTCGTTGTCTTCCGCATCACCGGCTACCGCCCGCGCGAGCATCGCGAATCCCTCCTGACCGGACTGGCCCTGCAACATGATCTGGGGCTGCTCATCGAACAGGTGAGCGACACGCTTGGCATGCATTCCGATGCGCTTGCCGAGCCGGTTTTGCAGATTCAGGATGTGACCGAGCGTTTCAACGTCACCAGCAAAACCATTCAGCGCTGGCGTCGCAAGGGGTTGCCGGCCCGGCGCTTTATTTTCCCGGATGGCAAGCGGCGCGTCGGGTTCCTGGTTTCCAGCGTCGAGCGATTTTTTGCATCCCACCTGGATCAGGTGGCGCGCGGGATGAACTTCGCGCAGATGCAGGATGCGGAGCGCGGGCAGATCCTCGATCACGCCCGCCGGCTGGCGATGGGTTGCCGATGCTCGGGGGCCGAGATCGCCCGGCGAGTGGCAAAGCGCCTCAACCGTACGCCCGCGACCATCGTTCACGCGCTCCGCAAGCACGACCAGGAGCATCCCGAATCGCCGATTCTTTCCCTGGCCGCGCCGGAAATCACCCAGGATGAACGCGCCCGGATTGTGCGCCGCTTTCGTCGCGGCCTGCCCCTGCGCGAACTGGCCCGGCGGATGTGCCGAAGCCGAACCGACGTTTACCGCGTAATCATGGAAGAGCGGCTGGCGAAATTGAACCGCCGCAAGATCAAGTTCATTCATGATCCGCTTTACCATGATGCCAACGCCGGTGCCGCGATTGACGTGATCGTCTCGCAGGAGGAACTTGACCCGGCACACGACGTCGAGGGATCTCGCGTTCCCCGCGATCTGCCGCCTTACTTTCAGGCGCTTTATCGCACGCCATTGTTGTCGCCGGCGCGGGAGCGGGCTCTGTTTTTGAAGTTCAACTTCCACAAATTCCAGTTCGCGGCCGCCCGCCGAAAGCTCGACCCGCAATTCGCCCGCTCGCGAAGCATGGATGAAGTGGAATCTCACTTGCGCAAGGCCATCGAAACCAAGAACGCCATCATCAGCGCGAACCTGCGTCTGGTCGTGAGCGTCGCGCGAAAGCATCTGCGGCCGGCGCTGTCGCTGATGGAATTAGTCAGCGAGGGGAACATCACCCTCATGCGGGCCGTCGAGGGTTTTGACATCCATCGCGGGCATCGCTTCAGCACTTACGCCACATTGGCGCTGATGAAGGGCTTTGCCCGCAACGTCGGGCAGATGATGTCGGCGCGATGTGCCGGCCTAAAGGATGGCGTGCTCGAAGCCATTCCCGACCACCGCGTGACAGGCGAAAGAGATCGTTTTTCCGATCGCGAGCAAGTTCGCCAACTTCTGGGCCGTCTCGACGAGCGCGAGCGCACCGTCCTCCTCGCCCATTACGGCCTGGGCGACCGCGGCCTACCCGTCACCTTCGATGAACTGGGCCAGCGCATGGGCCTGAGCAAACAGCGCGTCCGCCAGATCGAAAAACTCGCCCTCGCGAAGCTCCGTGATGGGAATGTGGCGAGTGCCCCACGAGACAGCGCATAACCTAAGGCAATCAACCGACGCCGCGGCCGTGTCGAAGCAGGAGAAAAAGCGGCGAGGACGCCGCTTCTACGGTTCGCACGAAAGCAGATTCACCGTTCGTCCGTGTAACTCGCGCCATAAGTAGAAGCGACGTCCTCGTCGCTTTTCGGGCGCGCTGTGCCTTGGGAAGAAGAAACGCGGCGGGGGGATGCCGCTTCAGCGAACGCGGAAACCCGCGCCGACGGAACAGCGTTCGCTGAAGCGAACCCTACGACGGCGTTGGCGTTCCGCGCTACTCCACTTGATCCCACGGCAAAGCCCCTTCGCTCGCCGGTAGTTTGTGCGCCTTTGCATAAACATTGCGGGCGGTGTGGATTTTGTCGGCCCATTCGCCCAACGGCAGATGGAGCTCCCGATAGACCAGATATTCCATCCCCACCGTGCGATCCGGCAGGTGGTCTTTCACATCATCCAATTCTGGCAGAAATGTCCGGCCATTCGCCCGCGCCACGCGCGGCAGCCAACTCTTATACCAAACGGCGGTGGTCTCCTTTAGCACCCGGTTTCGCTCGCCCAGCATGTCCTGTGCTTCCTGTGTCGCCTTGTCGAGGGCGGCAACCGCATGGCGAGGGTGGCCTGACTGTGCGTCGTCATGGGCGGATGTGAGCAGGGCGTCGATACGCGCGATCCCCTGGAGCATGCGAAGGTTCTGCCGGCACAGATTGGCGATGGAGAGGAAAACTTCCAGATTGTATTGGTTGAATTGCACCTGCCGAGCGTTTTGCCGCAACAGGTCGATCAATTGGTCATTCTCGACCACGCTCTGCTCAACCGCGTGAAGCCGGCCGGCGTTTATTTTGCTCCAATCGGCGGCCCTCGCCAGGGTGTCGGGGGACGGCGCGGCCGGCTTCACGCGGTTGAGCAGAGCGT
>Ga0209483_1003305_pt1 | contig 10654 bp, 8 predicted proteins | sample NGEPerA_FD_184508 | JGI IMG/M metagenome (GOLD analysis project Ga0209483, IMG submission 184508) | Arctic peat soil microbial communities from the Barrow Environmental Observatory site, Barrow, Alaska, USA - NGEE PermafrostL2-A... | ecosystem: Environmental > Terrestrial > Soil > Wetlands > Peat...
CGGACCGAGCTCGGCTACGCGATCGCCGAACAGGGCCGGGTTGTATCCGAATCCGCCGCCCATTTCGGGGTGGACTGGTCCATCGTGCACGATGCGTTCGTCGAGCATGTCCGGGTCCCACTGGCTGCGCCGCTGCCCCCGGTGAGGGTCACCGTGACCGAGGCCGACGTCGTGTTGACGGAGTTGAGCGTGAAGCTGACGCCGCCCGCCGGATCGGTGAAGGTTTGGCCCGCGCCCATTGGGTCGAACGCGGTGGTGGCCGGGTTCATGTCGAGCAGAAAGGTCCGCGCCCCGTTGCTGGTCGGCGTCGGGATGTCGGCCGCAGCGTGAACGTAGACGCCTGTCTTCATGCCGGTATCCATCCCCTGACCGCCGCGCAGCTCGAGGTAGTAGTAGCCGATCGTGACCGGGCCATTCGACTGATCGGTGGTGGTGGTGCGCACCGGGGCCGCCGCCGGCTCGCGATCTGCAGCGCCTGGATGCCGTTGCAGGGGATCTCGATCGGCAACAGCGTAAAGGTGGTGGTGCTCTTGACCTTGACGGCGTTGCAGCCCAGCAGATATCCGTCGTACCACTTCTCGACCGCGTTGAGGTGCCCGCACCCGCCGCCCATCACGGTCATCGGGTTGCCGTACTCGTTGCTGGTGCACGAGGTCGTGTCGTTTGCGAAGGTCGCGCTCGGACAGGTCATCGTCGAGGCATGCATCATCCCGAAGTTGTGCCCCAGCTCTTGCCCCGTCGCGGTGCAGAACGTTCCGTCGTTGTTGAGCCAGACGCTCTTCCCCGGTTTGGCGCGCGTTCCCTGCTCGCCCCAACCGGGTCCGCAAGGCTGCTCGCTGCCCCAATAGAGGTAATAATGATCGTAGGTGCGCCCGAGCGCGGTGACCTGCGCAATCACGTTCTGGGCCAGCGGATCGAAGTTGTTGCAGGCGGTGCCGCTGAACGGAATGGGGCCTTCCACCTGCCCCGTCAGCTTCAACATACCGAAGGAGTTCTCGTCGTAGTACTGGACCAGCGACTTATTGCCGGTCTTGGTACCGAAGAGCGGCCCCGCGCCCTGGCCGAAGATCAGCGCTTGCGCCGCGGCCGCCGTCTGATTGACGCCCCCGCCATTGACGTCCATCTGGACCCAGGCCACGGTGTGCGAGGTCGAAGGCTGGCCGATGAGGTCGGACCGTTTGGTCCCGTCGGCGGCCAGATCCTCGACCACCGTTTGGCGCGTGACGTGAAAGAGCCCGTCGTCGCCAGGCGCGCCCCAAACACGCAGCGGCGTTCGGGACGGCAAGTTCGGATCGCTCAACCCGCTATCGAATGACAACTGGAGCGGCTGGGTGCGGCCGGCCACGTTCAGAAAATAGAGCTGACTCCCGCGGCCATCGCTGCCGAGCACGGAGATCGTCGAGAGCTCGCCATCCAGTGCCCCGGTCACGTCTTCCGGGGGAGGCGAATCGTCATCGCAGCCGGCCAATCCCGAGAACAGCCAGGCGCCCAGAGCTGCGACCACGGCAATAGCCTTTGCTCTCACCCGCGTGTGTGCCACACACGTTGATGTCCGAGCTCGGCGCGCTCTGTTGGAGAGAATTGTGCGGCCGCCCACAGCCGGGCGCCGATGGCGGCCGATTCACCAGCCGGTCGACAGAAATACCGCCTGGGTACTGGCCCGATCGTCTTCCAGTCGGCGGGCGATTTGATACTGCAAGGACCAAGGCCCGAGCATCGCGAAGTCGACCCCCAACGCCGCGCCAGTGGCGGCGTGGCGCGTCGCGCCGCGTCCTTCGACGGCGCCCGCGTAGAAGAGTTCGAAGTTGAGCTGCCGCAGGAAGAAGGCCGGCAGTAGCCCGAGGGTCGAGGCGCTCCCCCAATCGATGATCAACGGATAGCGATAGGTGGCGTCCGCGATCGCGACGCGGTCGGTGGTGATCGCGAAGTCTTCGTAACCGCGCAGCGGCTCGAAGAAGCCGATTCCGGGCGGCACGATGTCGGTCGAGAAGTCCGGTCCCGGCGGACGATCCGAATGGTGGTAGATGAGCCCGCTGGCCGCGCCGCCGACCTGCAGGATCGCCACGCCATCGGGCGCGCCCGCCAGCCCGCGCCCGCGCAGCCCGACGTGCAGGGTGTGTCGCCGCGAGAGCGGCAAGGGCAAGGTGGCGGTCAGCTGGGCGCGCAGATCGGCGAAGGTGAACCCCGCCGTGCCCCATGGGTCGGGGAAGAGCGCCGCCGTCAGATTGGCGCCGAGCAGCCGGCGATCGTCGGTGTAGGGCGTGCTCTCGACCCCCACGAAGCTGGCCGAGAGCTGCGGCCCCGCGAGTCGGCGCGAAAAGACCGGAAGCGCCAGGCTGTCCGATCCGTCGTTTTGGGTCAGCACGAACGATAGCTCGATCGGATTTTCGTAGAACTGCCGCTCGACGCCGAGCTGGAGATCGCGCTGGCGCTGCGCCAGCGTGAAATCGGCACTGGTCGGAATCCCGGTGAGCCGCACGGAGGTATCGCGCCAGGAGAACTGCTCGGCGAAAGCGAACAGCGTGAACGGCGCGAGCTGCTGGTTGGCGTAACCGAACCCGCCGCTGCCGAGCGTGGACGACGACTGCGACTGCAGATAGCCGAACAGCAGCCAGCGGTGAAGCGACAGCCGATCGCCGCCGTCGAGCACCGCCCCATAGAGCAGCCCCGATCGCCCGGCGGTCTGGAAGTTGAAGGCATGCAGCTGCGGCACGAACAGGTGGTCGGTCCCCGAATAAGGCCGATCGTCGAGGATGACCGGCGTCTGGCCGACCGCCGGCGACAACACCGCCAGGGGCGGGACGACGGGCGCCGGCGGCGCTGCGGGCGCCGGCGGCCCTGCGGGCGCCGGCGGCGCTGCGGGCGCCGGCGGCCCTGCGGGCGCCGGCGGCGGCAGCTCGACCGCCGGCAGCGGGAGCGGCACCTCGTCCAGCGTCCAACGCCACCCTTCCCGATTCAAGAAGCGAACCATCGATCCGTTGCCGGCCGCTCGCGGTTCGAACGCCAAGTAAGGCGCGTGCGTCACGAGCACGGTCGTTCCGGCGGTCAGATCCCGCAGATAGACTTGAAACCCCGGCGTCTGCTCGGAGCCGCCCAGGAAGAGGATCCGGTGATCGTCGACCCAAGAGGCATCGGTGGCCGGGGCGGCGCCGAGCGGCACCACCGCGCGCAGGCGGCCATCGATGGCCGACAGCACCGAGATGCCGAACCGACTCCCGTCGAAGACCGTGGCCACGATCTGCCGCCCGTCGGGTGAATAGCGGGGCGTCACGAAGTAGTGCCGTGGCGCCGCCGTCACCACCGTGCGGATCGCGCCGCTGTCGAGATCGAGCTCGACCAGATCGTGCCGGTCACCATCGGCGCGCGTAAAAAGATAACGCCGCCCGTCTGGGCTCAAGGACCCGCCCGTCCCTTGCAGATCGCCACGCACGACGGTCAACCGGTTGGTCGCGATCTCGACCCGCACCAGGCGAATGGCCTGAAAGGTGATGTCGAGATCCTGCGCGGCGAACACCAACCAGCGCCCATCGGCGGAGAAGCTCAGGCCCCCGCTGCCGCTGGCGGCGCTCACCTCGAGAGCCCGCGGCGGGATCACGTCGGTCAAATCGCGATCGATCAACGTCCGCCCGTTGGGCGCGTAGACCACCAGGCGGCAAGGGCGATCCAGATCCTCGGTGATGAGAGCCTCGGTGCCGTCGGCCGCCCGCGCGTAGCGCGCGTTGGTGCCGACGTCGCGCACCATGCGCTGATCGGGCGGCCGGGCGACCGGCGGAAACCGCGCCGCGGTGTCGGCCGCGAATTCGTCGATCAGCGTCGACAAGCTCTTGTCGTAGGCCTGCCAGAAGCGGACGTTGATCCAGAGCGGGAAGAAGATCGATCGCCCCTGCACGTCGATGAGCTTCCAGAGCCGCTGTTCTCCATAGCGCTCCGCCAGAAAGCGGACGAACTGGCTGCCGAGAGGTATTGGTTGCCGGCGTCGAAGACCCGGTTGAACTCGCTGAGATCACCGCCGTTGATCTTCTTACCGGCGACGCCGGCCGCGAAGATGCCGTTCCAGAGTGGCCAGGCCAACCGGCCCGCGCCCGGCTGCAGCGTGGTCTCCGAATAGACCGCCAGTCCCTCGTCGAACCAATGATCGAGCCCGGCTTGCGGCGAGTAGACGTCGCCGAAGATGGTGTTCAGGAACCAGGCGAAGCCGCCCATCTGTTCGAAGTGCACGTAGTGGGTGATCTCGTGACACCCGATGAACGAAGGATCGGGCGGCAGCCCGGCCTCGACGGTGAAGAAGTCGACGGTGTTGTAGCTCGGCACCACCCCCACCGCTTCGTAGCCCGCCCCCTGCGGCGCGACGAAGGCGTTGTTGTAGGGCAGCTCCGGCATGACCAGGACCATCTTGGCGTCTGCGATCTGATTGTGGAGCCAGCTCTCGCTCCGCCAATGGGCCGCGCAGGCGCCCACCCGTTCGAGAAACCGCAGCGCCTCGTCCCGTCGTTTGGTCGGGTAGTAGAGGTACATGTCGGGCGTTTCGAGCCGCGACATCCGCTCCTGCGCCAACGCGGTGGCGATGTCCTGAGGAAACTGGGGCGCGAACACGCCGGCGCACCCGAGGCCCATTCCCCAGGCCGAAAGCGCCGCGATGGCCACCGCCAGCGGGGCACGGGATTTTCGTCCCTCTCGGCGCGGCATCCGAGGCGCATCGTAGTGTACTGTGGCCGGGAATGCGCGCGCCCGAGCTCGCCCCCGGACAACGCGCCACGCGCCGGTTCCGTCCAAGCGGCAGGATGAAGACCACGGATCGCCGGTCCGGCTGGTTTCTGCCGTTGGTCTTCGGACTGTCCGCGTGCGGCACCACCTACCGCGAGGTGCGCTTCAGCGAGCCGGTGCAAGCCGTGGCGGACGGTCTACATTTGGAGGTCGCCCGCGCGTTTCTCAACGACGAGGTGCTGGAGGACGGCGTCGGCGAAGACACGGCGCTGATCGTGGAGCTCACGGCCTCCAACGCCGGGCCGCAGCCCTGGATCGCCAAGGTCTCGGCGTTCTGGTGTCTGCTGCAAGTCGACACCGCGCTTCCCGACCAGACGTTGTTGTTGCCGCCGTCGGTCGACGGAGAGGGGTCATTCACCGGCCCGCCGCCGGAGCCGCCGGAGCTGAAGCCGATCGAGGTGCCCGCCGGGCAGACGCGCTCGTTCTGGGTGCTGTTTCGCGGCTATCGTTTTGCCGGCAGCGAAATTCAGCGGCGGGTCACGCTGGACGTTCCCGGGATCGACGGCCGCCCGATCGTGCTCACGTTGGCCGATCCCGCGCGCGGATTCCTGCGCTGGAAGGTGGCCCCCACCGGCAGCGCCTACCTGGTCGGCCTTCAGAACGACACCTTCTACGGCAGCTACCTCCAAGCCAACACCACCTCGATGCGGTTTTCGCGCATCGCGACGGCGGGACCGCTGCTGTGGGACGTCGGATTCTCGACGACGGTGCTCGTGGAGACCCAGGGCCGCTTGCGGTCGCCCACCTCGTCGTTCTCCAACCTCGGCCTCGACGCCTACCTGAGCGCGCCGATCTGGCGGTGGGGCGCGGTGCTGGATCCGCGCCGCATCGGCCTGTACGCCGGGGCCGAGGTGCAGGTGCTGACCGCGGTGATGCCGCCGGCCCAGCCCGGTGTCAAACAGACGCCCATCGTCTACGGCGCCTTCGACCCCGAGGTCGGCCTCGAGCTGGACGTGGGCGCGCTGCGAACGGCGGCCACGCCCTTCCCGCTCGACAACGCCGGACGCAACCCCATCCCGCGCTGGCAGATCCGCTACGGATACACCCACAGCTGGATCGGCCACGGCACCAGCGACGGTCTGGTCAGCAGCTTTCGCCTGGTCTGGTGAGCGCGACCACCGCCGGGCCAGGGCCCGCCGCGCCTAAAGAAACTCGCAGAGGTACGCGCAGGCCTGCTCGGCGCGCACGTCGAAGCCGCTGGCGCCCGCGATCTCGAAGGCGGTTCCGGCCGGGTACCGCGACCAGCTCCCGCCGTCCGGCTTGGCCTGCAGCTCACCACTGACGATGGTCATACGCTCGGGCGCCTGGGTGCCGAAGTGGTACCCGCCGGGGGCGATCACACCGGCGGTCGCGCGCCGGCCGTGGCGCTCGAACCCGATGCTCTGAACGCGACCGTCGAAGTAGCTGTTGTGCTCGAGCGCGGGGGCCGAAGGCGTATCAGCCATCTCAGCCTGGACCCACGATGAAGACCTGCGCCCATTGGGCGATGTGGTTCGACGTCGTGATGTCCTGAAACGGCAACGCAAACGCGCTGAAACTGGGATCGCCGGCGGTGACGCCCAGCCTGATCCCGACCATCCAGATCAGCTCCCCCTTGGTCGTCTCGCTGTCGGCGGCGCCAGGGGCCGGCGGCGAACGGAGCCCGTACTGGCGCGTCGAGGAGAACGTGAGCCAGACGATCTTGTTGAGCTCGTCGAGCTGTTCGATGAAGGGGGCCCACTTGGGGAACGAGTTGGTGAGCGCGGTGTTTCCCGCGTCGGCAACGCCCGGTGCGTTGGCGTTGGCCAACGCGACCGCGGTGGCATTCGCCGCCAGCGGCGAGATGTACATGGTGGCGGTTGCGTCGGTGTCGGCGTCGCACGACAGGTCGGCCGGCTGACCCAGCGCCGGCGTTCCCTTGGTGCAGGTCGATTGGTCGAACACGACCTCGTTGCCGTCCGGCGTGATGGCCGGATAGTAGTTGTTCATGCCCAGCGTCGGCGGAATCACCACCTGCGGTGCCCCCCAGGTCGTTCCGGTGAGCTGGATGAAGTCGATGCCACCGTTGGCCGGCCGCTGATCGGTCGTGGTGGCGGTGGCGTCGACCGACGTGAACGCGATGCTCTCCGGCCCGGTGGTGTTCTTGGACCAGTCGGGATGATCGGCCCGGAGGCCACCCAGATCGATGGTCTGCGTGACGGCGCCGCTGGTCCCGTCGAAGATCATGAGGTTGGAGGGCCCCTTCTTGGCGGCGTTCGAGGTGCTGGGGTTGTCGCCGTAGACGCCCACGAACTGCGTTCCGGTCTGATTCCAGGATTCGAACTGGCTCCGCTGTGCCAGCGGAAACGGCTGCAACGCGACGTTGTTGGCGACGTCCCAGAGCAACAGACGGCCGTCCCCCTGCCCGTTGGCGCTCGCGACCAGCTTGCTGCCGTCGGGCGACAGCGCGTGGCAACCGACGCAGGCGATCGAGGGCCCAGCGGCGGCCGGCGTGAGGTACGGCGCCGGTGCGCTGGTGCTGCCCCCGAAGTCGTAGCGCATGATCGCCGTCTTGCCGCTGGTGGTCCAGTAGTAGAGCGCGCCCCGCAGCGTGTCCTTCGAGAACTGCATCTTGAACGACTGGCTGGCTCCGACCGAGGTGCCGCTGTCGTCGGTGCCGCGCACCGTGAGCATCACCGGACCTTGGCCGGCGTTCGAGGTGGCCACGCTGGCCCACAGGCCGGGATCGGGCAGGTAGATGCAGCCGGTGATCCCGGTTGGCGTCGTGCAGCGGATGAAGCTGTTGACGGTGGACGACGCGCCCGCGAACGTCACCTCGAACAGTGTGTTGTTGGCCCCGGGCAGAAAGTGGATCTCGACGCTCGAGATGTTGGGCGGGAACAACACACCGTCGTTCGGATAGATGAGCTGCGGCGAACGGGTCGTGTCGTTGGTCGTGCTCGTGAAATGGGTCGCGGCGTCGGGCGGCACGGTGGCGGTCATCATGGGATCGACGCCGCTGAAGGTGTAGTCGACCGTCAAGGTGGCCGTCGCGCTGGCGACATTGCTGCTGGCGGTGATGGTGACCACACCACCCGCTGTGCCGGTGGTGGTGGCCAAGCCCTGGCTGTCGATGGTCACCACGCCCGACGGGCTGGCGGAGTATCTGACCTGGTTGGTGACGTCCATCGCAGCGCCATTGACGGTTCCCATCACCACATATTGCTGCGTTTGCGGAGTCCCACCGTTGCTGACCATCAACGTGGCGGTCGCCGGGGTGATCGAAAGGTCGGTGGCCTGGCTGGTCGAGGCGGTGCCGCCGCTACCCCCGGTCGTTCCACCACTGCCGCCGACGCCGCCGTTGCCGACCGGACCGGTTACTGCCTGATTGGCGGGCTTGAAGGTGCAGCCAAAGCCGGCGCACAGCGCGGTGGCCCAAGCCAGCACCGATACCAGCGACCAAACGCGGCTCCAGCCTAATGGACCTCGGGCTTCTCTAGTCGTCATGTCGTTCTTCCATTCTAACGGGGGCGACGGCGAGGCACTGTTGGGCCACGCGAAAACCGCGTTGCGCGCCGTCCGCGCGGCACCGATCTTCAACAGAGATAGTGATCCATTCGCAGCCAAACAGGTCACCTTTTTTCATTGACCGCCGGCTCGCCGCGTTCACGCTGGGGTGAGGTGCCGGCGACAGTCCCACCCACACCCACACCCACACCCACGGCTAGCTGGACAGGAAGTCCCGAATGGCGGCCAGCACCCGTTCGTCCGATCCGCGTTGCGTCTCGCCCGCCGCCTTGCGCCGCTGCGCCGAGACCTCCAGCGAGTGGTTGCCACCTTCGACGACCACCAAGGTGTTCGGCGCGGCCATCTGGGTTCGCACGGTCTGCAATAGGTCCAGCGGACAGAGCGGATCGCGGGTCCCTTGTACGAAGAGAACGGGTCGACGGAGTGCGAGCAACACCTGATCCCGCAGCGCCCCCGAGGATCCGGACCGCAGCGGATAGCCCAAGCAGACGACGCCCGAGACCCATGGGCCGACCTCCTCTTCGAGCGCCAGGTGGCAGCCGATCCGGCCCCCCATCGACTTACCGATCAGGATCACCGGGCCGGCGGCGCGGGCCCGCGCCTCGGCCAGCGCCTCGCGGTGGGCGGCCAACAGCGCCGGCAGCCGATCGGGGGTCTTGCGACCCGCCCGCATGTACGGGTAGTCGAAGGCCTGCACGTCGCCCAGGGTAGCCAGCCGCTCGCGCCAAGCGGCCATCCACGCCGATGTGGACGGGGCGCCGGCACCGGGCGCGAACAGGAAGAAGGGTCGCGCCGCCATCAAGTGCGGACCGGCTCGACCTCGATGGGCGTCTTCGGAACGAAGAGGACCAGGATCAAGCTGGGCAAGCTGGCCGCGAAGGCCAGCGTGAAGAAGAGTGGGTGCCCCAGCCGTCCGTTGAGCGGGCCGGAGACGTAACCCGAGAAGGTGCTGGCCAGCGACACCACCGAGGTGGCCATCGCGAAGTGGGACGCCGAAAACGCGCGCCGGCAACGCTGCATCAGAAACACCGTGGCGGCCGCCATGCCAAATCCGGCCGCCAGCTGCTCCACCAGCACGATCACCAAAATGCCCCCCCACGACGGCTTGAAGACCGCCATCGCAATATAGAGGGGAATGGCCAGATTCTGCGCGTAGGTCATGGGGATCAGGCAGCGGCCGAGCCCGCGCCGCGCGACGATCGCGCCGCCCACCACCACGCCCAGGATCGAGGCCGCCGTCCCGAAGCCGTTGAGCACCCCGCGGTGGGCGGTGTCGATCCCCAGGTCGCGCAGGAGCGGCTTCGACATCGCGAACATCATGATGTCGCCCAGGCGATAGACGAGCAGGAACGAGAGGACCAGCACGGCCTGCGGCTGAGTCAGGAACGACCGATAAGCGGCCAGGTAGGTGGAGGCGGCGCTCTTGGTTTGGCGGGCTTGGCGGGCTTCGGTTGAAAGCGGCTCCAGCGACGGGTCCCGCTCGGGCGGATGCGGCATGACGGTCGCGTTGACGATCGCGATCAGGATCATGAGCACCCCGGCGGCGCCGAACCCGAGCAGCCAGCTGGTCCGTCCCGCCAGGTACACCAACAGCGACGAGCCAACGATCATCGCCAGCCGATAGGCGGCCAGGCGCGTGCCCGAGTAGAGCGCCTGGTCCGGTTTGTCGAGCGCCTGCAGATAAAAACCGTCGCAGGCGATGTCGTGGGTGGCATGGACCACCGCCAGCACCGACATGAGGACCCAGAAGACCACCAGGTTTCGACTGGAGGAGACGGCGGCGACCGCGAACATCCCTAGGCCGAGCAGGATCTGCAGCGCCCAGAGCCAGGTCCGTCTTCGCCCGAACAGATCGACCGCCGGGCTCCAGGCAAACTTGAGGGTGACCGCCAGGTGCAGCAGCGAGGTCGACCCAATCTGAGTGGTCGATGCGCCGATGGCGGTCAGGTACTCGGACCCCATCTGGTGCAAGAAGCTCCAGGGCAGCCCCTCGCCGAAGTAAGTGGTCGAGGTCCAGAGCAGGGACTTCTTCGAGCGCAGGGCCATCGTCCGTCTATCCGCTTTCCGCGAACGATGGTCGGGCGCGCGCCGTGGCGCCGCCAGTTATTTCTGCGCGGCGTCCCCGCTCAGCGCATCAGGACGACCACGAAGGTCGTCACCAGACCGACCAGAACCAGGCTGGATCCCGCCAAGAGACATCGTTGACGCAGGATGTAGCGCTTGAGGACGCGCTTGAGCGGATCACCGCCTTGCTGACTCCGTCTCTCCGCAGCGTCTTGATAGTACTTTCGCCAATCCCCATCGCCGGCAGTTGCAAGAGGCACCACGAGCTCCTTTTCTCCCCCTGGTAGGTGCCGTCGGCGGAATCGGCGAACAGCTTGAGCGGGCGGAGCCCCCGCCTCTC
>Ga0209483_1003306_pt1 | contig 10653 bp, 9 predicted proteins | sample NGEPerA_FD_184508 | JGI IMG/M metagenome (GOLD analysis project Ga0209483, IMG submission 184508) | Arctic peat soil microbial communities from the Barrow Environmental Observatory site, Barrow, Alaska, USA - NGEE PermafrostL2-A... | ecosystem: Environmental > Terrestrial > Soil > Wetlands > Peat...
TACCCGGAGAGGGAGCAAGAGTTGGCCGTTGAAGTGGCCACGCCGGCCGGTCGGGACATGGTCAGACGCTATAGCAACATGAGAGTTACACTCCCTGTGTCCAACGCGCTTTACGCTCCTCGCAACCTCGCCAAGTCCTCAAAAAACCTCGGATACGTCTTATTCACGCATCCCGGATCCTCAATCCGCACGCCCGGCGTCCTTGTCCCCGCGATCGCGAAGCTCATCGCCATGCGATGATCATCATACGTCGCGATTGAAGCCGGGCGGATCGCATCGGGCGGCGTGATCGTCAGATCATCCCGCTCCACCTCCACCGCCGCCCCCAATTTCCGCAACTCCGCCGACAGCGCGGCGATGCGATCCGTCTCCTTCACGCGCAGCGTATGCAGCCCGCGAATCGTGGTGGGGCCGTCGGCGAAGAGCGCGACAACCGCCAGCGTCTGCGCGGTGTCCGGCATCGCCGACAAATCCACCTCAATCCCCTCCAACTGCTCGGGTCCGGTGATGGTGATCGAATCGCGGCCGACATTCACCGCCGCTCCCATCCGGCGGAGCACATCGGCAAATCCAACATCCCCCTGCAGGCTTTGCTTGCCCAGGCCCGCGACGGTGAGGGTTGATCCGGGATGGATCGCCGCCGCCGCCAGGAAATAGCTGGCGTTGCTTGCATCGGGTTCAATCGCGTAATTCGTGGCGCGGTAGGCGCCCTGGGGAATGATGATCTGCCGGGGCTCGCCGGTGAGCGGGTCGCGGAGCAATTCGGGCGTGTGCCCGAATTCGTCCATCAGGCGCATCGTCATCGCAACGTACGGCCAACTGGTTTGCGGCGAATCCAAATCAACCCGCGCCTCATGCCGTACATATGGCGCGACCTGTAGAACCGCGGAAAGGAACTGCGACGAAGTGGACGTTGCAAACCGGCAGCGCCCGCCCGCCAGACGATCCGCCAGCGCCTTCACCGGCGGAAAACCTTCGTTCATCGTGCAATGCAGGCGCGCGCCCAAATTGCGCAGCAATTCCAAGAGAGGCCCGATGGGCCGCTCGCGCATGCGCGGAATGCCGTCGAGCGTGTATTCGCCCCGGCCCAGGGTGCAAAGGGCGGTGAGGAATCGGAGGGTGGTGCCGCTGTTTCCGCAAAACAGATCGGCGGCCGGCGCCGGCACGTCGCCGCCCCGTCCCGCCACGCGCACCGTGTTGCCAGGCCGATCGATCCGCAACTCAAACCCAAGCCGACTCAGGTTTTCGAGCATCACCAGCGTGTCGTCGGCAAACAGCACATTGGTCAGCGTGCTTTCCCCCTCGCTCAGCGCCGCCAGCACCAACGCCCGATTGGTCAGGCTCTTTGAGCCCGGCGGCGACATCGTCACCGAAAACGGGCGCGCAATCGGCTCGATCAATAGCTCGGTCATCCCACACAGATTACGAGAAAATGCGGAGACTGTGAATGCGGGAGTAACCACGAAGCCACTCGGGATGAGCTGCCCCCATAATCCTGGGGAAGGGTGAAAATCCGAAATCCGAAGCACGAAATCCGAAACAAATTCAAAAACAGGAAAGGCGGAAAATTCAAAGGGCATATCCGCAGAGTCGATTTTTGAAAACCGTCGTGTTCTTAAGCCCGCCGCAGGCAAGCGGCGAGGACGCCGCTTCTACAGTTGAAGCGGCATCCTCGCCGCTTTCGCTCCCATGAAGAACACGGGCGAGCCGCCCGTGCCACCTCTGGAGGAGCTATTCCGTGCCTTCTTTATTTGGATTTGTTTCGGATTTCGTGCTTCGGATTTCGGATTTCCACTGCCTTTACCTGCGTTCCCCGTCCCGTTCATCACCTCGCCTCGCTTGCTCGCGCGATCCGGGATTCCCTTGCCGCGAACGCACCGGGTAGCTCTGGCGTCCCCCGCGCTCGTTGGACCCGCGTTCGATGCCATAGCGCTGGGGGGCGCGCTGAACCATCGCGCGGTGCAACTCGGCTTCATGTCCATAGACGCCGCGCGCCATCGCATAATGTTCCCGATCGATGCGCGGCGGCGGGCCGAACCGCCCATCCCGCGCCCAGTAGCGCCCGCGATCGACGCGCCAGGCGTTGTCGCGGCGCCAATAGCCGTCGCGGTAGTAATATCCGCCGTGCCAGTCTCCCACGAAGATGACTCCGCCGCCCCAGTAGATGCCGTTTACGAACCAGGGCCCCGTCGCGTACGCGGTTTCGCCGAAGTACAGCGGGCGATAACTCACGTACTCCACAACCGGATCATATTGCGGCACGTAAATCACTTCCGGGTTTGCCGGCTCGATGGCGATGATTCCTCCATCCTGCACGACCACCTGTTGCGGCGTGTTGACCAGATTCCCCTGGGCCATCGCCTGCGCCCGCATTTGCTGAATCGCGGCCATCACATCGGCCGGCTGATAGGCGAATGCCGACCCAAGCGACTGCGTCCACTGCATGTCGCGCGCCAACTGTGCCAGCACGGTAGGGTAATGAAGCAGGGCCTTGACCGAAGGCTCCCACGGCTGGAAATCGATTGCCGACTGGGACGGTTGCGGATTAGCCGCCAGCCACGCATCGGCATCCCGCACCTGACCCGGAAAAGTCGCGGCGGGCAACAACACCGCGATCAGCGGATCGGGATACAACGCGATCGGCGCCACCAGCGGATGAAGTTGCGCCGCCGCCGGTGATTCGGCGACAGCGGCGGACGGCGGATAATAATTTGGATCCACGGGAGCCGGCTGATAATAAACCCGCTCGCGGACGTACGTCGGGCCGTAAGGCGTATACACCGTCCGCGTCCGATAGTAATAGCCCGGCGGGCTGTCATGCACCACGCACCCGCCAGCGCCGGCCAAGCCAATCCCAAGCAATCCGGCCGCCAGACCCAAACGGGCGATTCGGGACATCGCTCTGGTTAACTGATTCATCACCGCAACTCCCTTAACGACATCGTAAGTTCATCAACGCCAACCAAGGCAATTGACCTGTAGAAGTATCGTCAGTACGCGCAGGCCAGTTCAATCTGGCGATCATTCCAATTAACCTTACGAGCACGTCAGGCGAGGGGTTGAATATAATCCGCCGTGGTTATTCTAAGGCGCGCGAGCAGTAGAAAACGCCGCCGTCGTCATGGCCAACGGGAAAACAAAGCGGCGAGGACGCCGCTTCTACAGTAGAAGCGCCGTCCCCGCCGCTTTCGCACCCGATTCGTAGTGCTGTCATCGCCTTTCTTCTCGCGACGCGAAGATTTGCGCAAAGTCACAAAGCCGCTCAGAGCGGGCGACCGGCAACCCAAAGAAAGTGGGAAACCACAAATGGACACTGTGCTGGCGGATCAGTCGCATCTACTGCATCAAAGACGCAATTCGATGCTGATAATGCCTCTTTGCTGACACGTTGCATTTGCCTCTGCGACTTTGCGCCCTTTGCGCTAATCCACTTGGTTGCGGCCGAAGGTGGCGGCGTGTCCATTCGTGGCTTCCTCTGTCTTTGGGTTGCGGACCCGCCGTTCACCGCGCGCTCTGCCTGGCCCTTCCCACCTTCAGCAGCTGCGCCCCATGCCGTGGCACGGTGGCTTCGTATCCATTCTCCGACTCCCCCAAATCCTTCTGCTTCCAAAGATCCCGGACGCGCTGTTTGCCGGCGAGTCCCGGCCCCTGGGCAAGCGTCTTGCCCAAGTCTTCCCACTTCACGGCAACCTTGCCGGGCATCGCCCCGCGATTGAACAGTGCGACAGCGAATGTCCCATCCCACAGCGGCCGGGCCCACACCTCGGTCGATCCTTCCTTGGCCACCGGCACCGCCTGGCTTCCCAGCGGATCCTGGTCGATGTCGATCACCTCGGCGTTCGTCAGCAGATCCGTGGTGAACTTATCGAGATGGCTCATGTCGCAGCCGACCAGTAACGGGGCGGCGAGCATGCTCCAGAGCGTGATATGCGTGAGCTGCTCGTTGGGATTGAGCCGGCTTGGATGCGGATGGCCCCAGCCGACCTGCCCGACCACCAGCATGTCAGGATCATTCCAATGTCCCGGCCCGGCATACTTGGCATGCGGCCCTTGCGCAAAGCCGATGCCCGACATCGAGCCCCAGGTGTCCACGATATCGCCGGTGGTGCGCCAGCAGTTGCCATCCACCGGCGGCTGCCCGCCCCATTCCCAGACATCGCCCATCCCATACTGGCATAGGCTATACACAATATCGCGGTCGGCTTTGTCGAGCGATTCGCGCATCACGATGTATGGCTTCTGATATGCAGCCAGGCTGTGATCGCCCTTGGCGACGCCGCCATAGCTGCACCAGTCATATTTCAGATAATCCACGCCCCACGCCGCATAGGTCTTGGCGTCCTGATCCTCATGTTGATAGCTCGCCAGATAGCCGGCGCACGTCTTTGGCCCCGGCGAAGAGTAAATGCCCAGCTTCAGCCCCTTGGAATGAACATAGTCGGCCAGCGCCTTGATGTCGCCGAACTTTTTGTTGGTGGTGATCTGCCCATCGGCGGCGCGCTGCGGGCCTTCCCAGGTGTCGTCGATGTTGACGTACATGAATCCCTTGGCGGCCATGCCCGAGGAAATCATCGCATCCGCCGCCGCACGCACATGCTCGGCGGTGACGTTCCCGCCCCACACATTCCACGAGTTCCAGCCCATCGGCGGCGTGAGCGACAGCTTGTGCTGCCCGGCAACAATCTTCAATTCCCGCGTATCGCTGCCGGCGTCGCTTTTGGCCGACAGCGTAACGGTCGATTCGCCAGCCCCTTTCACCGAGCCAGTAATGATTCCATCCTCGCTGATGGTCAATCCCTCAGGCAATCCCCTGGCGGAAATCTTAATGGCCCCTTCGCCGGTTACGGGAACCTTGAAGACGAAAGGCCGGCCCGGCGTGGTGCCGACGACGCGCGCCCCGTGGATGCGCGGCTCCTTCGCGTCGCCGCTGGCGATCTCCGGCACCGGCGATCCGCCGCCGATGGTCTCCGGGTTCACCGACCGCGGCGCGGCAGTCGCGCCGGGCGCCAGCGCAATGACCGCTTCCGCCCAATCCCCATGATCGTAACTGATGGAATCGCCTGCCGGAGAAACGTTCAACACCATCATTTTCGCGCCGGTCAGATCTGCGTGTATTTCCCGCGCGGCATCGCCGCCCTTCATCACTGGCGTACTGACGACTTCCTTCCCATCCACCGTCACGGAAAACCGCAGCGCGCCGCGCGTGCCCACTTCATCGTCCAGCCCCACCATCGCCGAAAATGCCTTGGCCTGGCCATTGAGATTGATCGCCATCTCGCTGTCGGCATGCGTGCCCACGCCATGCGCGAAGGCCTTCCCGCCGATCTTCATCGGCCGATTCTCCACGCTACGGTTCTTGCTCGGCTTGCCCCACGCCTGCTCCATGTTCGCAAGGTCCAGACTTTCCAGGCGCACGGTGTTGCCGGACGGCGCATCCGCGCCCTGGGCTGACAGGGGCAATGCCCAAAGTCCGATCGCGGTCGTCGCCAGCAATACCGGCACGGTGAAAACAAAATTTCGCACGCCAATCCTCCGCGTTAAAAGGTGAATTGCGATATCGGTGATCTTCACGCCAAGTTCAGCCGTCCGACTGCCGAGCCAAACTCTTCTCCCTCTCCCGGTACTCCGGGGGAGGGCTGGGGTGGGGGTTCGGGCCTATTGGCTGGGACTATACCGCGCCCGATGCGCCAGGCAATGGAACGCCCTTCTGGACTGGCGAGGGAACGTCTCCCATCCTCAGGCTTCCTCGTTCCAACGCCGCGCCCCCTGTGCGGTATCATCCAACGATCCGATGCAATCGCGCCCAAGCGTCGTCACAACGTACGTCCTGAGCCTGGAGCATCCGAACCTTAACCCCATGGGATCCAATGAATAAGTCACTCGCGCGTCAAGCGTTTTTGGCCGGCCTGCTGGCCTGCCTCGTTCCCGCCTTGCCCGTAGCCGCGGCCGATGCGCCAAGCGCGCCCGCCCCGACCCGGCGTCCGCCGCGCCAAGGCCCACCCGCTCGCGATCCCAATGCGCCCGGCTTCGTCAAGGCCACCGAGTTGCCCGATGGCGTCGTTCCGCCGCCCGACGCCGACGGGAACTTCATCATCGGCCCGACCCACAAAGCCGGGCCGGAAATGTCCGTCCAGCAAGATGTCCCGCACGGAACGGTGCATAAGCTGACCATGAAATCCTCCGATAGCAAAATCTACCCCGGCATCGTCCGCGCTCCGGGCCCCCTGGGCGTGGTTGATCCCAACGACCCCGCGAAGATCAACGTCAACAGCCACCCCGCGCCCTACACGCGTCATGTGGAAGTGTACGTCCCCAGGCAGTACGTGCCCGGCACCGCCGCCCCGTTTATCGTCGGCGCGGACGGGCCGGACCATGGGCTCTTCAACGCCCTCGATAATCTCATCGCCCAAAAGAGAGTACCCGCGATGATCGCCATCTCCATCGGCAACGGCTCGGGCGACGCCCAGGGCAGCCAGCGCGGGCTCGAATATGACACCATGTCCGGCTTATACGCCGAGTTTGTCGAGAAGGAAGTTTTGCCGCTTGTCGAGAAGGAATGCAATGTGAAGCTCACCCATGATCCCGATGGCCGCGCTACGATGGGTTGCAGCTCCGGCGGGTCGTGCGCCCTTATCATGGCCTGGTATCACCCCGATCTCTACCACCGCGTCCTCACGCATTCGGGAACCTACGTCAATCAGCAATGGCCCTGGAATCCTAAAACCCCCCACGGCGCCTGGGGCCTGGCCGAGCATCTCATTGCCAGATCCCCGGCCAAGCCATTGCGAATCTGGATGGAAGTCGGCGACCGCGATTTGCTCAACCCCAACCTCATGCGCGACAACATGCACGACTGGGTGTTGGCCAATGAGAACATGGCCAAGGCCCTGGCCGCCAAGGGATATCACTACCAGTTCGTCTTCGCGCGCAACGCCGGACATTGCGACCCCCGCATGAAGCAACAAACGCTCCCCGAAGCCCTCGAATACGTCTGGCACGGATACAACGCCGCCGCCGGGACAGCCGCCCCTTGAATGTCCGGTGATCCGACGTGCCAAACCCGCCGGGCGATGCGCCGAGAATTGCGACCGGCTTTCCGCCGAACACACGCTTGATGTCCGCCGATGGGCGAGACAGCCAGTCAATCGCGTTCTTGAACACCCCCGGCATCGAGTTGTTGTACTCCGGCGTGGCCAGCAGCAGGCCGCCCGACGCGGCGATGGCCTCCTTCAGGTCGGTTACGGCACGCGGGATGCCCTCGGCGGCTTCAGCGTCCCCGTCGTAGAGAGGAATCCCATGGATTGTCTGGACCGACAACTCGGCCCCGTCCGGCATCAGCCTCGCCGCGGCGCGGAGCAGTGCGGTGTTGAACGACTCGCTCCGCAGGCTGCCGGATAAACCGATGAGCTTCGTCATGCCCGCCATGCAAACCCTCGCGTTCCGTCGCCCGATACTGCTATAATGTAGTTCGAGGAGACCTCCATGTCCACGGCCATCGCATCTCCAGTTTTTCAGCGCCCGCCGCCGCTTCGTTGGACCGGCACGGATTTCGACCGCGCCGACGCAATGGGCCTGTTTGACGGCAAACGCGTCGAACTGATGGACGGCGAAATCCTGGAGATGCCGTCAATGAATGATCCACATGCGCAGGCAATACAACTGGGCACATACGCGCTACTGGGAATTTTCCCGCCCACCCACGCGACCCTTCGCGTGCAATGCCCGATGCGGCTCGGAGAGTTCCGCCCGATCCCGGATTTCGTCGTGGTCGCCGGCATCCCCCGGCAAGTGGTGGAGCATCCCACCAGCGCGCTGCTGATCGTCGAAATCAGCGATAGTTCGCTTGAATACGACCGCGGCGCCAAGGCCCGCCTCTATGCCGCCCATGGCATCCCCGATTACTGGATCGTCAATCTCAACGGACGCTGCGTTGAAGTCCGGCGCAACCCCATCGGCGCCGACATCGGCGATCCGCATTACTCCCACCTCCAAGTCCACTCCCTCGAGCAATCCCTCGCGCCGTTGGCAGCGCCACAGACGCAATTGAAGGTGGCCGATTTGCTTCCTTGAACGCCGGCGCACTCGCCAAAAGCGGACCAAATCGTCCGCCGCTTATCGCCAATATCCGCGCACCCACACCCAATAGTGCCGCTCGCGCACCCAGTATCCTGCGACCCAGTACGCATCGGGATACGGCCTGGGCGCAATGGTCACGACAGGCGGGGGAGGAGGCGGGCCTTCATAGTAGGGCGAATGTTCGACGATGATCTGCCGTTCATAATATGGATCGCGGGTTACTTCGCGCCCGTCGGCATATTCGTAATAGCGATGCTCGCGGCGTTCCTGCTCGCGGTCCATTTCGCTGCTGTTGGCAACATTGAGTCCCTCCGCTGCGATTCAGGGGCCAAAACATGCGGTGCAAGAGCAAAAATTTCTTGAAAAGCCGAAAGTTCATCCCAGGGAATTGCCGACAAATGTTATGGGCCTTGATCACGGCGCAACCCGGCTATGGGGGATGGACCGAATTCTAGGATTTCACGGAGTCAGCAATGTCAACGATCAGTTCAACCAGCTTGTCGCAATTTTTTCAGAGTATTGCCGCGTCCGCTGGCTCCCAGGCCAGCGCTCCCTCATCGCCCGTCGATGCAACGGCCGCCGACCCCAGCAACTCGGCTTCGGTCGCCTCCACCCCGCCCCACGGCGGCCACCATCATCATGGAGGAGGCGGGAAATTCGCGGAAATCCAATCCGCCGTCACCAACGCCCTCCAATCAACGCAATCCGGCAGCTCCACCGACCCCAATCAAATCATCGAGCAGGCGATAGAAAAGGTGTTGCAGGGGACCTCCAGTTCCCCAGCCACAAGCGCCACCGGCGCCGACGGCGCCTCTGGAACGGCCGCGGCCCCTTCAAGCAGCCAACCAACCACGGCAGCGCCGGCCAATAGCCAGACTTTCTTCCAAACCCTCCAATCGATGGGCGTCGATCCCCAGCAGTTTCATCAGGATTTCATGACTGCGATCCAGGCGGTTCAACAGGGTGGGCAGCCAAATCCCGCCATGGCGCTTGCGTCCTTTCCGCCCGGTTCGGGGCTCGACGCAATCGGATGAACTCATCGGATCAACAGCCCGACACGGGCGAAGCCTTGCAGGACTTCCTGAACGAAGCGTCACACCCAGCCAAAAATCGTATAGTGCCCTCGCATCAGCCGGCTCCGATCGCCTCAATAGATCAAGCGCAGCGCGAAACCGGGATGCAGGCTTGACGGAGGACTGTCATGTCGATGCAAGCGTCAAACCCTGTCGGCGCAGCGTACTCGCGCCGCCCTGGATTGGGAACGCAGCCCCCGTGCGATCCTCGTGGGCTTCCACGAACCCGTTTGTACATGAAAGTCAGCGGACGTAAAATCATCCCATGAGCAGCGCCCAAATTTTGGCGGAATTGCCGAACCTCAAGGCCGAAGAGCGCAAGCAGGTCTTCGAGCGGTTGTGCCAGTTCGCGGAAAAGGATCTGCTGATCGGTGTGGGCCCAACGCCACGGGAGTGGCGGCTTCTCGACGCGGAATTGGCCGATTTCGAGCGTGACGGCAATCCGGGCACGCCTTGGCGCGAAGCGCTGCGCAGGATTCTCGCTTCGAGTGACTCGTGAAATCTCGCGTCCTTCTACGTCCAGCCGCCGAAAAAGACATTCGCGACGCGCGCGAATGGTATCAAGCCAGACGCGGGGGTTTGGGCGATGAATTCGTGCTGTGCATGGCCGGATCGTTCGCCCGATTGGAAGAATTTCCCGGGCAGTTCCCAACGTATCACAACGGATTTCGCCGGGTACTGACGGTGAGATTCCCTTACAAGATTTTCTTCCGTATCGAGGGCGATGTTGTCATTGTTTTTCGCATCCTTCATGCGGCCCGCGACCATCATTCGCGCCTTGATGAATTTTCTTAGCGCCGCCTCCTGCTTTTGAATGCAGCGCGGAATAGTGGGGGCATTTGGACGATCGACAGCATTACTCAATTGGTCAGAGCATCGCGGCAATCTCCATTTTCATCAGCCGGCAGGTGCGCGGCGGCTTGCGGGTGAGGACGGCAGTGACGGCGGCGTTGCCTTCGTACTTTTTGAGAACCGACCGCGCCAGGATGGTCAGCTCGTCGTCATCCAGGGCCGCGATGAGCCGGTCGATGCGGGCTTCCTCGCTGGTGACCTGATCCTGCTCGCGCCGGGCGGCGGCGCGAGATTCCTGCTGGGCGGCCTGGGCGCGAAGGAGGGTTTCGGCTTTGGCGCGGGCGTTGGTGACGGCGCGGGGCGTTTGCCATTGCTTGACGAGGGCATCGCGGATGAAGCCGCCGGGGTTGTCACACTTACCGCGAGATAGGCGACATTCCATGGCGGCCACCACGTCCACGACCCGCTCGAAGGAATAGTTGGCGGCGAGTTGCCGGGCGACGACGGGTTCGACGCCTTTCTCCTCCAAAAGAGCAGCAGCACGATCCGCGGCCGAAGGTTCGGGCGCGAGCCGCGAAGGAGGGGTGGGATTGTCGAGGCGTGAAAGGTTGCTCTTGCTGGATTCTTTATCAATGCTTCTTAAGAGGGGTCCGCCAGTGGCCCCCGGAGAACGAGTCGGCTGGCCCCGGGCGGGGGTTCGGGGCAGGTCCCG
>Ga0209483_1003307_pt1 | contig 10651 bp, 8 predicted proteins | sample NGEPerA_FD_184508 | JGI IMG/M metagenome (GOLD analysis project Ga0209483, IMG submission 184508) | Arctic peat soil microbial communities from the Barrow Environmental Observatory site, Barrow, Alaska, USA - NGEE PermafrostL2-A... | ecosystem: Environmental > Terrestrial > Soil > Wetlands > Peat...
AAGCGTGACGAGAACCTGATCGACATCGAGACCGACAAGGTCGTCCTCGAATTGCCGGCGCCGGCGGACGGCGTGCTGGCAGAGATTGTCGCCGCCGACGGCGCGACGGTGACGTCGAACCAGGTGATTGCCATCGTCGATACCGCCGCCGCAAGGGCTGCACCCGGCGTTGCGGCGAAGGCCGCGGTGCCCGATAAGCCGCCCGCGAAGGCGGCGTCTGCGCCGGCAGCCGCGTCGCCCGCAGTGCCGGCGAAAGCGGTCAGCGCAGTGGATGCCCCGCCGGCTATCGCCACGCAGGCGTTGCCTGCGGCACGCAAGATGATGGCGGAGCAGGGTGTCGCAGCGACCGATGTCACCGGCACCGGACGTGGCGGGCGCATCACCAAGGGCGATGTCGCCGACGCCGTGGCGGCGAAGCCTGCGGCGCCGCCGCCAGCATCTGCCGCCGCCGCGCCAGCCGCGGCACGCCCACCACCGCAGCCGCCGGCGATGGCGAGCGCCGCAACGCGCCCCGAGCAGCGCGTGCCGATGTCGCGGCTGCGCGCGCGCATCGCCGAGCGCCTCGTGCAGTCGCAACAGACTGCGGCCATCCTGACGACGTTCAACGAAGTGAACATGCAGCCGGTGATCGAGCTGCGCAACCGCTACAAGGAACGCTTCGAAAAGGAATACGGCGTCAAGCTCGGCTTCATGAGCTTCTTCGTCAAGGCCGTCGTGCATGCGCTGAAGAAATTCCCGCTGGTCAATGCATCGATCGACGGCAACGACATCGTCTATCACGGGTACTACGACATCGGCATCGCCGTCGGCAGTCCGCGCGGGCTCGTCGTGCCCATCCTGCGCGACGCCGACCAGTCGTCGATCGCCGAGATCGAGAAGCAGGTGTCCGACTACGGCAAGCGCGCGCAGGACGGCAAGCTGACGCTCGAGGAATTGACCGGCGGCACGTTCTCGATTTCCAACGGCGGCGTGTTCGGCTCGATGATGTCGACGCCGATCATCAACCCGCCGCAATCGGCAATCCTCGGCGTGCACGCGACCAAGGACCGCGCCGTCGTCGAGAACGGGCAGGTCGTCGTGCGGCCGATGAATTACCTGGCGCTTTCGTACGACCACCGGATCATCGACGGCCGCGAAGCGGTGCTGTCGCTCGTCGCAATCAAGGACGCACTCGAAGACCCGGCGCGAATGCTGCTGGAGCTCTGATGGCCGACACTTTCGATGTCGTCGTGATCGGCGGCGGACCCGGCGGCTATACGGCGGCAATACGCGCCGCGCAACTGGGATTGTCGACCGCGTGCATCGACGACGGCGTGCGCGCCGACGGCAAGCCGGCGCTGGGCGGCACCTGCACCAACGTCGGCTGCATTCCGTCGAAGGCACTGCTGCAATCGTCCGAATATTTCGAGCATGCGACGCACGGCTTTGCCGACCACGGCATCCTGGTCAAGGAGGTGGCGATCGACTTGGCGAAAATGCTGATGCGCAAGGACAAGGTCGTCGCGCAGAACAACGACGGCATCGCGTACCTGTTCAGGAAGAACAAGGTCGCGTCGTTCAACGGCAACGGTGCGTTCACCGGCAAGTCAGGCGACGGCTACGCCATCGAGGTGGGCGGCGCCAAGCCGGCGTCGCTCGTCGCGCGAAACGTGATCATCGCCACCGGCTCGACGCCGCGTGCGCTGCCCGGTGCGGCGTTCGACGGCAGGCTGGTGCTCGACAACGCCGGCGCGCTGGCGATGCCCGCGGTACCGAAACGGCTCGGCGTCATCGGCGCGGGCGTGGTCGGCCTCGAGATGGGCAGTGTCTGGCGGCGCCTGGGTGCCGACGTGACGGTGCTCGAGGCACTGCCGGTACTGCTGGGCACCGCCGACGAGGCGGTGGCGAAGGAAGCGCAAAAGCAGTTCGCACGCCAGGGCCTGGCGATCAACCTGTCGGCGAAAATCGGCAAGGTAACGGCCGGCAAGGACGACGTCACCGTCGAATGGACCGACAGCAAGGGCGGCGCGCAGAAGAGCGTGTTCGACCGGCTGATCGTGTCGATCGGCCGCGCGCCGAATACGGCGGGACTCGGCGGTGACAAGGTGGGGCTGAAGGTCGATGCACGCGGTTTCGTCGAAGTCGATGCCGACTGCGCGACCGCGCTGCCACGGGTATTCGCCATCGGCGATGTGGTGCGCGGGCCGATGCTCGCGCACAAGGCCGAGGAGGAGGGGGTGGCCGTCGCCGAACGGCTCGCCGGGCAGAAGCCGCATGTCGATTTCAACATGGTGCCCTGGGTGATCTACACGGCGCCGGAAATCGCATGGGTGGGCGAAACCGAGCAGCAGTTGAAGGCGCGCGGCGTCGCCTTCAAGACCGGCGTGTTTCCGTTCACCGCCAACGGGCGCGCACGCGCGATGGGCGAGACGCGCGGTTTCGTCAAGCTGATCGCCGATGCGCAAACCGACCGCGTGCTGGGCATGCACGCGATCGGTCCGATGGTGTCGGAGCTGATTGCCGAGGGCGCGATGGCAATGGAGTTCGGCGCCTCCTCCGAGGACATCGCGCGGATCTGCCACGCGCATCCGACGTTGTCCGAGGCCACCAAGGAAGCGGCACTCGCCGTCCTCGGGCGCACGCTCAACCTCTAGCCGCGCCTGTTAGCCGGATCGCGGCAGCACCGGGCGGGTATCGGACAACGGTGGGCGGTGATCGCGGCAGCGCCGGGCGGGCGTCGGGCGTCGCTCAAACACGCTGCGCGAACTCGCTTTGGCCCGACGCCCACCCGACGCTGCCGCTGCGTCTCGCAGCATCGGGAATCGCTCCACGGTCGGCGGGGATGTCAACAGCGCCGCGTGGCCATCGGGCGTTGCTCAAACACGCTGCGCGAACTCGCTTTGGCCTGATGCCCACCCGGCGCTGCCGCTGCGTCGCGCGGGTATCGGGCGTCGGACAACGGTTTGCGCTGCCGCGGTGGCTGCGATTGGAGTTAAGATCGACCACGTGACCCCTGCGGCGGAAGCATCGGACGACAGTCTCGCGTCAGCATTCGACGCGGCGCTTGCGCAGCGCCACGTCGTCGCCGACGCTGCGCAGCGAGTCGCCATCATCCGGTTGCTGCGACTTGCGGGCGAGCTCGCGCGCTTCGGCGCGGCGCGCCGCTCGACGCTACGGCGCCTGCTGGCCCCCCCTGACGTTCCACGCGGCGTCTACCTGTGGGGCGGCGTCGGCCGCGGCAAGAGCATGCTGATGGACGCGTTCTTCGCGGTCGTCGCCATCAGGCGCAAGACACGCGTGCACTTCCACGCCTTCATGCGTGACGTGCACGCCGAGCTCGCGACGCTCAAGCATGCCGAGGATCCGCTCGCAATCGTGGCCAAGCGCATCGCGCAACGCGCGCGGCTGGTCTGCTTCGACGAATTCCACGTGTCCGATGTCGCCGACGCGATGATCCTCGGCCGCCTGTTGACGCATCTTTTCAACCTGGGCGTCGTGTTCGTGATGACGTCGAACTACGCGCCGGGCGACCTGTGGCCCAACGGGCTCAACCGCCAGCGCTTCCTGCCGACGATCGCGCTGCTTCGCGAATGGCTCGACGTGATGGAAGTCGACGGCGGCGTCGACTATCGGCTGCGCACGCTCGCCGAAGTGCAAGCCTGGCACGTGCCGCCGGGCGCCGCGGTGGACGCGGCGATGAACGCGCTGTTCGACCGCGTCGCCTGCGGCGCCGACGAAAGCGCGAGGCTCGTCATCGACGGCCGCACGATCGACACGCGCCGGCGAGCAGGTTCCGTCGCGTGGTTCGACTTCAGCGCGTTGTGCGACGGGCCGCGCTCGCAGCGCGATTATCTCGACATCGCGCAGCGCTTCGCGGTGGTACTGCTGTCGGGCGTTCCGCAAATGGGCGCCGACAGCGCCGACCGCGCGCGGCGCTTCACGTGGCTCGTCGACATCCTGTACGATCATCACGTCAAGCTGGTGGTGTCGGCGGCAACGCCAGCCGCCCAGTTGTATGCCGATGGTCCGCACGCCGCCGAGTTCGAGCGCACGGTGAGCCGCCTCGCCGAAATGCGCACGCGCGACTACATGGCACTTCCGCACGCACGCGACGACGCCTCCGAAACGCGCGCCGCCTGCGTCGCCTGACACGTCACGAAGGAGGAACTCCGATGCAGACATTCAAGGCCTATCGCACGTTCGACGAAGGCGGCAACGTCATCAGCCGTTTCGTCGACCTGACGCTCGACGACCTCGACCCCGGCGAAGTCGTCGTGCGCACCAAGTACTCGACGATCAACTACAAGGATGCGCTGTCGTACAACGGTACCGGCAGGATCATGCGCAAGTTCCCGACGGTCGCCGGCATCGACATGTCGGGCACCGTCGAGGAATCGGCCGACCCGCGCTGGAAGAAGGGTGACAAGGTCATCGTCCACTCGTACGACTTCGGCGTCGCGCACGACGGTGGCTACAGCGAGCGCGTGCGCGTGCCGGGCGACTGGGTCGTGCGCAGGCCCGAGAGCATGACGGCGTTCGACGCGATGACGCTGGGCACCGCGGGCTTCACCGCTGGACAGGCGATACAGGTGATGGAGCACAACGGACTGAAGCCCGGCAACGGCCCGGTGGCCGTCACCGGCGCCACCGGCGGCGTGGGCTCGGTGGCGATCGAAGTGCTTGCGAAGAGCGGCTATCACGTCGTCGCCATCACCGGCAAGGCGGACGAGACGCCCTACCTGAAGGGCATCGGCGCGAAGGAAGTCGTGTTGCGCAACTCGATCGATCTTGCGAAGATCCGCCCGCTCGACAAGGCCACATGGGCGGGCGTCGTCGACAACCTGGGCGGCGACCTGCTCGCATGGCTGTTGTCGACATGCAAGGTCGGCGCCACCGTCGCATCGGTAGGGCTTGCAGCGAGCCACAAGCTCGACACGACGGTGATGCCGTTCATCCTGCGCGGCGTGATGCTGCTCGGCATCGACAGCGCGAACTGCGCGATGGGCGTGCGCCAGCGAATCTGGAACAAGCTCGCCGTCGAATGGCGGCCGGACGGCGTGCACGACCAGGTGCGCACGATCGACTTCGACGATTTGCCCGCGCATTTCGACGCCTACCTGAAGGGCATGGTTCGCGGGCGCACCGTCGTGCGCATCGGCGCCGACGCGCATCCGTGACGGTTGACAGGAGTCAGAAGTCAGGGATCAGTAACGTCGGAGATTCGTGTGGCGGCGCTTTGAGCGCCGGGGATTCGGCGTCGGGGATGGGCAGTTGCGGATGACGAGGGATGCGTATGGGAAAGTATGCTGAGTTTCACCGGCGCTCGCTGACCGATCGCGACGCGTTCTGGCGCGAGCGTGCCAGCGACATCGACTGGCATGTGCCGTTTTCGCAGGTACTCGACTATTCGCGGCCACCGTTCGCGAAGTGGTTCGTCGGCGGCACCACCAACCTGTGCCACAACGCCGTCGACCGACACCTCGCGACGCGCGGCGAGCAGCCGGCGCTGATCTACATTTCGACGGAGACCGGGCAGCGCGCGAGCTATACGTATCGCGAGTTGAGCGTCGAGGTCAACCGCTGCGCGGCGATGTTGCAATCGCTGGGCGTCGGTCGCGGTGACCGCGTGCTCGTCTACATGCCGATGATCGCCGAAGCGGTATTCATGATCCTCGCGTGCGTGCGCCTGGGCGCGATCCATTCGGTGGTATTCGGCGGCTTCGCAGCGGGGTCGCTCGCCAGCCGCATCGACGACGCGAAGCCCAAGGTTCTGGTCAGCGCCGACGCGGGCATGCGCGCCGGCAAGGTGCTGCCTTACAAGCCGCTGACCGACGCAGCACTCGCGCTCGCGAAGTTTCCGCCACCGCACGTCGTTATTTTCGACCGCGGCCTCGATCGCTCCGGCGCGCGCGTCGACGGGCGCGACCACGACTATGCCGAGCTGCGTGCGCAGCACCTCGATGCGCACGTGCCCTGCGCGTGGCTCGAATCCAGCGAGCCGTCGTACATTCTCTACACGTCGGGAACGACCGGCCAGCCGAAGGGCGTGCAGCGCGACACCGGCGGCCACGCGGTGGCGCTGCTGGCGTCGATGCGCGACATCTTCTGCCTGGCACCCGGCGAGACGATGTTCTGCTCTAGCGACATCGGCTGGGCGGTCGGGCACTCGTACATCATCTACGGTCCGCTGCTCAACGGCTGCACGACGATCATGTACGAAGGGCTGCCGACCCGTCCCGATCCTGCGATCTGGTGGCGCATCGTCGAAGAGACCGGCGCGCGCACCATGTTCACGTCGCCGACGGCCATCCGCGTGCTGAAGAAAGAAGACCCGAAGTACATGCGCGGTCACGACCTTTCGTCGTTGCGCTACCTGTTCCTCGCTGGCGAACCACTCGACGAGCCGACGGCGCGCTGGGCGACCGATGCGCTGGGCGGCGTGTCGATCATCGACAACTACTGGCAGACCGAAACCGGCTGGCCGATTCTCTCCGCGCAACCGGGGGTCGAGGATCTGCCGCGCAAATTCGGCAGCCCGTCGTTCCCGACCGCGGGCTACGACGTGCGCCTGTTGCAGGACGGCACCGGCGCCGAGCTCGGCGCCAATGCCAAGGGCGTGCTCGCGCTGGTGCCGCCGCTGCCGCCAGGCTGCATGACGACGATCTGGGACGACGACGCGCGTTACGTCGAGACGTACTTCGAAACGGTGCCGGGCAAGCTCGTCTACTCGACATTCGACTGGGCGACGCGCGACGACGACGGCTACTACTTCGTGCTCGGGCGCACCGACGACGTGATCAACGTCGCCGGCCATCGGCTCGGCACGCGCGAGATCGAGGAAGCAGTGCAGGCGCACAACGGCATCGCCGAAGTCGCCGTCGTCGGCGTCGCCGACCCGCTGAAAGGGCAGACGCCGGTGGCATTCGTCGTCGTCAAGGACCGTGCGCGTGTCGCCAGCGCCGATGCGGCGGCGGTGATGCGCAAGGAGGTGATGGACACCGTCGACCGCGAGCTGGGCGCGATCGGGCGCCCTTCGACCGTGCATTTCGTCACGTTGCTGCCGAAGACGCGTTCGGGCAAGTTGCTGAGGCGCTCGCTGCAGGCGCTGGCCGAAGGGCGCGACCCGGGCGACCTGACGACGATCGAGGACCCGGCGGCGCTCGAGCAGATCCGCGAGGCGCTCGCGCGTCCGTCCGCCTGACCATCACCGGCACCGCCGCGACGCCAGGCGCGCGCGCCGAATCAGCGATAATGCGGGGTCCTCCCCACGCATTGGCATCGATGGATCGAGATTCACTAGTCCGGCGTGCCGTGCCGCTCGCGCATGTCTATCGCGGCGACACGCTCGAAAGCGCACACACAGGCCATGTCGCCGTAGTCGATCGCGATGGGCGCCTGTTGTACGCGGCCGGCGATGCCGATGTCGTCACGTTCACACGCAGTTCGCTGAAGCCGCTGCAGGCACTGCCGTTCATCGAGGCGGGAGGCGACGCGCACTTCGGCTACTCGCGTGCGCAAGTTGCACTGCTGTGCGCGAGTCATTCGGGCGAGCCGCGGCACGTCGAGGCGGTGGCCGACATGCTCGCGCGCTGCGGCGCCCGCGTCGACGAATTGCAGTGCGGAACGCACGTGCCGCGTTTCTACGAAATGACCGGGCAATTCCCGCCGCCACCGCCGTATTCGCCACTCGCGCACAACTGTTCCGGCAAGCACGCGGGGATGCTCGCCTGCTGCGTGCTGCACGGCTACACGCGCGACGACTATGTCGCGTTCGACCATCCGTTGCAGGCCGCGATCCGCCGCGCCGTCGCAGCCACCGCCGGTGTGCCGGTGGGTGACCTGGTCGCCGGTGTCGACGGCTGTTCGGCGCCCAATTACGCGGTGCCGCTCGCGCGCCTCGCGTATGCGTACGCAAGGCTCGCCACCGCCGGCGACACGTCAGCGGCGCTGGCGAAGCTGGCCGGCGCGATGAATGCGCATCCGGAGATGGTGTCCGGCGAGCGCCGCAGCGACCTTGCGCTGATGCAGGCGGGCCGCGGCGACTGGGTGACGAAGATCGGCGCGGAGGGCGTGCAGGCACTGGGAATCCGCAGCCGTGGCATCGGCATCGCGATCAAGGTCGCGGACGGCAACACACGCGGGCTGCATCCGGCGACCATCGCGGTCCTCGAGGCGCTGCAACTGGTCGACGCGGACGCGAGGAAGGTGCTCGCCGCTTGGACGCGTCCGGTTCTGGCCAATTACCGCGGCATCGAAACCGGCCGCATCGAGCCCGCCGTCACGCTCGTGGCCGCGCCCCCGATCCGTGCTGCCGAATGAACTATTGCGCTGCCCGGCGGTCAACCCACGCAAGCGATCGCCGACCACCGGCACTTGGCGCCCCGAGCGTCACGCCGGGGTTGCCCATCGGCATCGCGCCCGCCGTTCGGCGGGCATAACAACGGTGCAAACCAGGGACGAAAGACCCACGAATGGGTGATCGCGAAGTCGATCAGCAGCTCGTGGAGCGTGCGCAGCGTGGCGACAAGCGCGCGTTCGAGATGCTGGTCCTGAAATACCAGCGCAAGCTGGGCAGGCTGCTGTCGCGGCTCGTGCGCGACCCGGCCGAAGTCGAGGATGTGACGCAGGAGGCATTTATCAAGGCGTATCGCGCATTGCCGGGGTTTCGTGGCGACAGCGCGTTTTATACGTGGCTATACCGGATCGGCATCAATACGGCCAAGAACTACCTGGTGGCGCTGGGGCGCCGGGCGCCGACGTCCACCAGCTTCGACAACGAGGAGGCGGAGTCCTTCGAGGATGCCGAGGCGCTGCGCGACTCGTCGACACCCGAGAGCGAGTTGATCGGCAAGGAGATCGGCAACACGGTCAATCGCGCGATGGAAGCACTGCCCGAGGACCTGCGTACGGCGATAACCCTGCGCGAGATCGAGGGATTGAGCTATGAGGAAATTGCAACTGTGATGAACTGCCCGATCGGCACGGTGCGCTCGCGTATATTTCGAGCGCGCGAGGCAATTGCCGCCGAACTGCGCCCGCTGCTCGGGACCGACGAGAATCGGAGATGGTGATGAACGAACAGATTTCCCGCTTGATGGATGGCGACGCCGGCGAACCCGAGCTCGCGAGGGTATGCACGGCGTGCGCGGGCGCCGACGCGATGCAAACCTGGGTGTGCTACCACTTGATCGGCGACGCGCTGCGCGGCTCGCGCACGCTCGCGCCGGGTTTCGCGCGACGCTTTTCCGCGTTGCTGGAGCGCGAGCCCACCGTCGTCGCGCCGCGGGCCCGCCTCACGCACCGCCTCGGCGTCAGCTGGGCGATCGCCGCGACGGTCGCGGCGGTGGCCGTCGTCGGCTGGACCGCGGTGTCGCTGACGGATGCGCCGACCACGGCGCTTGCGCGTGCGCGCGAAGCCAGCGACGTGCACGCGGCCGAGTTGCGCCCGCAGACGGTGCCGGCCGATTACCTGCTGGCGCACCAGGAATATTCACCCGCGACGGCGATGCAGGGCCTCGGGCCCTATCTGCGCGCCGTGTCGGTGCCCGCTGACGACGGCCAGCGCTGAATCGTCGATGCGCGCTGCGATCGGAACCGTATCGCGCCGCTTGGCCGGCGCCGTTTTTTTCTCCGTCGCCGCGTGGTTCATCGCGATCGCGCCGCCGGCGCGCGCAGACGACGTGGCGGCATGGCTCGCGCGCGCGGCGAGCGCTGCGCGCGCGCAGAACTACGTGGGAACCATCGTCTACCAGCACGGCGGGCATGTCCAGACGTCGCGCCTTGCGCACATCTTCGACAACGGCGAGGAGTTCGATCGCCTGGTCAGCCTGGACGGCCCGGCGCGCGAGGTGATACGCAGCGCGGGCGAAGTGCGTTGCTACTATCCGGATGCGAAGGTCGTGCGCGTCGAGCCACGGACGATCCGCAACGTGTTTCCGTCGCTGTCTGCCGAGCAGCAGCAGGCGCTCGCCAAGTACTACGACTTCCACAAGGCTGAAAGCGCGCGTATCGCCGGCTACGACGCGCAGGCGTGGGTATTCGAGCCGAAGGACGGCATGCGCTACGGCCACAAGTTCTGGGCCGAGAACACCACCGGGCTGCTGCTCAAGGCGCGCGTGCTGGGCGAGCATGGCGACGTCGTCGAGCAGTTCGCCTTCATGGACATCACCATCGGCGGCGCCGTCGACCGCGCGCTGGTGAAGCCGACATGGTCGTCCACACCGCCCGACTGGACGGTGCGTGAGGGCAGCGCCGGCGAGACGATGCCGCAAGACACCGGATGGGTGGTGACACGCGTGCCGCCCGGCTTCGTCAAGATCATGGAAGGCTACCGGCGGCTGCGCGGCAAGCCCGACCCCGTCGCGCACCTGGTGTTTTCCGACGGGCTCGTCGCTGTCAGCGTCTTCGTGCAGCCCGTGACCTCCGCGCCCACGCACGTCGGCTTCAGCCAGCAGGGCGGCGTGAACGTCTATAGCCTGCGACTCGACGACAACCTGGTGACCGCGCTGGGCGAGGTTCCCGGGTCGACGGTGCGCGAGATCGCATCGTCGGTCACGCACCATTGAAATTCGCAACACCCATCCCCACCAATCCCGTTGCACCCGAGTATTCTCCAGGAGAGGCCACCGATGCCCCGCTTTGCACCACGATCCTCGTACGCAGCGCTTGCGGT